>Ga0137308_100497_pt1 | contig 62708 bp, 50 predicted proteins | sample Inofrocosms_June_FD_97181 | JGI IMG/M metagenome (GOLD analysis project Ga0137308, IMG submission 97181) | Mouse cecal microbial communities from Vienna, Austria - N-Acetylneuraminic and N-Acetylglucosamine D2O microcosms_June | ecosystem: Host-associated > Mammals > Digestive system > Large... | reverse complement strand
ACGGAAGAGACCGGAAAATACCTTGAAAAGATTGTCAGGTATTGTGAATTGCAGGCAGAGGATTATCAGAAGACCATTGTCAGCGAGACAAATCCTGGTGATATTTATATGGAGATCAAGAAGACTTATCTTGCGTGGGGGAAACCACTGAAATTGTACATAGATTTTACAGGCGGCACCAAAGCGATGTCAGCGGCAGCAGCGATGGCCGGAGCTATGATCAATGTACAGCTTGTCTATATAGGGAGTAACGAATATCTGCCAGATTTCCGTAAGCCGAGGCCGGGATCCGAAACACTCTTCTATATAACGAATCCATTGGAGGTTTTTGGTGATCTGGAAATCGAAAAGGCATTCATTTTGTTTTCAAGATATAATTACTCCGGTGCACGGGAAAAACTGGAGGAGTTGAAGGAGAACATACCTGATCCGAATATCAGACAGCAGCTTAATTTTGTGTATTTGCTTGCCGGCGTCTATGAAATGTGGGATGCGCTGGAGTTTCAGGAAGCATATCGCCATATCAGAATTCTTAACAAAGAATTGCGACGGGACAGAAATATTCACAGCCAGTTTTTGATGATGGACATGATCGAGCTGTTGGGTGAACAGGAGAAAATACTGGAACCACTTGGAGAGATCGCTCAGATGATCAAAGAAAAGAATCAGATGCAGATTCTGACAGACCGCAGATATATCATTCCTTTAATGTTTACAATGCTGCAGAATGCGCTGATTCGTGAACAGCAGGAAAAATATGATATGGCTACGCTGCTCTTTTATCGTCTGTTGGAGATGATAGAACAGTGCAGGTTGTCGGAATACAATTTATTTGTTTCCAGGATGGACTATCTACAGTTAAAGCCGGATCTGGATAAACACCCAGAGTGGGCAGGACTGGGGACGAAGGAACTGTTTGGAATCATGAAAGAACGATATGGAGAGATAAAGAGAAGTATTTTTGGAAAGTCCGCTAATCCATATATGGCCGAGCAGGTTTCGTTATTGGACGGCTTTATCCTGTTAGCGGCACTGGATGATGGGATCAGTGAGAGCAGGAATGGAAACCGGATAGAAAAACTGAAGCGAATCAGGGCCATGGTCTATCTGAGAAACAACAGTATTTTTGCGCATGGACTCGGACCCGTAGGGAAGGAACCTTTTGAAAAGTTCAAAAAATTTGTCATGGAACTTTTTGAAGAATTCTGCTTACTGGAAAATATCGACTACAGAGCGTACCGGAGAAAAATGGTATGGGTGGATCCTCTGCAATCCATCTATTATGTAGGACTGGAGGAATGAGATGTCGGTATTATATATTAAGGAACAGGGAAGCTGCGTTCAGAAAAGAAGCGAACGGATTGTAGTAACGAAGGGGAACCAGTCCCTGTTGGAGATTCCGACAGCAAATGTGGAAAATGTAGCGGTATTTGGGAATGTTCAGGTTACGACGCAGGCGCTGCATATGCTGTTGGAGCAGGGCATCAATGTGAATTACTTCACTTTTTCCGGAAAATACATAGGACAGGCAGGGGCCGATTCTTCCAAAAATATTTTCCTGAGATTTGCCCAGTATGAGCTGTATCATCATCTTCCGAATAGGTTGGAAGTGGCGAGGGATATCGCAAGAAATAAGATCAAGAATCAGATTTATCTCGTGAAGCAGCATCGGTGGGATAAGGAGGACTATGATTGGAGAAACGATATAGAACAGATGGAACGATTGCTTGCGAAACTGCCGCAGAAAGAAACTTCTAACGAGATATTGGGCGTGGAAGAAGTGCTAATTTATTAGAGAACTACGGTAAGCGGATTCAGTACAGTGTATTTGAATGTTACCTGGATGAGAAGAGATATCAGAAGCTTTAGCAGGAAAAACCATCGATTTTTAAAGATGATAAGGTGATCGTAATTTGATGGGGGAGAAGGATGAGTTTTTATTCAAAGATAATCGATCTGCAGAAACTGAATATGGCATGGGACCGGGTCAGAAAAAATAAACCGGCCTGTGGTGTTGATCAGATTACATGGGAAATGTTTGAGGAGAATAAGAAGACAGAATTAAAGCAGCTGAATCTCAGCCTGGCGAACCATAACTATACTGTTATGCCGGTAAAGATGGTCACATTATATAAGGGGGAGAAACTCAGACAGGTGGCGCTTTACTGTATGCGTGATAAGGTGGTTCAACAATAATTATATGACAACACTTTTTCTGACTGCGTCTATGCATACAGGCCGGGAAAGTCGGCGCTTACCGCATTGGAAAAAATCTCGGAAAAGATACAGGATAGGGGATTTGGATGGGCTCTGCGGCTGGATATCGAACACTTTTTTGATACGATTGATATTGATCAGATGATCATGCTGCTAAGGCAGCAGATCAGGGAAGAGGATACGCTGGAACTGATAAGGGCAATCTGCAATGCGCCAAGTATGTCAGATACAGGGGAGCTGATGAAGAAACGGGTGGGAATTTATCAGGGATCCGCGATAGCGCCCGTCCTTTCGAATGTAGTTCTGTCCGAATTTGATCGGGATATGGAAGAAGTGTGCGGTTTCTATATTCGCTATTCCGATGATATGATCGTATTGGGGAAGGAAAGTCAGGAACTGGAAAGAATACTGGACAGGGCGGTCCTTCTGTTGGAAAAGAGTGGTCTGTCAGTCAACCAATCCAAAACAACGATCGTGTCGGTCGAGGAGGGATTTGATTTTTTGGGATATCATTTTGACCAGAGAGGAAAGGCGATACCGGTCAAGGCAGAAGCCGGTCTGGCAGAGCGTCTGGAAGATCTGTGGCTTAACAGAAAGAAGGAACCCTGTTATCGACAATCCGATGGGCAGAGCAGAAGAGGACAGGGAGTCGGAATCTGTCCGGTTTACAAAGGCGCAGATCAGAGGCTATGCAGAAAATTTTATAGGGCGTGAGGATACCTATGTTATTCAGGAACCGGAAAGGAACGGAAGACAGAGTTATGAGCAGGTGTTAGAACCGCTGACGGAGGAAGTATTGCAACGTCATTTTAGAGGAGAATGTACCGTAGGAACCTATGTACAGAGAACAAATCATACGGCACACTTTATGGTAATTGATATTGATATATCCAAGCGGATTCTGCTTGAAGTAGATGGGGAAGCGGATAAATTATTCCCTTATTTGCAGGAAACAGCGGCTTGTGTGGGGAGAGTGCAGGAAGAACTTAAGCGGCTTGGGATTGGAGGCTGGATAGAGGAGAGCGGATACCGTGGATATCATATCTGGATCTTATTTACAGAATGGATCGCAGTGCGTTATTTGAATATGCTGCAGGATGTGATAGAAAACCGGCTTGGAAAGTTGCCGGATACTGTCACGGTGGAATTTTTCCCCGATAGATCCAGAGTGAAGAAAGGAAAAGCAGGACAGGCAATTAAACTACCATATGGCTATCACGCAAAGACCGGACGAAAATGCGTATTTTTGGATGAAGATTTCCGGCCTGTTGCAGATCCCGGATCTTTTATCATGCATATGGGTAAGTATACGAATATTGCTGTAAAAAAGATCTTAAATACGGCGGTACCAAAGAATATCGCTGTAAAAGAGAATACGGTCGACGAGGATCTTGGTGCCTTTGGCAGTCTTTCCGAGAATGTTGCACTGGTATTAAGAAGATGTACATTAATGTGGTATCTGAGTCAAAAAGCGAGGACGACGGGATATTTGTCTCATTTTGAAAGACTGTCTGTTCTTTATGTTTTTGGTCATATGGGGGAAGAAGGAACCGCATTCGTACATAAAGTAATGGAATTCACATTAAACTACCAATACTCTGTTACGGAGAGATTTATTGCAAAATGTCCGGCGAAGCCGATCAGCTGTCTGAAACTTCGGGATCAGTATCAGAAGGTTACGGCGGAATATGGATGTAACTGTAACTTTAACCGGACGAAGGACTGCTATCCGTCTCCGGTACTGCATGCGATCAAGGCAGGAGAAAGTCTGAATGGCAATATTACTGTGCCAACAAGCCGCACGTTATCTAAGGAGAAGGAAAATAAGGTTTTTGAGGAACTGAATATCGGTAAACGTGTCCAAGGGATTACGGCGAAGATATTGGAGATGAAGAAACAGAAGAGAGGGATTGATAAAAATATCGGGAAACTGGAACAGGAGTTGGAAAGGATTTTTGATGAGAATGGGATAGACTGTATTGAAGTGGAATTTGGAATGCTGGTGAGAAGGAAGAAACAGCAGGGATATGAGTGGGTAGTGGAAATCTGAGCAGATTGTTGTTGAAAAGGTCATTGAAGGTTGTTATAATAATAAAGTAATTATGAACAAAGTGTTAACAGAACAATTTTTGGACTGTAAAGTGGAATTGTCAGAATATTCTGTGAATAACACGCAAAAATGGTTCTCGGAATGCAGTGTTTATGCGCCTTTGCAGTGCATACCGTAGAAATGGGAATAGCCCGAGATAGGGCATTGAAACATTTTATCCTCCATTTTCTCAATGTTCTCACTACTTGCGTAGAAATGGGAATAGCCCGAGATAGGGCATTGAAACAGTGCCATCATTGTTGCCAAAATTCTTATTGCCTTCAGTAGAAATGGGAATAGCCCGAGATAGGGCATTGAAACACTATTTTCAAGATCTTAGGTTTTACATGTCCTGCACGTAGAAATGGGAATAGCCCGAGATAGGGCATTGAAACATACTGATCATAAAAGTAGTTCGGCTCTCGGTCAGGTAGAAATGGGAATAGCCCGAGTAAGGGCATTGAAACAAGTATCAAGGAACGCTAATTTTTCACCTGTAGTTCCACACTGTGGAATGCAGGAGACAGATTAGCGTTTTTTTGCTGGTGGATTTTTGGAAAGTGGAGGCCGTGATGTGCAAATATTTATCTGTCGTGAACATTGTTACCATGAGAAGCTGGAAGACGTGAATATTCACAATTAGCATTGAAAAGAAAAGAGGCCGTATGCTATTCTATATGTAAGAAGGAAAGCGCAAAAGAGGAGGGTTAAAGTGGGAGACGGTAAAAGGAAACAAGCGGCGATCCTGGTATTATTTCTAAGCGATCATAAGGAGAATAAGCGGGAAGAGAACTATTATTGTGATAACGGCAGCAGGGTGGAGACTGGAATCCAGACAAATGATGCGCCTACGAAATATCTGCTTCGTGCAGCCCATGATAACGGCAACGAGATCGGAGATATTTTCTGCATTACTTCCCGCAGGGTATTTGAAGAAAGAACAGGCGATTCGGAGAGAACAGCTATTGATGTGTACAGGGATATGCTGGAGGGATTCTGTCGTGCCGAGAATCTATTGATTCCAAAGATAATCCCCATTGATTATGATTTTGAGAGGACAGGCGGAGAAATCAGGACTGTTGGTGACGAAAGCCGGGCAATGCATATTTACCGGCAGATCACAGGCGAACTTGGACGGCGTACAGATGTAGAACAGACGGATGTGTACATTGACTATACGGGAGGGCTCAGGGATGTAAGTTTTCTGATGACGACAATCGTACGTTATCTGGAATTTGATAATATTAAATGCAGGAAGATCGTATACAGTAAGTATGATTACAGTGCGGACCGCGTTCATAGGATCTATGATATTGCGTATATTTACAATATGTTCCAGATGATCAATGGCGTGAGCGAGTTTGTGGCGACAGGAAATGCAAGGCAGCTTTCATCGGTTTACAGCGGACAGAAGGTGCAGACCGGGAAGGGAGACGGAAGGATACAGCGGGAATTCTTAGACAGTATCATGGCATTTTCCAATGCGCTCAGCTTGTGTAATATCAAGGCGATCGATCAGACGAAAGATGCGATCAGCTGTAATATCGAGAAAATCATGGCCTTGGATACTGCGGGAGAGGGAGACCGGGAGGATCCGCTGAAGGAAGAAATGCTGCGGACGCTGGTCCCGCTTGTAAGAAAGAAAATGTATCTTGACAGGCCGGAAGGACTGTCTTATCCGAATCTGATCAGATGGTGCGTGGATAATAGGTTGCTGCAGCAGGCGATCACGATCTATATAGAGAAAATTCCAGTATATTGTATGCAACAGAGAATGTTGCCGGATTTTGCACTGGAGGTCAATGTGGAATGTAACCGCGGAGCGTCGGAGGAAACGACCAGATTTTATACGGCGCTGTATGACTGTATTGCAGAGGGAATCGAACTTCACAGATTTCGTACCGTGTTGGAGAACAGGATGAGCGGCAGGAAGATTCCACAGGAGATGACAGACATCCTGCATGGATTGGAGCGGGATCCGCAGGTTGGCGATGCGGCAGGGAGACTGGTGCAGTTTGTCGAGAGGTTTGGGAGAGACAGGAACAGGAAGAAGATTTATGGGTATAACGTCAGAGAATACAGCGGAGAGGATTTTCTCAGGAAACTTGTGAGCGAACCGTACAGGCATAAAAGAGATCTGCACTATTTTGTCTATAATGATGATCAAAGATACCGGAGAATTCCTAATTCCACTTATCGGAAGAAAGTACATGCCTTAAAGGTGTTGCAGGAGAACCAGAAGATTCGCAAACAGGTTGGCGATGCGGACCGGCTTCTGGAAATAATGAAATATTATCTGGCGATCAAAATGATCCGGAATCGTATGAATCATGCCAGCGAAGAGGAGGATTCCGAGGATGAGAGGCTGGCGGCCAAAGAACTGGAGAGATTCGGGATCGTGATCAACAGTGATATAGAGAACATACAGGATATTATGTATAAAGCCCTTGCGGTGGTTCTTTAGAGACCGTATATGCGGCAGAAATGTGGGAGAGAAGATGCAGAATAAAGTGTTCGTTAATTTTTCAAACCATCCATCGGCTGGATGGGGCAGGGAACAGGTAGAGGCAGCAAGCCGGTATGGACAACTTATAGATCTTCCGTTTCCGGCTGTGGAAGCAAAGGCGGATGAGGAAGCGGTAAGGCATTTGGCAGAACAGTATGTGGAGCAGATTCTCACCTGTCATCCTGCGGCGGTGCTGTGCCAGGGAGAGTTCTGTCTTACTTTTCTGGTAGTATCGGCTTTAAAAGCACAGGGAATCACGGTGCTTGCAGCCTGTAGTGAGCGGATTGTTACAGAGCGTGGGAATAAGAAGGAAGTAACGTTTCAATTTGAAAGGTTCCGGAAGTATTGAAGCGGCAGGAGCGATTTGGCGGAAAGAAGATTCTGTGAAGAAAGGCAGGCAGATCATTTCCAAGAGAAAGGATAAGGATATTGCAAATGGATTTATCAAATTATTTCAAAAGTATCATCGATCAGGATCAATGTTCCGTGGTGATCTGTAATCTGGAGCATGAGATCATTTACATGAATCCGGCGGCAGTGGAGCGGTATGGAAAGCGGGGCGGCGCGGGGATTGTGGGGCAGAGTATTTTTGCCTGCCACAACAGGCAGTCGGAGGAACTGATCCGGCAGGTGGTGGACTGGTTTGCGGAGAGTACGGCGCACAACAGGATCTATACGTTTCACAATGAGAAGGAAAACAGGGATGTGTATATGATCGCGCTGCGGGACGAGGCTGGGACGCTGATCGGGTATTATGAGAAGCATGAGTACCGGAATGCGGAGACGGAGGCGATGTACCGGTTTTCGTGAATGACGGCAGAAGTGAGAAGGGCATGACGGAAAGGGGATGAAACAGCGATGATGACACGGCTTCCCATAGGCATTGAGAATTTTGAGAGGATCCGCACGGAAGATTTTTACTATGTGGATAAAACCGGACTGATCAGAGATTTACTGCGGAACATGGCTTATGTCAATCTGTTTACAAGGCCGAGGCGGTTTGGAAAAACGTTGAATATGAGTATGCTGAAATATTTCTTTGAGACGGGAACGGACAGCAGACTTTTTGACGGGCTTGTGATTTCGGAAGAAAAGGAACTCTGTGAACGGTACATGGGGAAATTTCCCGTGATATCGATCAGTCTAAAGAACGTCAGTGGAAGAAATTTTGAGACAGCCAAATCCATGATGTGCAGCGCGATAGGAAATGAGGCGATGCGGTTTTCCTATCTGGAGCAGAGTGAGCGGTTGACGGAGCGGGAACGACAGCGCTATACGGCGGTGGTTCATCTGGATGCGGAAGGCGCGTTTGTCATGTCGGATAAGATATTGCAGGACAGTTTGCTGATTTTGTCACAATGTCTGTGGAAACATTATGGGCAGAAGGTGGTCATTCTGGTGGATGAATATGATGTACCGTTGGATAAGGCATATCAGGCCGGATACTATGATGACATGGTGGAGCTGCTCCGCAATCTGTTCGGGCAGGCATTCAAGACGAATGACAGCCTGTTTCTCGCAGTTTTAACGGGATGTCTGCGGGTATCAAAGGAGAGCATTTTTACGGGGCTGAATAATTTCAGTGTATACACGGTCAAGGATGTGCAATATAATGAATATTTTGGCTTTACGGACAGGGAAGTCAGGAAAATGCTGGCCTGTTATGGCGGGATGGAAAAGTATGATGCGGTCAGGGAATGGTATGACGGGTATCGGTTTGGTAAGGTGGATGTATACTGTCCCTGGGATGTTATAAACTACTGTCATGCGCTTAAGATGGATCCGGCGGCAAGGCCACAGAATTATTGGATAAATACGAGTGGAAATGATATTATCAGGAAGTTTATCCATGGTGCAAGGGAATCCACAAAAGCTGAGATTGAACGGCTGGTTGTGGGCGGCAGCATACGAAAGAAGATACGGCAGGAACTGACTTACCGGGAATTGGATGCAAAGGCGGATCATCTCTGGAGCCTGCTCTTCACGACGGGATATCTGACACAGTGCGGGGAAGCGGAGGAAGATGGTACGATGGAGCTTGCGATTCCCAACAGGGAAGTACGTTGGATTTTTGTGGATCAGATTCAGGAATGGTTCGAGGAGGAGATGGCGAAGGACAGCCGGAAACTGGAGAATTTCTGCAGGGCATTTGAAGAGAATGACACAGCAGCCATTGAGGAAGGGTTTAACGCTTATCTGTCAAAGACCATCAGCATTCGTGACAATAATGTCAGGCGAACTATGAAAGAGAATTTTTATCATGGCATTCTGCTTGGTATTTTCGGCAATATGGATGGATGGCAGGTCAGCTCGAACGCAGAGTCAGGGGAGGGATACAGTGATATCAGCATAGAGGTTGTATGCAGAGAGATCGGTATTATAATAGAACTGAAATATGTCGAGAATGCAGGATTTGATGAAGCCTGCAGGGCGGCACTACAGCAGATTCTGGATCGGAGATATGAGGAGACGCTGGTTAAAGATGGTATGAAAACAATCTACCGCTATGGCATTGCGTGTTACAGGAAACGCTGTAAGGTGCTTGCGGGTTAAGACTTAAGAAAGGATGAGTTACAGATATGAAGTACAATTTTACAGATATTATCGAACGAAACGGCAAAGATGCGATCGCGGCGGAGAAGATCCCCTATGCGGCGGATGTGCAGGTAAAAGAGGGATTCAGCCGGATTCCCATGTGGGTGGCGGATATGAATTTCGCGACGGCTCCGTCGATCCCGCAGAAGGTTGCGGAGCGTCTGGAGCATCCCTTATACGGCTATTTTGAACCGCGGCAGGAGTATTATGACGCGATCATCCGCTGGCAGCAGGAGCGGCACGGTGTGCAGGGGCTGACGAAGGAGTGCATCGGGTATGAAAACGGCGTATTGGGCGGTGTGGTCAGCGCGCTCAACGTGTTCTGCTCAAGGGGCGATAAAGTGCTGCTGCATTCCCCGACGTATGTGGGATTTACGGGCAGCCTTGGGAACAACGGCTATGATATGGTGTTAAGTCCTTTGCAAAGGGATGCACAGGGCGTATGGCGGATGGACTTTGCGGATATGGAGAAGAAGCTGAAAGAGCAGTCGATCCATGCGGCGGTGTTCTGCTCCCCGCACAATCCCTGCGGCAGGGTCTGGGAACGGTGGGAGCTGGAAGAAGCCATGGCGTTATTTAAGAAGTATGATGTAAAGGTCGTTTCGGATGAGATCTGGTCTGATATTATCCTGGACGGCAATACCCATATACCGACACAGTCAATATCGGAAGACGCCAGAATGCGCACGGCCGCGCTGTATGCACCGTCCAAGACCTTTAATCTGGCAGGTTTGATCGGCAGCTATCATATCATCTACAACCCGTGGATCAGGGACAGGGTTTTAAAGGAATCTTCCCTCTGCCACTATAATTCCATGAATGTTCTGTCCATGTATGCGCTGCTGGGAGCTTACAGCGACGAAGGGGCCGAGTGGGCGGACGAGCTTTGTCAGGTGCTGAGCAGCAATGTGACTTACGCCTGCGATTACATAGCGGAGCATTTCCCCGGTGTCTCGGTGGCAAGGCCTCAGGGAACTTATATGCTGCTTTTAGATTGTAGTGACTGGTGCAGTCAACATGGAAAGACCATCGACGATGTACAGAGAGCGGGCGTGGAAGCAGGTGTGATCTGGCAGGACGGACGGGCTTTCCACAGTCCCTGCGGTATCCGCATGAATCTGGCGCTGCCGAAGACGCTGCTGGAAGAGGCAATGGACCGCCTGCGGAAGTATGTGTTTGTGTAGAGACTGACTTTTCAGGTCAATGAGTTTTTATACCGTGTTGTTTGTAGTGACATAGTGGGTATAGCACTGCGCAGGGCGTATATGTCTGGAAGTGGCAGCGTCGTGCCGGATAAGAGTACGGGAAAAGGAGAACCGATATGATTCGACAGGCAGAAGAAGCAGATTTACCGGTCATACTGGAAATCTATGCGTATGCAAGAGACTTTATGGCGGAGAATGGCAATCCTCATCAGTGGGCGGGCGGATTCCCGCCCGCATCCCTGCTGCAGGATGACATTGCAAAGCACAATCTGTATGTGGTGACGGAAGAAGAGACAGAACGGGTCTGCGGCGTTTTCTTCTTCGACATCGGGCCGGATGAGACTTACAGCGTGATCGAGCAGGGAGAATGGTTTTCGGACAGTGTATACGGGACGATCCACCGGATAGCAGGAGATGGGTCGGTGCATGGACTGTTGCGGAAAGTGGTATCTTACTGTGAGAAAAGAATACCGCATCTGCGGATCGATACGCATGAAGATAATCATATCATGCAGTATGTGATTGCACAGTGCGGCTTTCGGCGATGCGGCATCATCCATGTGAGTGACGGGACGCCGCGGATCGCCTATGAGAAAACAGGCAACGCCCGTTTGTGAGATTGACTCCCGCGGGCAATGCGCCAAGTGCCATGCCTGCACGAGCATTTGGCGCATGCCGCCAGGGTCATATACCCCGCGGCTCTGCAACGCAGCAAGACGATAAATTTTACGCGCAATTCAAATACTGCGACATATACAATCTGTAATATTCCCCGCCAAGGGCCATGAGTTCTTCATGGGTGCCCTTCTCCAGAATATTCCCCCGATCCACATACATGATGCAGTCGGCATTGCGGATGGTGGAGAGTCTATGGGCGATGATGAAGGAAGTACGTCCTTTCAGAAGCTCACTTAAGCCTTTCTGCAGTGCAATCTCCGTCTCCGTGTCGATGCTGGAGGTAGCCTCATCCAGTATGAGGATCTTCGGATCGGCCAGCAGGGCGCGGGCAAAAGAGATCAGCTGGCGCTGGCCTGCGGAGAGGCGGCTGCCGCGTTCGTTCACCTCGGTCTGGTAGCCGTTTTCCAGTTCCATGATAAAGTCATGGGCGCAGACTGTCTTCGCGGCGCGGACGACATCCTCGTCGGTGGCGGTATGATTGCCGTAACGGATATTGTCCATGATCGTTCCGGCGAAAATAAAGCTGTCCTGCATCATCACGCCCATCTGTGCCCGCAGAGAATGGATCGTCACTTTCGAGATATCGGTGCCGTCGATCAGGATGCGTCCCGTATCCAGATTGTAGAAACGGCTCAACAGATTGACCAGTGTGGTCTTTCCCGCTCCGGTAGGGCCTACGATGGCGAAGCTGTCACCGGCCTTGGCCTTGAAATTCACGTTGTCCAGGATTCTGACGCCCGGCTCGTAACTGAAAGATACCTGCTCGAAAGACACATCGCCATGAATGGGCGGCATCTCGACGGCGTCCGGGGCATCCTGTACGGAGACCGGTTCGTCGATGGTCTCGAAGATACGCTCCAGGTAGGAGATGGCGGTGAGCAGCGAATTATAAAAAGCGGCCAGCGTGTTGATCGGCGCCCAGAACCTGCTTACGTAGGAGGTGAAGGCGATCAGCACACCGATGGTGATCGGGGAGGCGCTGTTAAACATCCAGTGGATACCGAGCACGTAGATGGCCGAAGTGGTAGCCATGGAGATGAGATCCACGCTGGGCCCCATGGTGAAGTTGTACAGCACGGCATGCATCCAGGATTTACGGTAGCTGCTGCTCAGGTCATTGAAAATATTGCTGTTCATTTCCTCGCGCACGAAGGACTGGGTTACCCGGATGCCGTTGATGCTTTCCGCGATGTAGGCGTTCAGGTTGGACTGCTTGTTGCTCTGGATCTGCCAGGCCCTGTGCTGTCTCTTTTTGATGAAAATCACTACGGCGGCGAGGATCGGCAGGCCACAGAGGCACAGCAGTGTCAGCCGCACGTTGGTCAGGAACATAAAGGTCACGATAAAGAACAGGTTGCACAGATCGGTGATGGTATTGACGATACCGTTGGAGAGCAGATCGCTTAAGCTGTTCACGTAGTTGACCACCCGGACCTGTATCTTGCCGTGGGGCCGGTTGTCGTAATAGGCAAAAGGAAGATCCTGCAGATGTTCAAAAATATCGCTTCGCAGGTCGTGGATGATCTGCTGGCCGATGATATTGGTATGCTTGATCTTATAGCGCAGGCTGATGGCGGAATACAGGGCGGCAAGCAGTGTCAGCCCGCTGTAAAAAGCCACGCCGCGCATATCCTTTGCAGGGATGCACACGTCCATGATGCGCAGGAAAAACTGCGGAATCAGCATGGTAAAGGCGGAAGCGGTCAGCATCATCACCGCCACGGAGAAGAAGCGTTTCCGGTACGGCTTTAAGTAGGCCATCAACCGCTTGAACTGGTCAAAGTCGAAGCTCTCTTCTAAAATCTCGTCTACGTCGTATTTGTTACGTGCCATGGATGTTTCATTCCTTTCTATTATGTTAAGAGACTGCGAAGCCGGCGCGGCGCATTTCTTCCGCGGAGGGAATCTCTCCGTACTGATGGTGGAAGGCGCTGGCATAATATCCGTTTTGTGCCAGCAGTTCTTTGTGGGTGCCCCGTTCGATGATGCGGCCGTTGTCCATGACAAGGATCAGATCCGCGTCCTTGATGGAAGAGATCCGGTAGGCGATCACGAAGACGGTGCACTGGCCGTTTAATTTTTTCAGCTGGTTCTGTATGTAGCTTTCTGTCTCCATGTCCACGGCGGATGTGGTGTCGTCCAGGATCAGGATGGAAGGCTTCTTGAGCAGTGCCCGGGCCAGGGAGATACGCTGCTTCTGACCGCCGGAAAGGCCGACGCCCCGCTCGCCCACGACGGTGTCATAACCGTCCGGCATTCCCTTGATAAAGTGGTTGGCGTCCGCCATGACGGCAGCGTCATGGATATCCTCAAAGGAGCAGTGGGGACGGCCGTAGGCGATATTTCCCTCGATGGTGTCGGAGAACAGGAAGATATCCTGCATGGCCATGCCGATGTTGTCCCGCAGCTCGTAGAGATCCAGATCCTTTACGTTGACGCCGTCCACCAGAACCTGACCGCTGTCCGCGTCCACAAAGCGGCAGAGCAGATTCATGATGGTGGATTTGCCCGCTCCTGTGGAACCCAGAATGCCGATGGTCTGTCCCTTGGAGGCGGCAAAGCTGATATCGCTGACGATGGTCTCACCGTCCGCCGTATAGGAAACGTTCCGAAATTCCACGTCTCCCCGGTACTGCCGGCTTTTGACCGGTTCAGTCGGCATTTTGATCCTGGGTTCTTCCACGTAAGTGTCGTAGATCTTTTCTACGGAGGTGAGGAAGCGGTGGATGTCGTTGACCCACCAGCCTGCCATTCTCAGCGGCATGTTCAACATCCACAGATAGCCGTTCACGGTGACCAGATTGCCGATGGTGATCTCCTCCTGAATGACCATGTAGCCGCCGTAGAACATCAGCACCACGTTGAGCAGATAGGAGAGCACTTCGAACACGGGCAGGTACTTCATCCAGACCCGGGAAGAGGCAAGCTGCGCCTCCAGATAGGCGTCGTTTTCCTTATTAAATTTTTCGATTTCAAAGTCCTCCTTGGCGAAGGCCTTGACTACCCGGTTGCCGCTGACATTTTCCTGGACAAAAGAATTCAGGGAAGAGAAGCGGTTGCGGATGCGGGCGAAGGTGGGCCGCACCTCCTTCGACTGCCGCACGGTGGCAAGGGCAGTGAAAGGCAGGACGAAAAGCATACACAGCGCCAGCTTCACATTGACCGTAAAGATCATCAGCAGGGCAAACACAAACATCAGCAGATTTTCGTAAACGGCGTAGATGATATAGGCGGTAAAATGCCGGATGGCATCCATGTCACCGGTCTGTCGACTCATCAGGTCACCAGTCTTTTTGTGGTTAAAAAAGTTCAGATCCTCCAGCAGCAGGCGGCGGAAAAACTTGTCGCGCATATCGTAGAGAACACCCTGAGAACAGCTCTCGAAGATCACCTGATGGGCGAAACGCAGGGCGCCCCGCACCAGTGTCACCGAAAGCAGGATCAGGATCAATCGCGGCAGCTGGTCCAGTGCCCCGCCCCGGATCACGTCGTCCACGATGCGTCCGGAGATATACGGATTTACAATGGACAGAACAGAGATCGCGGTGGTCATCACAAGCCCTATGCACAGCAATACACAGTATTTTTTCAGAAATCCCCAGAACCATTTTATGGGTGTCATATGATATCCTCCCTTGAAACAGATTGAAATAAATTTTTTAATTTAAGAAAACTCTTGTTAATTTTATAATTTTGAGGTAAAAAGGAAATGTACTATCTTGCGGGCTGCCTGTCGGATGTTGTTATGTTGCGGGGATGTGCAGATTGTACAAAATTGTCTGCAATTTTTCGGACAAAATGCCAATGCTATACGGTGGAAGCGGATTGGCCCAAAATCATGGCAGGAACTTAACTTACCGGTTCCTGGATCGTGACGGGTGGAATGGAGAACACGATGAGAGAACAGGAAACTTTGCTGCAGGAAGATTTTAACCCTGCCTTTCTTTTTACATGGAAAGGGATCCGCAGGGAGGATGAAAAGAATTATCATAAGCATGAGTATGTGGAATTCTGCTATGTGATGTCAGGACAGGGCCGCCATCGGATCGAGGACCGGGTCTACGAGGTCAGTGAAGGGGATCTGATCCTGATCAACGCCGGGCAGCATCATCAGGCGCTGGTCAGTGCGAGCGGCGGTCCGGCGGTGGAATTCTACGTGGGCATGACGGATATTCATTTAAGAGGCTACGAGAAGAACTGCCTTCCGGCGCCGGAGGATGAGCCGATCCTGCACACGTCGGGAGAGTTGAAGATGAAGCTGAGCAGACTGTGTATTTCCATGGAAGCGGAGAAGGAGACGGAGCGGCTTGGCGGTTACTTCATGATGAAGACCTACGCGCTGCAGATGCTGCTGCTCTTTATCAGAGGACAGGAGCAGCCCCGGAAGGAACGGACTGTGGAGCAGTATGCCTTCGAGTCGGTGAACCGGAAATATCTGGTGGAGAAGATCATGGATTACTTCGAGGAGCATTACACGCAGAAGATCTCTCTGGGGCAGATCGCGGGCAACATGTACTTGAGTCCCTTTTATATATCGAAGATCTTCAAGGCGGAGACCGGGGAGACACCCATTCATTCCCTGATCGACATCCGCATGGAGAAAGCCAGGGAACTGCTTCTGGCGGAGCCGGGCTTAAGTATTCAGGAGGTGGCGGCGCGGGTCGGGTATGATGACGCCTATCATTTCAGCAAGCTGTTTAAGAAGAAGTTCGGGACGGCGCCTTCTGCGGTGCGGAAGACGATAACGTGAGTATGCCTGGAGCATTGTGATTGCCATTGCGAACGGATTCAGGGCATATGATACGATCTGTGGAATAGAATACGGTCAAATGGAGAAAAGCAGTATGGTACGGATAGCAATTTGTGATGATAACGAGGAATGCGTTTCAGGTATAGAAACGGTTGCCGACCAGTTTTTTAAAACGCACTGCGTGGAGTGTGCCATTCAAACTTATCAATCCAGTGAGAACTTATTGTATGATCTGCGGGACGGAATCGGTTATGATCTGCTGCTTCTGGATATCGAAATGCCGGAAGTTGACGGAATGGATCTGGCGAAAGTGATTCTCGACACGCTGCCCGCCGCAAAGATCATCTTTATCACATCTCATTTGGAGTATGCGATTACGGCTTATGAATTTTCGGTGTTTCGGTATATTCCCAAGACGGTTATCAGCGAGAAGATGCCGCCAGCGCTGGAAGATTATTATAAACTATACCGTCTGGAAAGAGATGAATTCTATACGGTTGAGATCAAGAATCATGTGGAGCAGCTGCCGTACAGAGAAATACTGTATATCCTGAAAGACGGCAAGTATGCAGTCTTTTACATGACAGGCGGGAAACAGCAGCCGGTGCGAAAGACTCTGGCACAGGTCTTTAAAGAGATAAGCCGGGAATATTTCTATTTTGCGGATAGAGGGTGTATTGTAAATCTGGCAAATGTGGCCGGCATGGACGACAGGAGTATACTTTTTGTGGATGATCAACGCATTGCCATCAGTAAAACAAACCTTTCGGATTTTAAGACGACCATGCTCCGTTTCTGGAGGAAACAAATATGATCGGGGTTCAGATATTGGCAGAATGGCTGGCGACATTCATTGAAGTGGTGTTTTATTTTTCGATTATTCATGTACTGGCACCGGAACAATTCAAGAGAAAAAAGCAGATGACGATGTTTCTGGTGATTACATCTATTATTACTGCCGGTGTGATTTTACTTAACTTTATTGATTTGTCTTTCAGCCTTACAACGATTATTTATTCTGCTTTTGCAATGGCGTTTGGCGCCTGTATCCTGTTTCAGGGGAACTTTATCAGTTTCCTTTTTGTATTCGTGGTTTATGTTACAGGGCTGAATTTTGTGGAAGGCCTGATCGTGATGCTGCTTGAGAACGCTGTCGGGCAGGGTTTTTCGGAGCGATTTCAGGCGGGATTCAGTACTATGCGTATCTATGTGATCATCCTGTTTAAGACAGTAGACAGTCTTGTTATGGTGTTCGTTCATTTCCTGTTGAAAAGAGCAGCATTACGGTTGGGAAAAGCGAGAATTGCACTGGCAGGTGCAATATTAGGATTTATGAGCGCAACCTATTGGCTGTCAAGGAATGCGGCAGCGAATTTGAAGGCGGATTTGACCCAGACTGTTTTAGCATTGGCGTTCGTCTTTATCATCTGTTCCGCCTATTTCTATTATCGCCTGCGGCAGATACGGCAGGAACAGGAATATACAGCTTTGCAGAATGAACTGCTGGCCAAAAATTATCAGGTGGCAAAGGAGTCCTATGAATCGAATGCCCGTCTGTATCATGATATGGGAAACCACTTTTGCATGATTCAAAACTATCTGGCAGATGGTAAAATTGAGGAGGCGAAAGTCTATCTGGAAAGCCTGGGCAGGAACAGGAAGGCTTATTCTGTGGAACAGTATACAGGTATTGAAGCTGTTGATTATATTTTAAGCCAGAAAGCGGAACTTGCAAGGGAGCAGAAGGTAGAAACAGACATCCACGCGGAATATCCGAAAGACTGTAACATAGATCCGGTGGACTTGTGTACGATTTTGACGAATCTGCTGGATAATGCGATCGAGGCGTGTGAGAAACTGCCGGAGACATCTGCAAAGAAGTTGTCCGTAACCATCCGGCGCATTAATCGGTTTATTATGATACAAATCGCAAACAGCTGTCTGGAAGAACCGGTGATGACCAAAGGGAATTTTGTGACTTCCAAGGCGGACAGGCGGCATCACGGATGGGGAATGAAAAATATAAAATCGGCAGTAGAGAAATATTACGGAACAATGGAGTATGAGTATAGCGGGAACATGTATACCGTAAGCGTCATGCTTTTTTATCAATAAAATTTCAGGGGCAGTTACCCACTGTTTTGAGGACAGTTGCGGCAGCTGCTTTTTTATGTGCTAAAGTACCTGTAGAGCAAAGGAGGCAAGCGAATGTGGAAATTAATTTTGGCGATTTTAATCTTAATTGCACTGGCTGTTCTTGCCGTGCTGGTTTATTTCAAGGAGAGATAGGAGGAGATATTGCATGAATGAAAATGTTATTTTGGATGTCCGGCATCTGCAAAAGGGGTACAGGAAAGCCCCCGTATTGAAAGATGTGTCCTTTCAGGTTAAGCAGGGACATATTCTGGGACTGATCGGAAAGAACGGAGCAGGGAAAACAACACTGATGAAGTCCATTCTCGGGCTGAACACGAAGTATCAGGGGGAAATCATTTTTCATGGAAAGAAACTGATGCCCTCCGATGAGACAATGAAAGCGGAAATCGGTTCGCTCGTAGATGTCAGTTTTTACGACGATATGACGGCATATCAGAATTTGAAAGTCATCATGATGCTCACAAAGGCGGTTCCCACCGCAGAACAGGATGAACGCATCCGGGAGCTTCTTTCCTTTGTGGGGTTGGAATCATCCGGTAAAAAAAGCGTTCGCTCGTTTTCGTTCGGTATGAAGCAGCGTCTGGCGCTTGCGCAGGCAATGATCACAAAACCTGTACTGCTGATTTTGGATGAGCCGTTTGTGGGGCTTGACCCTATTGGAATGGAAGATGTGAAAGAGCTGCTGCGGAAACTCTGCCGGGAAAACAAAACATCTATCATTTTTTCCAGCCACCAGCTTACCGAGGTCTGTGACCTTGCCGATGATATTGTGATCTTGAACAATGGTGTGATCTCGTATGCCAACACATACGAAAATATGAAAAGCAGCGGCTTATCCTTTGTGGAGCTGATGAGACAGGAGGGGAACTAATATGAGTTTGACACAAATAATCAAAACAGAACTTTATAAGAACAGCCATCGGAAAAGCAGTCTGATCCTGTTTCTTCCCATGGTGTTGACAGTCATTGTTACGTTGGGATATGCACAGGGAGTTATTGAGTTAAATCTGATAACCGGCGGCAGTGGCACATATTCCTGTATGGATTTTGTTTTCATTGTCTGGAACGTACTATCCGGGCTGGGTATCCTGGGAATCCTGATGATTCTGTTTGCAGCCCTTCAATTCTCCGGGGAGATTGAACGGGGGCAGATCAAGTTTATGTTGTTGCGGACAGGAAACCGCGCAACCGTTGTTTGGGGAAAATATCTGGCGACGGTTATGGTGACAGTGGTATTTATTGCGGGAACGCTGTTCGTCAGCATTGTCTCCTACTATTTATTTCTGTCCGGTTCGTCAATAGGAACAGGAACATTTGCATCTACAATAGACGGTTTTTCCACTATGAATATTTGGGGTTCTATTGCCTTACAGATAATAGTGTACCTGTTTTTGACAGGAGTTACTTTTTTGGCAGGAATGTTCGTAAATCCGTTTGTTACGTTTATGTTAACGCTGTTTGTTATGTATGCCATAAATTATCTGGCGGGTGCAGAAAATAGGATTTCCAGGCTGCTGCCGAATTATTGGAGCAGTCAAATGGCTCTGAACAAAACAGTGCAGGCGATACCGGTATTCACTTCTGTTGTTGCCATAGTGGTTCTGACTCTGATGTTATTGTCAGTGACGATCATGCTTTTTCAGAAACAGGATATAAAATGAGCCAGAAGGCGGCGCTTTGCATGATCAAAGGCCGCCTTCTTTCCTACTTACAGGAGCTGAATCCCCTGTGCCAGCGCTTCTTTCGTGATTTCTTCCGGCCACAGGGAAGACTGTACCTCCCCGATATGCGCCTTGCGCAGGAAGAACATACAGATACGGGACTGTCCGATGCCGCCGCCGATGGTAAAGGGAAGTTCTTCTTCCAGAATTGCTTTCTGGAAAGGCAGCTTTGCTCTTTCCGGGCAGCCTGCTTTGTCTAACTGGTCAAGCAGGGCCTCCTTATCCACACGGATACCCATGGAGGACAACTCCAGAGCGATATCGAGTACCGGATAATAGACAAGAATGTCGGCATTCAGCGCCCAGTCGTCATAGTCCGGAGCGCGGCCGTCGTGCTTCTCACCGGATTCCAGCAGGTCTCCGATCTGCATGAGGCAGACGGCGCCTTTGGCTTTCGTTATGTAATACTCACGTTCCTTGGGCGTATAGTCAGGGAACATATTCTCCAGTTCCTGTGTGGTGATGAAGAAGATATCGTGGGGCAGGATCTCGCTGATATAATCGTAGCGGATCGCCATATATTTCTCGGTCTTGCGCAGTACCTTGTAAACGGATCTGACCGTCTGCTGCAGGTAGTCGATCGTGCGCTCTTCACGGGAGATGATCTTCTCCCAGTCCCACTGGTCAACGTAGATGGAGTGAATATTGTCGGTGGTCTCATCCCGGCGGATGGCGCTCATATCGGTGTAAAGGCCCTCCCCATGGGAAAAACCATATTTCTGGAGAGCCATACGCTTCCACTTGGCCAGAGAGTGTACGATCTCCGCCTGGGCGTCGTCCTGCTCCTTGATGCCGAAGGAGACCGGGCGCTCCACACCGTTCAGGTTATCGTTGAGGCCGGAGGCCGGATCGACGAACAGCGGTGCGGACACGCGCAGCAGATGCAGCTCTTCCGCCAGCAGTACCTGAAAAAAATCTTTCACAGTCTTGATGCCGATCTGCGTATCGTGCAGATTCAGCGCAGACTTGTAATCTTTGGGAATCATTAAATTATCCATGAAAAACCTCACTTTGCTGTTTTCTTGTTGCTATTTGCATTCTCACCATTTACTATTTAACTGCTTTTGCGGGAAGAAATCAAGTAATTATTCGGATAAGATTGCAACAAAGTCAGCTTTCTTATCTGTCTGCGCCCTTTTCAGCCATTGCTGTCTTTCTTCTTTATTTATATAATATACGGTATGATGGACGAAAAGAAGGCAATTCAATATTTTTTTTGAAGTTCTATATCTAATACAGGAAAAGCTGCTGAAAATTAAGGAGAAAACGCTATGATACTATACCATGGAAGCAACATCGGAAATATAAAAGTATTAAAACCAAATCAAGCGGATCATGACCGGCCATATGTATATATGTCCACAATGGATGTGGTTGCTGCGTTCTATTTATGTAATGCTGTAGAAAGGCCCTGTTATTGGTTTCCTTATGGTTTTGAAAGTGGCAGTAATATACCGGTATACCACGAATTGTACCCGAACGCGCTGAAAGAAGTATCGGAGGGGGTCAGCGGATATATCTATGAAGTTCTTGCAGAAGAGAATCAAGTTATTCCATTTAAAAATATTCCGTGCGCGAGACTGGCGACAGAGCCTGTTAGGGTAACAAACTGTGTCAGGGTAGAAAATGCGTATGATTTATTTAAGGACTATGTAAAGCAGGGCAAAATGAAAATAGGATATTTTGAAGACAAATCGAAACAGCAGCTGGAATGGTGGTATACGTGCTGTGTCGATTACATGAAAGAAAAGCGCATGATAGAAACCCCTGATTGCTCCTATGCCTCTTTTATAAAGTTAAAAATGCCACAAGTATGGGAAAAATATATTGCAGAATAACAAACAAATGTTCGAGAAAACTATTGCAATCTGTTCCGGTTTGTGATAGGATAGATTCACAGAAAAGAACGTATGTTCTTATTGGGTCATTTATGGGGATTGATCTGACAATAGAATGATGAAGAAGGCAGGTAGGATCTGTTATGGAAGTCAAGATAGCGCCGCAGATGTCGCTGATGGACAAATTAAAGATACTGGCGGATGCAGCGAAATATGATGTGTCCTGCAGCTCCAGCGGTTCTTCGCGGAAGAATGACGGCACGGGGATCGGGAATACGGTGTCAGCAGGCTTATGTCACAGCTTCGGGGCGGACGGGCGGTGCATTTCCTTATTGAAGATACTGTTTACCAACGAGTGCATCTATGACTGCCGGTACTGTATCAACAGAAGGTCTAACGACGTGCCGCGTGCCTCCTTTACGCCGGACGAGGTGTGTAATCTGACGATGGAATTTTACAGGCGTAACTATATAGAAGGTTTGTTCTTGAGTTCCGGGATACTGTACAGCCCCAATTATACGATGGAGTTGATCTGCGAGACGGTGCACAGGCTGCGGACGCTGCATCGGTTTCAGGGGTATATCCATGTGAAAGCCATACCGGGAGCGGATCCTCTGTTGATACAGAGAGCCGGTTATCTGGCGGACCGCATGAGTGTGAATCTGGAGATGGCGACGGCGGAAGGGCTTCATGAAATGGCGCCGAATAAGCACCGGAAGACGATCTTAAAGCCGATGCGCCAGATTCAGAACGGTATTGCGGAGAATAAGAATGAACTTATCTTATACAAACATGCACCGCGGTTCTGCGAGGCCGGGCAGTCCACGCAGATGGTGGTAGGTGCGCTGCCGGAGAGTGATTACCAGGTCATGTCGGTGGCAGAGAGCCTGTATGAGAAGTTTTCTCTGAAAAGGGTGTACTATTCGGCATTCGTGAATGTGAATGAGGATAAGCAACTGCCTTCGATCACGGCGGGACCGCCGCTCCTGCGGGAGCACAGGCTTTATCAGGCGGATTGGCTTCTGCGGTTTTATGGTTTCAAGGTGGATGAACTGCTGACAAAGGAGCGGCCTAATTTTAATATGGCGATCGATCCGAAGGCGGACTGGGCCGTGCGCCATCTGGAGGTATTTCCGGTGGAGATCAACCGTGCCGATTACCGTCTGCTGCTGCGGGTCCCGGGGATCGGCGTCAAGAGCGCCAGACGGATCATTACCGCCAGACGGTTTGGCAGTCTGACGTTTGACGACCTCAAGAAGATGGGCGTAGTATTGAAACGGGCCTTATATTTTATCACATGCAGCGGCAGGATGATGTATCCCACGAAACTGGATGAGACTTATATCGTGCAGAACCTGACGTATCAAAATCAGATGGGGAAAGGCGAGAAGCTTCCTTTCCTGCTGGATGGAACGCCTTATCGGCAGACGTCGCTGTTTGACGAAGGACAGATGCTGGAAGGATTGAATGTGGTGTAGAAGGGTCTGGTTAACGGCCTGTGACAGTATGGTGGAAGGGGAAACCAGATGCGCGGTCATCACAGAGGAAGAACGGTAGAATATTATGGAAGAGAAATATATCATCTGTGAGGATTCTCTGGAGGGAATCTTTACGGCAGTCTATGACGCGTATGCCCTGCGGGAAGGGCATGACCATCTGCATGTACAGGTGGGGGAGACGGACAATTACAGATTGTTTGCAACCTATCTGCATAGTCAGCCGGATTTTGGCAAGACTGAGAAGGTGGTACGGACCCTGAAAGAGAGACTCGGAGAACACGTCTATGGATCGATTTGCCGTGCGGCGGCTTCCGACGAGGCAGATAAGGGGGATGCGGTCTATCATACCGTGGTGGACGGTATTACCGGAGGGCACGGCGAACGGACCATGGACAATCTGCGCAATCCTTATGTGGCCAGAGCCTTTGCGCTTGCCAGACGCACGGCCAATGAAGTGCATCACGAACTGGAATTTATCAGATTTCAGGAGCTGAAGCAGGGCGTTCTGTATTCCAGGATCGGTCCGGAGAATAATGTGATGCCTTTTGTGATGCCGCATTTTGCAGACCGATTGTCATCGGAGGATTTCATGATCCATGATGAGAACAGAGGCTTGTTCGGTGTGCATCCGGCACGCGGGGAATGGTATCTGGTGTCTGGTGTGGAGCAGGGGACGGCAGGCTTACAGGAGGCCATTCAGTACTCCGATCAGGAGATGGAATATCAGGAGCTGTTTACCATCTTTCATAAGACCATCGCGATCAGAGAACGGCATAACCGCCGTCTGCAGCAGCAGATGCTGCCGCTCCGCTTCCAAGATTATATGGTGGAATTTCTTCAAAAGTGAATAATTTGCAGTCGTCAAAAATCGTCGGATTTGAACGTAATAGACAGAATATACAAAAATGATTTTCCGGAGAAAAACAAATTTGTAAGGATATTAAAATTTTTGAAAATGTCTCTTGTACCGCGTTTCAGAGGGGAAGAAACAACCTCTTTACAAACATTGGAAAAAGTGTATAATCATCTCAAACAAGGAGAAAGTTAACATTTTTTCTATGCATCAGGCATACGTAATAGGAAAGGAAAGGTGAATATTATGCAACACAGAATTAAGTTAAGACCCGAAGAAGTGAAGGACTTTGTTTCTGCGGCTACAAAATGCATCTTTGACGTAGACATCTCCTACAATAGATTTATCGTAGATGCAAAGTCGATTCTTGGCGTGTTGGGACTCAATTTCAATCAGGTTCTGACGGTATCTGTCAATGGATATGATGCGGACTTCGAACAGTATCTGAAAAAATTTGCAGTAGTGTGCTGAACATAGAGGATTGAGTGGACCAGATTGACTCTCTATATAAGATAGCGTAATATCTTATATAGGGAGTTTTCTTTTGTTTCGAAAAAAACGCTCCGGATTTTGAGTTTGCGCAGTAAAGTGAGCGAATTTTGTAAATGAGATTTGCCCGCTTTGTGGTTATGGAGTCAGGAATGCCGGTACAATGAATTGCGAATATTTGTTCGGATATCTGGCATGGGAGTTATTATGGAGATACGAATTTCGGTCAGGAGCCTGGTGGAGTTCATACTGCGTTCCGGCAATATTGACAATCGACGGGCGTCGGCCCCGGATCATGCCATGCAGGAGGGCAGCCGGATCCATCGTATGATCCAGCGGCGGATGGGACCGGAATATCAGGCGGAAGTCGCGCTGCGCTATGCGTACAATGCAGGAGAGTATGAGATCCTGGTGGAGGGCCGTGCGGACGGCATCATTACGGAATTTACTGTGATGAAAGCGGAGCCTGCCCTGACGGGGGAACTGCCGCTTCTGTTTGCAGAAGCAGCCAGGTATCTGCAGACAGAGACACAGCCGGGGCAGGCGGCGCAGACTGTGCAGGAATCCCGATCGGGGCAGGAAATACAGGCGGACACCATCCAGCAGACACAGAAGATGACGGTAACCATAGATGAGATCAAAGGCACGTTTCAGGATCTGAAGAAGATGAAAGGGCCGGTGCCGGTGCATCTTGCGCAGGCCCGTTGTTACGCATACATATATGCCGAACAGAAGAACCTGCCGGAGATCCGGGTGCGGATGACATACTGTCATATGGAGACGGAAGAAATCCGGTATTTTCATTTCGACTATACTTTTGCAGAGTTGCAGGAGTGGTTTTTGGGAGTGATGGAGCAGTATCGGAAGTGGGCGGATTACAGCTTTCAGTGGCAGAAGGTCAGACAGGCGTCCATCAAGGCGCTGCAGTTTCCTTATGCGTATAGGGAGGGGCAGAAGGAACTGGCAACCTATGTCTACCAGACGATCTATCATAAGCGGAAACTTTTTATCGAGGCTCCCACCGGCGTAGGGAAGACGATTTCCACGGTTTTTCCGGCAATAAAAGCCATGGGTGAGGGAATGTGTGAGAAGATCTTCTATCTGACGGCCAAGACCATCACCAGGATGGTGGCGGACAATACATTTGCCCTGCTGCGGGAACACGGGCTGCGCTGCAAGAGCGTGGTGCTGACGGCGAAGGACAAGATCTGCTTTATGGAAGAGACGGAATGTAACCCGGAATACTGCCCTTACGCGAAGGGGCATTATGACAGGATCAACGAGGCGATGTACGATCTTCTCACACACGAGGACGTCTACAACAGGGAAAAGATCGAAGCCTTTGCGAAGAAACACAAGGTGTGTCCCTTCGAGATGTGTCTGGATATGAGTCTGTTTTCTGATGCGGTGATCTGTGATTATAACTATGTGTTCGATCCGCATGTATATCTGCGCAGATTTTTTGCGGAAGGGACGCGGGGAGAGTATATTTTCCTGATCGATGAGGCGCATAATCTGGTGGAACGGGGGCGCAGTATGTACAGCGCGACCCTGTGCAAGGAAGATTTTCTGGCGTTGAAGCGCACCGTCAAGGCGTATGATGAGCGGATCGCCGGAAATCTGGACAAATGCAATAAGGAACTGCTGATATTGAAAAGGGAGTGTGAGACTTACCGGATCGAAGAGTTTATCGATCCCTTCGTGCGCTCGCTCACCAGACTGGGGGCGGCGATCGAGGATTATCTGGAGGATCACGAGGACAGTCCGGTGCGCAGCGATGTGCTGGAATTTTATTTCGAGGTGTCGCATTTTCTGGAGATGTATGAGCTTGTGGATGAGAATTACGTGACGTACACGGAGCTGGAGTCGGACGGCAGTTTTATCATAAAACTGTTCTGCGTGAATCCGGCCAAAAACCTGCGGGAATGTATGATACGGGGCAGGAGTACGATCCTTTTTTCGGCGACGCTTCTGCCGATCCAGTATTACAAGAGACTGCTCGGTGCACAGGAGGGAGACTATGAAGTCTATGCCAGATCTGTTTTCCGGCCGGAAAAGATGGGCCTTTATATAGGAAGAGATGTAACCAGCAAGTATACCCGCAGGAGCGATGAAGAGTTTTACCGGATTGCTTCCTATATTAATGAGGTGATCGGCAAACGTCACGGGAACTATATGCTGTTCTTTCCGTCACATGCTTTTCTGCGGCAGATCTATGATATTTTCATGCAGTATTTCAATACGGATGGAACAGTGGAATGTATCGTGCAGGAAGACTATATGAACGAGCAGGCCAGGGAGGACTTCTTAAACCGGTTCACGGGCAATGAGGACTGCGACCTGAATGCGCTGATCGATATGGAGATCGAGATGGAGGAGGAAAAAAGTCTGGTGGGCTTCTGCGTGCTGGGCGGTATTTTCAGTGAAGGGATCGATCTGAAAAACGACAGCCTGATCGGAGCCGTCATCATCGGGACGGGCCTGCCGCAGGTATGCAACGAGCGGGAGATCCTGAAGCAGTACTTTGACGGCTGGGGAGAGAACGGCTTCGACTATGCCTATCGCTATCCGGGTATGAACAAGGTGCTGCAGGCGGCAGGCAGGGTGATCCGCACCGTGGAGGATTTTGGGATCGTGTCGCTGCTGGATGAACGGTTTCTGGCGCCCGCTTACCAGAGGCTGTTTCCCAGAGAGTGGAGCAGGTATGAGATTGTTACGGTTGACCAGATAGGTCATAAAGTGGAGCGGTTCTGGGATGAGTGGCTGTAGGCCCTCATCCCTTTTTACGCAGCAGGGCAATCTCCTCTTTGTAGGGCGCCACTTTCTTGTCCGGATCAGTCAATGACGGAATATAAGGTGTCTCCAGTATCTTGGGCAGGTGCAGGAAGTCAGGATGGTGGACAATGCGGCGCAGGGCGTCTGTCCCGATAAAGCCGTCCCCGATGTTGGCGTGGCGGTCCTTGCCGGCACCCCGCTCGTTCCTGCTGTCATTGATATGAAAAAGTGCAATCTTATCTTTTCCAATCAGTTGATCAAATCGGTCAATTACCCCGTCGAAATCATTTACGATATCGTATCCGGCGTCGTGCAGATGACAGGTGTCCATACAGACGCGAAGCCGGTCACTTAAAATTACCCTGTCGAAAATGGCGGCAAGCTCCTCGAAGTTACGTCCGATCTCCGAACCCTTTCCGGCCATGGTCTCCAGTGCGATGTAACAGTTCTGGTCTTTGGTAAGCACTTCATTCAGTCCTTGAGCGATCCGGTCAATTCCGGCTTCCACCCCTGCGCCTACGTGGGATCCGGGATGGAGGATCAGGATTCTGGAACCCATGGCGATGGTACGCTGGATCTCCAGAGCGAGAAATTCCACCGCGATCTCGTAGGTGGCGGGATTGACGGTGTTGGCCAGGTTGATGATATAGGGAGCATGGACAACAAAAGATTCGATGCCGCCCTCCCGCATACATTCCCAGGCGGGCGTGATGTTCAGTTGTGTGATCTCTTTTCTTTTTGTATTCTGTGGTGCGCCGGTGTAGAGCATGAAGGTGTCGGCATTGTAGGACAGGGCCTCTTTGACAGAGCCCAGCATCATATCCTTACCGCTCATCCCTACGTGGGATCCGAGTATTGGCTGCATGGTGATTTCCTTTCTTTCGGTATATTTTTTGACTTGACACGTCAGGATACAAAATATATTGACTGTGCCCATGCCATTATACAATATTTATTGACATTTTTCAGCCTTATTTCTACCGGAAAGGAGAGGAAGAGACAAAAAGTGATAGGAAAAAACGAAAACGACATTCTGTTTTCGACAAAAAGGAATGTGAGTCACCATGAAATGACACGAGTGTCAATGTGGATAACTTTGTGGAAATTGGGGATTTCTTTGCCGATTTGGGGTGGATTTCATAAAATAATAGGTAAAATGATGTGGAAAAGTCGATATACGTATTTTGGTTCATGCCAAAATAGACTCAATGGGTCAAAAAAATAGAAAAACTGTGGAAAAGTCCGTGAACAGGAATTTTTGCAAAAAGGCGGAACTTATGGTAAAATATAGTAAACGACATAACAAATTTCTGTTTCCGGCTCTTGCAGAAGCCATATACGGTAGCTCCTGCAAGGCCGAAAACGAAATTTCTAATGTCGTTAACTATAGCAAAGAGTCTGAATGCAGTACATGCAGTACGGGCGCAAAAAGAAAAGGGGAACCAAAAGAAAGGAAAAGGAAAAAGCTATGTGGGCTTATGAAAGTGTTTTTTATCAGATTTATCCGCTGGGGTTCTGCGGTGCGCCGTTTGAGAACGACGGCAAACTGGAGCATCGTATCGTGAAGGTGAATGACTGGATCCCTCACATGAAGAAACTTGGAATCAATGCGGTATATTTTTCACCGGTGTTCGAGTCGGATACCCACGGGTATAATACGAGGGATTATCACACCATCGACTGCAGGCTGGGTACCAATGAGGATTTCAGGGAAGTATGTGACAACCTGCACAAGAACGGCATCAAGGTGGTGCTGGACGGTGTGTTCAATCATGTCGGCAGGGGATTCTGGGCATTTCAGGATGTGCTGAAGAACCGGGAGAATTCTCCTTACCTGAGCTGGTTTAATGTCAATCTGGGCGGCAATTCCAACTACAACGACGGCCTCTGGTATGAGGGCTGGGAAGGAAATTACGATCTGGTGAAGATCAACCTGCGCCATGAAGATGTAATTAATCATATTCTGGACAGTGTAAAAGGCTGGGTAGAGGAGTTCGATATCGACGGCCTGCGTCTGGATGTGGCTTATTGTCTGGATCATGATTTTGTAAGGCGGCTGCGGACATTTACGGAAGGGCTGAAACCGGAGTTCTATCTGCTGGGCGAGATGCTGCACGGGGATTATAACCAGATGGTCAACGACCAGATGCTGCATTCGGCGACCAACTATGAATGTTATAAAGGGCTGTTCTCCAGCTTTAACAGCATGAATATGTTCGAGATCAATCATTCACTGCTGCGTCAGTTTGGTCCGGAGAACTGGACTTTGTATAAAGGGAAGCACATGCTGTCCTTTGTGGATAACCATGATGTGACAAGGATCGCCAGCAACCTGACCAATGAAAAGCACCTGCCGTTGATCTATGCGCTGTGCTTCGGTATGCCGGGAATCCCCTGCGTTTATTACGGCAGCGAGTGGGGCGCCAAAGCCCATAAGAACGAGGGCGATCCGGCGCTGCGGGCCTGCTTCGAGGAGCCGGAGTGGAATGAGCTGTGTGACTGGATCGCGCGCTTAAGTGAGGCGAAGAAGGAGTCAGAGGCGCTCAATTACGGCGATTTCCGTTCCGTTGTGCTGACCAACAAACAGTGCATCTTTGAGCGCAGGGCGGCAGGCGAGAGAGTGCTGGTAGCCATCAATGCGGACAGCGAGCCGTATACGGCGCATTTCGATGCGGGCTGCGGCATGGCAGTGGATTTGATCAGCGGAAAGAATCATGATTTCGGCGGCGGCAGTGAACTTCCGGCGTACAGCGCTTCTTTCTGGAAGATGGAGAAGTAACGGTTTCGTTATCGTAACAGAGAAGCCGAAGGCTGAACTGCTACGGAAAATCAGAGAAATTCACAAAAAACTATTGACAAAATTGTAGAATTTAACTATTATTTTTCTAAGTTTCAAGGGTGGGACTTCTTATTACTATATAGAAGTCCCTTTTTTCACAGGGTGGCGTCTGTATGAGCGGCCATGGGAAAGGCTTTGGAACGAATCCGGAGGCGGATTTGCCGGTTGTACGGTTGTATCTGTCGGTTGACAGACTGTCCGGGGATACATGCGGAGGGTGCAAAGAAGCGGGCCGGAAAATGAGGAGAAAGAAACAGGAGGAGAAGATTATGAAGAAAAGAATGTTGAGTCTTGTACTGGCAGGCGTTATGACAGCTGCAGTGTTGACAGGCTGCGGCGGTTCTGCAGGAACAGATGCCGGAAGCACGGACGGCGCGGCACAGGAGTCGGAGTCTGTGGATGAAGCAGGTGAGACGGCGGATGAGACCGGTGCGTCTGAAGAGACTGCAGGTGAGGATGCGGCTGCGGAGGACGGTGCGTCTGATACGGCAGGCGACAGCGCAGGCGGCACGTTTAAGATCGGTGGAATCGGACCGCTGACCGGCAGTAACGCAGTGTATGGTATCGCGGCTATGAACGGCTCCCAGATCGCGGTGGATGAGATCAACGCGGCGGGCGGTATCAACGGTATGACAGTTGAGTTGAATTTCCAGGATGATGAGACGGATTCCGAGAAGTCTGTCAACGCTTACAATGCTTTGAAGGACTGGGGCGTACAGGTCATCGACGGTTGTGTGACAAGCGCATGTTCCATCGCGGTAGCTGCCAAGACGGCGGAAGATAATATTTTCCAGCTGACCCCTTCGGGTTCTGCAGTTGATTGTGTAGCGAATCCGAATTCGTTCCGCGTATGTTTTTCCGATCCTAACCAGGGTGCGGCATCTGCACAGTATATCGGTGAGCACGGTCTTGCGACCAAGGTAGCCGTGATCTATGACAGCTCTGACGTATATTCTTCCGGTATCTATGAGAAATTTGTAGCGGAAGCAGAAAGCCAGTCTTTTGAGATCGTGGCGGCAGGCGCGTTTACGGCGGATAACAAGACTGATTTTTCCGTACAGCTGCAGCAGGCCAAGGATGCAGGGGCTGATATGGTATTCCTGCCGATCTATTACAATGAGGCGGCTCTGATCTTAAAGCAGGCTTCCGACATGAGCTTTGACGTGAAGTTCTTCGGCTGTGACGGTCTGGATGGTATTCTGGGTGTGAAGAACTTTGACGCTTCCCTGACAGAGGGCGTTATGCTGTTAACTCCTTTCGCAGCGGATGCCACAGACGACCTTACAGTGAAGTTCGTTACTACTTATCAGGAGAAATTCAATGAGACACCGAACCAGTTCGCAGCAGACGGTTATGATGCAATCTATACCATCAAGGCAGCTGCCGAGCAGGCCGGTATCACGGCGGATATGTCCAACGAAGAAATCTGCACGGCTATGCAGACAGCTATGACACAGATCACGGTAGACGGCCTGACAGGCGAGGGCATCACATGGGATGCTTCCGGTGAGCCGACCAAGGAGCCGAAGGCAGTTGTGATTAAGGATGGTGTGTATACCGCCATGTAAAAGACATGAAGTTGTGCTAAGGCTGCAAAGTACGCAGCCTAAGAACAACTAGACCATGTTCGGGAGAATGCGAAAAACGTGCATTCTCTCCAGTGAAGAAAGGAACGTGGTGGATTTGTTGGGGCTGCAAAGGACGCAGCCGGATATGAGAATATAGACATTTTACAGGACTGCACTAAGATGGCCGGCGGGTATCTTAGTGCATTTCCATAACTTAACCGGTCAGGGTAGCCGGGAGTATGATCTGATTGACAGGTTTTAAATTGTGTGAGTGTGTGATGAGGAAAACTGAGGTGTGAGTATGAGTTTTGTGGCCCATTTGATCAACGGAATAAGTTTAGGAAGTGTATATGCGCTGATTGCGCTTGGATATACGATGGTGTACGGGATTGCCAAGATGTTGAATTTTGCCCACGGAGATGTCATTATGATCGGCGGGTATGTGGTGTTTGTGATGGCAAGCGGTATGGGGATCAATCCGCTGGCGGCGATCATCATTTCGATGGCGGCGTGTACCGTGCTGGGAGTGACCATAGAGCGGGTGGCCTACAGACCTCTGCGGGGCGCTTCTCCGCTGGCCGTGCTGATCACGGCGATCGGTGTGAGTTATCTGCTGCAGAATGTGGCGCTTTTGGTGTTCGGTTCTGATACGAAGGCTTTCAGCAATGTGGTGACTTTGCCGAATCTGGAATTGTTTGGCGGACAGCTGATCATTAAGAGCGTGACGATCGTGACGGTCATCGTCAGCATTATCATTATGGTCGGCCTTACCTTTTTCGTAAAAAAGACGAAGATCGGGCGTGCCATGACGGCGGTTTCGGAGGATCAGGGCGCTGCACAGCTGATGGGCATCAATGTGAATGGAACCATTGCGGTGACATTCGCCATCGGTTCCATGCTGGCTTCGGTGGCCGGCGTGCTTCTGTGTTCAGCGTATCCGTCCTTAACTCCTTATACCGGTTCCATGCCGGGTATCAAGGCGTTCGTGGCGGCGGTGTTTGGCGGGATCGGTTCGATTCCCGGCGCTTTTATCGGCGGAATTCTGCTGGGCGTTATCGAGAATCTGAGCAAAGCCTATATTTCTTCCCAGCTTTCGGATGCGATCGTGTTCAGTATTCTGATCATCGTGCTGCTGGTGAAGCCGACGGGACTTCTGGGCAGGAAGATTCTGGAGAAGGTTTAGATTGCTTCCGGTGCAAGCGCGCTGTGATGGTAAGCGTCGGCAGTGAAGGGACAGGCGGACCGTCTGCGGTGGTAAGTGTCGGCAGTGAGAGAACAGGCGAATCTGTCTGCGATGGTAAGCGAAGGCAGATATGCGGAAACCGGAAGAATGTATACGAACGGCAGAGGATGTCTGAGGCGGGGCAAAGGAAGGGCATGGAGATGGAAATGAAGGTAAACAAATCTAAATTAAGTAAGACGACGAAGAATGATATGATCACCTACGGGATGGTGATCCTCACATATATTGTGGTACAGCTTCTGGTATCGACGGGGCATGTATCCAGTCTGATCCAGGGACTGTTGGTTCCTTTTTGTACTTATGTGATCGTGGCGGTGGCGTTGAATCTCACGGTGGGCATTCTGGGAGAGCTGAGCCTGGGGCATGCGGGATTTATGTGTGTGGGTGCTTTTGCCAGCGCGGTTTTTTCGCTGGCTTTCAAGGAAGCGCTGCCGGGCGGGTTACGGTTTTTCCTGGCGCTGCTGATCGGGGCAGCATCCGCCGCACTGGTGGGATTTCTGGTGGGGATACCGGTACTGCGGCTTCGGGGCGACTATCTGGCCATCGTGACGCTGGCTTTTGGCGAGATCATTAAGAATATCATCAATGCATTATATCTGGGTGTGGACAGCAGCGGCGTTCATTTTTCCATGAAAGACGCCCTGTCTTTGCATATGGAGGAGGACGGGCTGATGCTGATCAAGGGGGCGCAGGGCGTTACGGGCACACCGAATGACTCTAATTTTACGGTGGGTGTGATCCTGATTCTGGTCACGCTGTTTATCGTATTGAATTTCATTCATTCCAGAACGGGGCGTGCGGTCATGTCCATCCGTGACAACAGGATCGCCGCCGAGTCTGTGGGCATCAATGTGACGAAATACAAGCTGATCGCCTTTACCGTCTCCGCGTCGCTGGCGGGTGTGGCGGGTGTGCTGTATGCGCATAATCTGTCTACGCTGAATGCGCTGCCCAAGAATTTTGGCTACAATATGTCGATTATGATCCTGGTATTCGTGGTGCTGGGCGGTATCGGCAATATCCGCGGTTCCATCGTGGCGGCGGTGCTTTTGACGCTGCTGCCGGAAGTGCTGCGCGGATTGAGCGATTACCGTATGCTGATCTACTCGATCGTTCTGATCGTGATGATGATCTTTAACTGGAGCCCGAATGCGGTATTTTTCAGAAAAAGGCTGCAGCAGAAACTGTTACCCGGCAGGAAAGCGGAAAAGGAGGCGGTATAGAGATGGCATTGTTAGAGACAAAGAATTTGGGAATCTCCTTTGGCGGCCTGCGGGCGGTGAACGCAGTTGATATTTCTGTGGAAAAGGGGCAGCTGTATGGCCTGATCGGGCCAAACGGCGCCGGGAAGACGACGATCTTTAATCTGTTGACGGGGGTGTACCAGCCGGACGAGGGAGCAATCCTGCTGGACGGCGTGAATCTGACGGGCAAAAAGACAATCGAAATCTGTAAGGCGGGTATCGCGAGAACCTTTCAGAATATACGTCTGTTTCATGATATGCCGGTGCTTGACAATGTAAAGGTGGGTCTGCACAACCATTATTCCTATTCTACTTTCGAGGGTATCTTAAGGCTGCCCCGTTATCATAAGGTGGAAAAAGAGATGAACGCGAAAGCAATGGAGCTTCTCGAGGTGTTCGGACTGGAAAAGTATGCGGACTATAAGGCGGAAAATCTGCCTTACGGACAGCAGAGGAAGCTGGAGATCGCCAGAGCTATGGCCACAAATCCGAAACTTCTGCTGCTGGACGAGCCGGCAGCAGGCATGAACCCCAATGAGACGGGGGAACTGATGGAGACGATCCGCTTCGTGAGAGACCGTTTTGAGATGACGATTCTGCTGATCGAGCATGATATGAAGCTGGTAGCCGGCATCTGTGAGAAGCTGACGGTGTTGAATTTCGGAGAAGTGCTGGCACAGGGGGAGACTCAGGAAGTGCTGAACGATCCGCATGTTATTACGGCTTATTTGGGAGAATAAGACGATTGGGTAATCAGGCGGTAAGAAGAGAGAAGCAAAGAGCGCATAGCGGGAGGAATTTGGTATGGCGATGTTGGAAGTGAGAGATCTCCATGTTCATTATGGTGTGATAGAAGCGATCAAAGGAATCAGTTTTGAGGTGGAGCAGGGAGAGGTCATCGCTTTGATCGGCGCCAACGGTGCGGGAAAGACGACGACGCTGCACACGGTCACGGGGCTGATCAGGCCCACCAGCGGCAGCATTATTTTTGAAGGAAAAGATATCACGAAGACGCCGGGATATAAGATCGTGCCCATGGGAATGGCGCATGTGCCGGAGGGACGGCGTGTGTTTGCGCAGTTATCGGTTTATGATAATCTGATGATGGGCGCCTACACGCGGAGGGATAAGAATGAGATCAGGGAAAATCTGCATATGGTGTATGAGCGTTTCCCGCGTCTGGAAGAGCGTAAGACGCAGATGGCCGGAACACTGAGCGGCGGTGAGCAGCAGATGCTGGCCATGGGGCGTGCACTGATGAGTCAACCCGCTATCATTCTGATGGACGAGCCTTCCATGGGCCTGTCGCCGATCTTCGTCAATGAGATCTTCGATATCATTAAGAAGGTCAGCCAGTCGGGGACTACGGTGCTTCTGGTGGAGCAGAATGCGAAGAAGGCGCTGGCGATCGCGGACAGGGCCTATGTGCTGGAGACCGGGATGATCTCTCTGGAAGGAAACGCAGAGGAATTGATGCATAACGATGCGGTCAAGAAGGCGTATCTGGGCGAGTAGGCACAGGAAGAGTGCCTCGCCGGTGTGCCTGCGGTGCAGTGGCGTATGATATTGCAGAAAAGAGTTAAAACGTCCGGCAGACATGGAACTGTGTCTGCCGGACGTTTTGCGTGAACCGTTTTCAGGCGATATTCTGACGCTGCCGGATCCACCCGGTTACGATCAGGGCAATGCCCGTCGGGATGGTGACGGCGGCGATGATCACAGATGTTGCGAGTTTTGCGATATTATCGTTCCAGAGCAGAAGCCAGAATCCCTGTTGGGAAATGGAAGATTTCGGATTCAGCAGGATAAGAGAGATGACCGGATTGATCAAAACACCGAACAGGCCGCTTGTGAGGGTACAGAGGCCGGCCTTGATCTGTACCTGCAGTTTGGTATAACGGATGATGAGAAACAATGCCCAGGGCAGCAGCGCACAAAAGGAAGTGATCTGCAGGGCAATCCGCCAGTAATCTGCGACAGCAGTATGAAAACCGCACACCACGATTATGCCGTAGAGCCAGAGGGTATCCCATCCCATGACAAGCAGTGCCCTGTGGCGGGCCAACGGGTCGGAGAGCGGGAGATATCTTACGATCAATGGCATAAAAAGGACCGACAGCGCGAAAAGGACGGGAACAGCGGCCAGAAAGAACCAGTTTCCGCCGGTATAGAGACATATGGTAAGCAACAGCAGAAGCAGGGAAACGGTAGAGCATCCCAGAGTCCAGAACCAGGTATGTTCCGACACTATAAGCGGAACGACGCTTACGGATGCCGTCAAAAGCAGCGCGGTCAGGACGATAAAGAACCAGTCAAGTCCGTGTCCGATCGCCAGATTGCAGATCAGACAGACGATAACGGGAATCATCAGAATACCGGCCACGACGCTGCCGACGAGGAACGTTTTTTTACGTTCTTTTCTGGAATGTGCGTTGAGGACATTGTTTTTTTCCTCTGTAAGCCGTGTTTCAAAACGATCGTTTTTCAGTTTCTCCATGATTTTTGCGCAAGTTTCACATTCCTGTAAGTGTTCTTCCACGATGCTGTGACTGTAGGCGCTGCAGATCTCGTCCTGATATAAAGGGAGTATATCCTGTATGAGTTCACAATTATATTTTGTTGTCATGTTCTTCCATCCTTTCCTGAATCTTCAGTCTGGCCCGGTGATAGGTTACGCGTGCCCAGACTTCAGTTTTTTCAAATATCTGCCCTATTTTCTGAAAAGAAAGCTCTCCGAATATGCGCAGCTGGAATACTTCTTTATAGGGTTCTTCCAGCCGGTGCAGGATCTGGTGGATCTGCAGGGTGAGCGTTTCATCTTCCAGCCTTTTTTCCAGACTGGTTTCGTCCGGAAGTTCTTCATCGGTTTTCCGCAAACGGGCCTGTCTTCTGCATTCATCCATAAAGGTATTTTTGGCAATGGCACAGAGCCATGTCAGTTCGCCGGATGCACCGTTGCAGGGATGTCTGGTCTTAAGAGCCTTAAAGAATACTTCCTGTGTGATCTCTTCTGCCATGTGAGCATCTTTTGCAAGAGTCATCATATAGGAGTATACATCCATATAGTAGGTATGATAGAGCTTTTCAATGTCCACAGAGCTGTGCACCTCCCTTCCTCCTTGCCTGTCTTCATCGGTTAGACGGAGCAGCGGATCATTCGTTACAGATATTTTATTATTTTTTTCAGGAACAGAAAAGGAGCAGCGGGAGAAAATTCTTTTGGAAAAAACAGTAAAAAAGAAGTTGACAAGATTTGAACCCTGTATTATTATAACAGCATACGTTGTGAGACAGGAACAGGAGAACGGTACGGCACAACAAATTTTAAGGAAGGAGGTAACCGTTATGTTTAACACCATGAAGTTCAGAGAGAGCGCAGGCATCGGCATACAAGTGAATAAGGCAATAAGGGAAATTACCTCCGCAGGCAGAGAAGAGGATTTACGCAGATTGTGGTGATGGATCGACCAGGGAGCGAAGCCGTTTTGTTCACAGAAACAGGACAGCGTGCAATGACTGGTCGGGTCAGGCGCATATACAGGTAGATTCAGGCTGTGGTAATTTCACCACAGTCTTTTTTTGTGCGCGATCAGACAGTAAGAGAGGCCTGTGGACATAGTTGCAGAGTCTTGTGAGAAAGACTTACAGAGGGGGATCTGGATTATGAAAAAGATATCAAGTTACATATGGGATTACAAATTTTCCTATCTGGGCGCGATCGCATCGCTTCTGATCGCGGTCACGCTGGATATGATGGGGCCGCGGCTGATGGCGCTGGTGGTGGATGACGTCATCGTGGGCGGCAATATCGCAGAATTGAAATACCTGCTGCTGGGATTTCTGGGAGTCGGTATCGGCCGGTGCGTGTTCCAGTACGTGAAGGAATACACTTTCGATAAGAATGGGATCCGCATATCGGCGGATATGCGCAGGGACCTGTTTCGGCATGTGCAGGGATTAAGCGCAGACTTTTTCGACAGGACGAATACGGGAGAGCTGATGGCCCGGGTCAAAGAGGACATCGACCGTATCTGGGACGCCATCGGTTATGTGGGGATGCTGTTGATCGAGGTGATCTACCATACGTCCATCATCCTGATTTCCATGTATCTGCTCAACTGGAAGCTGGCGCTGCTGCCGACGGCGGCCATGGTGATGTGCGGCACCATCGCGCTTTTGATGGAGCGGAAGCTGGGGCAGGTCTACGAGGAGATCAGTGAGGAGAACGCCAGGTTAAATACGGTGGCGGAGGAGAATCTGGCCGGTGTGCGTACCGTAAAGGCTTTTGCGCGGGAAAAACATGAGATCGGGAAATTCCTTTCCCACAATAAGCGCTACTATGAATTGAACATGCAGCAGTCCAGGGTTTTTGTGCGGTACTATCCCTTTTTCAGTGTGGTCAGCAAGGTACTGCCGATATTGACCATACTGGTCGGAGGCGGATTCGTGATCAAAGGACAGATGACGCTGGGGCAGATGACCGCTTTCGTGGAGTATTCCACGAATATCGTCTGGCCGATGGAAATGCTGGGATGGCTGACCAACAGCTTTTCGGCGGCGGTGGCATCCAATAAGAAGGTGCGTAAGATCTATGAGGAGAAGCCGACCATCACGGAAAAAGCTGAGCCGGTGAGGATCGAGCAGGTGGCGGGTAAGGTCTGTTTCGACCATGTGTCCTTCCACAAAGCGGACATGTACGAGATCCTGCATGATATTTCCTTTACGGTGGAAGCGGGCAGGACGCTGGGCATTATGGGGGCCACGGGAGCGGGCAAGACTTCTATTGTACAGCTTCTGCAGCGTATGTATGATGCGACGGAGGGAGCCATTTATCTGGATGATGTGAACATCAAAGAGCTGTCCCTGGAGCAGCTGCGCACCAGCGTGAATTTTGTGATGCAGGATGTGTTCCTTTTCTCGGATACCATCAACGACAATATTAAGCTGGGCAAGAAGGAACGGCTGGATTTCAAGACGGTCCGCAGGGCTTCCGTGCAGGCGCAGGCCAGTGATTTTATCGAGCGTATGGAGGAGACTTACGACACCGTGATCGGGGAACGGGGCGTGGGGCTGTCCGGCGGGCAGAAGCAGCGGATCAGCATTGCCCGGGCGCTGGCCAAGCGGGATCCGATCCTGGTGCTGGACGATTCCACCTCGGCGCTGGATATGGAGACGGAGCAGATGATCCAGCAGACGCTGCGGGAACTGGAGGGGACGACGAAGATCATTATCGCCCACCGGATCAGTGCGGTACGACATGCGGATGAGATCATTGTGCTGGAGAACGGTTCTATCGCGGAGCGGGGCACGCATGAGGAGCTGCTGGCGAAGCGGGGACTCTATTTTGAAACGTATGAATCGCAGTACGGCGATATGGATACGGCAGCCATACTGCAGCAGACGATAAATCTGTTGCCGGAAACAGGCAATAGTAAGGAAACGGTAACAGAGGCAGAGAAACAGAAAGGTAGTGAGACATATGGCAGTCAACTCATATAAAGATGATGAGCAGAGCGTAGAGCGCAGTAAGGTACAGACACTGCTACGGCTGTTCCGCTATCTGCTCGATTATAAATGGCAGATCATTCTGGTGCTTTTGATCATGGGATACGGTGTGGCGGTCAGCCTGGTCAATCCGTTGATCATGGAATCCGCCATCGACGATCATATTTCGGTTAAGGATGTAAACGGCCTGTACCGGCTGCTTTTAGTAGCGCTTGTGATCAATCTGCTGCTGGTGGTGACGGTGAAGCTGCGGATGTATATTATGGCGAAGGTCTGCAACGAGATCCTGCTGACGATCAGGCAGGAGTTGTATACGCATATTCAGAAGCTTGATTTTGCTTTTTTTGACAGCAGGCCGACGGGGAAGATTCTGTCCCGTATCATCGGCGATATCAATTCCCTGAAAGACGTGCTGTCTAATTGTGTGACTACATTGATCCCGGACGGCCTGACAGTCGTAGCGGTGGTGGTGATCATGATCTGGAAGAACCCGAAGCTGGCTTTTGCATCCATGCTGGCGATTCCGTTTATGGCGGCGGGTATGGTGTATATTCAGGTAAAAGCGCATCCGCGCTGGCAGGTTTTCCGCAAGAAGTCGGCCAACCTGAATGCCTTTATCCATGAAGATATGGCGGGGATGCGGATCATCCAGAGTTTTCATGCGCAGGGAGAGACCGAACGGACTTTTGACGGACTGCTGGAAGAGCACCGGCAGGCGTTCGGTCATGCGGTGCGGATGAGTGACGCTTTCGGCTCGGTGATCGACTTTTCCTGGGCCATCGGCTGTATCCTGCTGTATTTTACGGGTATCGTGGTGCTGGGCGTGGAGGAAGTTTCGCTGGGAACGTTTATCGCTTTCGGCAGTTACCTGACCATGTTCTGGCAGCCGATCCATAATATCAGCAACTTCTACAACCAGCTGGTGACGAACATAGCGGGCGCGGAGCGTATCTTCGAGATTCTGGATACGCCGCCGGCCATCGCGGATGAAGCGGGCGTGATCGAGATGCCGCCGATCGAGGGTGAAGTGACCTTTGCCCATGTGACCTTTTCATATGATGACAAAGTAAAAGTGCTGGATGACGTGAATTTCCGCATCCGACCGGGAGAAACCATCGCACTGGTGGGGCCTACCGGAGCCGGCAAATCGACCATTGTGAATCTGATCAGCCGCTTTTATGACGTGCAGGAAGGGATTGTGGCGGTGGATGGCCATGACGTGAAGAAGGTGTCCATCGAGAGCCTGCGCCGGCAGATGGGTATCATGACGCAGGACAATTTCCTCTTTTCGGGGACGATCAGAGACAATATTCGTTACGGGAAGCTGGATGCCACTGATGAGGAGGTCATCGCGGCGGCCAAAGCGGTCAATGCACATGATTTTATCATGCGGTTGGATGCCGGTTATGATACGGAACTGTCGGAGCGGGGCGGCGGCCTTTCTATCGGACAGCGGCAGCTGCTGGCTTTTGCCCGGACGATGGTGTCGGATCCGAAGATCCTGATTCTGGATGAAGCCACTTCCAGCATCGACACGAAGACGGAGATTCTGGTGCAGCAGGGTATTGAGCATCTGCTGGCGGGCAGGACTTCCTTCGTGATCGCGCACAGACTGTCAACGATCCAGAAGGCCGACCGGATCTTCGTGGTGGATGACGGCAGGATCATCGAGGAGGGCAATGCCAGACAGCTGATGGAGAAGAAGGGAGCTTATTACAGGCTGTATATGGCGCAGTTTGCATCGCAGGAGTGAAATGAATGCAGGGAATTGTTTGAAATCAGGGCGCTTTGAGGGTATACTTTAAGAAGGCTGTGCGGTAAGAATATGCCGTGATACCGCAAAAGCGGCAGGCGGCAGGAATACAGGAGGCATGAAAGCTATGAGGGAAGCGGTGTATTTATGGGAACAGGGAGAATATCAATATCCTTTCGCAGGGGAGTTTCGGCCGAATATCAGGGCTTATCTGCATGAGGATGGAGCAGACAGGCCGGCGATGCTGGTGGTGCCAGGCGGCGGCTATGCGGTCGTGAGCCAGACGGAAGGCGAGATCGTGGCGAAGCGTTTTTACGAGGCAGGGTATCAGGCTTTTGTTTTGACATATACTACCAATATGTTCCGGATTGCTCCGGTACGCAGGCAGGCGCTTGCGGATCTTTCCAGAGCGGTGTGCTGTATCCGTAAACATGCCCGGGAATGGCATGTGATCAGCGACCGGGTTGCCTGCTGCGGCTTTTCGGCGGGCGGGCATCTGGTGGGAAGCCTTGCGGTGCATCACAAAGAGCAGCAGGATGCGGTGGGAGCCTTTGCAGGCATTTCCAACCGGCCGGATGCGGTGGTGCTGTGTTATCCGGTGATCACCAGCGGTGAGAAGGCCCATCGGGACAGCTTTACCCTGCTGCTGGGAGAGGATGCCGAAGAGGAAGCGCTTGCCTGGGCGAGTCTGGAAAAGCAGGTTACGGCGGACACGCCGCCGGCTTTTTTGTGGCATACGATTACGGATGATCTGGTGCCGGTGGAGAACAGCATATACTTTGCGCAGGCGTGCCATAGGGCGGCGGTTCCCTGTGAACTGCATTTGTTTATGGAAGGGCCGCATGGCATGAGCGTGGCCACACAGCAGTGGGCGGACGGTGACTTCGGGGCGGACAGCATCTATACGATGGAGCAGCAGTGGCAGACATTGCGGGCGCTTTCGAAAGAACGGCCGGACAGCGTGCCGGAGGAATTTGCAGCCGCGGCGGGAGCGGAGAGTCTTTCTGCGTTTGCCACAGCGTGGAAGCGGGCGATGGGGGAAGAAGAGATCCGGAACGGCCGGAAGGCTGACAACAGTGCGGCGCAGTGGCCGTCGCTGGCGCTTACGTGGCTGGAGAAAGTTTTTGAGGAGAAATGAGATGTCTTTTATCAGTGTATTTGATGTGATCGGCCCGAATATGGTGGGGCCGTCCAGTTCGCATACCGCCGGGGCCTGTGCCATCGCGCATCTGGCACAGAAGATGCTTGGCGGGACTTTGCGGGAAGTGGAGTTTATCCTGTATGGGTCTTTTGCAAAAACCTACAGCGGGCACGGCACCGACCGGGCGCTGCTGGGCGGCATCATGGGGTTTGACACCGATGACGTGCGGATACGGGATTCCTTCGAGATCGCCGGGGAACGCGGGATCGCTTATTCTTTTCTGACAGATGAAAAGGAAACCGATGTGCACCCCAACACGGTGGACATCCGCATGGTCAATGACGCCGGCACACAGATGTGTGTGCGCGGGGAATCCCTGGGCGGCGGCAAGGTGAGGATCGTGCGGATCAATCAGGTACGGGTGGAGTTTACGGGAGAGTACAATGCCGTGATCATTATCCAGAGGGACAGGCCCGGTGTGGCGGCCCATATCACGAAGGCGCTGAGCGACCGGGGCGTCAATATCGCCTTTATGCGCCTGTTTCGGGAGTCCAAAGGGGAGAAGGCGTATACCATTGTGGAGTCGGATGACAGACTACCGGAGGATATCATCGGGCAGTTGCTGGAGAACCCGAATATCCGGGACGTTATGCTGGTGCAGAAGAGTTGAGGCGCTTCCGGCAAAGGGCGGACGTGCTGTATTTGATTGAGGCGCTGTGACAAAGACAGGAGAAAGTGAGAGTATGGTAGATTTTAAAAATGCGGAAGAGCTGCTTGCGTTGTGCAGCCGTAACGGGCAGCGGATCTCGGAGGTGATGAAGCAGCGGGAATGCGATCTGGGCGAGGTTTCCATGGAGCAGGTCTGCAGCCGGATGCAGGGGGTATGGGAAATCATGCGGCAGTCCGCCCTGACGCCGCTGCATACGCCGGTGAAGTCCGTAGGCGGGCTGATCGGCGGAGAAGCCGGGAAACTTAAGAAGCATCAAAGCAACGGGAAGAGCATCTGCGGCGAAGTGCTGGGCCAGGGCATTGCCTATGCCATGGCGGTGCTGGAGGTCAATGCGTCTATGGGCGTGATCGTGGCGGCTCCCACGGCGGGTTCTGCCGGTATTGTGCCGGGACTTTTGCTGGCGCTGCAGCAGGCGTATCACTGTACCGATGAGCAGATGACGGATGCCCTGTTTCATGCCGGGGCCATCGGTTATCTTGCCATGCGCAATGCGACCGTGGCGGGGGCGGTGGGCGGCTGTCAGGCAGAGGTGGGCGTTGCGGCCGCCATGGCGGCGGGAGCCGCGGTGGAGCTTATGGGAGGAGAACCCCGGCAGAGTCTGGATGCGGCCGCCACGGTGCTGATGAACATGCTTGGCCTGGTGTGTGACCCGGTAGGCGGCCTGGTGGAATATCCCTGCCAGAACCGGAATGCGGCCGGGGTGGCCAACGCGCTGATCGCCGCGGAGCTGGCGCTGTCCGGTATCCGGCAGCTGATTCCTTTTGACGAGATGCTGGACACCATGTATCAGGTCGGAAAGCGGATCCCGTATGAGCTGCGGGAAACTGCGCTGGGCGGGTGTGCCGCGTCGCCTTCGGGCTGCCGGTTCTGTCACGGTCACGGATGATTCATTGCCTTCCGGTGGGAAAAGGGATATACTGGAAGAAGGGACAGTGATGAGAGCGCGGCGTGCGGGCCGCGCATGAAGGAGGACGCTATGGCAAGGGCGATCGGGATCGGGAATCAGGACTTTGAGACAATCCGGAAACAAAACTACTTCTATATAGATAAAACAAAACTCATACAGGAATGGTGGGAGAGCGGGGACAGTGTTACTTTGATCACCCGTCCCAGACGTTTTGGCAAGACTTTGAACATGAGTATGCTGGAGAAGTTCTTTTCGGTCAATTACGCGGGAAGAGGCGACTTGTTTGAGGGCCTTGCCGTCTGGCAGGGGGAAAAGAACAGGAAGCTGCAGGGCACTTATCCGGTGATCTCTTTAAGTTTCGCCAAAGTGAAGGAGACTACCTATCTGAGCGCCAGGAAAATGCTGTGCCATATTATTGCCAATGTGTACAATGAGTATGACTTTTTGCTGGACAGTGACCGGTTAAATGAGAATGAGAAAGCATTTTTCAAAAAGGTCTCCGCCGACATGGAGGATTATATTGCGGCAGATTCCCTGAATGCGTTATCCCGTTATCTGATGAAATATTATGGGAAGAAAGTCATCATCCTGCTGGATGAATACGATACGCCGATGCACGAGGCCTATGTGAGCGGCTACTGGCAGGAAATGGTTGACTTTACGAGAAGTCTGTTCAATTCTACCTTTAAGACGAATCTGCATTTAGAGCGTGCCGTTATGACAGGCATCACAAGAGTCAGCAAGGAATCAGTTTTTTCAGATTTGAATAATCTGAAAGTGGTGACGGCTACCTCTGAGAAATATGCGGACTGCTTTGGATTTACAGAGGAAGAGGTCTTTGCGGCCCTGGAGGAATACGGACTGTCGGATCGGAAAAAGGAAGTCAAAGAATGGTATGACGGTTTTACGTTTGGAAACCGGACGGATATCTACAATCCCTGGTCTATCATAAACTTTCTGGATGACAGGCAGGTGGGCGCTTACTGGGCCAACACCAGCTCCAACAGCCTTGTGGGAAAGCTGATCCGGGAAGGGAGTCCGGAGATCAAGATGACGATGGAGGGACTGTTGCAGGGGGAAGCTTTTCACACGGTGCTCGACGAACAGATCGTATTCAGCCAGCTGGAGCAGGGGGAGGATGCGGTCTGGAGTCTTCTGCTGGCCAGCGGTTATCTGAAAGTGACGCATTATGCGTTTAACACGATCCGCCGCAAAGCGGAATATACGTTGAAACTGACCAATCTGGAAGTTCAGGTGATGTTTGAGCAGTTGATCGAGGGCTGGTTCGGCGGATGCCGGCGGGTCAACAATGCGTTTCTGCAGGCTTTGTTGGCGCATGATGTCAAGGCGATGAATGTTTACATGAACAGGGTGACGACGGAGATGTTCAGTTATTTTGATGCAGGAAAGAGACCTTCCGGGGAAGAACCGGAACGCTTTTATCACGGGTTTGTGCTCGGGCTGTTGGTAGAACTTGCCGACAGATATACGGTCACATCCAACCGGGAGAGCGGGTTCGGGCGATACGATGTGATGCTGGAGCCGAAGACGGCACAGCTTGATGCGATCCTGATAGAATTTAAGGTGCAGGACGAAGAAGAGAAGGCGCTGTCTGACACGGTGGAAGCTGCGCTGCGGCAGATAGAGGAGAAGGATTATCAGGCGGCCCTCAGGGCCAAAGGGATTCCGGAGGAACGCATCAGAGCCTATGGATTTGCTTTTTGTGGAAAGAGGGTGCTGATCGGTGGCGGGAAATATGGCAGAGACTGAGAAAGCGGAAAACAAGGAAGGGCGCATTTGCCCTTCCTTGTTTCACACCTTTTTTGAGATATTATGAGGTCGCTTTTGCGGCGCCGGAGGAACGGCTGACGGCAAGAAGCTTCTGGCGCATCTCGTCTTCGATCCGGATAAGCTCTGTCTCCGCACTGCGCCTTTTGGTGCGTCCTTCCTCCTGAATTTTCATGACCTCATCCAGCGTGCTGATCAGGGTCTGGTTGGTGGCGGTGAGGGTCTCGATATCCACGATACCCCGTTCGCTTTCTCTCGCAGTCTCGATCGTGGCGGTCTTGAGCGCCTCGGCATTCTTCTTCAGCAGCGCATTGGTCATGTCCGCTACTTCCTTCTGGGCTCTGGCGGCTTCGCTGGAGTGATCAAGGCCGATGGCGATCACCATCTGGCTCTTCCAGAGGGGAATGGTATTGACGAGGGTGGACTGTATCTTCTCCGACATGGCGGTATCGTTGCTTTGGATCAGCCGAATCTGGGGCGCCATCTGCATGGAGATCGTCCGGGTCAGTTCCAGATCGTAGATCTTCTTTTCAAAACGCTCGCACATGGCGGCATAATCGTTGGCGGCCTGTGTATCTTCGGGGAGAGAACTCTGCTCCGCTTTTTTTAAAAGGGCCGGAAGCTCCACGGTTCTGGCCTGCTCTAACTTCTGCTTGCCGGCAAGGATGTACATGGACAGCTCCTTGAAATAGTTGAGGTTCAGGTCGTACATCTTGTCCAGCATGGCAGCGTCCTTGAGAAGTGTCACCTGATGCTCTTCCATGACCTTGCAGATTTTGTTGATATTGGACTCTGCCCGGTCGTATTTGATCTTCATGCTTTCCAGCTTGTTGCTGCTTTTCTTGAAAAAGCCAAAAAGGCCTTTCTCTTCTTCCTCGCCGAAATCTTTAAGCTCCGTGACCACGTCCGCCAGCATCTGGCCGATCTCGCCCATGTCCTTGGTGCGCACGTTATTTAAGGCGCTTTCGGAGAAATCGGCGATCTTTTTCTGGCTGCCGGCGCCGTACTGCATGACCGCCTGGGTGTTGGTGATATCAATCTGGGCGGCAAAGTCGTCCACCATTTTCTGTTCCTGGGGGGTTAATACCACCTCGGGCACTCTGGTTTCTTCTTCTTTGACGGGAAGCAGGCTGTTTCCTGCGGTATCTGCCGGTGCAAAAGGCTCCAGCGTCAGAGAAGGCGCTTCTTTTAACATTTCATCGAGATTATTGTTCATGGTGTTTTCCTCCGTTTGTCAGTTTATTGTGCTGCTGTGTCTATGCGGTCAGAAACCGGAATCGGATCCTGCCGCTGTGAAATCCATCTGGTTCATCAGGCCTTCGCGGGCGAGCATGGTCTTTAATACCTGCGCGTCGGTGGTGGCGTCCAGCACCGCGTCCTGAAAAAGATTGTTCAAAAGTTCGGTAAACGCCTGATTGATGGTATCCAGCGTGTTCTCGATCTCGGCCTTGGCGGCGATAATATCATCCCCCGGGGCGCTCACCCGGTCGAATTCTTCGTAGGCTTCCACCAGTTTTAAGGTGGTGGGAAGGTAGTAGCTCATCAGTTTGTGCATCCGGTGCATCTGCTCAGGATGCTCCCTTACGCTGTCGAAGAGGTTCTTCAACAGATTTTCCAGCCGGAAAAGTTTGGCAGATATCACTTCCCCGGTAATCTTGTCGTTCAGAAGCCGGAGCCTGCGGATGCATTCCATGCCCTCTGCTACTATGGCGTTCAGTTCTGCGTCCCGTTCCGCATTCCCGGTACTTTGTCCGGCAGCCGTGTCCGGGTCGCCGGCATCTGTCTGCCGGATTGCAGGTTTGCCGGCTTCTGCTTCCCGGAGCCTGCGGTTGTTTTCCGTTTCCAGATATTGTTGGTAAATACTGTCGTTGAGCATAAAGCATGTCTTCTTTTCGTCCAGATGACCCTCCGGAAACATGCCGAGTTTCATCATCTTCTGGAGATCCTTGATTACCCGGCGGGCTTTCCGGCCTGTATTTCTGGCCAGATGTTCGATCTCCCCGTACAGGTTGCGGCCGCACAGCCCGGCGTAGCGCTCCGCCAGCTTAAGCCGCCTGCGCTGGCCGATTCCGAGACGGATCATGCCCGTAAAGAAAAGAAGCGCGAGCAGGTTGACGATCCATCCTGCCATGCTTACGCTGTTCTCCATGATCGTGTAAGTGATGTGAAAAAAGGTCGCCAGTGCGGTAAAGCCCAGACCGATTCCGCCGAATACCTGGTACAGCACGTTGGAAACACTGCCCACCCTTTTAAACTGGTAAGGGATGAGTGCGCCTGTCATCTGCGCTCCGGCCTGCACCGCCTGTGTGCTCTGGTACGGGTTTGCCTGCCGCCGTGCCATCTGCGCATTCTGTCTTGCCTGTTCCTGCCGCCGCAGCTGTTCCTGTCTGCGTTCCTGCTGTCTGGCCTGCCGCCGCAGCTGCTCCTGTCTGCGCTCCTGCTCCCTGGTCTGGCGTGCGTTCTGCGTCTGCCGGGTTTCCTGTCCGCCGGTTCGCCAACCGTTCTGCGTCTGCCGGTGTTCCTGCGTGCTGGTCTGCCAACCGTTCTGCGTCTGCCGGTGTGCCTGTTCTCTGGCTTGCCAACCGTCCTGTTCTTGTCGATGTTCCTGTGCGCTGCTCTGTCGATCGCTCTGTGCCTGCCGCTCCGTCTGTTCCCGGGCACCTGTGATATCAAAGGAAATGTGCTTTCCCACTTCATTTAAAGCGTTGACCACACTCTGGGAGACCAGTCTGTTTAAGTCGTTGAAATCTCCGCTCTGCAGGGCATCCGACAAAGCCCCCATGATCTGTTCTCCCATGTTGTGTTCGCTCTGATTGTCCTTCATACGATAACCTCATCACGTCTGCAAAAGAGACATGCCGCTGTGCTGTATTCTGTATAAAAATCTCTACGAACTATTATCACACATTGGTCTTCGCTTCGCAATAAATTTCATGATTTTTCTATTATCCCTGTTGTGATTTTCAAATAACAGGCGATGGTTTGTCGTAAAAATATGTTGCATAATTACCATATTTTAGCATATACTATTTAAATATCCATATCTTGTAGTTGTAATGCTATACAGCGGGAACCTGGTGGGCAGGAGCAGAGCGGAGGGATTAGATGGAATCAATCTGGACGGCGGAAACGAAGATCAGGGAGCGGGAGGCTCTTCCGGGAGACATGGAGGTGGATGCGGTTGTCATAGGCGCCGGTATGGCCGGTGTGCTGTCGGCATATTATCTGCATAAGGAAGGTGTGCGGACGGTGGTTCTGGAGGCGGACAGGATCGGAAGCGGGCAGACGAAGAACACCACGGCCAAGATTACGTCTCAGCACGGCCTTCTCTATGACCGGATTATTCAGACGATGGGCACCAGGAAAGCCTTTGCCTATGCATGGGCGAATGAGGAAGCCATTGATGAGTATGAAAGGCTGATCCTGGAGAAAGGAATCGACTGCGATTTCACCAGGTGTCCGTCATACCTGTATTCGCGGACTAAGGAGAATCCGCTGCGGCGGGAGGCTGTTGCGGCGGCAAAAGCCGGTATCAACGCTTCTTTTGAGACGGAATGCGAGCTGCCTTTTGCTGTGGCCGGTGCAGTTCGGTTTGAGAAGCAGGCGCGTTTTGATCCGCTGAAATTTCTGGCGGCGATGGCGGAGGAAGTGACGGTTTATGAAAAGACGAGGGTACACAGGGTGGTGGACAACCGGGTGGAGACAGACCGGGGATGTGTGACGGCGCGGCATATCATATTCGCCTCCCATTTTCCGTTTGTCAATGTACCGGGCTTTTATTTTGCGCGGATGTATCAGGAGCGCAGCTATGTGGTGGCGCTGGAAGGCGCAGAGAAGATGGAAGGCATGTATATGGGAATCGACCGGGACAGGCTTTCTTTCCGGTCGCAGGGAGATCTGCTGCTGCTTGGCGGGGCCAGGCACCGTACCGGAGCAAACAGGAGGGGCGGACAGTATGAGATACTGCGCAGTCAGGCGCAGGAGCTTTACCCCGGCTGCCGTGAGACGGCACACTGGTCGGCGCAGGACTGTATGACGCTGGACGGCCTGCCGTATGTCGGCCGGTTCTCGGAACGCAGGCCCGGATGGTATGTGGCCACGGGCTTCGGTAAATGGGGGATGTCCATGTCGATGGCCAGTGCGGGGATCATAAGTGCGCTGATTCTGGAGAAAAAGAGCCCGGTGGCGTATGCGTTCAGTCCGCAGAGAGAGTTCAGCCCCCGTATGGACCGCCTGTTTAGTCATGCTGCCTATACGCTGCAGGGGATGACGAAGCATATTTTGCCTTCCGGGAAAAAGGTTTTTGTGCCGAATTGTCCGCATATGGGATGCAGACTGGAATGGAATCCGGAGGAAGAGACCTGGGACTGTCCCTGCCACGGTTCGAGATTTGACCAGGAGGGGCGGCTGATCGACGATCCTGCAAAGAAGGACTGCCGGCGGCGGTAGGAGGTGCTGTGCGGGTCTGCCGCATGACGGAAAGGATAAAAAGATTGAAAACGAGAGAAGAAGCGTTGGCATACGGGTTGTCATTTCCGGATACTTATCAGGAAGCGCCGTTCCACGACGACAACTGGCAGCTGGTGCGGGTGAAAGGCAGCAGGAAGGCTTTTCTCTGGACCTATGAGAAAGACGGCTATGTGAATCTTAATGTAAAGACGGATCCGGCCTGGCGGGATTTCTGGCGGGACGCCTACCGGTCGGTAACGGCCGGCTGGCACCAGAACAAGGAGCACTGGAATACGATCATTCTGGACGGGACGATTCCGGAAGAGGATATCAGGCGGATGATCGCCGAGAGTTATGATCTTGTCACGGACAGTCCGTCGAAACGGATCTATGAGGCGGTTAAGAAGGTGCCGGCAGGCCGGGTGGCGACTTACGGACAGATCGCGGCGCTTGCCGGGGATAAGAAGATGGCGAGGGCGGTCGGGAACGCGCTGCGCAAATGCCCCGATCCGGAAGATATCCCCTGCCACAGAGTAGTCAACGCGAAAGGAGAGCTGTCCGGGGCGTTCGCCTTCGGCAAAGTAAATACACAGGAGAAGCTGCTGGCAGCGGAAGGTGTCGCGTTGACGGATGGCAGGGTGGATCTGGACCGGTACGGGCTCGACTCAGCTGTTTTGCATCAGCAGTGTTTCCGCGATGACGGCGGCGGCCAGCTGTGAGCCGGCCGGTGACGCGTGCTGCCCGTCCTGTGCGTACAATTCTGTTTCCGGATGTGCACGGTGGAATGCCCACCATCTTTCCCCAACGGGCGCAAGTGCACAGCCGGTTTCCTGCTGCAGCTTTCTGTAAGCGTTGCTCATGGCCGGCTGGGCGGCCTCGCCGTCGGCTTTTGTGGTCCAGGTCATATACAGGACGGGCCTTGCGCCGGCTTCCTGTACCCGGCGGATCAGTTCCTTTCCGCACTGTTCCATGACAGACAGATCTCCCATGGGGTGTGCTTTGTGCTGCAGGATGACCGCGTCATAGCCTCCGTACTCAATATTAAATTTCACTTCCGGTTCTTCCAGATGGAAGTCCCAGCCTTTCCCGCCGTGGGCCAGCATGGTGACTTCTGTGTCGATGCCTTTTTCCTGACAGATCTGTGCAAACAGGTGAGGCATGTCGTTGTAGTAGGTGTGGCTGTTGCCGATAAACAGGACTCTCATATTCTGATCTCCTCCAAACTTTTCCCTGTGGTTTTTCATGGATTTTTCTGGTATCATTATATTGGTCATTATACCAGATGAAAAAGGTTATGTGAATGATGTGTTACAGTTTGCGGCCGGTTGGGCGTGAAATGCAACAAGTTCAAGTAAGACAGTATCAGGAAAGGATGTATTGTTTATGAAATTGCTTATGAAAATGAAAAAAAGCGGTTCAGTGTGTCTGCTGGTCAGCCTGCTGTCCGCGACGATGGCAGTGTCCGGCGGCTGTGGCAGGACGGAAGAAAAAGAAAATGTGCAGGGAGCAGGGACGGAAGAGACGGCAGCGGATGAAAATGGACAGACCGGGCAGGCGGAAAGTGAGGATGCAGACGGCGGCAGCGGACAGTCTGCGGGGATTACTTTCGAGGCCCGGGATCTGGAAGGGAATACCGTAACGGAAACGGTTTTTGCGGAGTCTGAGCTGACTATGGTAAATGTGTGGGCGACCTACTGCAATCCCTGCCTGAGCGAAATGCCGGAACTGGGTGAACTTGCGGGAGAATACAGCTCGGATGAGTTTCAGATCATCGGCATTGTCAGTGACGTGCAGGAAGAGTCCGAAGCGGAAGCGGTGGAGTATGCGGCAATGCTGGTGGAACAGACCGGAGCGGCGTATCCGCATCTGCTGTTGAATGAATCTCTGTTCCGGTCGATGCTCAGCGGTGTGAGCGCGGTGCCGACAACATTCTTTGTGAATGAAAAGGGTGAAGTGCTGGACACAGTGGTGGGCGCCATGGATAAGGATTCCTGGAAGGAGAAGATCGATGGGCTTCTTAAAGAGTGATAAAGGTGATAATGATAAGCATGACAGCGGAGACAGGCGGATACCTGTCCGGAGGAACAGCGGGCGCAGCAAATACAGCTGGCTGCCCGGGGTGCTGCTTGGGATAGTATTTCTGGGGATCGGCGCGGCACAGGGACAGTTTGGCGTGATCTGTCGCAAGGCGGTGATGATCTGTCTGGAATGCATCGGCATCGGATAAATATGCGGTGCATGATACATGCATGGTACATGCATGTATCATGGCTATCATGCCGTCTTGACAGAAGCGATATGGATACGGATTTCGCAACAGGAAGCCAGAAGCGGCACGGATACGGATTTCGCAACAGGAAGCCAGAAGCGGCACGGATACGGATTTCGCAACAGGAAGCCAGAAGCGGCACGGATATGGATCTCGCAGCAGAAAGCCGCAGGTTGCACTGTGGCAGACAAGGCAGAGACCGATGATGAGACAGAGCAATGGAGAGGAAGAGAGTAGAGAGAGTATGAATAAGATTCGGCTGGCCGTACAGCTTGTTTTTACGATCGTGACCAACGGGTATCTGTATGGCTTTATGAATGGAAAAATATATCAGGGCAATCTGAAATATGTGTGTGTTCCGGGACTGAACTGCTATTCCTGTCCCGGGGCGGTGATGTCCTGCCCGATCGGTGCATTGCAGGCGTTATTAAATCAACAGGGAATTACCGTGCCTTTCGGTGTGCTGGGATTCTTCTTTGTGTTCGGAAGCCTGCTCGGCCGGGTGGTCTGCGGCTGGCTGTGCCCTTTCGGGCTGGTGCAGGATCTGCTGCATAAGATACCGGTTTTCCAGAAGAGGAAAAGGCTGCCTTTTCACAAAATTCTGAAATATGGGAAGTATGTTACGCTTGTGCTTCTGGTCGGTGTCGGATCCCTGTTTCTCTTCGGAGGATTTGCGAAGATTCCGGCATTCTGTAAGTATCTGTGTCCTTCCGGGACGTTGCTTGGCGCCTTGCCTTTGCTTGGCAGAAACGAACTGCTGCGCAGCCAGATCGGCGGATTGTTTTACTGGAAACTGGGGGTACTGCTCTTTCTTTTGATCCTTTCGGTCAAGGTTTACAGACCCTTCTGCCAGTATTTGTGCCCGCTGGGAGCGATCTACGGGTGGTTTAACCGCTTCAGCCTGGTGCAGATTCGGTGGGAGAAGGAGAAGTGTATCTCATGCGGCGCCTGTGAGCGGGCCTGTCCGGTGGCGCTTGATGTGCAGGAGATTTCCGTTTCGCCGGAGTGTATCCGCTGTGGGAAGTGTGTGGGCGCCTGCCCGACGAAGTGCCTGCAGTTTTCCGGTTTCAAGGCGGGCAATGTGGTTTCCGGAAAGAAGGAGACTTGAGACACGGAGCGGTATCGCCGGAGCCTGGCTGGAGGCTGGATTCTTTCGGTCTGACAAGATCAGATTAAATTAAGTTAAATCAAATTAAATGGAATCGAACCTGGTGTGATGTGAGCTGAAGACAGAGAAGAAAAGTGTGGTCAAATTTAGTGCGGACAGAAGACAGAGAAGAAAAACCTGGTTAAACTCAGTTCGGGCAGAAGACAGATAAAATACAGTGGCAGCATAGAAACAGAGGCAACGTAGAAACGGAGGCAGTCATGGAAAAAGAGAAGAAATATATGTCGGATATTCATCTGGAAGATTATATGAAGCAGTACGAGGGAAAACAGGCCAGCGCGGATACCATGGTGTTTGATGCAGGCAGGAAGCGGGATTTGCTGAATGGCGAATGGCAGTATGCGGTGGATCAGTATGATACCTGTCTGCGGCAGAAGTGGTATCAGGAGCGGTATTTTGATGAGAATGGATATTCCCTTCCGGTGGACTATTCCTTTGACCAGTGGCCGGTCATGCACCTGCCATGCTGCTGGAATACGGTGGAGGAGAAGTTCCTGTTGTATGAAGGAAGCATGGTCTTTACCAGAAAGTTCTCCTACCATAACGACGGGGAAGCGAAGGTAGTCTTGAAAGTGGGCGCGGCAAATTATCTGTGCCGGGTATTTTTGAACGGCTCCTATGTGGGGATGCACAGGGGAGGTTCCACGCCTTTTTATTTTGACATAACGGAGGTTCTTGCAGCTGAAAACAGAATCCTGATCGTGGTGGACAGTACCAGAAGGGCCGAACAGGTGCCGACGGAGAATACGGACTGGTTTAATTACGGCGGGCTGTACAGGGACATCGAGCTGCTTTATCTGCCGGACGTATTTATCAGAGATTTCAAGATCGGGCTGGCGGCGGACGGTACATACGGACGGATAGAGGCAAGGCTGATGCTGTCGAAAACGATATCCGCTACGGCATTACTTTCCATAGAAGAGCTGGGGATCAAGGAACAGATTGCCATTACGGAAGGTACAGGCTCCGTGCTACTGGAGGCGCAGCCGGAATTGTGGTCGCCGCAGACGCCGAAGCTGTACCGGGTGGAAGTGACCTGCATGGAGGATCATGTTGAGGACCGGGTCGGTTTCCGGGAGATAAAAGTGGAGCAGGGGGAGATCTTGTTAAACGGGAAGCCTCTTTATCTGCGCGGGATCAGCTGCCATGAGGACAGTGTGGAGAACGGGAAGGCGCTGACGGATCGGGAACGGACGGAGAATATCAGGCTGGCAAAGGATCTGGGCTGTAATTTCATGCGCATCGCCCATTATCCGCACAGCGAGCGGATGGCGAAGCTGGCGGACGAGATGGGCATTCTTCTGTGGGAGGAGATTCCGGTATACTGGGCGATCCGCTTTGAGCGCGAGGCGACTTATGAGGATGCGGAGAATCAGTTGCGGGAGTTGATGATAAGAGACTGGAACCGGGCGAGCGTTATCGTGTGGTCGGTGGGCAACGAGAATGCGGATACGGATGAAAGGCTGCAGTTTATGAGCAGGCTTGCGCATTGCGCCCGTGCGGAGGGCGGAAATCGTCTGGTATCGGCGGCCTGTCTGGTGAACAGTGAGCGGAATATCATTGCGGACCGCCTGACGGATTATCTGGACGTGATCGGTTTAAACGAGTACTGCGGGTGGTATACGCCGGACTTCGAGAAGCTGCCGCAGCTGTTGGCCAACAGCAAACCGGAAAAGCCGGTCATCATCACGGAATTCGGCGCTGACGCCCTGCCGGGGCATCATGGAACGCGATCGGATAAAGGGACGGAAGAGTGTCAGGCATACGTGTATGAGCGCCAGATCGAGACGCTGCGGGATATCGACTATGTGAAAGGGATGACGCCGTGGATCTTATATGATTTCCGCTGTCCGAGAAGGACCAGCTTTATTCAGGGCTATTATAACAGGAAGGGGCTGCTTTCTGCGGATAAGGAGCATAAAAAGATGGCGTATGAGATCCTGCAGGAATTTTACCGGGAGATGGAACGCTGACGAAACAGCAGGGGACTGCCTGCTGTGGGGCGTTGGCTTCAATAGGAGGAGGGTATTTTGATATGAATCATAATGAGACGGGGCAGCAGCCCTATACAAAGGTCTCTTTGGTATTTAAGTTTCTGCACGGGAGTAAGCGGTATTTTCTGATCAGTATAGCTGCCGCGCTGTGTGTAACGGGGGTGGACATGCTGTCGCCGCAGCTGATCCGGACCACCGTGGACGGTATTCTGGGCGAGAACGCACTGCAGCTGCCGGGATTTCTGGTGGATCTGGTGGAACGGATCGGCGGCGTGGGTTATCTGCGGGAGCGTCTTTGGCTGATCGGGGGACTGCTCGTTCTTCTGGCGCTGCTCTCGGTCACTTTCCGCTATCTTTTTATACTTTTTAATGCCAAAGGGGCGGAGAGTCTGGCGGAGACAATGCGGAACTGCCTGTTTTCCCATATCCAGAGGCTTCCTTTTGCCTGGCATATGCAGAATCAGACAGGGGATATCATTCAGCGCTGCACTTCGGATGTGGATATGGTGAAGAATTTCATATCGGAACAGTTGACGTCTGTTTTTCGGATCGTTATCTTGATCATCCTGTCTTTGCTTTTTATGTTTTCCATGAATGCGAAACTGACGCTGGTGGCGCTGGCTTCCATTCCCATCATTATAGCGTATTCAACTTATTTTCATTCCAAAATCAGCAGCCAGTTCATGAAATGTGATGAGAATGAGGGTATCCTGTCTACTATTGCGCAGGAAAATCTGACCGGTGTGCGGGTGGTGCGCGCATTCGGCCGGGAGAAATACGAGAAGGATCGTTTCGAGAAGCAGAATAATATCTACACAAACCTGTGGATCAGGCTGTGCCGGTTACTGGCGCTGTTCTGGGGAGCCGGGGATCTGATCTCCGGTCTGCAGGTCATGCTGATCGTTATCTTTGGTTCTGTCTTTTGCGTCAGAGGAAGTATGACTGCCGGGGAATTCATTGCCTTTATCTCTTATAATGCCATGCTGACCTGGCCGGTCCGCTCCCTGGGGCGTATGATCGCCGAGATGAGCAAAGCCGGTGTTTCCATCGAACGTATCCGCTATATCATGAATTCTCCTGTGGAGCAGGACAAGCCGGATGCCGTAACGCCGGATATGAACGGCGATATTGCATTTGAGAATGTTACCTTTGCCTATGCGGATACGCCGATTCTTTCCGATATCAGCTTTCGGATTCCACAGGGGACCACGTTCGGCATCCTGGGCGGCACCGGATCCGGCAAATCTACGTTGATGCACCTGTTAAACCGCCTTTATGATCTGCCGCCGGAAAACGGGCGGATCACCATTGGCGGTGTGGATATTACGGACATGAAGGGAAGCTGGGTGCGTTCCCATATCGGCATGGTGCTGCAGGAACCTTTCCTGTTCTCCCGCACGATTGCGGAGAATATCGGCATTACGCGCCGGAATATGGAGTTGTCCGATATCCGCTGGGCGGCATCCATCGCCTGCGTGGACGATGCCATCACGGAATTTACGAACGGTTACGATACCGTTGTGGGCGAGCGGGGCGTCACGCTGTCCGGCGGGCAGAAACAGCGGACGGCCATGGCGCGCATGTTGACCCAGCGGACGCCGATCATGATCTTCGACGATTCTTTGTCTGCGGTTGACGCCGAGACGGATGCAAGGATCCGTCAGGCTTTGAAGAAGAACCTGCAAGGATCTACCGTGATCCTCATTTCCCACCGGGTTACCACGCTGATGCAGGCGGAATGTATCCTGGTGCTGGATAAGGGGCGGATCGCCGAAATGGGTTCCCACGAGGAATTGATGGAGAAAGGCGGCATCTACCGCCGGATTTACGATATGCAGATGACTTTACCGGAGGAGGTGGCAGCACATGGCGTATAAGAAAGACGAGCAAAAGGAATATGTATCGCTTCCCTGGTTTGGGATCAACAAGTTGCTGCCGTATTTAAAGCCCTATCGCCGTATCATCTTCTGCATGATATTTCTGGGACTGACAGGCGGCCTGGTGGATATCGTACTGCCGCTTTTCCAGCGGTATGCCCTGAATCAGTTTATTGCCGCAGGGACACTTACTACATTGGGAAGTTTTATCGCAGTTTACATCATGGTGCTGGCTTTTCAGGTGGTGGCCAACACGAGTTCGGCGTATCAGGCGTGTCAGATTGAAATGTATGTAGGCAGAGATATGAAGCGTGCCAGTTTCGATCATCTGCAGACGCTGGCCTTTTCCTACTATAATCAGAACAGCGTGGGCTATATTCACGCCCGGGTCATGAGCGACACCAATCGTATCGGCAGCCTTGTGTCCTGGGGCCTGATGGACGGCATCTGGAATATGTCCTACATTCTGGGGGCCGTGGTGGTCATGCTGACCATCAACTTTAAGCTGGCGCTGTGGGTACTGGCCATTGTGCCGCTTACCGCGCTGGCGGCAGCTTTTTTCCAGAAGAAGCTGGTGATCTTAAACCGCCGTATCCGGGAGATCAATTCTCAGATCACCGGCAACTTCAACGAAGGTATCACCGGAGCCAAGACCACCAAGACACTGGTGATCGAGGAGAAAATGGAGCAGGATTTTGACGAAACCACTGCCGAGATGAAACGTACTTCTGTACATGCGATGCACTACCGGGCTTTGTTTTCTTCGATGATCTCGTTCTCTTCTTCGATAGCGCTGGCTGTGGTGTTGTGGCGGGGCGGCATCATTACCCTGCAGGGGGTGATCGAGATCGGCACCCTGTCGGTCTTCATGTCCTATGCACTGGGCCTGATGGAGCCGGTGCAATGGATTGTGCGCGCTGTTTCCGATCTGATCACCGTGCAGGTGAATGTGGAGCGTTTTACCAGACTGATGGAGACGGAGTCCGACGTCAGAGACACGCCGGAAGTGGTTGCCAGATACGGAGATTCTTTTGAGCCTTTGCGGAAGAATTGGGAACCGTTACACGGGGATATTACCTTTGAGGATGTATCGTTCAAATATCCGGACGGCGACGAGTATGTGCTGGAGCACTTTGACCTTCATGTGCCGCAGGGCACCAATGTGGCGATCGTGGGGGAGACCGGCGCCGGCAAATCCACGCTGGTCAATCTGGTCTGCCGTTTCTTTGAACCGACATCGGGACGGATCCTGATCGACGGTAAGGATGCCAGAGAGCGTTCGCAGCTGTGGCTGCACAGCAATATCGGCTATGTATTGCAGACACCCCACTTATTCTCAGGTACTGTACTGGAAAATCTGCGCTACGGGAATCCGGATGCCACCATGGAACAGATCGAGGCGGCGGTAAAGAGCGTATCCGCCGATGCCGTGATCGCCCGTATGGACAAGGGCTATGACAGTGATGTGGGGGAGGGCGGCGACCTGCTTTCCACCGGGGAGAAGCAGCTGCTCTCCTTTGCCAGGGCGATTTTGGCCGATCCGCGCATTTTCGTGCTGGATGAGGCGACTTCTTCGATTGATACCGTGACCGAGAAGCTGATTCAGGACGCGATCGAGCATTTGATGAAAGGACGCACTTCTTTTGTCATTGCCCACCGACTTTCCACCATCAGGCAGGCGGATGTGATCCTGGTGGTGCATGACGGCAAGATCGTTGAGCAGGGAACCCATCCGGAACTGATCGCAAAGAAGGGCGCTTACTATAACCTGTATACCAGGCAGTTCCAGGAGGAAGCCGTGGAGGATGCTTTCGAGGGGAAAGCGCCGTGATCCAACGCCAGCCAGGTATGTCGGATGTGCCTGTCATTCAGTATGGAATAGCAGAGAAATCGGAAAATATGCTTGCGTGGCTATATATTGTCAGATAAAATAGTATCATATAGTGTTTGTGTGTTTGAAAATGACATGGACGCTATATGATATTTTTTATCCTATAGGAAACAGGCAGGATTGTTTCTATTACATCATAAGGAGGGTTACTGTATATGAACAAGATCAGAATCGAATCGCCGGAGGTGCAGGGTTTTGAGAAGGAACACACCGCGGCGGTGCGCAGGCTTGCACCGGAGTGTATGGTGCTTCTGAAAAATGACGGCACGCTTCCGCTGCAGGGAACGGGGAAGCTGGCTTTATACGGCAGCGGCGCCAGGAAGACCATCAAGGGCGGCACGGGCTCCGGCGACGTGAATGTACGGCATTTCGTGACCGCAGAGGAAGGTTTGAAGAATGCGGGATTTGAACTTACTACCGGCAGCTGGCTGGACGGCTATGATCAGGTGGTGGCGGAGGCCAGAAAAGCATTTTTCGGGGGAATCCGTAAGGAGGCGGAAGCGGCGGGCGTGACGGGGCCGCAGATGATGATGTTTGCCATGGGAAGAAGCTGCCCGGAACCGGAGTATGAGCAGCCGCTTGACGGCGAGGGAGATACGGCAGTCTATGTGCTGGCCCGCAATTCGGGTGAAGGTGCGGACCGGAAACCGGCAGCAGGCGATATCAACCTGACGGCGACGGAGATTCGGGATATTCTGGCATTGCATGCAAAGTATGAGAAGTTTGTGCTTGTACTGAACGTGGGCGGTATGGTGGACTTAAAGCCGGTGGCGGCAGTGGGCACGATCCTGCTTTTGGGGCAGCTTGGTTCCGCCACGGGAGACGCGCTGGCGGATGTGCTTTTGGGTAAGTCTTATCCTTCCGGCAAGCTGACCATGACCTGGGCGCCGATCGAGGACTATGCGTCCACGGAAGGCTTCGGCGATCCTAACGATACATATTATAAAGAAGGCATCTATGTAGGATACCGCTATTTTGATACCATCGGCTATGTGCCCACCTATCCTTTCGGTTATGGTATGGGATACACCACATTTACCGTGGAGCCGAAGGAGCTGGCGGCGGATGCGGCAAAGGTATCCGTTACGGCGACGGTGACCAATACCGGCGCTGCAGCGGGTAAGGAAGTGGTGCAGGTTTACTACTCCGCGCCGGCAGGAAAGCTGGACAAACCTTATCAGGAGCTGGCGGGTTATGCGAAGACGAAGGAACTGGCTCCGGGGGAGAGACAGGATGTGACGGTGACTTTTGACACGCAGTCCATGGCATCCTATTGTACAGAGTGCGCGTCCTATGTGATGGAGGCGGGTACATACTATATCCGTGTGGGGAACAGTTCCCGCAATACCCATATCGCGGGAGCGGTGGCGCTGGATGAGACCAAAGCGGTGGAGAAGGTGAAGAATATCTGCGGCGACAGTGGTTTTGAGGATCTGAAACCGGAGCGCAATCCCATTACCTATGAAGGGGAAGTGGAAGAGAAGGAAAATGCGAAGACGGTAGAGATCAAGGCGGCAGACCTGGCGGTGAAGGAGACTGTCTACCAGGAAGTGCCGGCGGAGATTCCGGCAGGCCCGGCGGTGAGATGGGAAGAAGTAACAGGCGGGGCGAAGACGCTGGATGCGTTTGTGGCCGGCTTGAGCGACGAGCAGCTGGCGTATCTGTGTATCGGCGCCTATAAGGATGCGGAAGACCTGATGGAAGTGATCGGTAATGCGTCCACGTCGGTGGCGGGTGCAGCCGGGGAGACGACCCATCAGCTGGAGGAGATCGGCACGCCCACACTGGTGATGGCTGACGGCCCGGCAGGACTGCGTCTGGCGCCTACCTACAAGGTGGTAGACGGCAAAGCGAAGGCAACCTCTTCCAGTCTGCCCAGCGATTTCATGGCATTGATGACGCCGGAGGAACTGCAGGCTATGGCTGCCAATGCACCAAAGCCCAGCGAGGAAGAACTGGCAGCGCCCACCAATTATCAGTACTGTGTGGCGATTCCCATCGGCACGGGCATTGCCCAGTCCTGGAATGATGATCTGGCGAAGCAGTTAGGCGATCTGGTAGGGGGTGAGATGGAGATGTTCGGCACCCATCTGTGGCTGGCGCCGGCTATGAATATCTACCGTTCTCCACTGTGCGGACGTAACTTTGAGTATTATTCCGAGGATCCGTTCCTTTCCGGCTGCATTGCTGCGGATATCACGAACGGCGTGCAGGTGCATGAGGGCTGTGCGACGACCATCAAGCACTATGCCTGCAACAATCAGGAGACCAACCGCTACTTCTCCAACAGTAACGTGGGAGAGCGGGCGCTGCGTGAGATCTACCTGAAAGGCTTTGAGATCTGTATCAAGAAATCGCAGCCGCATTTTATTATGACTTCCTACAACCTGATCAACGGCGAACATGCCTGCAGCACAAAGGATATCCAGACCTTTACGCTGCGCGACGAGTGGGGCTTTGCTGGCGTCGTGATGACCGACTGGCTGGTGACGGGCGGTATGGGACCAAAGGGCGAGAAGTGGCCGTGTGCATCCTGTGCGGGCAACGTGAAGGCAGGCAACGATATCACCATGCCGGGTATCCCGTCCGACAAGGCGGATATCTTAAAGGCACTGGCAGATGAGAGCCATCCTTACGCGCTGAGCAGGGCGGAACTGCAGCTGGCGGCGAAGAGAGTGCTGGGGATGATTTTGAAGCTGGCATAACAGGCAGCGAGAGGTAAGATAAAAGTTCCTATGGGCGGATGTTCATAGGAACTTTTATGTGTTTGCCTGCTTACATGACCGTAAAAGGTATAAATGATATTTGGGGTGGTATTCTTAATAAACTTGAGAGTAAAAAGTTCTATCATAAAAAATAACTCTTCCATATGGATTTATGGTATCTTTAAGTTAGCACACTTAAGAAAGATACAAACACCACGGAAAGAGTTATTTCATGTGTGAGTTTACCATACTTTCCAGTGGTTGA
>Ga0137308_100496_pt1 | contig 62787 bp, 67 predicted proteins | sample Inofrocosms_June_FD_97181 | JGI IMG/M metagenome (GOLD analysis project Ga0137308, IMG submission 97181) | Mouse cecal microbial communities from Vienna, Austria - N-Acetylneuraminic and N-Acetylglucosamine D2O microcosms_June | ecosystem: Host-associated > Mammals > Digestive system > Large... | reverse complement strand
ATGCCGTATTTCCTGTTATCCATCGCCCTCAGTTATATGCTGTCAGGATATTATGGCCTGTACCGCAGCCAGAAAATTGTCTATTCCAAGTATAAAACGGAGTATATCAATCGCAAGACGCATTAGAAAAATTTTGAGTGAACAGTAACATTTGATGATAAAATACCAAAAACAGAAACAATTTCCGCTTGCAAGACCAGTAGCATAATGTTAAAATATTGACAAACAATAAAGAGCGAGGTAAATACGATGTATGCAGATGAAAATGTGATTAGAATCAAACATGATGTACTGTACGAAGTGGCGAAGCTGGCATTCGCCGGAGAATTAGAATCAGGAAGGGACCATATTGCGATGGAACTGATTCCGGGACCAACGCCTCAGTTCCGTTGCTGTATTTACAAAGAGAGAGAGATTATCCGGCAGAGAGTTCGTCTTGCAGAGGGCAAGGCGCCAGGTTCAGAAGATGACGGCAATGTGATCCAGGTAATCAGTTCGGCATGTGAGGACTGTCCGATTTCCAGTTATACGGTTACGGAGAACTGCCAGAACTGTATCGGTAAGGCCTGCATCAATGCATGTAACTTTGGCGCAATCAGGATGGGCAGACACCGTTCCCATATTGACGCTTCCAAATGTAAGGAATGTGGGAAGTGTGCAGATGCATGTCCGTACAATGCCATTGCGCATCTCAAGAGACCATGCAAGTATGCATGTCCGGTGGACGCGATTACATACGACGAGAATGGCATTTCTATCATTGATAAAGAGAAATGCATCCGTTGCGGTAAATGTATTCATAGCTGTCCGTTCGGTGCGATTGGCTCCAAGACATATATTGTCAATGTGATAGAAGCTTTGAAGTCTGGCAAAAAGGTTTATGCAATGGCAGCTCCGGCAACAGAGGGACAGTTTGGCCGTGACATTACGATGGCAAGCTGGAAAAACGCTATGCTGGAATTAGGATTTGATGACTTTTACGATGTTGGCCTCGGCGGAGATATGACAGCAGCTTATGAAGCGGAGGAATGGGCGGAAGCATACAAGGAAGGCAAGAAGAAAGTGACCTCCTGTTGTCCGGCGTTTGTTAATATGGTGCGTCTGCATTATCCGCAGCTTGCAGAATGCGTGTCGACTACAGTTTCTCCAATGTGCGCGGTGTCCCGTCTGATTAAGGCAAAGGAACCGGATGCTATAACGGTATTTGTCGGCCCTTGTCTCGCTAAGAAGTCTGAGGTAGTTGACCAGAAGATTCCTGGAAATGCAGATTATGTGCTGACGTACAGTGAATTGCGTGCGATTATGCGCGCCAAGGGTGTCGCTTTACAGCCATGTGGCAATGACGATCAGATCGCTTCTGTTTATGGCAAACGTTTTGCTAATTCCGGCGGAGTTACCGAGGCCGTATTGCAGAGCTTGAAGGAATCTGGGGAAGACATTGACGCTAAGGTATATAAGGCCAACGGCGCAGCAGAATGTAAGAAAGCGCTTCTCCTTTTACGTGCAGCGAAATTGCCGAATGATTTTATTGAAGGTATGATCTGTGACGGCGGTTGTGTTGGCGGTCCAAGTGCATTCAAAGATCAGATGAAGTTTAAGAAGGATAGAGATGAGCTGATCCAACAGGCAGATAACCGTGAGATTCACGAGAATCTGGAGGAATACGATATGGCTAGCTTCTCTATGCATCGGGAATAGAACAAGAATAACAAAGTTTGTGACAGGCTGTCGGCAATTGCCGGCGGCCTTTTTTCTCTTAAATCTTGACAAATATATCGACATCTGATATATTTTATATATCGTAGAGCGATATATTGTGTGATGATACATTGCTGCATGATACATCAATGATTATACACTAAGAGCGAAACTATGGAAGTCTGGGAGGTGATTGTTTTGGCGGAAAAGCAGATGGTGATGACAGAGGCATTTTACTATATCCTTCTGTCTTTAAATACGCCTAATCACGGGTATGGAATTATCCAGAATACCATAGAATTGACGGATGGCAGGCTGGAGTTGGGGGCAGGAACATTGTACGGCGCTATCAATACATTGCTGGATAGAGGTTGGATTCGCCTGTACAGTGAAGATAAACAATCACGGAAGAAAAAGCAGTATATAATTACGGAGCAGGGAAAGCGAGCGCTGGGGCAGGAAATAGAGCGCCTGGAAGAATTGTTAGAGAACGGCAGGCGCGTTTTACATCAAGGGTGCGTTAAGTTGGAGGGAACGAATGTAAGAACAGGGGAAGAGAAGGAAAAGGAGGCGGGAGAAGATGAAGAAGTTCAGGTTATATTTGGATAAAGATAAAGAGGAAGAGTGGCTGAATGAGATGAGCCGGCAGGGATGGGCGATGACGGAATTTTTTGCAGGTCTGTATATTTTTACGCCTTGTGAGCCAGGCCAGTATATTTACCGGGTTGATATGTGGAAGGACGCTTTACACGCACCTGCTTGGAGAAATGATTATCAGAAATATGTAGAATTTGTGGAAGAGACTGGCGCTGAGTATGTCTGCCGCTGGGGTTTTTGGCTGATATTTCGCAAGGAGTCTGCAAAGGGAGAGTTTGCTTTATATACAGACACGGAATCCCAGATTGCTTTGTATCGAAGAATACGTTGGCTGTTTTTGTTCGTAGGAATATTAGAACTTTCTCCTGCATTCTTGAATACCATGAACGTGTTTCATTTCTGGGAGAGCACAGGCGGTAGTTTTATGTATATTATTTTATTTGTTGCTTTTATCTGCTGGTTTCTCACAGCGGGATGTTTCTTGATGGTATTGAAATGTACGGATAAGATCCAAAGGCTTAGAATGTGAGCTAGGATAAGGTTATTCACATTTTAGATTCGTTCAAAAGGTTCTGTCTTTGTCGCATAAGCGGCAAGGCCTTTTGAACAAGTAAATATTTAGTGCGACAGCCCCCTTTTTTAAAGAAAATATCGCTTAATATAAAAAATGGGAAACTGAAATTAGCAAGTTCTTGACAAGTCTCTAAGATTATATTATTATACTACTGTATTAACCCAATAGTACAGCGAAAAGAAAGGACAGAATATGAAAGAATTGTTGAAAGTGCAGAATTTGAGGAAGACGTTTAAGATTTCTGCCAAGCAGCAGAAGATTGAGAGGACGAAGGAGCGCATCAAGGTAGCGGTCGATAATCTGAGCTTTACTGCCTATGAGGGAGAGGTGTTTGGGCTGTTAGGCCCCAATGGCGCGGGCAAGACCACTACGCTGCGCATGATGTCTGCGCTGGTGAAGCCGGATAAGGGGGATGTACTTGTAGACGGCGCAAGCGTGGTCAAGAACCCGGAGGAAGTTCGTAAGAAGATTGGTTTTCTCACCAGTGAGCTGAAATTGGAAGAGTTTTTTACGCCGAATTATTTGTTTACATTTTTTTTCAGAGCTGCACGGCGTGGATAAAGAGACGGCGGCAGCCAGGAAGCAGAGCCTGTTTGATAAATTTGGAATTACAAAGTTTGCTGAGGTTAAAGTTGGGGATCTTTCTACCGGAATGAAGCAGAAGATATCGTTGGTAATATCCATAGTGCATGACCCGGATATTATTATTTTTGATGAACCGACCAATGGTCTCGATGTTCTGACGGCGAAGGTTGTAACGGATTTTCTGTTAGAGCTCAAGCAGCAGGGAAAGACGATTGTGGTATCTACGCATATTTTCAGTTTGATTGAGAAAATCTGCGACAGGGTAGGAGTTGTGATAGACGGCAAAATGGCAGTCTGCGACACCTTGGAGAGTCTTACCGCAGAGAAACCGCTGGAAGAGAAATTCTTCGATATTTTTGCAGAAAGAGCAGGTGGGATGAATGAAAAATAGTATAATGACAATCATGAAAAAGGAATTTACGCGGTTTTTTACGGATCGGAGAATGGTTTTAACGACTGTGCTTATGCCAGGTTTGATGATTTATCTGCTGTATTCTTTTATGGGCAGCGGGCTTGCCTCCCAGTTTGAGACGGCAGAGGATTATAAGGCGAGCGTCTACGCTGTTGATTTGCCAGAGAGCATACGCGCATTGGAGGATAACGGGGCTTTTCTGGAATTTACGGAGATTTCGCAGGGAGAAACGGATAAAGCGAAAGAGGAGCTGGCGTCATCGGAAGCAGAGTTTGATGTGTTGGCAGTATTTCCCAAGGATTTTGACGCGCAGGTGGCAGCGTACGATGTGACAGCAGGCGGTAAAGCGCCGGCTGTGGAGCTTTATTATAATTCTACAGACAATGATTCACAGTCGTCTTACAATATGATGACGGAGATGCTCAATACATATGAATCAGCGCTTGCCAATAAATTTGATATCAATCCCGGCGGGGAAGGCTACGATATGGCGACCGACGAGGATTTGTCTGCACAGATCTTCTCGATGATGGTGCCCATGCTGTTGATGATCTTTTTGTTTAGCGGATGTATGGCCGTAGCGCCAGAATCCATCGCGGGAGAGAAGGAGCGTGGAACGATTGCAACGTTGCTTGTTACGCCGATGAAGCGCAGCCATTTAGCAATTGGCAAGATTGTCAGCCTGAGTGTAATCGCTATTTTAAGCGGACTATCTAGTTTCCTGGGCATGATGCTCTCGCTGCCTAAGATGATGGGCGGCGCCGAAGGCGTGGATGCGAGCGTATATAATATGACGGATTATGTATTGGTGCTTTTTGTAGTCCTGTCGACGGTGTTGGTAATCATTACCATTGTGTCGGTTATTTCTGCATTTGCTCGTAATGTGAAGGAAGCGACCGGGTGGGTAACGCCTGTAATGATCATCTCTATGCTTTTGGGTGTAACTTCTATGATACCAAGTTTGTGCAAGACGGAGCCGGTGTGGTTTTTGATTCCGCTGTATAACAGTGTGCAGAGTATGAACGGTATTTTTTCCATGAATGCGGATGTGCTGAATATTGCAGTGACGGTAGCGGCGAATGTTTGTTACGCTGGAATTGGTGTATTTGTACTTGCGAAAATGTTTGATAATGAGAAGATAATGTTCTCAAAATAAATATTTGCGATATGAAATATATTTTGGGACGAATCATAAATATTTATAAATTGTTTCAGTTATCCCATGAAATTAATGAAAAGGTTTGCATCACTATGTGGTGTGAACCTTTTTCTTTTAAAACAATTGTAATATTGATTTTTAATCTCAAATTTCTATCACATTTATTATATAAATTTATAGTGGAAAGAGAGGATATTTATATGATTAAGAAAAAAATGCACTTTTTTTGTCATCAAAAACGGAAAAATAGGAATAAGGGAAAAATAAGAAGACTGGGTATTCTGGCGGCAGTACTTCTGGCGGCAGGAATGACTGGCTGTGCATCAGAGGATAAGGCAAATGAAGTTTCAATCGGCTATTTCAACAATGTGACCCATCCGCAGGCTCTTTATATGAAAGCACAGAAGACGCTTGAGAAAAGTTTAGGAGCTGACAAGGAGGTAAGCTGGACAGCTTTTAATGCAGGGCCCGCAGAAGTGGAGGCCCTTTTTTCAGGGGATATTGATATCGGATATATTGGACCGGTTCCGGCGGTCAGCGCAAATGTTAAGAGCGGCGGAGATGTAGTGATACTATCAGGTTCTTCCACCGGAGGAGCGATATTGGTAAAACGCCCGGATGCTGAGATAGAGAGCGTGGACGATCTTGATGGTAAGACGGTGGCGATCCCACAGATTGGCAATACGCAGCATTTGTCTCTATTGAAGCTTTTAGAGGAGAACGGCTTACAGCCAGTGACAGAAGGCGGGACTGTGACAGTCAGCGCTGTGGCAAATGCAGATGTGGCAAATATGATGGAGCGCGGCGATATTGACGCGGCGTTGGTGCCGGAGCCTTGGGGGGCAACGTTGCTGCAAAATGGCGCAGAACTTTTGCTGGATTACGACGAGTTCTATATGGAAGGAAAATATAATGTGGCAGTAGTAGTTGTGCGCACGGAATTTATGGAGGAAAATCCACAAGTGGTTGAGAAATTCCTGGCAGAGCATGAGGCAGCCACAAAAGCAATCAATGACGATAAGGAAAATGCCCTCACCATCATCAACGAAGAGTTGAAGAGCGCAACCGGTAAAGCGTTGGGTGAGGATATCATCTCAGAATCGTTTGGCAGGATTGGCGTAAGCGCAGAATTAAACCAGGAGTCTGTTTTAGATTTTGCACAGATTAGCAAAGGTCAGGATTTTATTGACGAGCTGCCGGATGAGGCATCCTTGTTTGTAGATTAGATGCGGGAGGAAAACGATGGCTTTGGTGTTAGATGGTTTGTGCAAGCGTTTCGATAACAGTGAGAAGGACACTTTGCATGAGATTGATTTGGAAGTGAAAACAGGGGAATTTGTGTGCATCGTGGGGGCTTCCGGCTGTGGTAAGAGCACACTGTTAAATCTGGTGGCAGGACTGGAGCGGCCGTCGCAGGGTAAGGTGCTTCTCGACGGTGAGGAAGTAATAAAACCTGGGGCTGACCGCACGGTGATGTTTCAGGAGCATGGGCTGTTTCCTTGGCTCTCTGTTTTGGAAAATGTCAAATTTGGCATGAGGATGGCAGGATTTTCTAAGGAAGAGCAGGACAAGAAGGCGCGGCATTATCTGGAAATGGTCAAACTTTGGGATTACCGTGATTATCCGATTCATCAAATTTCCGGTGGGATGCGCCAGCGTACCGCATTGGCACGTTCTCTCACCATGGAGTCGAAGGTTCTTCTGATGGACGAGCCTTTTTCCGCTCTGGATAAGCAGACATCCAATCGTCTGCGCGAGGAATTGCAGCGTATCTGGATGGAAACAAAACAGACGATTCTCTTTATTACCCATAGCGTGGAGGAGGCTGTTTACCTTGCTGACCGCGTGGTGGTTCTTTCCCCGGACAGCGGTAAAGTGGCAGAGATTGTCACAGTGGAATTGCCTCGTCCCAGGCATGTGTATGCGCCGGAGTTCGTGGAGCTGCGTCACCGAATTCTGGAAGAAGTCAGAGGGGAGGCCGTGTAATGGGATTTTTATTATTTCTTATATTATTGGTTGCAGCCTGGCAGGGGATTTACTGGCTTGGCGTGGATATCTTACAATTGTGGAAACCTTATGCGATGCCTTCGCCATTGGGAGTGGCAGAGAGTTTTCTTGATTTGTGCCAGGATGGCAGATTGTTGGAAGCCACAGGCAATTCGCTGCTTCGAGGAATCGGCGGATATGCGATTGCTTTAGTAATTGGTGTGCTCTTAGGCCTTCTCATTCATCAGTCCAAGTATTTGCAGAAAAATTTAAAGCCGCTGGTATTGGGAATCCAGACTTTGCCAAGCGTCTGCTGGGTGCCTTTTTCAATTCTGTGGTTTGGGCTCACCACGCAGGCAATCTTGTTTGTGGTGGTGATGGGCGCTGCGTTCAGCGTTGCTATTTCCGTGGATAATGCCATAAAAAATGTGCAGCCTATCTATACGAAAGCGGCGCTGACCTTGGGAGCTAACAAGAAGCAGCTCTATCTTTATGTAATACTGCCAGCATGTTTACCGGAACTGGTGGCTGGTATGAAGCAGGGGTGGTCGTTTGCCTGGCGTGCGCTGATGGCTGGAGAGGTAATGACGACCTCGGTAGGTCTTGGGCAGACGCTTATCATGGGGCGTGATCTTGCCGATATCAATCAGGTCATGTTGGTGATGTTGGTGATTGTACTGGTGGGTATCATTATTGATAAATGTATATTTTCCGTTGCTGAGAGGCGCATTTTGCGCAAACGCGGGCTGACGGGAGGAAACTGAGAAATATAGATAAGACAGTCCTTTCTTTTTTCTTGTAAATTTTGGAATGGTAGTATATAATAGGCAACAGATTAAAATTTGCAGCAAGAAAAGGAGAATGACAATGAGTAAGGTACGAACAAGATATGCGCCAAGCCCAACTGGTAAAATGCATGTCGGTAATCTGCGGTCTGCACTGTATGAGTTTTTGATTGCCAAGCATGCGGGCGGGGATTTCATGCTTAGGATAGAGGATACGGATCAGGAGCGTTTCGTGGAGGGCGCAACGGATATTATTTACCGCACGTTGGACAGCGCGGGGCTCAAACACGATGAGGGACCCGATAAGGACGGCGGTTTTGGTCCTTATATCCAGAGTGAACGCATGAAGAGCGGAATTTATATGGAATATGCGAAAAAGCTTGTAGAACGCGGTGAGGCGTATTATTGTTTCTGTGATAAAGAGCGGCTTGATTCCCTCAAGACAGAGATTGTGGAGGGGAAGGAAATCATGATGTATGACAAGCATTGCCTTTCTCTGTCTAAGGAGGAAGTAGAAGCAAAGCTTGCATCCGGTATTCCTTTTGTCATCCGCCAGAATATTCCCAATGAGGGGACAACGACCTTTCACGACGAACTGTATGGGGACATCAGCGTAGAAAACGCGGAGCTTGACGATATGGTACTGATTAAATCTGATGGATATCCCACCTATAATTTTGCAAATGTGGTAGACGATCATACGATGAATATCACTCATGTGGTGCGCGGCAATGAATATTTATCTTCTGCGCCTAAGTATCAGCGGCTTTATGATGCGTTTGGCTGGGATTCGCCGGTGTATATCCATCTGCCGCTGATTACGGATGAGAATCATAAGAAATTGTCGAAACGAAGCGGGCATGCTTCTTTTGAGGATTTGATTGCGCAGGGATTTCTTACGGACGCAGTTGTCAATTATATTGCGCTTCTTGGCTGGAGCCCGGAGGATAATCGTGAAATTTTCACTTTGAATGAGCTGATTTGGGAGTTTGATTACCACAGAATCAGCAAATCCCCGGCTGTTTTCGATATTGTGAAATTAAAGTGGATGAATGGGGAATATTTAAAAGCCATGGATTTTGATAAGTTCTATGAGATGGCTCTGCCTTATTTGAGGAAAAGTATTACCAAGGATTATGATTTGAAAAAGATTGCCGCAATGGTTAAGACCAGGATTGAAATTTTCCCCGACATTGCGGATCATATTGATTTCTTTGAGTGCGTACCGGATTATGACAGTTCTATGTATGCGCATAAGAAGATGAAGACTACGCCGGAGACTTCCTTAGAAGTGCTGCGTGAGCTGTTGCCCATTTTGGAGGAGCAGGACGATTATTCTAATGACGCTTTGTATGAGACGCTTTCTAAGTATGTGGCGGATAAGGGATGCAAGAACGGATATGTCATGTGGCCGGTGCGTACCGCAGTCTCCGGCAAGCAGATGACGCCGGGCGGCGCGACAGAGATTATGGAAGTTCTGGGTAAGGAGGAATCTCTGGCAAGATTACGCGCTGCGGTTGCAAAATTGGATGCGGGTCAGGAATCATCTCTATGAGTTTCAACTTATCTCAGGCAGAGGCGATCGGACACGTCAAAGGGCCAATGCTGGTATTGGCAGGCCCGGGGTCCGGTAAGACCACTGTTATTACGGAACGGACGAGGAATTTGATTTTAAACGAGGGCGTTGCGCCCTCGCATATCCTTGTCATCACATTTACCAAGGCGGCGGCGACAGAAATGAAGGAACGGTTTATCCGGTTGATGGGAGAGCAGAGATATCCCGTCACCTTCGGAACATTTCACGCGGTCTTTTTTCAAATTCTCAAATATGCCTATGGATTCAACAGTGGAAATATTGCCAGAGAAGAGCAGCGTTTTCAGTTCATGCGTGATATTATTGGGCGTATGCATTTGGAATATGAAGATGAAAATGAGTTTATCGGAGATTTGTTGGGAGAAATCAGCCTTGTAAAGAATACGGGAATTCCTCTGGAACATTATTATTCAAAGAATTGTGCAAAGGAGATTTTTGAGAAGATATATCAGGCGTATGACGGTGTGATGCGCAGGCGGCGTCTGATTGATTTTGATGATATGCTGGTTTACTGTTATGAGCTGCTTACTCAGCGAAGGGATATCCTCTCGTCCTGGCAGCGGAAATTTCAGTATGTTCTGATTGATGAGTTTCAGGATATCAATAAGGTGCAGTTTGAGATAATTAAAATGCTGGCTCTGCCGGAGAATAATCTGTTTGTGGTAGGGGATGACGATCAGTCTATTTACCGTTTTCGAGGAGCGAAGCCGGAGTTGATGTTGGGGTTTGAAAAGACTTATCCTCAGGCCAAGCGGGTGCTTTTGAACATTAATTACCGTTCACCGGGGGAAATTGTAGAATCATCTTTGCGTCTCATTTCGCATAATACGCAGCGGTTTGAAAAAAAGATTCAATCGTATATGGAAAACGATCTTTTGTCCGATAAAGCGATAGAAAATACACAGCTGCTTACCGAAGCGAAAGATAATTCTTTGTGTGCGGGCGAAAAGCAGCATGTCCTGCCGGAGAATGGGAGCATTTGTTACCATATCTGGAACAGCCAGCAGGATGAGGGGAAGGGGATTATCGAGCAGATCCTACAGTCTTGCAGGTCGGGGTATACGTACAATGACTGTGCAGTGTTGTTCCGCACGAATACGCAGCCAAGGATGTTTATGTCCCAACTTATGGCGTATAACATTCCTTTTTGTACGCGTGATAATATCCCTAATTTGTATGAACATTGGATTACCCGGGATGTGCTCACTTACATACGCCTTGCACTAGGCAGCCGCAGCCGCAAGGATGTGTTGGGAATCATGAATCGTCCCAATCGTTATATTACAAGAGAGAGCTTGGAAGAGGAGACGGTGGCCTTTGATGTGTGGGCGGATTATTTTTATGATAAGAACCAACATTGGGTGGCGGAGCGCATTGAACAGCTCGAAGCGGATTTGCGTGTTATTAGCCGCCTGGGTCCATTTGCGGCGATGAATTATATCAGGATGGGAATCGGATACGAGGAGTATTTGCAGGAGTATGCGGAGTACCGCAGGATTAGCGCAGATAATCTTATAGAAGTACTCGATGAATTGCATGATGATGCCAGGGCATTTGCGGACTATGATGCATGGTTTGCACATATGGAGGCGTACACCAAGGAGTTGCAGCAACAGAAAAAGCAACAGGAATTGTCGGGGGACTGCTTATCTCTGTCCACGCTTCATAGCGCTAAGGGGCTGGAATATCCGATTGTGCATATTCTGGATGTCAATGAGGAATTGATGCCCTACAAGAAGGCTGTTATGGACGCAGATATCCAGGAAGAACGGCGGATGTTTTATGTAGGAATTACTCGTGCCAGAGAGAGGCTCTATATCCATAGCGTGAAGAAGTATAATGGCAGAGAGGTAGATATTTCACGGTTTGTGGGAGAGATGCAGGGGATGGGGACGGAGAGCGGCTTGTACAATGCAAATTGATTTTATAGGCAAAAAGCTCCATTTTCATTGTACTGATAACGGTTAGAAGGAAAATTTTTGAAAAGAAGAAAAAGGAGGCGTCGCATTAACATAAATTACAAGTTATAGATTCGTTCAAAAAGGTTTATATTGCTTTGCTGCATAAGCGGCAAGACCCTTTGAACGAGTAAATATATTAGTGCGACAGCCTCCTGTCTTTGCCTGATGGCAGTCATACAAGCGATTGCTTGTCTTAGGGAATAATAGGATTGCTACACATCTTCCGCATCCAGCATTTCATCTATCTCATCCCATTCATTCCATTCGGATTCATCCAAAAGCTCGTCAAAACGCTTCGTCACTGCTTCAAGTTCTTCTTCATCTTCAATGTTCTCAAGGGATGGATTACCGTCTTCATCCTCGAAATAACGGTAAATAAATGCTTCAAGTTCTTCGCTGTCGTCATCTTCCTCTGCGGGAACCAGGACAATGTAATTCTGATCTTCTAAATCGAAGATTGTGAGTATTTCGCATTCTACTTCCGAATTGTCGTCCAGGGTTAGAGTGACGCGTAAATCTTCCATATTATCTTCCTCTGGCGTGTTGGCAGGGGAGGTGTTTGGCTTATCTTTCATGGCGGGTACCTCGTTCTTTCTATTTATTTATATGATTGCCTGAATGTAAAGTTCAGGATGTTTCACAAGGTCGATACATTCACCGGAAGCAAGACGCAGCAGAGGGCGGGAGCGGTGAATTGTGTTATTCATGATAACAGTGCCGGTATTGCCGTCGCTTAACAATACAGTATTGCCCATATAAGTGTCAAGAATGCGCGTCATGAAGGTGATAATATATTCTATGTCATACTTTTCTAAGCCTTCCCGCTCGAAAGTGGCGATAACCTCGAAAGGACAGTAGCCTTTGCGGTAAGGGCGGTTGGAGGTCATGGCGTCATAGACGTCGGCGATAGCGATGATTTTAGCAAAATCAGGTATCTCATCTTTTGTTAATCCTGCCGGGTAGCCGCTGCCGTCACACCTTTCATGATGCATAAGCGCGGCCTGTCTGATGCGATCGTCCAAATTCTGTCCTGCAAGGACTTCGGCGCCGTTTTCAGCATGTTTTTTGACCGCTTCATATTCTTTGGGAGTGAGTGCAGAAGGTTTCAGCAAAATGTTGGGGTCGATGGTGCATTTCCCAATATCGTGCAGAAGCCCGGCGAGCGTCAGAACGTCTAAATCTTCCTCTGAAAGCTCCAGCCATTCTCCCAACATACGGCCAATCAAAGCAACGTTGATGCTGTGTGCGAAAGTGGTATCGTCAATTTGGCGCATGTTGTGCAGCATGTCAAATACAGAGAGTGAAGTAAGACGGTCAGCATAAAGGGTGCTTACCTGATCTATTAGAGCCCGGGATTCTACCGGGATATTTTTATTTAAAAGGTCATCAAAAGATGATTCCAGATAGCGAGACTTTTTATCATAGTCCACTTTGAATGTGTGGAATTCTTTGCTTACTTTTACTTTCTGGGAGTAGGAGACGGGTTCTTTCTGTTTGCCGGAATCTGTACCCTCGGCAATGTCGGAGGGTTCCTGAATGTTCACCCATTCAATTCCATAAAATTCCAAGCGGGAGACCTGCTGTGCTGTGAGAAGCGTATGGGCAGAGAGTATCATCTGACCCGTTTTGGTATACACAGGCGTTGCAGTGTAAGAGCCTGTCTGGATGTCTTTTATTGCTGTTTTGATCATATGAAGTTCCTCTTTTCTTTAGAGTAAATTGTCGTAACTGTTTAATACCCCAAGTTACAGGTTCTTTTTCAATAGAATACCATAATTGTGAAAAAAATTCCACTGTTATCCAGACAATTGTTAAAATTCCCTTTCCAAAATCTTTGTGAGTTGTTATAATAAGAAACAGGAAACAGGAAACAGAGATTAACAGACAGCATAGGAGGAGCATATGAATTTTCAAATCTGTACCGGAATCCAAGAACAGGCAGGTGTGACGAAGCAGGGAAATGTAATTTTATTTTCCATTCAGGCGCCGCAGGACGCCAAGTGTAAGCTGCTGTTATACCCAAGAGACAATGGAACGGTTGCGAAAATTCCTATGAAGGCGAACGAAAGCAGGAGAACTCTGTATACTGTGGGGGTACAGGGGCTGGATTGGGAGAATTACGATTATAATTTTGAGGTTAATGCAAAAGAATCAACTGACCGGTATGCCCATAGGATCACCGGGCGGGAAATCTGGGGGGATGAGAGGCGTATGCCTTTGTCCTGGCAGGCGGAGCCGTTTGTGCCGCAACGGGAGAGAATACGCAAGGCTGAGGAGGAAGCACAGCGGACAGGTAACACAGTAAGCAAGCAAAATGGCAAAGATAAGGTTAAAATTAAAAGTTCTTTTTATTTTTCGGATTTTAAATGGAAGAAAGAAAAATTTCCGCAAATTCCCAAAGAGGATATGGTGATTTATAAGCTTCATGCGCGTGGATTTTCAATGGGGATGCGCAGCAGTAATGCAAAAAGAGGCACAGTTGGGGCAATTGAACATAGACTTGACGACTTGAAGCAGATGGGTGTCACCACATTACTTTTTATGCCTCTGTATGAATTTGAGGAGATCCTTGTCTTGGACGAGAATAAGGAGCAGAAGCATTCCAAAACGCAGCTTAATTACTGGGGCTACACAGAGGGCAGTTATTTTGCGCCCAAAGCTTCTTTTCTCAGGGAGAACAACCCGGATGAACTGAAACGTTTAATTCTCAAGATGCATCAGAAAAATATCGAATGCGTTTTGGAATTTTATTTTCCGCAAAAGATGAATCCACATTTAATAATGGATGTTCTTCACTATTGGCGCGAAGAATATCATGTAGATGGGTTCCGAATTATCGGCAGCCCGCAAGGCGCCCGGTTGGCGGCAATGGATGATAAGCTTGGCGGATGCAAATTGTTTTTTGATGAGTTTCCAGAAGATTTAGCGCAAGATCCGCAGAGGTTTGGCCCGGAGCTATTTGCTTACAATGATAGATTTCTCTATGAGGTACGCAAGATGCTCAATCATCAGGGCGGTAATATCTATGAATTTGCCTGCCAGATGCGCAGGCAGCAGAAGCGGCAGGGTTTTGTGAATTTTATAGCGGAGAATAACGGTTTTACCTTGTGGGACGTCTTTTCTTACGAGTATAAGCATAATGAATTAAATGACGAAGATAACCGTGATGGCAACCGTTGGAATTTCAGTACGAACTGCGGGCAGGAAGGGTTCAGCCGCAAACGCCCGGTTCTTGATTTGCGCAAACGCCAGGTTAAGAATGCATTGACTGCGCTGTTCTTTGCGCAGGGTGTTCCTATGTTGTGGATGGGGGACGAATGTGGAAATTCTCAGAATGGCAATAACAATGCATATTGTCAGGATAATGAGATAGGCTGGAAGGATTGGAAGAATAATACAATTAGCAGACAGATTGTTGATTATGTCAGGGAGCTTGCCAGGCTGAGAAGAGACTGTCTAATGTTGCGAAGTCCCAATCCTTATCGGATGATGGATTACGAGAATCTGGGCTGTCCGGATCTGTCTTACCACAGTGATGGCGGCTGGCGGATAGATTTTGATATGAACCGCAGCTTTATCGGCATGTATTATGCCGGAGAATACGTTCATGCCAAGGAGAGTATCTATATTGCATATAATTTTCAGTATTCTACGCAGAAGTTTGCGCTGCCTGGGAACATGGAATGGAAATTGTTGCTGGACACCTCGCGTGAGCAGTCGGTGTTAGAAGAACCGAAAATGGTGGGCCGGGTGCAGGAATTTCGTGTGCGCGAGCAGTCTGTCTGTCTTTTGTCCGGCAGGCCCATCCGCGGGAGAGAGAAAGGGGCATAGACAGAAGTAAATGGAAGATAAACAGGAAGTATTTGGCGTCAATGGGTTTACTCTGAAATGCATTGCCATGGCTTGTATGCTCATTGACCATACAGGGGCGGTGCTGTTTCCGCAATACAGGATTTTGCGGGTAATCGGGAGGCTGGCTTTTCCCATCTATTGTTTTCTCTTGGTAGAGGGGGCTATGCATACCAGTAATATCCGCAAATATGAGATGCGGCTGTTCGGCTTCGCCTTGATTTCGGAGATTCCGTTTGACCTCGCTTTCAGAAGGAGCATTAACTGGGAACATCAGAATGTATTTTTTACGCTGCTGCTGGGAGTGGTGGCGATAGATTTGGCAGAACAGTGCGGGAATAAATTAAGTGAAGTTTTGATTTTTTGTGTAATGATTGTAGCGGCAGAGTTTTTGAACACGGATTATGGCGGAAAGGGAATTGTTTTCATATTGTGCTATTATCTCTTGTTCGAGAGAAAAGTTGTAAAGCAGCTATTGTTTGCAGTGGAAAATTTTTTGCTTTATGGCAGAGGTATTCAGATGTATGCTTCTCTGGCGATAGTCCCTATGTTAATGTATAATGGCAAAAAAGGACCGTCCCTAAAATATTTTTTCTATGTTTTTTATCCGCTTCACTTGTTAATCCTATATTTAATAGTTGAGATGATTTATTGAAATTCTATAATATTGCGAGGTGAACTATGAAGGCTTGGCAGCATTTGAAGACGATCAACCATCATAAAATTTTGGTGATGCGCGGCTGTTTCCGGGTGGGGCTGTATAAACAGGGGTTATTACACGACTTGTCTAAGTATAGCCCCACAGAATTTTTGGTGGGCTGCAAGTATTACCAGGGCAATCTGAGTCCTAATAATATTGAGCGTTTGGAAAAGGGCTATTCTCAGGCGTGGCTGCACCATAAAGGAAGGAATAAGCATCATCTGGAATATTGGATTGATTACGGAGTTGGGGAGAAAAAAGGAATTACCGGCATGAAAATGCCGTTAAAGTACGTTGTGGAGATGTTCATCGACCGCGTATCGGCGTCTAAGAATTATCAAAAGGAAAAATATACAGATAAGAGCGCGCTCGAATATTATGAGCATGGCAAGGAGCATCATGTCCTGCATGAGGACAGCAAAGCCCTGTTGGAAGAGCTTTTGCATATGCTGGCAGAGCAGGGAGAGGATGTTACCTTTGATTACATTAAGCATGTGCTGCTTAAGCAGAAGGATTATGGCACGCCGTATCAAAAGCCGGCGAACCCTGGGATTCAGCGGAATTGATTTTGCCTGGCATCATAGTGATAATCAATAACAGCCAGTCGGTTGGCGATTTCCTCCGCAGTTAAATCGGCGTCGTTACAGAGTTCTTCCAGTGTTGAATGGTAATCTCTCAGGTAAGTGTTGACGACGCTGAGTAACATAACGGGATCTTTGGGCAAATTCATGGCAGATACCTCCGTGTTTTTATTTCTGCGGGCAATCTACCCGCAGGATCCTCAGCCAAGCAGCCGCGCTGGCGCGGATAGTTGACTACTGTTCAACGCCGCGGATTTTGCGGCTTTCTGTGTCAGTATACTCTCTTTTTACAGGTATGACAAGTTGAATTTTATATGGAAAGGCACTTCAAGGCTTGATTTTTCATAAAATATAATAAATCAGCTAAGAGGTGCTTTTTTGAAAACTTTTTTAAAGCCGCTGAATGTGGAGGAAGAAAAATATTATCTGAAGAAAATGAGAGAGGGCAGCCTTGAAGCTAAACATATCCTGATTGAACGGAATCTGAGGCTGGTTGCGCATATTTCCAGGAAATACCAGAACGGGGAAGAGGATATGGAGGATTTGATTTCCATAGGTACTATCGGTCTCATCAAGGCAATTGCCACCTTTAATTATGAGCGCGGCAATCGTCTGGCTACTTATGCCGCCCGCTGCATAGACAACGAGCTTCTAATGTATTTCCGTGGGAAAAAGAAGACTTCGCGGGAAGTGTCGCTGTATGAGCCTATCGGGACAGACAAAGAGGGAAATCAAATTAATCTTATGGATGTGGTTGAGAGCACAGACAGAGAAATTTTTGAGATTATTGAGTTGAAGAGCAATACCAAAAAGATATACGAAATGATCCCTAGGGTGCTTGGAAGCAGAGAAAGACAGATTATTGAATGGCGATATGGGCTGTATAACAAAAAGCCGCTGACTCAGCGGGAAATAGCGGATAAACTGGGAATTTCCCGTTCCTATGTCAGCAGGATTGAAAAACGTGCCCTGGAGAAATTGAAAAGCTGTTTTTGAGAAACAGCTTTTCAAGCACGGCAAACTATGGTATGATACATATATCTTTTTTCCGGGCGTGTCTGCCCGCATATCCCAACCAGCACAAAGGGAGGTAATTTTGTATAGTATTGTATCAACGGCGATCGTCTGCGGTATTCGCAGTATCCTTGTCCAGGTAGAAGCAGACGTTTGCGATGGTATGCCCACATTTGAGATGGTGGGCGTATTGTCTTCTGAGGTAAAAGAGGCAAAGGAGCGCATCCGCACGGCAATCCGCAACAGCGGTATCCGCCTGGCGCCTAAGAGAATTACGGTAAATCTATATCCGGCCGATATCCGTAAGAGTGGGACAGTGTTTGACTTGCCGATTGCACTTGCTATCTTATCGGCATATGGCAGAATTCCCAGGGAGTGTTTAGACGGCATCTTATTTGCGGGGGAAATCAGCTTAAATGGCGAAATCCGTCCAACTACAGGGATTCTGCCTATGGTGCTTGCCGCGCGGGAGGCTGGGAAACGAGTGGTCTGCGTCCCCAGGGAAAATATCAGGGAAGCGCAGGCTGTAAAGGGAATTGAAATCCTTGCGGGGGAAAATCTTAACCAGGTGATAAGACTGTTGGACAAGTTTCGGAAAGAACCTGAGAATTGCATTACAAGCGTCATCAATAATATAGAAGAAATGCGCGAAAATGCGCAAAACGCGGATTTCGACTTCGCGTCAATCCATGGGCAGAAGGTCCTGAAGCGTGCTTGTGAAATTGCTGCCAGCGGCAGACACAATATGCTGATGCTTGGTTCGCCGGGAGCAGGGAAGACGATGGCGGCACGCGCAGTTTCGACGATCCTTCCGCCGCTCACAGAGGAAGAAGCGTTAGAGCTTGCCAAGGTATATAGCGTTATGGGGATGTTTGGGCAGCGTGAGATGAATTTCAGGCAAAGACCCTACCGCAGCCCTCACCATACGATCAGCCTGGCGGGAATGGCGGGCGGCGGAACGGTGCCGAAGCCTGGGGAAATCAGTCTGGCGCATAAAGGGGTGCTGTTTTTGGACGAGCTGACAGAATTTAAAAAGCCGGTGCTGGAAGTGTTGCGCCAGCCTTTAGAAGAGAGGGAAATCCGACTGGTGAGAGGGAGCGGCACTTACTTTTACCCGGCAGATATTATGTTGATTGCGGCTATGAACCCTTGCAGCTGCGGTTATTTCCCGGACCGCAGCCGGTGTACGTGCTCTAAATCTATGATTGAGCGTCATCTCAGTAAGATTAGCCGTCCGCTTTTAGACCGCATGGATATCTGTGTGGAAGTCAGCCGTCCGGCTTTACATGAACTTACGGCAAGGCAGCCGGAGGAGAGCTCCGCGCAGATCAGAAACCGGGTTGAGCAGGCTCAGCGGATTCAGCAGGAGCGTTTTTCTGGAAGCGGGATACTCTATAACAGCCAGATTCCTCCATCTGCTATGGAACAGTGGTGCGTGATGGAGAAGGAGGGGGCGGAGATTTTGCATGAAACGTTTGAAAAGATGGAAATGACAGCGCGCGGATATTACCGGGCGTTGCGTGTGGCGCGCACAATAGCGGATATGGAAGGCGCGCCGGAGATTGGACGCGCCCATATTTGTGAAAGCCTTTTATATCGCAGCCTTGACAGAAAGGTGTGGGATTGGGAATGACGAAGATTCAGGGAGCGTATAATAAATATGAGTACTGGCTTGCCAGCATTGTGTCGCTTTCCGGCAGGAAGAAAATCTTTTTGGGGGAGATGTTCTCAGAGGCAGAAGAGGTATATCGTGCACGTCAGGAGAGTTTAGAGAGGATCACGATTCTGACAGAACGGGAAATAGCAGAAATCAAAGCTGCGCAGGGCAGGACGGAAGAGGAAATAGAAGAGGAATTGTCATATTGTGCGCAGAGAGGGATAAATCTTACTGTGTGGCGTGAGGAAACTTACCCGTTGCGGCTGAGGGATATTTATAATCCGCCCTATGGTCTGTTTTACTGTGGGCGGCTTCCTGTTTGGGAGAAGAAATCGGTCGGTATTGTGGGCGCCAGAAATTGTACATATTATGGAAAATCTGCGGCGGAACAGATTGGACAGGAGTTAGCAGCAGCCGGAATTGTTGTGGTCAGCGGTATGGCAGCCGGAATTGATGGGGCGGCCCAGCGTGGAGCGCTGCGCGGTGGGGGCAGCACATACGGCGTGCTGGGCTGTGGTGTGGATGTCTGTTATCCTGCTGGGAATCGGGAGTTATATCGACAGCTTATCGAGAAAGGAGGAGTGATTTCGGAGTATCCGCCGCATACGCGGCCGCTCGCCCTGAATTTTCCCCAGCGCAACCGAATTATCAGCGGATTGTCGGATGTCGTGTTGGTTGTGGAGGCAAAATATAAAAGCGGTTCGCTGATTACAGCAGACTTTGCCTTAGAGCAGGGGAGGGATGTTTATGCATTGCCAGGACGCATTTCAGATGTCTCCAGCCAGGGGACAAACCGCTTGATACAACAGGGAGCAGGCGTCTTTTTGAGCATGGAAGATTTTTTGAAAGAAATGCATATTTTTTCAAAAACGGAAGAGAATTCATGCAGAAAGAAAAAATTATCCCTTGAAAATTTAGAGAGGTTGGTGTATAGTTGTCTCGGTTTGACCCCCAAAAGCCTCGAAGAAATCTTGACAGAAACGGAGTTGGGATTGGGGGAACTGATGGTAGCGTTAGAAACACTGCGCGGGCTGGGCATTGTTTCTGAGGTTTATAAAAACTATTATGTCCGTTCTGATGGTTTTGTATAAAGTATGGCCGCACGATTTTCTGCGACGGCTTTTCCGGAAACCGGACATACAGGGAATTTGTGCGGACTTGTCCGCTTGATGATGAATAGAGAGGAGCAGACAGATGGCGAAGTATCTGGTAATTGTGGAATCACCGGCAAAGGTGAAGACGATCAAAAAATTTTTAGGGAAAAATTATGAGGTTGTGGCGTCAAACGGACATGTGCGCGACTTGCCGAAAAGCCAGCTTGGCATAGATGTTGAACATGACTATGAGCCGAAATATATCACAATCCGCGGCAAAGGAGATATTCTTGCCAACCTTAGAAAAGAGGTTAAGAAAGCGGATAAAGTATATCTGGCGACGGACCCTGACCGCGAGGGGGAAGCAATTTCCTGGCATTTGTCAAAAGCCTTAAAGCTGGAAGATAAGAAAGTTTGTCGGATCAGCTTCAACGAAATCACGAAGAACGCAGTTAAGGCTTCCTTAAAGCAGGCGCGCAACATAGACTTGAATCTTGTGGATGCCCAGCAGACCAGGCGTATGCTGGACCGTATGGTTGGTTACCGCATCAGCCCGGTATTGTGGGCGAAAGTAAAACGGGGATTGAGCGCCGGACGTGTGCAGTCTGTGGCTCTGCGCATTATTTGTGACAGGGAGGAAGAAGTCAACGCATTTATCCCCGAAGAGTATTGGACCTTGGATGCCAAGTTCGCCATCCCGGGCGAGAAGAAACTGCTTGACGCCAAGTTCTACGGCGATGAAAAGGGAAAGATAACTATAAGCTCCAGGCAGGAGTTAGACGATATATTGCAAAATCTGGAAAAGGAAAAATATCAGGTACTGGATGTAAAGAAAGGCAATCGGGTCAAGAAAGCGCCTCTGCCGTTTACGACCAGTACTCTTCAGCAGGAGGCTGCAAAACGGTTGAATTTTTCTACTCAAAAGACAATGCGGCTGGCGCAGCAGCTCTATGAAGGCGTCGACATTAAAGGGCAGGGAACAGTGGGCGTCATTACTTACCTGAGAACAGATTCTGTGCGTATTTCTGAGGAAGCGGACGCAGCTGCCAGAGAGTATATTCATTCCGCCTATGGTGAGAATTACGCGGCGGCGGCCGGTGTGAATAAAAAGAGCAACCAGAAGATCCAGGATGCCCACGAGGCTATCCGCCCGTCTGACATTACAAGGACGCCGGCGCAAATCAAGGAATCTCTGAGCCGTGACCAATTTCGTTTATATCAGCTGATTTGGAACCGATTTACAGCAAGCCGCATGTCGAACGCGGAGTATGAGACAACTTCCGTCAAAATTGGGGCTGGAAAATATCGTTTCCATGTATCCGCTTCCAAAATTATTTTTGAAGGCTTTTTGTCTGTATACACGAGTGAAGATGACGAAAAGAGCGAGAATAACGTCCTGCTAAAGTCGATTGATACTGACACAAAGCTGGAAATAAAAGAGATGAATGAGAAACAGCATTTTACTCAGCCGCCGGCGCATTTTACAGAAGCTTCCCTGGTAAAAACGTTGGAAGAGCTCGGCATTGGGCGTCCCAGCACCTATGCGCCGACAATTACAACGCTGCTTGCCAGACGGTACTTGACAAAGGAAAATCGAAACTTGTACGTGACAGAACTTGGCGAGATCGTCAACTCTATCATGAAAGAGGCGTTTTCTACGATCGTGGATGAGCAGTTCACAGCCAATATGGAATCCCTGCTGGATAAAGTGGCGGAGGGGAATGTCGACTGGAAGACGGTTGTGAGGAATTTTTATCCTGACTTGGATGAAGCGGTACAGGTTGCCGAGAAAGAACTGGAAAAGGTGGAAATACATGACGAGGTTACGGATGTCGTCTGTGATTTGTGCGGCCGCAACATGGTTATAAAATATGGGCCGCACGGCAGATTCCTTGCATGTCCAGGGTTCCCGGAATGCCGTAATACGAAGCCTTATCTCGAAAAAATTGGCGTAGATTGTCCTAAATGCGGGAAGGAAGTCGTTTTGCGCAAGACCAAAAAAGGCAGGAAATATTATGGATGCGAGGACAATCCAGACTGTGATTTCATGTCGTGGCAGCGGCCGTCTAAGGAGAGATGTCCCCAATGCGGCGGCTATATGGTGGAAAAAGGCAATAAGCTGGTATGTGCAGACAATCAGTGCGGGTTTGTCAAGGAGAAGAAAAAAGACCAAGGGAACCAATAATTGGTGAAAAACACAGAAAATTGTTGTTTTTTAAAGATAAATATGTTATACTCATAAAGAATTTGCAGGAGTGATGGGGGAATGATAATTTTTAGTCAGGAGGTATCTCAATGAGTGTCCAGTTATTAGACAAGACAAGGAAGATTAATAAGCTGCTTCACAATAATAATTCTTCAAAGGTTGTCTTTAACGATATTTGTGAGGTTCTGACTGAAATTTTATGTTCTAACATTCTTGTAATCAGCAAGAAGGGAAAGCTTCTGGGAATCGGCAAGACCAGGCAGACGGCAGAGATTAAGGAATTGATTTCAGGCAATGTTGGTGGGTTCATTGATCCATTGCTGAATGAGCGGCTTTTAGGCATCCTTTCTACGAAGGAGAACGTCAATCTGGAAACTTTAGGGTTTGTCTCTGACGATGTGCATAATTACCAAGCCATTATCACGCCTATTGATATTGCCGGCGAGCGGTTGGGAACGCTGTTTGTCTATCGTTTGGAAGAACAGTATGATATTGACGATATCATACTAAGCGAGTATGGCACTACCGTTGTCGGGTTGGAGATGATGCGTTCGGTCAATGAGGAGAATGCGGAGGAGAACCGTAAAGTACAGGTTGTGAAATCGGCCATTAGTACGTTGTCCTTTTCGGAACTGGAGGCAGTTACCCATATTTTTGAAGAGTTAGACGGCAAGGAAGGTATTTTAGTTGCCAGCAAAATTGCCGACCGCGTAGGGATAACGCGAAGCGTTATTGTCAATGCACTGCGCAAGTTTGAGAGCGCGGGGGTGATTGAGTCCCGTTCTTCCGGTATGAAGGGCACATACATAAAGGTGCTGAATGACGTGGTGTTTGAAGAAGTAGAGAAATTAAAAAAAGAACATATGAAGGTTAATTGAATATAGAATAGCTACTTATCTATATGGAAAAAGTTATATTTGGGAAACAGCTGAACGGATTCGGCGTTGGAGAGAAAATGGAATTTGCAAAAAAGTTGCAGATTCCTTTTTTGCCGATTTGTTACTGTTCTGAACCTTATGGGTACGGAATGGGCAAGCTCGTTGTAATCACATGGCATATCTGGCAGGACATGGACATATACTTGGAAAAAAGCCCCATGGGAAGCCGTGGATGATTAATCCCAGGTATTTCCTTTGCCAGTATGCGGATACCATGTATTTGTGCCTGTTTCGACGGCAAAGCACAATATCATGTAAAATATACAAAGAAAATACAAAAAAATACTTGCAATAATGGGGCGATTGCGATAATCTATAATAAGATTGATTCATTATGTGGAAAAAGGAAAATCGAGAGAGGAAAGGAGCAATATTATGTTGGCCAGTGGGATATACGATTACATTGATGTGTTGAATAAGGGAGCAAATGCGGCTTGGCTGCGTGAAACTGCTATCAGTAACAATATTGCGAATGGAGATACGCCTGGTTATAAACGGCAGGATGTTGATTTTGAAGGGATTCTTGAACAGGAGCTGGGAAAATCCAAGTATGTATCATTAGACAAGAAGGTAAAAAATTTGCATATGGATCATTTGAATGCGTCGATTTATACCGATGCGCCCAATTATTCCTACCGCTTGGACAAGAATAATGTAGACCCAGAGCAGGAATATGCGGAGTTGGCTTCCGTCAGGATTAAGTACAATGGCCTGATTGACAGTATGTCGAAGGAATTTGCCAGGATAAAGAGTGTGATTAAGTAAGGGATGTTTTGAGATATTGAAGGGAAAATGACGCCAGAAATGGCGGAAAAGATGGAGGTAACGGTATGTCATTGTTTCAATCATTTAACATTAACACATCTGGTCTTACCGCACAGCGGTTTCGGATGGACGTGATTTCTGAGAATGTTGCAAATGTTACGACGACCAGAACGGAAGATGGAACACCTTATACGAGGAAGATTGTAACGTTTCAGGAGAAACGGACGACCCCTTTCAGCAGGGTTTTGGAAGATACCAGGGAGGCTTTTTTGGGAAACGGCGTAAAAGTAAGCCGTGTGTCGGATGATACGGAGAGCGATTATATTATGAAATATGAACCCTCCCACCCGGACGCAGACGAAAACGGATATGTGTCTTACCCAAATGTAAATATTATTACCGAGATGACAAATATGATAGATGCCAGCCGTGCTTATGAAGCGAACCTTACGGCGTTTGAGACCAGTAAGGCGATAGCTTTGAAAGGGTTAGAGCTTGGCAAATAGAATACAGGGAGGCTTTATAAATGGATATTTCAGCATTAAATAATGTAGTTCCAAGCTATCTCACAGATGTTGCGAATTCTGCCAGTCAGGTCGATAGACAGGATAAAGAGTTTAGCGGTATTTTACAGTCTATGATGAATATGGTAAATGAGGCCAATGATGCGCATAACCAGGCGGAATCGGCGCAGATGCAGTTTGAACTTGGCTATGCAACGAATACGCATGAATTGAATGCAGCGCAGGAGAAAGCTGATATTGCCCTCAACTATACAATCACTGTCAGGGACAGGATGTTGGAAGCTTACAAAGAGATAATGAACATGCAAGTTTAATTTCGGAGTGAAGGGAAGTTGAGAGGTGCGTTATAGAATTTGCCAAGAACACCTCGCTCAATTTTGCGGAGAATAAATTTGGTAGGAGATGCACATGCAGGAGAGATTAAGAAACATACCCAAACAATTATTGGAATGGTGGAATAAGTTTTCAGTAAAACAAAAGACGTTGATAGCCAGCATTTTCCTTGTGGTTATAATCGGTTTGGTGATTGTAGCTAGAGTGTTGACTACCCCTACGATGGTGCCAGTCAGAACTTGTGAGAATACGAAAGAAGCAGCAGAGGTTAAACAGCTTTTAGAAGGGGAAAGTATTGATTATGATGTTTCCAGCGATGGATTAAGCTTTTCCGTGAAGTCGCAGGACGAGGCTAACGCAGCAATCCTGCTTGGACAGAATGGGATTCCTGCTTCTGGATATGACATTAACAATGTTTTTGAAGGTGGTTTCAGTACCACAGAGGCGGATAAGGCGAAGAAATACCAGCTTTATCTGGAAGACAGGTTGGCGCAGCAGTTACAGATGTTAGATATGGTGGACGAGGCGAGCGTTAAGCTCAGTATGCCGGTAGATGACGGTACAGTATTGGCGTTAGAGGAAGATACATATGCGGCAGTCAGGCTTTCTCTCAATGGGGAGATGGATGAAGATCAGGCGAGCGGTCTGGCAAAATGGATTGCCACAGCAGTCGGCAACAAAGGCACAGATGATGTTTCTATTATGGACAGCGCGGGCAATATGCTGTTCCTTGGCGGAGATACTTCAACAACAATTGGGGCGGCGAGTGGACAACTTTCTTATAAGACCAAGGCTGAGAACATGGTAAAAGGCCAGGTGAAAGATGTGATATTGGGAACCGGCGTCTATGACAGCGCTTCTGTAGGCCTGAATCTTAATATTAGTTTTGACGAGACTGAGGAGACGGATAACAATTATTATACAGAGAATGGCGCGGAGCATGGCCCGGTATCAAGCGAGAGCATTTACGAGAAAGAGGCGACAGGCGGAGAGGGCGGTACGCCTGGAACAGATACCAACAATGGTGACGATACCACATATGTGTTACCGGATGGCGCAAGCAGTAGTGAGACGATTTCCGATACCGACAGACAGTACAACACCAGTCAGCGTGTTACCACAAGAAAAGGCGGAGTTGGCGATATTGATTATGATAATTCTTCTATTACGGTAGTGGCGAATCAGAATCGTTATTACAGCGAGGCGGCGCTGCGTGCGAGCGGAGAACTGGATAACATGTCGTTTGATGAATTTGTAGCGCAAAACCGTGATAAGGTTAAACTTGATGTCGATCAGGATTTTGTACAGATGGTGTCAAAGGCGACCGGGTTTTCCGAAGACAATATTGTGATTGTGGCATATGAAGTACCATTCTTTGAATACGACAGCGGTGGAAGTCAGAACTTCATGGATTACCTTCCGATTATAATAGCAGTTATTCTTATGCTGATGTTAGGTTATGTAGTATTCCGCAGCACAAGAAAAGAACAGATACTAGTGGAGGAGGAACCGGAACTTTCTGTGGAATCCCTGCTGGCATCTACCAAAGAGGCAGAAGATTCGCTGGAGGACATTGGATTTTCCGAGAAGTCTGAGACGCGTGTTCTGATAGAGAAATTTGTAGATGAAAACCCAGAGGCGGTGGCATCGCTGCTTAGAAACTGGTTAAACGAGGAGTGGAACTAAGATGGCAAGCTCAGAAGACTATACAGGCGTTCAAAAAGCGGCGATATTGCTAATTGCATTAGGACCGGAGAAATCAGCCTCAATCTTTAAACATTTAAAAGAAGAAGAAATCGAAGAACTGACTTTGGAAATTGCCAATACCAGAAGTATTTCTCCCCAGACGAAGGAAGATGTACTCAATGAGTTTTACCAGGTCTGCCTGGCTCAACAATACATTGCCGAGGGCGGTATTGGTTATGCAAAGGAACTTTTGGAAAAGGCATTGGGAGAGGAAAAGGCGCAGGGCGTTATTTCAAAGCTTACGGCTTCCTTGCAGGTGCGGCCTTTCGAGTTTGTGCGCAAAACAGACCCATCCCAGCTGCTTAACTTTATTCAGGATGAGCACCCGCAGACAATTGCTATGATTCTGTCCTATTTATCAGCAGGGCAGGCAGCTGTAATTATTGGTGCGCTTGTGCCTGAGAAGCAGGCGGATGTTGCCAAGCGTATCGCTATGATGGACAGAACGTCGCCGGATGTGATAAAGGAAGTGGAACGAGTATTGGAACGCAAACTTTCTGCTTTGGTAAATCAGGATTACACGATTGTCGGCGGTGTCGATGCAATCGTAAATATTTTGAATACCGTAGACCGTGGTACAGAGAAGCATATTATGGAAACTCTTGAAATTGAAGAGCCCGAATTGGCAGATGAAATCCGCAAGAAGATGTTCGTATTCGAGGATATCCTTCTTCTGGACGACCGTGCAATTCAGCGTGTACTTCGTGATGTCGACAACAACGACTTAGGCGTAGCGCTGAAAGCGGCGAATGAAGATGTGCAGAATGTAATTTTCAAGAATATGTCCAAGCGTCTTGCTACAATGATTAAGGAAGATATGGAATATATGGGACCTGTACGAATGAAGGATGTAGAGGAAGCGCAGCAGAAGATTGTGGGTATTATCCGTAAGCTGGAGGATTCCGCAGAGATCGTAATTTCCCGTGGCGGAGGTGATGAGATCGTTGTCTAATTTGTATAAGCAGAGGTATGTGTTTTCCGACAGCTTTTCTAAGAGAGTGATCAATTCAAATGATAAGGTAGCCGAACGGCTGGAAGAGCTGCGGCGCCAAGAACAGATGGAGGCTCAGATTCCGAACCCGCAGGGTGCGGTGGATGGATTTATGGTAGGCCTTCAGGCAGAAGAAATAGATGCGGTTCCTAAGGAGCCGGTGATTTCACCGGAAGAAATCCGCAAGATGGCACAGGAGGAGGCAGACGATTTACTGGCTGATGCCAGGAAACAGGCAGACGCCCTCCTGGCTGATGCTGATATGCAGGCGGATGCTATCCGCAAGGAGGCCAAGAATGCAGGATTTGAGCAGGGGCATCAGGAGGGGACAGCCAAAGCAGAAGAAGAACTGACGAGGCTGCGCAGCCAGATAGAAGAAGAACAGCGGCAGTTGGAGGCCGATTACCGGCAGAAGGTTCAAGAATTAGAACCGTATTTAGTGGAGATTGTTTCCGACGTGTTTGAAAAGGTATTCCATGTTCACTTTGATGATAAGAAAGAAGTTCTCGTTTACTTAATAGAGAAAGTAATTTTGAATGCAGAAGGAACAAAGGAATTTCAGGTCAGGGTAAGCCGCGCAGATTATGAGTTTGTGGAGGGGCAGAAAGATGCTATCTCCGCACAGGTCGGCGCATCTATTACGGTTGAAATCGTCGCCGACGCGTCTTTACAGGAACATCAGTGTATGATTGAGACAGATTCCGGTGTATTTGAATGCGGAGTAGATGTTCAGCTTGAAAATTTGCTGGGTACATTAAAGTCATTAAGTTTGTGAGGGAAATAATGTGACATATGATTTGGACAAATACCGTCAGTTAGCAGACAAAAATTATTATAGACATTTGGGAAAAGTAGTAAAGATAGTAGGACTTACGATAGAATCTGTGGGCCCCAATGCCAAACTCAGTGACTTGTGCCGAATTATTATTGATAAGAACAAGGACATTTTTATTATGGCAGAAGTAGTCGGTTTCCGCGACAAGAGACTGCTTCTTATGCCTTATGAGAGTGTGGAAGGGCTGGGAGTAGGATGTATCGTAGAGAATACGGGACATCCTTTGTCTGTTTGTGTAGGCGACGAAATGCTTGGACACACGTTAGACGGTATGGGAAGGCCTACGGATGTGGAAGCGCTGACATTAGGAGCAGAATATCCAGTCGATGCTCCGCCGCCAGACCCAATGGAGAGGGAAATTATAGACGAAGTTCTTCCTTTAGGAGTGAAAGCGGTAGACGGATTGATAACAGTAGGCAAGGGGCAGAGAATTGGTATATTTGCCGGCTCTGGCGTAGGAAAAAGCACCCTGCTCGGCATGTTTGCCAGGAATACTCGTGCGGATATCAATGTAATTGCTTTGATTGGCGAGCGTGGCAGGGAAGTGCGGGAGTTTATAGAGCGGGACATGGGTGAGGAAGGAATGCGCCGTTCCGTCGTAGTCGTGGCGACTTCTGACCGGCCTGCGCTGCTTCGGCGTAACGCGGCTAAGACTGCAACAGCGATTGCAGAGTATTTCCGGGACCAGGGAAAAGATGTGCTTCTGATGATGGATTCCCTGACGCGTTTTTCAATGGCACAGCGTGAGATTGGACTTGCCTCCGGGGAGCCGCCGGTTACAAGAGGCTATCCTCCAAGTGTTTATTCGGAGATGCCCAAACTTTTAGAGCGTGCCGGTAATTCAGACAGAGGCTCTATCACAGGACTTTACACGGTATTGGTAGATGGGGATGATTTTAACGAGCCAATTACAGATACTGCAAGAAGTATCCTGGATGGACATATCATGTTGGACAGGAAGCTGGCGCATAAGAACCATTATCCTGCAATTGATGTTTTACAAAGCATCTCCCGTGTTATGAGTTCTATTGCGGGATCGGAGCATAAGGCGACGGCTGGTAAGTTAAAAAATGTGTTGGCGACTTATCAGGAAGCAGAAGATTTAATTAATATCGGGGCATATAAAAAAGGTTCCAATAATAATATTGATTATGCCATTGAGAAAATTGACAGTGTGAATGAGTTCCTCTTACAGGAGACGCATGATAAGTTTTCTTTTGAAGAGATATTGGATATGATGGAGCAGATTTTCTAAAGATGTCTTGTATCGGGGTTTTAAAAGTAGGTTGGATAAATTATGGCGAAGTTCCTATACAGGATGCAGAACATCCTGAATATTAAATATAAGCTTGAGACTCAGGCCAAAACAGCATTTTCTGTTGCAGCTGCGGCTTTGCAAAGAGAAGAGGAGAAACTGGAAGCTCTGCGCCAGAGAAAACGTTCTTATGAATTGAAGGCGCGTGAATTGGCAAGCGGCAAGCTGGATTTCCTGGAAATCCGTACGAACCGGGCAGCGATTGAGAATATGAAAGAATTAATCAAGAACCAGCTGTTAGCCGTCCATGTGGCGGAGCGTAATTTGGAGAATGCCAGAAAGCAATTGCAGGAGGTTATGACAGAGCGCAAGACGCATGAGATTCTCAAGGACAAAGCTTTTGAAGAATTTAAGAAAGAAGTCGAAAAAGAAGAGAGCAAGGCAGTGGATGAGCTGGTGAGTTTCACCCACAATCATGTACAAGAAGGATAGGCGGTGGCACATATGGCAGAGCAGATATTAGATCAGGAAGAGACAGAAGTTTTAGATAAAAAGGCGCAGAAAAAGGCAGAGAGAGCTCGAAAAAAGGAAGAGAAGAAGAACAGGAAACAGATGGAAGAGGAATCTCCGCAGGAGGAAGAAGAAGGCGGAAGTAAGGTTGCCGTTATTATTGCAACTATCATCTTTATTGTAATCTGGCTGGCAATTCTGGCATTAGTAATCAAAATGGACATTGGCGGTTTTGGCTCCACAGTATTGCAGCCAATCCTCAAAGACGTTCCGTATGTCAACAAGATCCTGCCGGAGACAGTGCAGGAGGAAGAGCCGGTGGACGCTCAGTATCCTTATACTACGTTGAGCGAGGCAATCGAGCGTATCAAAGAGTTGGAAGTTGAGGTCTCCAACGCAAAGTCCCAGACGAAAGATAATTCAGACTATGTATCGCAGTTGGAGGCGGAAGTAGAGAGGCTCAAAGGGTTTGAGAGTGAGCAGTCAAATTTTGAACAACAGAAAACAGAGTTTTACAAAGAGGTTGTGTTTAACGAGAATGCACCCGATATATCAGAATATAAAGCATATTATGAGAGCATCGACCCAGCAAATGCGGAGGTGCTGTACAAACAGGTAGTCCAGCAGCAAGAAGCCGATTCACAGATTCAGGATTATGCCAATACATATGCTTCTATGAAACCCAAACAGGCGGCAGCTCTTATGGAGCAGATGACAGATGATTTGAAATTGGTGGCAAAAATTTTGGATAATATGGATACGGCTGCCCGGGCAAAAATTTTGGATGCCATGAATTCAGAAGTGGCGGCAAGGCTTACGAAGATTATGGAGCCTTGACAGAATGTGGTTATAAGGTCCCGAAAGGGATTTTATAATAGATTAGGGTGTCAAGAACGCCTATTAATCATAAATATAACAGGAAAGGAGGTACACAGATGACGACCAGCAAAGTAACACAGATTATGTCAATGCTGAAAAGTCCTGAACTGCCAGGTATGCAGAAGCAGACACAAGGGCCGGGGCTTGCGTTTGGCACATATCTCGGTCAGACAGCCGGAAACGGAAAACAGGATTTGCTTTCTACAGAAAGTTTGATCCAGCCAGTCAGAAATGACAGTGTAAATCAGACGGCTTATGAGCGAGAATCGGCTAAATCAGGGTATCGTGAGAATTCTATTTCACGTGATAATCCGGCGGATATCCAGAGTAAACTGCCCCAGGATGCGAATGAGAAATTGCAGGCTTTTGACAAACAGGTCAAGGAAGTGATTGCTGAGAAGCTGGGAATTTCTGAGGAAGAGGTTGCGCAGCAGATGGAAGCTATGGGACTCACTGCTATGGACTTGATGGATCCTGCCAAACTGGCCGGCTTGGTAATGGAGCTGACTGGCAGCGAAGATATCGGCGGTTTGTTGTTGGATGGTGATTTTCAGCAGATGCTTGCACAAATCAGTGATTTGTCTGAGGGGTTAGCCTCACAGTTGAATTTGACGCCGGAGGAGATGAGTCAGCTTGCCGAGCAGTTAAAGTTGATGGGAGCAGATAATCCACAGGGAGATGCGTCAAGCAGTGCGGGACAATTGTCTCAGAATGCGGGCAACATATCGCAGGATGGGCAGGAAGTTTTGGCAGAACAGGCCAAGACTGACGCAAACGTACAGAGCAGCGCAACAACAGTTCAGACAAACCAGCAGCAATCAGCCGATGACGCCGATGTATCCAATCAGACGGTAAGGGAGAGCGCAGGACAGGAAGAAAATGAATCTGCCGTAACTACCCAGACAAAGGAGGGCGCGCAAGAACAAGGGCAGACAGAAAGTTCTCAGACAGGAGAAAAGTTTTCTGACTTATCTAAAGAGACAGGCGGCAATGACAAGGCGGATAATAAGCAGACGCATGTAGCTTACCAGACCACAACACAGACCATTAATCAAGGGCAGACGGTGGAGGTGACGCAAACCGTCGTACAGACCAGGGTGGATGTGGAAGATATTCTCCGTCAGGTGAGCCAAATGACCAGGGTATTTGTAACACAGGCGGAATCATCTGTTGAAATGCAGCTTAATCCGGCTAATCTTGGGAAAATTTATTTACAGGTAGTTTCCAGGGAAGGCGTGATTACGGCTCAGATTGCAGCCCAAAATGAGGCGGTCAAAGAGGCTTTGGAAAGCCAGGTTGCCACGCTGAAAGAGAACATGAATCAGCAGGGAATGAAGGTGGAAGCAATCGAGGTGACGATTGCCAGCCATGAATTTGAGCGGAATCTGGAAGAAAATCAGCAGAATGCAGCCAGAGAGCAGCAGGAAGAAGAGGCGGCAAAGAATGCCAGAAGAAACTTGAACCTGAACAGCCTGGATGAGCTGGAGGGCGCAATGTCAGAGGAAGAAAGCCTTGCAGCGAAGATAATGGCAGAACAGGGTAACAGCATGGATATTATAGCGTAATTTAATATAGTAAGAAAGGAGAAACATATGTCAATTGTAGTACCGGTAAAAGACGGAAAAGTTGTAGAGAACAACGCTTCTCAGGATTCACTGGCGGCTAATAAACGATCTGGCAGCAGCCTGGATAAAGAAGCGTTTTTACAACTTTTGGTCGCACAGATGAAGTATCAGGATCCCTTGGAGCCGACTTCTAACACAGAATATATTTCTCAGCTTGCCACATTCTCATCACTGGAAGAGATGCAGAACCTCAATGGAACCATGACAACACAGCATGCGACTAATCTGGTGGGCAAGACGGTTATCATGAATGTTCAGAGTTCTACAGGGGCTACGAATGTAGTACAGGGAAAAGTAGACTTCATTGTAAAACAGAACAACAAAGTATATCTTTCGATTGATGACCAGCTTTATAGTATTGACGACCTTGATAAGGTGGTAGACGATGAATACCTGGAAGCGCTGGCAATTGCAGAGGATTTCGAGAAAGTTATTGGTAAGCTTCCGAATGTGAAGAATCTGAGGCTTGATGATAAGGAACAGCTGGAAGTTGTGCGTAAGGCTTACAACAGCCTGACGACATATCAGCAGGATTTCATTGCCAAGTACTGTCCCACAGCTTTAGCGAAGCTGAAAGAACTGCTTGCTAAGATGAAAGAGATGACGGACGCTGCCGGAGGAACAGATGGTGATGATAATGTAGACGGCGATGACAAGGTGGACGGCGATAATAATGTAGACGGCGATAATAATGTAGACGGCGATAATAAGGATGACAAGGACGATACCTCTACAGGCAAAAAGTAGGAGGAAAGCAGGGAAGCTTAGAAGGAGAGAGATATTATGAATAAGATTTCAAATCAATTCTCTTCTATTGAACAGATTACAGATCAGTATCTGAAAAAAGGCATATCGGAATCGGCGCAGGCCGCACCGGAAGTGTCGTTTGAAGATATTTTAAAACGCAGACAGTCTGTGAATGATACTTCTGCACTCAAGTTTTCCAAACATGCTTCCATGCGGTTACAGAGCAGGAACATAGAACTCTCCAGTGAGCAGCAGGAGCGTTTAGAGACGGGAGCGGAGAAAGCAGAAGCGAAGGGAATGAGAGAATCCCTTGTGATAGTTGATTCCTATTCATTCATTGTGAATGTGCCGAATAAGACGGTGGTGACAGCCATGGATCAGGCGGAGTCAGCAGAGAACGTATACACGAACATAGACGGAGCCGTAATAATATAGCTGGACCGAAAGGAAGCTTGCGGCCTTTGAATGACAGAGAGGGCTATACGGCAAAAGAATCAGGAGGTCAATTAATTATGATGAGAGCATTGTATTCTGGCGTGTCAGGATTGAAGACACACCAGACAAAAATGGATGTTATAGGTAATAACATCGCAAACGTAAACACTGTTGCATTTAAGTCTTCAAGTACAGCGTTCAGTGATCTTATGTATCAGACAGTATCGAATTCATCTGGCGCTACCCAGACAAGAGGTGGTGTCAATGCCAAACAGATTGGTCTTGGTGTTACCACAGGTTCCACTTCTGTAAATATTACATCGCCAGGTTCTACCCAGACTACCGGTGATGGATGGGATTTGAGAATTACTGGTGACAGTTTCTTTATTGTCAACAACGGAAGCCAGAACTTATTTACGAAGGCGGGGGCATTTACACTTGACGGCTCTGGCAATCTTGTTATGAAATCTACTGGCTACATGGTAATGGGATGGCAGGTAGATCCGACTACCCAGACGATCCGCAAGGACACGGTATCTTCTCTGCGCGTTATGCAGGAGGCCAACTTGACTTCCCCGCCAGAGGCAACTACAGAGGCAACCTGCTCCGGTATTCTCGATAAATACTGCAAGCAGGTGAATACGGATGATGGATATATGATGAGCCTCAATTTCTATGATGCGCTCGGTTACAGTTATACGGCAAAGTTTGCAGTAAAGACGGCAAATCAGGATACTTTGACGTATACGGTAGAGCTGGCAGACATTCTCGATGCGGATAACCATTCCATTCTTCAGGATTATTTAGATGCTGATCCGGCTAACACAATGACAAATATATTTGGCGAGCCGACCAATATTGACCGCTCTTACGCGCTGGCTGACGGTTTTACATACAACGGCACCAATTTCTTTGATGCAGACGGCAATCAGCTCACATATGATGCTGCGAATAAGAAATATACCGCGGCAGGCGGCAAGGAATATACCGTAACATCTATGTTTGGCATTTCCGACAAGCAGGCACAGGATTATTCAGAAGACCGAATTTCTGCGGATGGCAAATATGAGTATACTGAGACATTATACGGTTACAGCCTTGATTACAAGGAGGGTGAGCCCAATGCCGGAACGTTTGACTGGGTTGGACAGCAGGGATCTGATTCTGTTATTTTAAAAATGTCAGCACTTGGCAATCAATTCCGCAATATCAATATAGACTTTTCTACGTCAGGGTGTTATGATAATGGAGGAGTTCCTACACTCGGTACAGACAAAGGCGCCGTCAACGGAATTGATGGCACGGGTAGGAGACTTGGAGCTCTGACCGGCTTGTCTGTTCAGGAGAATGGTGAAATTTACGGAAGTTATGACAACGGTACTCGCAGGCTGTTAGGCCAGATTGCTGTGACAGTATTTGCGAATCCGGCAGGTCTTGAGAAACTTGGAGAGAACTGTTATCAGCAGACGTTGAACTCCGGTGAGTTTGATGGCATCGGCCAGGACATTACTGCGGACGGCGGTAAGATGTCCAGCGGCGTTTTGGAGATGTCCAATGTAGACCTTGCAAACGAGTTTACCGAGATGATCACGACACAGAGAGGTTTCCAGGCAAACTCCAGAATTATCACAACATCTGACAGTTTGTTGGAAGAGTTGGTTAATCTGAAACGGTAATCGCCGGTTGTAATATAAATTAATACATCATAATTGGGGGACTGTGTTTCATAGTTCCCCCAAATTAGGAAGGTGGTTTCCCATGATAGAAGTCACAAAATTAAATGAATCTAAGGTTTTAATCAACGCAGAACTGATTGAATCTGTAGAGGAGACACCGGACACTGTCATTTCTTTTGTAACAGGGAAGAAAATAATTGTAAAAGAAAGTAGACAAGAGATAAAAAATTTAGTAATATTGTATAAGAGAGAATTCATGACAACCGGTCTTCCCTGGTTGGAAAAGGAATAACACGCCTTGAGGATATGGCCTGAGGGTGTGTATTGAAGAGATATATCAATACGGACAGAATACATTTCATGGATGAAAAGGGCAGGTGGAAGAATTGGATATAGCGTCATTATTGGGAATTATACTTGGTGTTGGTCTAATGGTGCTGGGTATTATCAGTGGAGACCAGGGACCAGCAGCTTTGGGGAATTTCTTTGATTTGAACTCTGTATTTATCACAATCGGTGGTTCTCTGGCAGGTGTGCTGGCATCACATACAATGGCAGATTTCATTAATGGACTAAAGAGTTTTACCCTGGTGTTCAAGACACCTAAGGCTGATGTGGGCGAGGTAATTAAGCACATCATTGATTTATCCAATATAGCGAGAAAGGAAGGACTTCTTGCTTTGGAGGAAGCAGCAAATGGAATTGAAGACGAGTTTTTGAAAAAGGGTGTTATGCTGGTAGTCGATGGTACTGACCCCGAGCTTGTCAGAGGTATTATGGAAGCTGATCTGATGTGTGTGGAAGCCAGGCATAAGACAAATATCGGTTTTTGGGATAAATGGGCGGCGTTAGGTCCTGCCTGGGGTATGATTGGTACGCTGATTGGTCTGATTAACATGCTTAAGTTGATGGATGACCCCTCGACAGTCGGACCTAGTATGGCGATTGCCTTGATTACGACGTTGTATGGTTCCATCATTGCCAACTGGCTCTGTACGCCGACATCAGCGAAGCTGAAAGTAAACAACGATACAGAGATTATGATTAAAGAAGTTACGGTGGAAGGCCTGTTGTCTATTCAGGCAGGAGAGAATCCCCGTGTCATAGAAGAAAAACTGAAATCCTTCCTGTCACCGAAAATGCGTGAGAATATGCTGGAGCAGGGCGGAGGTGAAGAATAGTGGCAAAGAGAAAGGTAGAAGAGTCTGGCGGAGGAGAGGCGTCGTGGCTGAATACGTTTGCGGACTTGATGAATCTTTTGCTGTGCTTCTTCGTATTACTGTTTGCCATGTCTACGGTTGATGCGGAAAAGTGGGAACAGCTTATCAATTCCATGCAGAAAAGTAGTTTTAGTATTCTGTCTTCCGGTGGAGCTTCCGTCGGGGAGGGAATGATGATTTCTACCGGCGTCAGCCAGTTAGAAATGCTGGATGATTATTTCAAGGAAGAGACGAATTCTTCTGATGAGGAGGAGACGGAGCCTAAGGATAAGGAGACGGAACCGACCGCAGAGGAAGAACTCAAAGAAGAATATGAAGCGGCAGGATTGAAGGAATCTGAGGAGATGGCAGAGCAGATTGAAGAGATGCTGGCAAAACGGCAGATTGACAATCAGGCAGAGGTGGATGTGAATGCCCAGTTCGTAAGAATTACGTTGAGCGGAGCCTTGCTCTTTGATTCAGCCCAGTCGCAGATTCGTGAGGATGCGCTTCCGCTTGTTGACAAGCTGTCAATGATATTAGCAAATTATAATAGCAATCAGATTGAGATTGAAGGGCATACCGATAATGTTCCCATAAGTAATGCAAAGTATGAGAACAATGATGTGCTATCTGCTTACCGTGCTTTTGCAGTGAAGGATTATGTCCTGGAACACACAGCGTTAGAAGCTGGGAAGATTTATGCCGCAGGCTGCGGGGAATATAATCCGGTAGCAGACAACTCCACACCGGAAGGGCGCGCAAGGAACCGACGGGTGGAGATTAAGATATACAATTCGTATAACTCTAATTAGAAAGGAAAAACATCATGAAAAAGAATTTAATGAGTGTCCTAATTCTGGCGCTGGTAGTTGCGAACTTGATTTTGACTGCAATCCTGATGATTTCAGTCGTACCGCAGACCAAGAAGGCCAATGAGCTGGTTACGAAGGTGTGTTCAGCGATTGATCTTGAACTGGAAGGCGGTAAAGAGAAATCAGCCATTGATATTCCAATGGATCAGTTGGAGACAGTGAAGATCGCGAATGGCGATAGCCTGACTATCAATTTGAAGAGTGAAAATGATAGGAAGAGCTATGCTAAAATTTCTATATCGCTGGCAGTGGATAAGAAGAACAAGGGCTACAAGAAAGGGCTTGAGGCGATTACTGCAAATGAGGATATCATCAAGAATGAGATTATCAAAATCGTAACTAACTATACGATAGATGATATGAGAGATGGACAAAAAGAGTTACAGGATGAAGTGCTGGTAAGCCTGCGCAAGCTGTTTGATTCTGATTTTATCGTAAGTGTGGCATTTCCGACTTATACATATGAAGAGAGCAGCAACTAAAGTTTGACAAAATGTCAGGTGGTGAAAAAGAATGGGCGAGGTCTTATCGCAAAATGAGATAGACAGTCTGCTGAACGCATTGAACAATGGAGAGTTAGATGCGGAGGAGATTAAGGAAAACGGAGAAAAGCAGGTAAAGGATTATGATTTTGCAAGGCCTGCGAAGTTTTCCAAAGAACATCTTAGGACGATGGAAATCATATTTGAGCATTATGGACGTCTGTTGTCCACAAACCTGCCGGGATATCTGCGCAAGAATATTCAGGTAGATGTGATGAATTCAGAGGCAGTTACATATTCAGAGTTTTCAAATGCCTTGTCGAATCCGGTACTCCTCAGTGTAGTCAATTTTGATCCGATGCCGGGTAGTATTATTATAGAGTTGGCAACGAATCTGGGATATGCCATGGTAGACCGTATGCTGGGAGGTTTGGGAGAACCGTTAGATCGGAGCCGCGAATTCTCGGAGATAGAGCTATTGATTATAGAGCGCATCATGAATGCCTGTATCAATCTTTTAAGAGAACCGTGGAAGAACGTGGCAGATATACATCCCAGGCTGGAAAGGATTGAGACAAATTCGCAGTTTGCACAGTTTATCTCACCCAGTGAGATGATTGCAATTATTACGATTAATATTAAAATTGGGGATGTAGAAGGGCTTATGAATATATGTCTGCCGTATATGACGTTGGAAGATGTCATGGACAGACTGAATACCAAGTATTGGTTTTCAAGTATGCAACAGCGTGGGGATCAGGAATATACAGAACTCATTGAGACATTGATTTCTAAGGCACCCATGCCGGTAAAAGCAGTTTTGGGCAAGAGTACCATTTCTGTTAATGATTTTATAAATCTTCAGGTTGGCGATATTATCCGCCTGAACACAAAAGTAGAAGAAGAACTGAATGTATATGTTGGGAACATCAAGAAATTTACTGCTTTGCCTGGAGCTTCGGGAGATCGTTATGCAGTAAGAGTTACATCAGTAATCAGAGAGGAGCAGTGAAGTTATGGATGGAGTTCTGTCACAGGAAGAAATTAGCGCTCTGTTGAGTGATGATGCCGGAGCAGCGGGTGGAGAAAGCAACAATTTACTGACACCGGATGAGATTGATGCGATAGGGGAAATTTCCAATATCAGTATGGGAACAGCGGCTACAACATTATTCTCTCTAGTAAACAGAAAAGTGGAGATTTCCACGCCGGTAGTGACTATTGCCAATTGGGATGATATTATTGAAGAATACGAAAGACCTTGCGTGTTTATCAGAATTGCCTACACCACAGGGTTGGATGGCAGCAATCTTTTGGTATTGCGTGAGCAGGATGTCAAAATCATCACAGATTTAATGATGGGCGGAGATGGTACGAACACAGAAGTTGAGCTCGGTGAGCTGCATCTGAGCGCGATTTGTGAAGCCATGAACCAGATGATGGGAAGTTCGGCTACATCCCTGTCGTCTATGTTGAATAAAATGATTGATATCAGTCCGCCTACAGCAGATCTTGTAGATCTTAAGGATACGGTAGACGGAACAGAAATTGATGAATTTCTTGGAGGAGAGTTCGTAAAGATTTCTTTCCTGATGGAAATTGGAGATTTGGTAAAAAGTACGATTATGCAGTTGTATCCGCCTTCTTTTGCAAAAGAGATGTGCGTTGGGGTAACGGAGACCATGGAGGCGGATAGTTCTACAGTGGCAGCCGCATCATCACAGCAAGAGCCGCAGCCGGCGCCACAGCCGCAAATGCAGCAACCGATGCCACAGATGCAGCAACCGATGCCACAGATGCAGCAACCGATGCCACAGATGCAGCAACCGATGATGGGTATGCCAATGTATGCACAGCAGCCGGTAAATGCACAACCGGTACAATTCCAGGCATTTGCGGGAGATTTCAATCCGATTACGCAACAGGAAAATATTGGGCTTATTATGGATGTTCCGCTGGATGTAACAGTGGAATTAGGAAGAACCAGCAAGTCCATTCAGGATATTTTGGAATTTGCCCCTGGTACAATCATAGAATTGAACAAGATTGCCGGCGAGCCGATTGATGTGTTAGTAAACGGTAAATACGTTGCCAAAGGTGAAGTAGTAGTTCTTGAAGAAAGCTTTGGCGTGCGTATTACTGAAATTATAAACAACTAAAATAAAAGTGATATCAAGGAGAAGAAGATATGGCAAAGAATATTTTAATTTGTGATGATGCAGCGTTTATGAGAATGATGATTAAGGACATTTTGACGAAGAATGGTTACAACATTGCCGGTGAAGCAGAAAATGGTTTAAAGGCTGTGGAGAAGTACAATGAGACCAAACCGGATCTCGTATTGATGGATATTACCATGCCGGAGATGGATGGAATTCAGGCATTGAAGCAGATTAAATCTACAGATCCATCTGCCTGCATTATTATGTGTTCCGCAATGGGACAGCAGGCAATGGTTATTGAGGCTATCCAGTCAGGAGCAAAAGACTTCATCGTTAAGCCATTCCAGGCAGAGCGTGTGTTGGAAGCCGTGAAAAAAGTAGTTGGCTAAGATGGTTTTATTGGGAGTTTTCTCAAAGTGGGATAGTTTTTTTCAGCTAATCGGCGTATTGTTGATTTTTCTGTTTGTACTGGCAATCACATATGTAACTACCAGATGGATTGGCCAGTATCAGCAGGGGATGATGCAGAATAAGAATATTCAGGTTGTTGAGACTTTCCGTGTCAGTAACAACAAATTTATTCAGATTATCCAGGTGGGAAAGAAGTATCTGGTTATTTCCGTTTGCAAAGATGTGGTAAATATTCTCACGGAACTTACTGAGGAAGATTTGGTCTGGATGCCCTCACAGGAGGAGCGGGGAGTTAAGGTGAATGAAAACTTTCAACAGATTTTTACAAAGTTGAAAGATAAAATTCCAAGGAAGTAGGCAGAACATGATGAAAAGAATAAAGAAAATATATTGTGGGACTTCCTTAGCCTTTGGTACAGTTACATTGTTGATGGCACTGTTCCTGTTTTTTGGACAAAGCGCCTTTGCAACGACCCCAGCTGGAGAGTTGCGGGATCAAGCGTTAGAGGATGCAAGGACAGTTGACCCGCCTAATACGCAGAGGGCAGATGCCAGGGGAGACAACACCAATGGCATTTCTGTTATGTTGAATAATGAGGAAGGTAATCTGTCAGGGAATCTGAGAATTCTCATCATATTGACGGTAATCTCGCTTGCACCGTCTCTTCTGATAATGCTTACGTCTTTTACGAGGATTATTGTAGTACTGCATTTTGTGCGTACGGCAGTTGGGACGCAGACAGCCCCTCCCAATCAGGTTTTAGTGGGTTTGGCGCTGTTTTTGACATTGTTTATCATGAATCCGGTGTTTTCTGAGGTAAATGAGAATGTGCTCAAGCCTTTCGATGCCGGCGAGATTACACAGGAAGAAGCGTTGAAGGAAGCTGAGAAGCCGTTCCGCAGATTTATGTTTAAGGAAATGCAGCGCAAGGATTTAGCATTGTTCTGTGACATTGCGGAGATTGACATGACAGGTATGGATTTGAGCGATCCGGAAACGCTGGACCCCATTCCCATGAATGTAATTATACCGAGTTTCATTGTCAGTGAGCTGCGAACAGCTTTTATCATAGGATTTTTGATTTATATTCCTTTTATTGTGATTGATATGGTAGTAGCGTCGGTGCTTATGTCGATGGGTATGATGATGTTGCCGCCGACCACGATTTCCATGCCGTTCAAAATATTATTGTTTGTGCTTGCGGATGGCTGGGATCTCGTTATAGGAAATCTAGTAAAAACGTTTTATTGACGGTAGAATGAGGTGAATACGCATGATAACAGAAGGCCAGGTTTTGGATATTGCAAGGGAGGCGTTATTTCTGATTATCAGGGTGTCAGCGCCATTGTTGCTTATATCTCTGATTATAGGTCTTATTGTCAGTATTTTTCAGACAGTTACCTCCATTCAGGAGCAGACGCTGACTTTTGTGCCTAAGATTATCGCTGTGTTCCTGGGACTTATGCTCATAGGAGGCTGGATGATGGAGCAGCTCTCAAACTTTATGATAGAGCTGTGGAGTGACTTTGGACTGTATCTGCGTTAGGTTGAGGCAGTATGATAAACTATGGGTTTTCATTATATACATTTGAATATTTTCTGATGATACTGGTAAGGGTTGCAACGTTTGTATACATTGCTCCGTTTTTTGGGATGAACAATACCCCTAATCGGGTTAAGATTGGGTTTTCGGCGCTTCTGGCGATTGTTTTATTTCAGACGATACAGCCAAAGGAAGTTTTGGAATATTCCGGAGTAATTGGGTTTGCCATCATCGTTCTCAAAGAAGGAATTACAGGGTTGCTCATTGGTTATGCGGCAAATATTTGTAATTCCATTATTGTGTTTTCTGGCAAAGTTATAGATATGGAAATTGGGCTCGCCATGGCAAACATGTACGATCCGACAACGAAAGCACAATCGGGCCTTACTGGCACAATGTATAATTATTTTATCATGATGCTTTTGATTGTTACCAATATGCACCATTATATCTTGCGAGCCCTGGTAGATACGTACCAGATAATTCCCGTCAATGGCGCTGTGTTTGATTGGGAACATCTGATGGGCTCTATGGTTATGTATATGACAGACATGATGGCGATTGGATTCCGTATAGCTCTTCCTATTTTTGCATGCAGCATGATTTTAAGCTGCATCCTGGGTATAATGGCAAAAGTAGCGTCACAGATGAATATGTTTGCTGTGGGAATGCAGATTAAAATTCTGCTTGGGCTGGGAATCATGTTCCTTACAGTAGTATTGATTCCCAATATTTCCGATTTTATATTTACTGAGATGAAACGGATGATCGTTTCCATGATTGAAGGAATGTATTAATGTGAAAAGAGAACCCTATTTATTGATAGAATATAATCTGCAATGGTTTGCGAAAGACGGTGACGGCGGGGAAAAGACAGAGCCTGCTACAGCCAAGAAATTAGCGGATGCCCGAAAAGAAGGTCAGGTTGCCAAGAGCCAGGAGCTCAACAGCGCAATTAGTCTGATTGCATTGTTTGTCATTCTCAAAATATTCGTTTCCTTTGTGGGAGAGCGTTTTTTGGGGATGTTCCAGCTAATTTACAATAAAATCCCGGATATTATAGATGAGAGCGCCGGCGGGTTGTCTGTTTTTATGGCGGGCAAAGTGCTGGGAAATGTCCTGCTTACTATTTTGACGACAATGGCGCCTTTTTTGGCGATTGGGTTTGTTATAGCATTGTTGAGCAATGTTTTGCAGATAAAGTGGAAAGTGACGACAAAGCCTATGAGGCCTAAGTTTAGCAAAATTAATCCGCTCAGTGGGTTTAAGCGGATATTTTCTAAAGATTCCCTGTTTGAATTGGTGAAATCTATAGTGAAAGTAGCGCTCATCCTTTATGTAGCTTATACGTCCATCAAAGATCATCAGAATGAATTGTTTTTGGTATATGATATCCCGCTTTTACAAGTAGTTTTACTTGTAGGAACAATCGTGATTGATACCGGACTAAAAATTGCCCTGGTTTATATCTTCATCGGAATAGCCGATTTCGTTTATCAGAAGCACAAGTTCAAGGAAGATATGAAGATGACGAAACAGGAAGTGAAAGATGAGTTCAAAAATACAGAGGGAAATCCGGAAATCAAAGGGCGGCAGCGTTCTAAGATGCGGGAAGCTTCCCAGCGGCGTATGATGCAGAGTCTTCCCAGCGCAGACGTAGTCATCACGAATCCTACGCACTATGCAGTGGCAATTAAGTATGACGCCCAGCAGCATTCGGCGCCTGTAGTTCTGGCGAAAGGCGAGGATTTCCTTGCCCAGAGAATTAAAGAAGTCGCCAAAGAAAATCATGTTGAAATTGTAGAAAATAAGCCTCTGGCGAGGATGCTTTATGCCAATGTGGACGTTGGGCAGGAAGTTCCGCCGGAATTGTATCAGGCAGTGGCGGAGGTACTGGCTTTTGTTTACAGCCTGAGAGAGAATAGATAAATGCAAATGAGGAAGAGACGAAAGGAGAAGAGAGCATGAAGAAAGCAGATGCAGGAGTCGCAATGTACTTGCTTGCGGCAATCATATTCTTTATTATTCCAATTCCTTCCTTTTTGTTGGATGTTATGCTTGCAGTGAACATTTCACTTGCACTTGTGATTTTGATGAATGCGTTGTTTGTACAGGAAGTGTTGGAGATGTCTTTTTTCCCAACATTGCTGTTGTTTACGACCATTTTCCGTATATCATTAAACGTTTCCTCAACACGTCTGATTCTCAATACCGGTGATCCCGGTAATGTAGTCAAAACATTCGGACAGTTCGTAGGTGGCAATGATTTAATTATCGGTGCAATTATTTTCATCGTTATGGTTTTAATACAGTTCATTGTTATCAACAAGGGTTCCGAGCGTGTATCAGAGGTAACTGCTCGATTTACGCTGGATGCAATGCCAGGTAAACAGATGGCGATAGATGCAGATTTGAATACGGGAATTATCAATGAGAAGCAGGCAAGGGAGCGCCGTGAGAAAATCCAGCAGGAATCGAGCTTTTTCGGAGCCATGGATGGTGCCACTAAGTATGTAAAGGGAGATGCCACAGTTGGTATAATTATCACATTGATTAACCTGGTAGGCGGTATTGCTATGGGGATGCTCCGTCGTGACATGGAAATCATGGACGCACTGAACCAGTTTGGCGTTCTTACAATCGGTGACGGACTTGTCAGCCAGATTCCGTCGCTTTTGATTTCGTTAGCGACAGGTATTCTTGTAACGAAAGCCTCCAAGGAGGCAGATTTCGGCGATACGCTGATACGCCAGTTATTTGGAATTCCTAAAGTATTGTATATTGTAGGTGCGGTTATGGCCTTTTTGGCAATTACTACGCCATTGGAATGGAAATTATTTCTGCCGTTGGGAATTAGCTTTATCATTGCCGGCAGAAGCGTAGATAATCACCTTGAGGTGGAGGCCATCGAGGAGGAAGTGGATGCTGCAGAGGAAGAAGCGGAAGAAATCCGCAGGCCAGAGAATGTGGTGTCTTTATTGCAGGTAGACCCCATCGAATTAGAGTTTGGATATGGAATTATTCCCCTTGCAGATGTAAATCAGGGCGGGGACTTATTAGACCGTGTGGTTATGATCCGAAGGCAGATTGCTTTGGAGTTAGGAACAGTTGTACCAATTATTCGTCTGCGTGATAATATCCAGTTGAATCCGAACCAATACATTATTAAAATCAAGGGAATCCAGATTACAGAAGGAGAGATTCTCTTTGACCATTATATGGCGATGAATCCTGGCTTTGTGGAGGAAGAGATATCCGGTATTCCGACGTTTGAGCCATCCTTCCACTTGCCGGCAATGTGGATTACCGAGAATCAGCGTGAGCGGGCAGAGAGTTTAGGTTACACGGTTGTTGATCCGCCATCCATTATCGCTACGCATTTGACAGAGGTAATCAGGAGTCATATTGATGAACTGTTGTCCAGACAGGATGTACAGAGCCTTATCGACAATATCAAGGAAAACCATCCTACGCTTGTGGATGAACTTGTTCCCAAACTGCTCGGCGTGGGCGAGGTTCAGAAAGTATTGCAGAATTTGCTGCATGAGGGCATATCTATCAGGGATTTGCTTACAATATTTGAGACGCTTGCAGATCATGCAGCGACATCCCGTGATACGGATGTGCTGACAGAATATGCAAGGCAGAGCCTGAAACGCGCGATTTCCAGTAAGTATTTTCCGTCGAATGAGACGACAAGCGTAATTACCTTAGATCCAAATGTGGAACAGGAAATCATGTCGTCTGTAAAGCAGACGGAACAAGGCGCATACTTGACGATCGACCCGGAAAAGACCAAGGCGATTATGGATGCACTGGAACAGGAGATCAGTAAATTAGAAGAATTGGGCAAGAACCCGATTATCATTACGTCCCCCATTGTGCGGATGTACTTTAAGAAATTGACGGAGGATTACTTCAAGGATCTGATTGTGGTATCGTATAATGAAGTAGAATCCAATATTGAATTACAATCAGTAGGGATGGTGAGCCTTTCATGACAATAAAGAAATTTCAAGGGAAAACGGAAGCGGAAGCCACTGCGCTGGCTAAAGAAGAATTTGGAGCCGGCACAGTGATAATGAATGTAAAGGAAATAAAACCCAAAGGTTTTTTACGTTCTTTTAAGAATTCAGTGTTTGAGGTTACGGCTGCAATTGAAGAGGCAGAGCCGCCACATGCGCCAATGCCTGCTGCGACGGCTCAAGCCCCAGCGCCGGGGAATATTAATGTGGCAATAGATGAGCCGATTGCAATTCCCAAGCCGCAAGAAGTGAAAGAAGTTTTTGCATCTGTGGAGAATACTTGGGCAAATTCCATGCCTCAGGAACAGGAAGCAGAACCTAAGAAAGAGACTGCTCCTGAACGCAGCAGCAGTAACAATCTTGAGGAAAAGCTGGAAAATCTGCAATCTCTCTTAGAGAAGAAATTATCACAGCCTATTGAGGAAAAGAAAGATGAAATTCCCAAAGATGCGCCTATTGATGAAAATCTGAAATTTGTGAAGATGATTTACAGCATCCTTCTGGAAAATGAGGTGGATGAGAAATATGTCAACCAAATCATGGATGAGGTTGAGAAAGTAATGAAGAAAGGCGCCAGCGTAGATTACATTCTCTCCAGTATTTATCAGAAGATGATTTTGAAGTTTGGGCAGCCTCAGCCGATCAAGTTGTCGGAACATAAACCTAAGGTAGTATTTTTTGTAGGACCTACCGGTGTGGGAAAGACTACCACGATCGCCAAGATTGCATCTCGGTTTAAAGTGGAAAAAGGCAAGAAGGTGGCGCTGTACACAGCAGACACTTACCGAATTGCCGCAGCAGAACAGTTGCGCACCTATGCCAATATTTTGGATACGCCTTTAAACATTGTGTATTCTTCCAAAGAACTCAATGAGGAACTCGAGAAAGCACAGGCCGAAGAATTTGAACTGATACTGGTAGATACGGCAGGTTTTTCCCATAAGAACGAAGAGCAACAGGGGGAGACCAAGGAGCTGATTGACCAGGTGCCGGAGGAATTCGATAAGGATGTCTATTTGGTGTTGAGCGCAACCACCAAATATCGTGATCTTATGGAAATCGCAGATGTATACAAAGAGAATTTTGATTTTAAAATGATTTTTACTAAATTAGATGAAACCAGTTGTTATGGCAATATTTTGAACATGAAGCTGTACACGGGTACGGATTTGTCATATACTACTTATGGACAGAATGTGCCTGAGGATATTGAAATTTTCAATACCCAGAATATCGTAAAGCTTCTGCTTGGAGGAAAATAGGTTATGGACCAGGCAGAAAAGTTAAGAGACATAGTGAAGAAAAATCAAAAAACTTCGCCTAAGGCAAGGATATTTACCGTTACCAGTGGAAAGGGCGGGGTTGGGAAATCTAATGTGGCAGTCAACCTTGCTGTTCAGATGAGAAAACGTGGAAAGCGTGTTATCATTTTTGATGCGGATTTTGGCCTTGCTAACGTGGAGATTATGTTTGGTGCAATTCCCAAATTTAATCTGAGTGATTTAATCTACCGTGAGAAATCTATAAAAGAGATTATTACGCCAGGACCTATGGGTATCGAGTTTATTTCTGGAGGTTCGGGAATTACAGGCGTCAATAACCTTTCTAAAGAGCAGCTCAAGTTTTTAGTAAGTAACTTGGAGCAGCTTGATGAGTTGGCGGATGTCATCATCGTTGACACAGGAGCTGGAATCTCAGACAATGTACTGGAATTTGTGATGGCAAGTCCGGAAATCCTGCTACTTGTTACTTCTGAGCCAAGCTCACTGACAGACGCATACTCGCTTCTTAAGGCATTGCACAGGAACAAAGAGTTCCGTCAAGCGCAGAGTAAGGTAAAGGTGATTTCTAATCGGGTAGTGTCTGAGGAAGAGGGAATAGGGATATATGAAAAACTGAACGCTGTAGTCGGTCAGTTTTTGAATGGTGATTTGGAATATGTGGGGATTATACCCAGAGATTCGCTGCTTGAGAAAGCAGTTTGTCAGCAGCAACCAGTCAGTATTTTATACCCGGAGGCAAAATCTTCAAAGGCATTTGAGCAATTATCCGGTTACTTATTGGAGGGAGTGGCAGCCCCCATAGAGGAAAAAAGAGGCATTGTACAATTATTGTCTCGTTTCATCTTTCAGAGAAATTAGGAGCAGAGGTGTCATATGAATACTGGTATTTTGAAAATCGGTGATAATGTAGAAATTCGGATTTTACAGCAAGTGGAGCAGGGGTGGAAAACGGGGGATCGTCCGGATTCTTATGCCAGCAAAATCCAGAACATTCTGGATAATGGAGATATCGAGATAGATATGCCGACCAGGGGAGGTAAGAATGCATCTCTGCCATCCGGCGTCCGTTTAGAATTTCTGTTTTATACTCATGTAGGCATTTACCGGTGTGTGGCGCATATCAAGAACCGTTATATCAGGGAGAATCTTTATCTGCTGTTAATCGAACCCAAAACACCGTTAGAAAAATTTCAGCGTCGGGAACATTACCGGTTTGAATGTGCCCTGGATATGCTCTATCTGCCAATTAAACCGAATGAATTAGATATATCGCCAATAGAAGAATTAAAGGAGCATCACAGACTTACGTATCCGGAGGATTTGGCAAAGGAAGCCATTGCCGTTGATTTAAGTGGGGGCGGCATGAGGTTTGTAGGATATGAAGCCGCAGATAATGGGGATTATATGGTAATATCCCTGCCATTGGAAAACGAGAGCATGAGCTATACGTTGGAAGTTGTGGCGTGTGTGCTAACATGTCAGCAGATCAAGAAACATACAGGCAAGAGGAAGGATTCGCAAAAGAAATATGAGTATCGTGTGAAGTTTCTGATGAAGAATCCTGAAGACAGGGAATGGATCATAAAATTTATATTTGAGCAGGAGCGTTTGCGCAGGCAAAAAGGGTGATTGTATGAAAAAAAATATTTTGGTTGTTGATGACTCTGCACTCATGAGAAGGGTTATTTGTGATATAATTGATTCAGAAAGTACATTTCAGGCAAAGGATGTTTGCAGGGATGGCCTGGAGGCTTATGAGAAGTTAAAAACTACGACTTACGATGCTGTCGTGTTGGACGTGAATATGCCTCGCATGGATGGTCTGCAATTGCTGGAGAAATTACAGCAGGATGGAATCAAAGCGACTATCATTATGGTAAGTACTTTGACGACAAAGGATGCGGATGTGACTATCCGCGCCATGGAGCTGGGGGCTGTTGATTTTATCACAAAACCTTGTAATATTATAGAGGCGAAGAGCGATGAGTTCCGGAGAAGGATTCTTCAGATGCTTAAAGCGGTTATCCGCTCAGATGATGCCAAGGTACAGGCGGGTTCCCAGGTTCAGGCACAGGAGACGGCAAAGGGGGGTCCGGTAAAAGTGCCTAAGAAGTTGGAGCGTACCGGTTTGTCCGGCAAGAAGGTGCTCGTAGCGTTAGCCTGTTCAACAGGAGGGCCTAAGGCATTGCAAAGCGTTATCCCATATCTGCCGGCAGATTTGAATGCCCCTATGATATTGGTGCAACATATGCCGATTGGATTTACGAAGTCTATGGCCGATCGTCTGAATGAACTCAGCGATATTGAGGTCATGGAGGCAAAAGAGGGAGATGTCCTCAAGAAAGGCTGCGTATATGTTGCGCCAGGCGGAAAACATATGGAGGTTAAGAAGCAGGCAGACGGCAGTCATGCCATACGGCTGAACAGTGAGCCAGCGATCGGAGGGCTCCGTCCCTGCGCGAACGTCACCTATGAGTCCTTGCGCACATGCGGTTATGATGAAGTTGTCTGTGTAGTGCTTACCGGCATGGGTTCTGATGGCACAGGCGGAATACTTTCCCTCAAGCAGAAGAAAAACATTTACGTGATTTCACAGGATGCCGCGAGCTGCGTGGTATATGGTATGCCCAAAGCGATTGCAGAGGCGGGCGTTGTGGATGAAGTAGTCCCTTTGACTGAAATAGCACACACAATAATAAAGAAGGTGGGGGTACAGTAGTATGGATGTAAGCCAATATCTTGAAATTTTTATTGATGAAACTAACGGACATCTGCAAATTCTATCAGATTGTATCATGACATTGGAAAAAGAGCCGGAAAATATGGATGTAATTAATGAAATTTTCCGTGCGGCACATTCCCTAAAAGGTATGGCGGGGACCATGGGATTTAAGCGTATGCAGCGCCTGACCCATGATATGGAAAATGTATTCCAGGAAGTCCGCAGCGGCAATATGAATGTTACGAGCAGTCTGGTCGATGTATTATTCCAGTGTTTAGATGCCATTGAGGCATATCTCGACAATGTCAAGGAGAGCTCTGATGAGGGAACTGATGACAATGAGGCCATCATCAAAGAATTGAATGATATTTTGGCTGCCGGGACTGGAAACGCACAGGAAGAGGAGAAGAAGCCAGAACCTGCGGAGGAAAAGAAAGCTGGTGGGGAAGAGAAATACCCCAAGAAATATTTGGAAATAGAGTTTTCTGAGAAAGAGAAAGAGGAGCTGAAAGAAGCAGAGAAGAAGAACATGAATATTTATGGGCTTACCGTGTTTATTCAGGAGGAATGCTTGCTGAAAGCAGCGCGTGCATTTCTGGTATTTAAGGCGGTAGAGGATTTCGGAAATATCATTGTGTATAACCCGAGTTCCCAGGATATTGAAGATGAGAAATTTGGTTTTGATTTCAGCTTCTATATGGTGAGCAATGAAGATATACATAAAATAATGGAAGTTGCTCAGGCAGTGTCAGAGATCGAGGAAGTCATTGGCGAGAAGACGACATACAATGAGCTGACAGCAGCCGTAGAGAAACGGGAGGCTGCCGAAGCCAAAGAAGCAGAGACTAAGGCGGCAGAAGTCAAAGCAGCGGAGACCAAAGCTGTTGCAGCGCCACAGACAACAGCGGCGCCGGCAGTTCAGCCGGCACAGGCAACGGCAAAGAAATCAACGCCAGGCAAGCCGGTGACAAACCGCACAGTCCGTGTGGATATTGAGAAGTTAGATGCACTGATGAATCAGGTAAGCGAGCTGATTATTGCTAAGAATTCCCTGGTTTCTATTGGTTCTACTTCAGACAGCGGTACAGGCGGCGCCAATTCCCAAGCGTTCCATGAACAGATCGAATACCTGGAGCGTATCACAACGGGGCTACACGAATCTGTGATGAAGGTCCGCATGGTGCCGATTGAGAGCGTGGTTCAGAAGTTCCCGCGGATGATCCGTGATCTTTCCAAGAAGCTTGATAAGAAGATGGAATTGCAGATGACTGGTGAAGATACGGAGCTTGACCGGACGGTTGTGGATCAGATAGGCGATCCTTTACAACATCTGCTGCGTAATTCCGCAGACCATGGGTTGGAAAACGCAGAGACTCGTAGAAAGCGAGGGAAACCGGAAACAGGAACGATTCATCTCAACGCTTTCCAGGAAGGCAATAATGTCATCATTGAAGTGAGCGACGATGGTAATGGTATAGATACGGAAAATGTTAAAAATAAGGCGATTGAACGTGGTCTGCTTACACCAGAGCAGGCAGCGGCTTTGAGTCAGAAGGAGATTATTGATTTTCTCTTTATGCCAAGTTTTTCTATGGCAAAGAAAATTTCCGATATATCAGGACGCGGCGTAGGCCTTGATGTAGTGAAGTCCAATATCGAAGCGCTTGGCGGAGATGTGGAAGTTAAGAGCGTACTTGGCGAAGGTTCTAAATTTATTGTACGCCTGCCTCTGACGCTGGCAATTATCCAGGCCCTGATGGTAGAAGTGAGAGGCGAGAAGTATGCCATCTCTTTGGGTTCCATTGAGACAATTGAGGAAATTTTGCCGGCAGATATTAAATATGTGCAGGCAAAGGAGGTCATTCACATTCGCGGCATGGTAATTCCCCTGGTACGGTTAGATCAGCTATTGGATTGTGAGCCGGACGAGAAGGAGCGGGAAAGCCTTACGGTAATTATCGTGCGTAAGGGAGACAAGTTTGCAGGGCTGATTGTAGATGAGCTGGATGGACAGCAGGAAATCGTAATCAAGTCCCTCGGTAAATATATTAACAATAGCACTAAGATTATCAGTGGTGCGACTGTCCTGGGTGATGGCGAGGTTGCTTTAATCCTGGATGTGAATACATTATTTTAGGGGGTGTTGATATGGCAAACAATGTGTCTATTGCAGAAGATGGGAAAAAACAGTTCATCGTAGTGAAAATCGGCAGCGAGCAGTATGGGATTGACATCAGCTATGTGGATAATATTGTCCGTATGCAGAAAATAACCAGAGTGCCTAAAGTACAGCCCTATTTTAAGGGAATTATCAATCTTCGCGGTGAGATTGTCCCAGTTATGAGTATCCGCACAAAAATGGATTTGGAACCGGATGAATTTACAGACGTCACCAGAATCATTATCCTTAAGCTTGAGGAACATGGAGTGCTGGGAATTTTAGTGGATGAAGTAAAAGAAGTAGTGACGCTTGCACCGGATGAGATTGATAAGGTATCTTATGATGCAAAGAATAGTAAGAGCAATTTTATCAATGGGGTAGGAAAGAATGGGGAAGAACTAATTTCGCTGTTTGATACGAACAGCATCATTGACGAGACAGAAGCTGTATAAGCGGATGAGAAGGCTGTTGCACATAGTGTTTTGCGGCAGCCTGTTCGCCATCTGCATATGAGAAATGGAGAGAGCATTTATGGCTAAATTTAGTTTGGATCAGGTAAATGACATGTACTTTGATGTGCTTAAGGAGATCGGCAATATAGGGGCTGGCAATGCTACTACAGCGATTTCCCATATGCTGAACATTAAAGTCAACATGGAAGTGCCTAATGTAAAATTTTTAACATTCCAGGAGCTTCCTACAGCGATTTCCGCTGAAGAAGAGACCGTGGTGGGAATTTATCTGGAAGTTGAGAGTGATATTGGCGGAAGCATGATGTTTCTGCTGAAGATGGAATCTGCCCAGTATCTGGTCAACCGTCTCATGGGAAGACCGGATGATTATGCAGAGGAATTTAACGAGATGGATTTGTCGGCAATTAAAGAAATCGGAAACATTATCTCTGGTTCTTATTTGTCTGCTTTGTCCAGTATGACAAATATGGTAATTACAGCATCAGTGCCTTATCTGGCAATTGATATGGCAGCAGCTATTTTGAGTGTACCGGCAATTCAGTTTGGTCAATATGGAGATAATGCGCTTTTGATACAGACAGAATTTGGAGATGAAGTAAGAATACAGGGATTTTTCATTTTAATGCCTGATGTTGAATCCTATGATAAGATATTGACGTCGTTAGGAATTGCACTATAAGAGGAGCTGACAGATCATGGCAACAATTAAGGTTGGAATGGCAGATTTGAATATATGCAAAGCACCGGATATGATTACTACGCTGGGGTTAGGATCGTGTATTGGGATTGCAGTATACGATCCTGTTACCAAGGTTGGTGGTCTGGCACATATCATGCTTCCGGACAGTACGCAGATGAGGAACAATTCAAATATTGCCAAATTTGCAGACACAGGAATTGAGGAATTAATCAAACGAGTGACATTGGCAGGCGCCAACAAACGGCGTCTTGTTGCAAAAATTGCAGGCGGAGCTAAAATGTTTGAGGTGAAAGGCGTATCAGGCGTGGGTAATGTCGGAGAACGCAATGCGATTGCCTCAAAAGCAAAGCTGAATCAGCTGGGAATTCCGCTGCTGGCAGAGGATACCGGGCTCAATTACGGGCGAACCGTCGAATTGTATCCAGCGACGGGAGAATTCTATATTAAGGCAGTAGGAAAACCACTAAAAATCATTTAAAGGGTGATAAGTTATGAAGACAAAACAAGTACCGGTAATTATTACGCTGGTTGCAGGCTTAATCACCTGTATACTAGGTTTTACAATGCATATGGAGTCGGGACAATTTGTGAAAACACTCGTAATTGTTTTGGTCTCATTTTACATATTAGGATGTATTGCAAAGCTGGTGCTGGATAAAAATTTCAAGGAAGAGCCAGAGGAAGAGGCCACGGAAGAGGCAGAAGAAGAATCCGATACTGAGGAGGGAAGCTCCGAGGGTATGACGGAAGAGGAATCCACAGAAGAGTAAATTCGTTTTTGGCGAAGAGACAATGTGGTAAAAAAAACGGAATGCCCATCGCCGGGATTTCCGTAGTCTTGGGGGCTTTGAATGAACACAGCAGAGAGAGAACAATTATGGTCTGAATTTTTAAAAAGGCCTACACCGGAGTTGAGAGAACAGATTATCGTAGAATATGCGCCGCTTGTCAAAATTGTAGCGGGGCGTCTGAGTATGTATCTTGGGTATAACGTAGAATATGATGATTTGGTGGGATATGGTATCTTTGGATTGATTGACGCCATAGATAAATTTGATGTAAAAAAAGATGTAAAGTTCGAGACGTACGCCAGTTTGAGGATTCGTGGTTCTATTTTAGACCAAATCCGAAAAATGGATTGGATTCCGCGTACTGTCCGCCAGAAACAAAAGAAAATTGAGGCGGCAATCAAGAAGATTGAGGAGCGGACAGGACGGACGGCATCAGATGAGGAGATTGCCGAAGAACTAAATGTGAGCGGTGATGAACTGCTGAACTGGCAGTCGCAGCTAAAAGTCACCAGTATGGTGTCCCTGAACGAGTATGTAGAACAGGGAATGGAGCCAGTTATGGACGCTAAGGGCAATTCACATTTTATTCAGCCGGAAGACGCAATTGCAGAAGATGAATTGAAGAAAGTTTTAGGGCAGTCTTTGGAAGTGCTCACAGAGAAAGAACGAAAAGTGATTACGTTGTATTATTATGAGGATTTGACTTTGAAGGAGATCAGCAATGTACTTGAAGTGTCGGAATCCCGGGTTTCTCAGCTTCACACAAAGGCGCTTCTTAAAATGAGAAAGACAATGGGGCCGTACATGAATATATTGACGGATTAGACGGAGGGTTATAATGGGAAAAAATGCATATTTTAGACTGGATATCAGTGACACAAGCGTGATGATCCAGATTATCCCCCCAGAAGATGGCGGAAGGAAACTGGAGCTGAAAGAGGTTACAGAGTATCTGGAAATAAAGGGTTTAACGAAATATAATCTCAAGGAATTAAATGATGCGGTTACCGTTCCTACACAGGAAATTCGTCAGGTTTATGTCGGAGAGGGGCGTGCCATTCATGAAAATGAGCAGATGGAGGTAACGGTTTCCGGAGACAAGATGCTGGTATTCTGCCGTTTTCATGCACCGTCTAACAAAGGGGAGCTGATGACGGAAAAGGAGATTCTTGGAGATCTGTTGTCACGGAATATTACGGAAGGCATAGATACGGCGGCAATTCAGAAATTCATTTCAGATCGGCAGTATTGTGTAGATTATGTTTTTGCAAAGGGAACACCGCCAGTAAATGGGGAGGATGCGTGGATTGAATATTTCTTTAATACGAACCATAATCTAAGGCCCAAGAGAAATGAAGACGGCAGTGTGGATTACAGAGAGTTAAATACTATCAGTCGCGTGGAGGCGGGGCAGGTTTTGGCCAAGCTTCACCCGGCAGTTCCAGGAAAACCCGGCAAAGATGTATATGGCGGACCTGTTCAAGGACGTCAGGAAAAGAACATGAAGCTGGATTTTGCAAACAATATTACACTTTCTGAGGATAAGACAGAAATCCGCTCCAATGTCACCGGACATGTGAGCCTGGTAAATGGCAAGGTGTTTGTGGCGGATGTATATGATGTACCGGCAGATGTGGATAATGCCACAGGAAATATCGTGTATGATGGAAATGTCACCATTAAAGGCAATGTAAAAACTGGATTTTCTGTGACGGCCAAAGGTGATATTATCGTCGAGGGCGTAGTAGAGGCAGCTTATTTGTCGGCAGGCGGGCAGATTATTGTAAAACGCGGAATTAATGGCAGAAGTAAAGGAAGGGTAGAAGCGAAAGGAAACATCATCTCAAAATTTATTGAAAATGCAATTGTAGTTTCCGGTGGTTTCATTGAGACCGGATGTATTTTGCATAGTCAGGTTTCAGCGGAGGCAGATATTCGGGTCCGCGGCAAAAAAGGCTTTGTAAGCGGCGGGCTGATACGTGCCGGGAATGTTGTAGAGGCACAGACGATGGGATCTGCGATGGGGACAGTTACTCAGATTGAGGTAGGAGCTCCGCCGGCGGTTAAGGTTCGTTATGATGAGTTAAATCAGGAAGCAGCCAAGGTAAAAGAGAGTTTGGATAAGATGCGTCCGATACTTGTAAATTTTAATGAAAAATTAAAGAAGAAGGAAGCAGTCACGCCGGAAAAAGTGCAGCATGTGCAGACGATTGCCCAGAATTTTAAGAAGGAGCAGGCAAAATTAGTGGAATTACAGGCGGAAATGAAGCGTCTTCATGAGAAAATCCAGATGTCCAACAGTGCGAAAATTAAAATAAAGGGAACTATTTATCCAGGTGTAAGCATTACCATTTCCGATGTGAATAAGAGTATTAAATCAGAGCGTTCCTGCACAAAGTATGTAAAGGAACACGGAGATATCGTAGCTCGACCTATGTAAGAACGAAAAACAGCATGGAGGAAGGAGTGGTGTGGAATGTCTATCAGACCGGTAGAATTTCATGGGATAGTGCAGAGAAGCCAGGATGTGAGCACGTTAAAACAGAACGAAGACAATAAGCCGATGCTGCAACAGCAAAATGTGCAGACACAATTTGCCAAGGAAACAGCACAGCATATGCATCAAGTAAATCAGGCCAATGATTCTGACAATCCGGAGCAGAAATTTGATGCCAGGGAAAAAGGCAGCAACAAATATGAGAATAACCGGAAGCAGAAGAAAAAAAAGAAAGAAGAGAACAGTGGAAAGGCAAATGCAAAGACCCACACGGGCGGCTTTGACATGAAGGTGTAGTATTGAGATGAGCACATTAGAGATTTGTTTGTTAGTGGTCGGAATTGTTCTGATGATTGCCAGCTTTTTTATCACAGAAAAATTGTCCAATAGTGAATTGAAGAAGCTTTCCGACCTTAGTACCAATGAGATGCAGAAAATTCTCGAGAGGAGCCTGAACGACGCTCAGGTGAAAGTGGATAACATGGTAGATCAGGTCATAGACCATTCCATTGAGAAATCCATGGAGATTGTGGAGAGAGCGCTGGATAAAGAGACGAATGAAAAAATGCGGGTTCTTACAGAATATTCTGATACCGTGTTGGAATCTATCAATAAGACGCACAATGAAGTTATGTTTCTGTACAGTATGTTGAATGACAAGCATTCAGAGCTGACGAAATACGCGGGAAATCTCGCACAGTTAGCAATCCATTTGGAGGAATTAGAGCAGAATGTTGAAAAAACATTAGCTGAATCAGACGAGATTATCCAAAAAGCCCAAGAAGCCCGGCAGGAACAGCAAGTTTCAGCTACGCCAGCAGAGTCTGTTGCTGAGGAGGTAGTTTTAGAGCCGGAGGAAGCAGAACCGGAGACGCAGGAAGAAGAACAGGTAAATCATAATCAGCTGATTTTGGAAAAATATAAAGATGGCAAGTCAGCAATAGAGATTGCCAGGGAACTGGGGCTCGGCGTCGGAGAGGTAAGGCTTGTGATTGGACTATTCAGAGAGGAAGAGTTATAAGTTATGAAGCTAAAATACTATTTGCGTGGATTGGGTATTGGTATTATATGCACCGCAATTATCATGGGAATTGCCCTCTCAGGAAATAAGAAAGAGACAATGACAGATACAGAAATTATAGAGCGGGCCAGACTCTTAGGCATGGTCATGCAGGAAGAAGCCAATAGCTCTTCTGCTTCCGGCAATGAGGATAAAGAGCAGACTGACAATAAAGCCTCAAAGCCTGGGGAGGCTAAGGAAGAATCTAAGGGTGATGCGGATAATAGGAAGCAGGAGGCGGAGCAAGCGGGCGATAACAAAAACGGCAGCAAACCAGACAGCAGTAAGGTAGATTCCAGTAAGTCCCAAAATGATGCCGATAAAGAGAGTACTGACAAAGCGCTGGACAACAAGCCGGAAAAAAGCCAGGCAGATAATACGGCTAAGCAACCGGATAACAACACTGCCGCAGATAACAATAAGGGCTCTGTACAGATTGAAATCAAAGCAGGTGAATTTTCAGATACAGTCAGCCAGAAATTGTTTCAGGCCGGTTTGATTTCTGATGCGGCGGCATTTAATAAATATTTAACTCAGAAGGGCGCCGACCAGAACTTGAGAGTAGGCGTTTACGAGATTCCGGCAGGCGCCACGCAGGATGAAATTCTGGATATTTTACAAAAATAGGAAGAAAAAGGCTTGCCAGGAGAAAAGCAGTGTGCTATAATTGTGAAAGACGTTATGCATGCTTGTGTGTGTATAAGTTGCTAAGTAAACACATGTGCAGATTGGAAAACCGGTGCCTAACGGTAGTTTTCCGAGAAGAAGCGCGTGGAAGATTATAACCAATGGAGGTAGAAAAATGGGCGTTATTTCAATGAAACAGTTATTAGAAGCAGGTGTTCATTTTGGACATCAGACAAGAAGATGGAACCCTAAAATGGCTCCTTACATCTACACAGAGAGAAATGGTATCTATATCATTGACTTACAGAAGTCTGTAGGCAAAGTAGATGAGGCTTATAAGGCAGTTGCAGACCTTGTAGCTGAGGGTGGAACGATTCTTTTTGTGGGAACGAAGAAGCAAGCGCAGGATGCCATTAAAGCGGAAGCTGAACGTTGCGGAATGTTCTATGTTAATGAGAGATGGCTGGGCGGTATGCTTACCAACTTCAAGACAATCCAGAGCCGTATTGGCAGGCTGAAAGCAATTGAGACCATGGCAGAGGACGGTACGTTTGATGTACTTCCTAAGAAGGAAGTTATCGCCTTAAAGAAAGAATGGGAGAAATTAGAGAAGAACCTTGGCGGAATCAAGGAAATGAAGAGAATCCCAGACGCAATTTTTGTAGTTGATCCTAAGAAAGAGAGAATTTGTGTGCAGGAAGCTCATACATTGGGCATTCCTCTGATTGGTATCTGTGATACGAACTGTGATCCGGAAGAATTGGATTATGTAATACCGGGTAACGACGATGCAATCAGAGCTGTTAAACTGATTGTTTCTAAGATGGCAGACGCTGTTGTAGAGGCAAATCAGGGAGCGATTGAGGAAGAAGCAGCAGCGCCTGTAGAAGAGGCCGTAGAGGAATAAATTAGTACAACGAGTTAAATGTTCGCTGTACCTGCGACAGATTTATGTATATAAGTACGAGGACAGACAATATTGCCTGTCCTCAATTATGGTAATTATGAGCGAATTTATTAATCACTGACGGAGGGAATAAAAATGGCTATTACAGCAGCAATGGTAAAAGAGTTAAGAGAGATGACCGGTGCAGGAATGATGGACTGCAAGAAGGCTTTAAATGAGACAAACGGCAATATGGATGAAGCCGTAGAATTTTTGAGAAAAAATGGACAGGCTAAGGCTGAGAAGAAAGCTGGAAGAATTGCGGCAGAAGGACTTTGTACAGTAATGCTCAAGGATGATAAGACAGCGGCAGTCGTAGAAGTGAATTCTGAGACAGACTTTGTTGCTAAGAACGATACGTTTAAAGCGTTTGTTGACGCTGTTGCAACACAGGCGGTAAATTCTGAAGCAGCAGATTTGGATGCATTTATGGCGGAAGCATGGAACGAAGATTCTAGCAAGACAGTCAAAGACGCATTGGTAGAGAAAGTAGCGGTTATCGGCGAGAATTTGAATATCCGAAGATTTGAGAAAGTCGTTGCTGAGAATGGATGTGTTGTGTCTTATATTCATGGCGGCGGAAGAATTGGCGTTATTGTAGAGGCTGACACAGCCGTTGTCAATGACACTGTAAAAGAGGCAATGACTAATATTGCTATGCAGATTGCAGCGCTCTCCCCCAAATACGTTTCCAGAAATGAAATTAGTGATGATTATATTGCACATGAGAAGGAAATTCTGCGTGCACAAATTATGAATGATCCCAAGGAGTCTCAGAAACCGGAGAAAGTAATCAACGGAATGATCGAGGGACGTGTCAATAAGGAACTCAAGGAAATCTGCCTGGTAGATCAGGTTTATGTAAAGGCAGAGGATGGCAAACAGACAGTTGGTAAGTACTTAGAGCAGGTTTCTAAGGAAGTTGGAGAGACAGTTGCCGTTAAGAGATTTGTACGTTTTGAGACTGGCGAAGGACTGGAGAAGAAACAGGAAGATTTTGCGGCTGAGGTTGCGGCGCAGATGAATCAGTAAACTTCTGAGAAGAATTGATTTACGAACCCCTGAAAATCCCATAGAATGGGCATTTTCAGGGGTTTTTTGCGTTCTTAGGAGAAGTTCATAACTTATCGTAAATTACCGTATTTTGAGTGCCGATTTGGGGGATTTTTGGGGGAAGAGTTGGGGGAAAGGGTATCCCCCAAATGGTGGGTGAAAGTTTGCCTCGTTCTTTTAGGAAAAAGGGAGAAGTTTGCTTTGTGTTTCTAATCGGGAATTCTCGCAGATCTCCCCCAAATGATGTTGGAGGTTATAAGTTGTCGCATCTTATCAGAAGGGTATTAGAGGGATGCTGGAAATTGCTGGTTGATGGAGAGGCTGGATTGAATTATAATGATTATATTATTCTTTATAAGAATAATGATGTGTATAGAATAGTTTATCCGAAAATAAAAGAATAGGTTTACATTTTTGATATACTGAGATATGTAAGAATGGAAGGAAAAGGATGGCAAGTAAAAATAAGTTTGAAATCGTGAATGGAAATGTTCATATATCAAGAGAAGAATGGAAACAAATAGCAGAAGTTACCTATCGGGAAGATTACTATGAAGAATTGACAAGTGTTACTTGGACAGCAACGAATGGTTATATTAAAAATGCAAAATTTGGATTGTTGCATAGATATATGATGCAGAAATGGTATGGAAAAGAAGTTTTAGATGAAATGACAAAAAGAGGTTGGGTTGTAGATCACATGAATAACAATGGCTATGATTGCCGAATTTGTAATTTAGAATTTTTACCATCACGTCATAATGTAGCTAAAGGTCAAATATTAGATGTCGAAGCAGAGGAAATGAGACTTCATATTGCACTGAATATATTTAAAGATTTTACAACAGGCTTATATCAAATTTCAATCGGATTTAACGATAATATTTACTTTTATAATGCTGAAACAAAGGAAAATCAGTTGATAAATACATTGTATTTATTATATGACTGCGATTATAAACAAGTGATATATGATGCCGAAGAAATATTGTTAAAATACCAGACAGAAAAGAAATTTGGATTAGGAAAATTAAATTTTATTGATTATAGGTGTGAGTTTCCACCCAAAATAGAGTTTACAGAACGGGAGTTAGATGAAATTGTCAATAGAGATAGGTGTTTCATTGAACGAGATGGAGAAATTTATTTTGTGCCAGGAAAACAAAATTGGATACTTTCGGCTCATTATAAAGAAGGATGGAAACCTTCTTTATAATAGGTTATGTTTTCTGAAATGTAGGTACGATTTGTCTATGCCTAGTAAATGTGGTCGTATTATTTTTATGGTGTAGTAAGATGAAACTGACTTGAAAAAAAAGAAGATTGGTCAAGTGAAAATAATTGAAAGAGAAAGGAATTTGATACATTATGAAAAGAGGGTTTACTCATTTTTATTATTTAATATCATGTCCATCGGATGTGCAGGAAGAATTAGAAATTGTTCTTAATGTCATAGACGAAATTAATATGACGGTTGGAGAGGATAATGGAATTAATATAAAGTGTCTTTATTGGAAAAATAATGCAAGACCTAGTTCTGGTGAGAATGGACAAAATATAATTAATAAGCAATTATTGAGTAGAGCAGATGGTATTATAGCGTTATTTTGGACTAAATTTGGAACTCCAACCGAAGAGTATGGTTCTGGCACAGAAGAGGAAATTGAAAAATCTATTTTACAAGGAAAAAATGTAATGTTATATTTCTCTAATAAGCCAATTAACCCAGATAAAATTGATTATCAACAATATGTACGTGTTATAGAATTTAAAAAGAGGTATTCAGGACTTTTTGCTGAATATAATACATTGGATGATTTTAGACAAAAATTAAATAGGCATATATTAGATTTGATGTCTAAACTAATTGAGAAGGAAGCAATTTTTTCTCAACATGTAGTTGAGCAAGATATGAGTTTGACAGAAATTATGGAGTGTGGATGGTTTATACGTCGATTTCTTCTTGAATTGCCTGTAAATCAAGAATCAATATCTATTTTTCAAGAGCGTATTGATAAAATAGTGCAGTTGGCTAATAGATTTGAGTTATTAAATGATAGGGATT
>Ga0137308_100494_pt1 | contig 62885 bp, 73 predicted proteins | sample Inofrocosms_June_FD_97181 | JGI IMG/M metagenome (GOLD analysis project Ga0137308, IMG submission 97181) | Mouse cecal microbial communities from Vienna, Austria - N-Acetylneuraminic and N-Acetylglucosamine D2O microcosms_June | ecosystem: Host-associated > Mammals > Digestive system > Large... | reverse complement strand
AATGACACATTTTTATCTGAAGATATTGAGGGAATAAATACTGGTAATGATGATATGCAATACCAACAGAAACAGGGAGTTCACATAACAGGAAATATTATGAATTTATCAGATTATGAATATTCGTATTCTGTTGTGGTAAGTGAAAAAATGATTTCATTAAATAATCAGCAGATAGGTGGTATTGACCAGTTTGAGGAATATCTTAAAGAACTTGACAGGCAGCAAAAAGTTCTTCTTGTGGACGATTTTGCGGTTTCTGCCACATTTCATAAAGTACAGGAACTACTAGATGCCTATGGAATGAAATACGAGAAGGAAAGTGATGAATAATGTACAAAGTTAGAAAAATGATGGTCATATTATTATCAGGAGTATGTGTATTGATACTGGTGGGATGGGGAGAAAAGTCAGTTGAATTATTAAATGATAAACCACTCATTGACTTGAAGACAGCAATAAAAGAAGTACCTTTAGGAAAACAAGGAAATACACTTATTATAGAAAATCATGAGAAATCAAGTGATGAAATTGTTACAATCGACCAGAATGAAAACATCCCGAGCAAAGAAATAGGGGGATCACAAAATAAAGTTGAATATAAAATAATAATCAAAGATACAACTGTTACATATAATGGAACAATACATACGGATATGCAAAGTTTAAAAAATAAGATAGCTAGTGATTGTGATGATATGGAGATAAAGATACGTTTGATAGATGATTTTGCTGAAAGCCATGTTTATAAGGAGACACTTGCCATTTTAGAGCAGTTGCACAAAGAAAATAATCTTGAATATCAAGAAGATACTAGGTATGATTGACATTTACGGACAGGAGACAAAAGAATGCATATTAATAAACAACCTTTTTTTCTCTTTTTTCTATTATTGCTAGCCATATTACTTTGTGGTTTTGGATTTTCTAAATCAGAAATGATTATGGATACAGAGCAAAATGTTGTATATCAAAATTTCTCTATTGATAAAGTACTTACGGATTTTGAAGCGGATAAGGCTTCAGCTAAGACTCAATATAACAATTGCAGAATAGTTATATGTGGAAAAGTATCGGAAATAACAAAAAATTCCAAAGCTGTGCTAGTATCTGCCGTAAACGGAAATCAAGAAGGAACAATAAAGTGTTCTTTTTCTGATAAAGATCTGACCGCTTATGCTAAAACGCTTTCGCAAGGGGATTTTGTTAAGGTTTATGGCAAATTTTCCGTAAGTATAATAGGGGGTAATTTAAATATAGACGTTTCTAAAATTGAAAAAACCGTTGTAAATACAACTATAGATACTTGCTATTCGTTATTGAATGGAAAGACGATTGATAGGGAAAGTTTGTCGGTTCGTACTCTTGCAGATAAAAAGATTACATACTATCTTCCAAACGACTGGTCAGCGGTTGAATATAATATTATAGAAAATGATTTGGGTGTCATTGAGGGATATCAATATAGATTAAATGAAATTTCGCAATCTGCCGCAGTTCAGCCTGAAAGTTTTTTTGTTTGTTATTTTGACAATCAATTATTAAAATTTTCGGGTGATAAAAGCAAGACAGATTTAATTGAAAGGTCTATAATTGCCAATATATTAAATAAAAAAGCGGAGAGCTTAGCGAAGTTTCCAATTAAGAAAATAGATACCTATTATGGTGCAAAGTATCAGTATTATCAAGATGCTTATAGGGACAATCTAGGTCAGGGATATCATGTTGAATTTGCATTCCAGAAAGTTGGTATGGACGGTATTCTTGTTTATTTATACGTCTATCATGATGCGAACCATATTGATGATATTATGTTTTTGATGCGATTATTGGAAGTACAATAGAGATACCATAATTATATGAAATAAATTTGCAACTTACCTGCCTATTTTGGTAACTTACCAGATAGGCACTTTTTTATTGGGCAAAAACATGCTAGAGTGTGCTTAAAATATATTATAAAAATTAAAAAGATCGGAGGGTTTTCACATGAGAAAAAGGTGGAACAAACTATGGAAGGGATTCGTGCTGTTCACAGTGGTCTTGGTGGTTTTGGCAGGCGGCGCGGGGATGCTTTTTGGGGAAGAGCTCAAAATCACATCGTCCATTCGCAGGCTCTCAGGGGCGGACAGGGTTTATTATATGGAAGCGGATACGGATTACCATTTTGAGGAGTTTCTCGAGGCCGGGGGCGCGGATTCGGACAAGGAAGTCAGCGCGTTTTTGACAAAATGCATTTCGAAGGGATTTTATCAGATGGAGGTCACAAACGAAGGGCCGGCGTGCAGTGTGATTTCTGCGCTCGACGGTGCGGGCAGCCATGTGTGGGGGCGGAATTTTGACTGGGACGGCTCGGTGCCAATCATCGTAAAGTGCACACCCAAAGACGGATATGCTTCGGTTTCTACTTGTGATTATAAGAATATCACCGACAGCGCGGAGATTGTGCCGGAGCAGTTTGCGTACAAAATGCTGGCAATCGCTGCGCTGTATGTTCCGATGGACGGGATGAACGAGGCTGGACTGTGCGTGGCGGACTTGGAGGTGAACGAGGGCGGAATGATTGCGGTGGACACAGACAAGCCGGATTTGACGGTCACAACGGCAATCCGTCTGCTGCTCAACCGCGCTGCGACGGTGGAGGAGGCTGTGGCGCTTTTGGGACAGTATGATCTCCATGCTTCCGGCGGAATCAGCCATCACCTCGCCATTTCCGATGCGTCTGGCGCATCGGTCAGCGTGGAGTTTGTGGACGGTGAGATGGTGGTGGTGGATACGAACTGTGTCACCAATTTTAATCTTGCCAACGGCGACCCGGCGGCTGGCGGGGAGAGCGCGCAGCAGCGGTATTTCAAACTCTGCGAAATCTATGAGGGCGCTTGCGGCACGCTCACTGCTGAGGCGGTGAAGCAGGCGCTGTCGCAGGTGGCAAAGACGGAGGGAGAATGGTGGACACAGTGGTCGATCGTGTACCAGCAGGACACAAAGACGGTATCTTATTATTTTTATGGAAAGTATGAGGACGAGATACAGATCACGATGTAGCGGATAAAATTGTGTAATATTCACAAAACTTACTCATTTTTGGTAATTTTTTTGGTAGAATTAAGTCTGATAAAATAAGAGTAAATCTATCAACGGTGAATTGACGAAAGGAGTAAGGAAATGAGAAGTTTAAAGACAAAAGTTATCGTACCGCTGCTTTTCATCGCGTTAGTCGGGATTTGCTCTTCTTTTTTGGGGCTGATTTCGCTCAAGCAGCTCGGTGCGGCGGGCAATGAGATTGCAGCCCAGAGAGTGCAGGTCATTATCACGCTGGATGCGATATCCTCCAATATCCAGCAGATGCAGCAGCTCTTGCTGACACACAGTGTCATGGATACCAAGGAGGACAAACAGCGTGTGGAAGAACGGATGAGCGTTTCGGCGGCGACGCTGCGCGCTTATCTGGACGCATTTCGGGAACTTGCGGACGATGAGGATTTATGATACCTATATGCAAAACTATAATGATACATTCAGTCTCAGTGCGATGAACAATACGCGCGAGGTGACGGCGAAGGTGAACGGAATCCTGCGGGATATCTTTAACCAGCTGCACGATAAGATTGAGGTGATGATCGGCGAGGAGCAGACGGAAATAGGATTGGCGAAGGGAAAGCAGGATAATATCTATGACAACGCAGTTATAATCGCTTATGGAATGCTGATAATGATGGTAGTGTTGTTTGTCATGAGCGTGATCATAGCAGTGAAAGCCATTATTCTGCCGACCATTTCCTATGAGAGAAAGATTGGGGAAATAACACAGAAAATCAATGATAAGAACGGAGATCTGACGGAGCGCGTGACAATACATACGGCGGACGAGGTTGGAAAACTTGTCCGGGGCGTGAATTTGTTTATTGTCACCCTGCAAAAGATTATCAGCGAGATTGTGTCGTCTTCGGAGGATTTGGACACAACTTTTCAGCATGTCAATGACAGTGTAACGGAAGCAAACAAGGATTCGAATGAGATCTCGGCGGCGATGGAGCAGGCGGCTTCCACGATGGATTCTATCTCCACGACAATCCATGATATCAATGAGCGCACAGTGAGCGTCGGAAAGGCGGTCAACAATGTGTCTGATGTCACCCACAATATCTACGGCTACACAAAACAGATGAAGCAGCGCGCCGAGGATATGGAAAAGACTGCCGAGAAAAACAAAAATGGAACCAATGATGTTGTCGGCAGGATTTTGACACAGCTAAATCAGGCAATTGAGAACAGCAAGAGTGTAGCGATGGTCGATGAGCTGACAAATGAAATCCTGCAAATATCAGGAAAAACAAATCTGCTTGCACTCAATGCATCCATAGAGGCGGCACGTGCGGGTGAGGTTGGAAAGGGTTTTGCGGTTGTCGCGGACGAGATCCGACAGCTTGCGGACTCCAGCCGTGAGACGGCAAACAAAATCCAGAACATCAATGGTCAGGTGATCAGTGCAGTAAATGAGCTGAGTGACAACGCAAATGAAATGATTGGATATATCTCAGGGACAATCCTGCCGGATTATGATGTCTACGCGGCATCTGGGCAGCAGTATCGGGAGGATGCCGAGCAGGTCAGCAGTGCGATGAACAACTGTATCAGTGAGATGGAGGAGCTTCGTGGACATATCGAACATCTGGTTGGACAAATGGGGGAGATTGAGGCTTCTGTGGAGGAGTGCAGCAAGGGAATCTGTGATTCTGCGGATTCCACATCACGCCTTGTGGATGAGATGAAGCAGGTGTACGACAATATGGAGTCCAGCGTCAAGGTTGTAGGCAAGCTGAAACTAAGCTCGGAGGCATTTGTGAAGCTGTGAGAGAACCAAAAGCGAATGCGGAAGCGCAGCTGATGTGTTGATTGTTTATAGAGGGAGGAAATGAGAATGAGAAAAAGAATGATGGCAGTGCTTCTTGCCGGACTGCTTGCAGGCTTTTATAGTCTGCCTGTAGCTGCGACGGAGCAGGCGGCAGACGCGCAGACAGAATTAAAGCTTGCAGATGTGGACGTTGAGATTTTTGACATTAATTCAGTTGCGTATCAGGGAAGTTCTGTGCTGCCGTTGATGTCGGCGGCAGTGGTGATCGTCGTGCTGGGTGCACTGGTGACAATTGTATTGGTGTGCAGGACTCGCACATATGAATAAAGTATTAGATTTGTCAGAGCGGTCAGGAAACCTTGATTCCAGACTGTTCTGCAAACTCCTGCCGTCTGCGCATCAGCTCCTGCTGCTTTTCTTTGGGCAGCGCCTTGAAAATATCCTCATATTCCAAATCCATCAGCGGTACATCTTCGACCGCAATTTTAAAAAGCTGTGCATCGAGCCAGTTTGTCCACAAATCATTAAAAAGTGCACTGCTTTCTGTGAAACAGTTTGTTTCGGCAAATCCATATGTCATATCGTAATATCTCAGGCGCACGTAGCCATACCGTCCGGCGTCAGCCACCATAATCCCAACTTCTTCATTTTCAAGTTCTGCAAAGGCTTCTTTGACTTTGCGGCATTTTTCACGTTCTTCGTCACTGATATACACTACATCTTTCATCGTTTTCCCCATTTCTTTTTTGAATTGATTCCCCTGTTTGATTTATTATAGTCTGCGAATACTATGCCGTCAACAAAAACTATGCTGTCATTTTGGCTGTATTCCGCTGCTTCTATTTTTAGCGAATGGACTGCTTTTAGTCCCATTATATCACAATTATTTCATAAAATAAAGAAAAAAGGACCGATTTTGGTTCATATTTTGAACTGATATAAATTTTGAAAGGTGTGATTTTGTGGAACAAAAGATAAAACAGGATACATATGGGACAATTGGCTTGAATATTCGCAGGCTGCGGCTGTCAAAGGGAATCGGGCAGATTGATCTGGTTCGTATGATGAATCTGCAGGGTATTCCAATCACGAGAGAGTGCCTTGGCAAGATAGAGCGGGGTATACAGCATGTCCAGCTACAGCAGTTGAGGGCGATCAAGGATTCGCTGGACACGACGTATGATAAGCTGCTGGACTGAGGGAGAGCATTTTTTAGTCTTGCGTTCACTGGCAGGGTAGCATATAATAATAGCATCGAGATCGAAATTTTTATTTTTACATAAGAAAGGACGAAACGATGCAGATCCAGATACAATGTTGCGGTATTGTCTTAATGATGGTATTATTTTATTTTTACATACGCCAGAAACGGATCGCGCTGAACACTCAGCGGGCATTTTTGGGTGTTTATGGGGCGACTTTTGCCTGTATCGTATTGGACGTTTTCTCGATTGGCGTCATTGAATACCGGCATGTGCTGTCGGAGGTGTTTGCAAAGTTTGTGGCAAAGAGTTATCTGGTCTCGCTGCTCGGTGTGGCGCTCAGCGCACTGTCCTATATGTGTGTCGATATTTATGCAAAGCGGGAAGTTTACTGGCAGCAGATGCGCAAGTATCTGATCTTGACCGCGGCGGGGGTGCTCGGTATTTACGCAGTACCGCTTTATTACCAGTACAGCGCGGACGGGGCAAAGGTTGAGTACACGTATGAGCCGAGTGTGTATGTGACGTATGGAATGGCGCTCATTTTTTTCGTGAGAATCTTTCATTTGCTGCACAAGGAAAGGGCAAAGATCAATCCCAGACGGCGCGAGGCAGTCTGCATCTGGCTGCTGGTTTGGATTGTGGCGTCACAAATTCAATTTATGTATACAAATATTTTGATTGTGGGTTATGCGGGAGCCATCGGGATTATGGTGCTCTATCTCAAGTTAGAGAATCCTGAGACGAACCTGGACAGGAATACGGGTTTATTCAACAGCGGTGCACTGTATCAGTATGCCAAGCAATTTTATGTCAAGGAGCAGGATTTCTCTGTGCTGGTGCTGCTCTTTGGAAGTATTGCATACCAGAATGTGCAGATGGAGAGACGCGAGCTGGCAAGGATGGAAATCATTGAATATCTGCTGAAGATACCAGATGCCCTTGTCTTTAAAAATGCGGAGGATGAGTACTATGTAGTGTTTGCAGATATGGAGACAGCGAAGGAGGGGGTCCGCAGGATTCGAAGCCGTTTCCGATTAGGGTGGGGCGTGAATGATGCGAGTATCGTGCACCCGCGTTGGCTGTATCTGCCCCATGCCAATATCGTAGATTCGGTTGAAGATCTGCTGTATTTTATCCGTTATGTGCGGCAGAATGCAAAGACTTTTTCCGAGAATGATTTTCTCAGCATTGGCAGAGACAGTGTAGAGCAGATGAACAGAGTGCATGAGACGGAGCAATTAATAATAGAAGCGATCGAGTATGACCGCGTGGAGGTCTTTTACCAGCCAATCTACTCGACGCGAGAGCAGCGCATTACCTCGGCGGAGGCGCTGGTCCGCATCCGCGACCGGGAGGGAAATATCGTGCCGCCGGGTGTCTTTATTGATATTGCGGAGGAGAGCGGTATGATTCTAAAGCTTGGCGAGATGGTGTTTGAAAAGGTCTGCCAGTTTATCAAGAGACATCCGCTCAACCACTACGGGATGCAATATATCGAAGTAAACCTGTCAGTGATTCAGTGCGCCTACGAAGATTTGGCGCAGGACTATATCAGAATTATGGAAAGGTATCAAGTGGCGCCTGCAAATATCAATCTGGAAATCACAGAGTCGGCATCGACCAATGCCAAAAAGACGCTGCTTGGCAACATGGCGGAGCTGATGGAGTACGGGGTGAAATTCTCGCTCGATGATTTCGGAACCGGCCAGTCGAACTTGAACTATATTGTGGATATGCCGGTCGATCTCGTCAAATTTGACAGAAGCATGACAAGCTCTTATTTCGAGAACGGCAAGGCGCGGTATGTCATGGAGGCGGCGATTCACATGATTCACGGAATGAATCTGGAAATCGTGTCGGAGGGCATCGAGACGGCGGAGCAGTTTCGGACGATGGAGGAGCTGGGCATCAGCCACATACAGGGATATTATTTCTCAAAGCCGCTGCCGGAGGAGGAATTTATACAGTACTTGGAAACCAAAAATGCAGGATAAGACAAAAGCGCCGCGGCAGTTGTCAGGAAAATACAGCAATGGAGCGGAGTGAACAGTTGAGGAGAGGGGATTCACGCAATGTACAAAATAGCAGTCTGCGATGACAATCCGGCAGATGCGGACTATGTAGCAGACATCATCAGACGGTGGGCGCAAGCCTGCGCAGTCCTAATGGAGATCGAGCGTTTTCCCTCCGCGGAGGCATTTTGGTTTCAGTATGAGGAGAACAGATGCTATGACATCTTGTTTCTGGATATCGAGATGGAGCCGGAGGGCATGAATGGAATCGAGCTGGCGGCAAAACTTCGCAAGAACGATAGTTCGATTCAACTTGTGTTTGTCACAGGGTATATGGAGTATATTGCGGACGGCTATGATGTGGAGGCGCTGCACTATCTGTTGAAACCTGTGACGGAGGAGAAGCTAGGCAGTGTGCTGGCGCGTGCGCTTGCGCGGGTAAAGGCTCGGGAGAAGGAACTGTTCTTGCAGACGACAGACGGCAGTGTGCGCGTTTTGAATAGTGAGATTCGCTATCTGGAAGTGCAGCGCAATTATGTGACCATACATGCGGCGGAGGAGTACACCGTCAAAAGGACGCTTGGAGACTTGGAAAAGGAGTTGGATGAAAGTTTTTTTCGAACAGGGCGTTCTTTTATCGTGAATCTGCGGTTTGTGCGAAAAATCACAAAAACGCAGGTATTCTTGAAGGACGGGGCGCAGGTGCCGCTCTCGCGCGGACTGTATGAAGGCATCAACCGCGCGATGATACAATATTTTTGATTTTCCAGACAAAGAAAGTGAAGGTGAAGGGTATTTTTATAGAGAAACTGATAGATCGGCGCATCGCAGCGTATCAGAGTGAGCTGCTGGCGACACACTACGCAGAGGTAGAAAATATGTACCGCAAGATGCGCGGGTGGCGCCATGATTACCGAAACCATATCCAAGTGCTCAAAAGCTATGCGGACATGGGAGCGCTTGATGAGCTTAGGCGCTATCTGGACGAGCTGGGCAATGACTTGGACACCGTGGATTTGGCGCTCAAGACTGGCAACAAAATGACGGACGTGATCTTAAACAGCAAGATTTCGCTGGCAAAGTCAAAGGAAATCGCTGTGACAGTGGACGCCCATGTGGCGGTGGCGCTCACCACAGCGGAGATTGATCTGTGTATCATTATAGGCAACCTGTTTGACAATGCCATCGAGGCGAATATGGCGCTGCCGAAGGAGGAGCGCATGATTCGCGTCTACATGGATATGAAGAACACACAGCTATACATGTCCTTTACCAACCGCACTGCGGCAAAGAAGCAGCACAAGGTAAACGGGCGGTTTCTGACCTCCAAGGGAACAGGGCATGGCTATGGGCTGGTGCGGATTGACACGATTGTTGAACGCTATCAAGGATATATCAGCAGAAACAGTGAAGATGGCGCCTTCACGACGGAAATACTGCTGCCCCAGTGAGACCTTTCGGTGCATTTTATCCCCAGAGCGCACGCTTTCGTCCCCAGATGAATCATCTGGGGATTTTTTGTGTTATGATATGGGAACGATAAAGAACTATATAGGAAATCTATATAGAAGGGAGTAGATTGTGATGATAGAAGATGTTGAAAAACGAAAAAAATATGGCGTGCTTAGCAATGTGCTTTTTATGCTGCACATGGCAAAGTGTACTGCGCCAAGCGTCACCGTGCTTGCGGTGCTCGACGGGCTGACCATGGTGGCAGTGTCTGTTGTGGAGCTGTATGTAGCGCCGTCGATTCTGCGCAGCTTAGAGCGGCAGGATACACTGTACAGGCTGTTGTGTGTCATCTTGTTCTTTACCGTGGGAATCACGGCAGTTAGTGCATTGCAGGCATATATCAAACGAAATTTGATGTTTGGGAGAATCGCGGTGCGCGATGCAGTCTTGATGAAAGTCAGGCGCAAGATGAGTACTTGTTCTTATCCGTTGCACGAAAGTCAATCGTTTCGCAATCTGTTGAGCAAGGCATTCGATGCGATGAACGACAACAGTAAGGCAGCGGAGGCAATCTGGAACACCTTATCCGGGCTGCTTCAAAACAGTCTGGGGTTTGTGATCTATATGGCGCTGCTCAAAAAGGTGGACACCGTTGTGATTCTGGCAACGATTGTCACGGCAGTTGTGGGCTATGTGGTCAATTACTATGTCAATGAATGGAATTACCGCCACCGCGGGGAAGAGGAGGAGCTGCTCAAAAAGATCGAATATGTGCAGTATAGCGTACAGGACCGCATGCTGGCAAAGGACCTTCGCATATTTGGAATGCAGGAGTGGCTGCGCGGGATTTACCAGCAGTATATCAGACTCTATCTTGACTTCGGCGCGCGCAGGGAAAAGCGGTATATTGTGGCGGACTTCACCAATCTGGCGCTGGGGCTTCTGCGAAATGGGATTGCGTATGCAAAGCTGCTGCAACTGGTACTGGACGGGAGCATTGGCGCCACGGAATTTCTGCTGTACTTCTCGGCGGTCAGCGGGTTTACGGCATGGATTTGCGGCATGATGGAAATGCTGTCCACGCTGCACAGGCAGGGACTAGAGCTTGATGCGGTGCGGGAATTTCTGGATTACGAAGAGGTTTTTTGCATGGAGGAGGGCAAGCCGCTTGTGCGGGAGGCGGGGGCAGCGTACACCATCGAGCTGCGCGATGTGACATTTGGCTATAAGGGGACCGCGCAGGCGTCGGAAAAACCGATCTTTTCACATCTGAATCTCACGATTCATCCGGGGGAGAAGCTTGCCATTGTGGGACTCAATGGAGCGGGCAAGACCACGCTGGTGAAGCTCATCTGCGGCTTTTATGACCCGGACGAGGGAGAGGTACTGCTAAACGGCGTCAATATCAAGACATATAACCGCAGGGATTACTATCGGCTCATTGCGGGCGTTTTTCAGGACTTCTCGCTGATTCCGGCGAGCGTGGCGGCGAATGTGGCGCAGGATATCGAACATATAGACCGCAAAAAGGTTCAGGACTGCATTGAGAAGGCGGGATTAAGACAGAAAATCGAGTCGCTCTCAGAGGCGTATGATACACTTCTTGACAGAAATGTCTACACAGAGGCAACAGAGCTTTCTGGCGGGGAACTGCAAAGGCTGATGATTGCGCGGCTCTTGTATAAAGACTGCCCGATTGTGGTACTCGACGAGCCGACCGCCGCGCTCGACCCGATTGCGGAGAGCGATATTTATGAGAAATATCATGAGCTGACCAGCGGAAAAAGTGCAGTATTTATCTCGCACAGACTGGCTTCCACCCGTTTCTGTGACCGGATTTTGCTCATCGAGAACGGGACAATCGCAGAGGAGGGGACCCATGAGGAGCTGCTTTTAAATGGCAGGCGCTACACAGAGCTGTTTGAACTGCAACGCAAATATTATGTCACAGTTCCTTAGCGCAAACATTGTACTGGCGGCAAAGTCTATAATACAGCATAAAGGTTAGATTAGGAGGCAGAAGCATGAAAAAGACAAAGAAGTACCAATTGATGAAAAGGGCGGTTTGTATGTGGTGCAGGGAACAGCCGGCGCTGTTTGGCTCGACTGCGCTGTATGCCTTGCTCAATGCAGTCATTCCCTACATTACCCTCTGGTTTACGGCACAGATATTAAATGAGCTTGCAGGGACAAGACAGCGCGGGCTGCTGATACAGAAAATCGTGGCGCTGCTTGTGGCGGAGAGTGTCTTATTACTGCTAAAGGCGGCTGCTCTGCGGTGGAATCATACATTGTCGGACGGGTTTTGCATGAAATTATATGAATGGAAACGCCATTTTGACAAGCTGTTGTCCATGGACTTTTGTGATGTGGAGAATCCACAGACGCATGAGCTGTTAAATGCCGTGCAGCAGACTTCCCATTGGAGTAGTTTTGGTATGCGGATGGTGTACTATCAGTTTCAGAATTTTTTGGAGGCGGTGTTTCAACTGATTGGCGGCATTGCGCTCTCCGTATCGCTGTTTCGGCTGCCGGTGCGGCAGGAGGCGGGCTGGCTTGTGATGCTGAATCATCCAGTCTGCATTGTACTGGTCACACTGCTGCTTGCCGGTGTGACAGCGCTGTCGCCTTATCTGGAAACCATCAGCACAAAATGCTGGATTGAATGCGATGCAGAGTGCACGCTCGGAAACCGCTTTTTTTCCTTTTTGTACAATTTAATGTCAGAGCCAAAGCGGGCATTGGATGTACGGCTGTACCGGCAGGATATCTTTTTTGACCAGATTACGTCTATTCAGGACAGCTATGGGACGAAATCAAAAGCGGCGCGCTATGCCAGAGGAAAGGCGGGCGCCGCCTGCGCGGCGTCAGTGGCAGTCTCCAAGATTTTTATAGGGCTGATCTATCTCTTTGTATGTCTCAAGGCATGGGGCGGCGCCTTTGGCATCGGGTCTGTCACGCAGTATGTTGGCGCGATTACGGCGCTGTCGGGCGGGCTGGCAAAAATCCTTGAAATTGTGGGCGAGGCGGGCATCAACGCCTTTTATCTGGAACGGGAATTTTCCTTTATGGATATTCCGAATCAGATGTATCAAGGCTCGCTCACGGTTGAAAAGCGCGCGGACCAGCACTACGAGGTGGAATTTCGCAATGTGAGCTTTCGCTATCCCAATGCAGAGAACTTTGCACTGAAAAATATTTCCATGAAATTCAAAGTGGGGCAGCGTCTGGCAGTGGTGGGGCAGAATGGATCTGGTAAGACTACATTTATCAAGCTGCTGTGCCGTCTGTATGACCCGACTGAGGGGCAGATTTTATTGAATGGAATTGATATCCGCAAGTATGACTACCGGGAGTATATGCGCGTGTTCTCTGTGGTTTTTCAGGATTTTCATCTGCTTGCCTTCTCTGTGGGGCAGAATATCGCGGCAAGGGAAAGCTATGACAGGGAACGGGCTCAGAGCTGCTGCCAGAAGGCGGGGGTGTGGCAGCGTGTGGCGTCGATGGCGTCGGGAATGGATACCGTGCTGTACAAGGATTTGTCCGAGAAGGGTGTGGAGGTGTCCGGCGGCGAGGCGCAGAAGCTTGCGATTGCGAGAGCCTTGTACCGGGATTCGGCTTTCTTGATACTCGACGAGCCGACTGCTGCGCTCGACCCGCTGTCGGAGTATGAGATTTATGCGCGTTTGAGTGAGATTGTGGAGGACAAGACGGCAGTCTACATCAGCCACCGCCTTTCCTCCTGCCGCTTCTGTGACGAAATTCTGGTTTTTCATAAGGGGTGTATGGTGCAGCAGGGAAGCCATGAGAGGCTGCTTGCACAAAAGGACGGCAAGTACCGCGAACTGTGGAATGCACAGGCGCAGTATTATGTGGCGGAGCATTGAGTACACACTCGTTTTTGCATATTATAATGCTTCTTGTCGGAGCCAAGCCATGCCCGGGTAGAGCTTTCCGGTGCGCGCGAAGTATTCAACGCATTCGGCGGCAAGCTTGGGGTCATGCATGGTGTATTTCTTGAGAATGATAGACTGGCAGTCGCCCGGCACCATCGGGGACTCCTCATCGGAATCAAGATAATCCGGGTCAAAGCACGAGCAGAAATAGCCGTCTGGAGAAGTGTCTCCCACGACATACTGTATAGCAATCCAGCGGTTGTCAATCTCAATCTGAAAAAATTCCTCCTCGATTGCCGTTTCGACATCATCATGCGGAGAGAGAAAGACAGAAACCTTGTCCGCCTGTTGTATACTATGGATTAATTGCTGCAGGTCCGTCTCTGTGAGCTTTTCGCCGTCGCCATGCCCGAAGGCATCGAAGGTATACAGGACTTTCAGACCTGTAGGCATTGCGGGAGGGGGCGTTTCTGGGGAAATGATAGTTGTTTTGCACTCTTTCATGACAGTACTCTCCTTTTTATATAATTTTTAATAGTATTTTCTTTTTCTATTATATTACTGAACAACAGGGGTGACAAGTGTTACTTTTCGTCCCTGTGTCAAAGCAGTATCCGTCAAAAATACCGATATACACGTATACAAAATATTGACAGATGGGGAATAGATGTTATATAGTAGGGAAGGAATCAATAAATAATTACAAGAGAGTATTATTTTCATAGGCGGAACTGCGTATGAATGATGGAGGTTATGGAAAATGAAAGCATACAAGGATTTAAGCAAGGAAGAATTGCGTGCACTTCAGACGGAACTTCAGGCACAGTATGAAAAATTAAAAGAGTCAGATATCAAACTCGACATGTCGCGCGGCAAGCCTGCTGCGGACCAGCTCGATCTGTCTGTCGGCATGCTCGATGTGCTCAACAGCAAGTCCGCATTCAAAGGCTTGGACAAGATAGACATTCGAAATTATGGAGCATTTGATGGTATCAAAGAGGCAAAGGAGCTTTTTGCAGAGCTGATGGAATGCCCGGTTGATCATGTGATGGTATTTGGCAATTCCAGCTTAAATATCATGTATGATCTGGTTTCAAGGGCAATGGTGCACGGCATCGGCGGCAATACACCGTGGTGTAAGCAGGAGAAGGTAAAGTTCCTGTGTCCTGTTCCGGGATATGACAGACATTTTGCCATCACAGAGGGCTTTGGCATTGAGATGATCAATATTCCGATGGATGAGAACGGTCCAGATATGGACTTAGTTGAACAGTATGTAGGCAGCGACCCGGCGGTCAAGGGCATCTGGAATGTGCCCAAGTACACCAACCCGGCAGGCGTCGTATATTCCGACGAGGTAGTCAGGAGATTTGCAAACTTAAAGCCGGCGGCGCCTGATTTTAGAATCTATTGGGATAACGCATACGCATTCCATCATATTTATGTAGATCATAAAGTTGAAATGCTCAACATTGTGACCGAATGTGAGAAGGCGGGCAATCCAGATCTGTATTATCAAGTGTGCTCGACCTCCAAGGTGACGTTTCCGGGTGCGGGTGTGGGCGCGCTGATCACTTCGCCGGCAAATCTTGCGGAGGTGAAGAAGACCGTGAGCTTACAGACCATCGGGTTTGACAAGATCAACCAGATGCGCCATGTGCTGTACTTTAAGAATGCGGCGGGCGTCCACGCCCATATGGAGAAGCATGCAGCGCTGTTAAAGCCTAAGTTTGAGGCGGTTCTTGACTGCCTTGACAGAGAGCTTGGCGGACTGGAGATCGCCCGCTGGCTCAGACCGCTCGGCGGATACTTTATCGCATTTGATACGCTGGAGGGCTGTGCAAAGCGCGTGGTGGCGCTCTGCAAGGAGGCGGGCGTAGTGATGACGCCGGCTGGCTCAACCTTCCCGTATATGAAGGATGACGCGGACACCAGCATCCGCATCGCGCCGACGCTTCCCACACCCGACGAGCTCAAGCAGGCATGCGAGGTGTTCGTACTCTGTGTGAAGCTGGCATCGGTTGAGAAATATCTGGCGGCATAAATGAAAAAGGGCACCTGTGTGCATATAAAAACGACTGTCTGAAACGGCAGTCGTTTTTATATGCGTCTGGGCACCTGCAATAAATATTTTTCTACAAACTCTTTTCGGACTGCCTGTTTCATGAGCAGGGCAGTGATCTTTTGCTGAACCTGTGATTCGAGTTCGAATTTCGTGGTGGTAAATTCCTTGTTGAGAATCGCAGTAAAGATCTTGGGAATCTGTCCGTTCTGCTGCGTGTCAAAGACCATGGAGAACCCGTGGGTGTAGCAGAAGGACACAATGGTCGTCAGCGTCGAGGCGACCACGCGGCCGAGCGAATCATCTTTGTAGGGCGCTGTCGTCAGGCGCGCCGGCGGGAGAAATTCCACGCTGATAATCTTCCAGTCGGTCTCTGTCCTCAGGCAGTAGGCGATGCGGCAGGTATCATATATGAGATAGATCGTCACATCATTGTTGCTGATTACCAGATAATAGTGTTTGGCATCATATAGGATTTGATTGATTTTCCCGTTTAAGACATACATGCTCTTATAAATCTTTACCTGGTGGTTCGTCGATTCATCGCATTTCATGACCAGCTTGTCATGTCGTTTTTTCTTCCGGTGCTTTTCAAGTTCTGCAGCCAGATAGAATCCTTCTTTTGGCTCAAACTCGTAAATCATAATCTCGTTTACCTTCCTTGGCTTAGGAACTGTAGAAAGATAACTGACACTTTCCGGCAATTCCTTATGGGATTTTTGATGACACAATCATTGATATTATAAAATATAAAAAAGTTTTTTGCAACTACGTTTCCCGAGATTGTATAAAATCAATTAATACAATGTCAGCGTTTGTGCGAAAGCGATCAAAAAAGACAATTGTTTGTATTTTTATAAAATAAACAGTATAAAACAGTTGACAACAGTTAACTACTGTTATATACTGTTTATATCAAAGACGGCAGGGAACTGTCTTTGAGGAATGTTCATGAACAAATAGTGGAGCATCTGGCGCATCAGACCAGAGAAGAAGGATGTTGAGACCATATGAATATGATTATTAACCATTCATCAATGCAGCCTGTATATGAGCAGATCGTGTGCCAGATCAAAGGAAAGATCATAAAGGGTGAGTTGATTGAGGAGACCTTGCTTCCGTCTGTCAGAACGCTGGCAAAAGAAATTAAAGTCAGTGCGCTCACGGTCAAGAAGGCATATGACCAGTTGGAGGCGGAAGGATTTGTCATCACGGTGCACGGCAAGGGAAGTTATGTGGCAAGCGCCAATCAGGCGCAGCTGCTTGAGGAGAAGAAAAAAGAAGTGGAGACAGAGTTTGAGCAGGCGATTCGCAAGGCGCGAAGCTGCGGCATGGAGGACAGCGAGATCCGCGCACTGTTTGAGATTGTGCTCGAGGACTCTTAATCCTAAAGGTAGAAGGAAAGGAAGTGCAGACAATGATTCGACTGGACAATGTAGTCAAACAATATGACAAGTTTCGGCTGGATTGCTCTTTGCAGGTGCCCGAAGGACGGGTTACAGGACTGATCGGAAGAAACGGCGCCGGCAAAAGTACGGCATTTAAAACAATGCTGGGGTTGATTGAGATCGAAGGCGGGACGGTGAAGGTATTTGGCAAAGCGGCCAAAAACCTCACAGCCAAGGACAGAGAGCAGATTGGCGTTGTGCTCGCGGATTCCGGCTTTAGCGGGTATCTGCGCATCAAGGATTTGATGCCTGTGCTGGATACACTGTACACGGATTTCTCGCGCGAGCAGTTTATGGCGGGCTGCGAACGAATGGAGCTGCCGATCAATAAGAAAATCAGAGAGTTTTCTACCGGCATGAAGAGGAAACTGCAGATTCTTGCAGCGCTCTCGCACAATGCCAGACTCTTGATACTCGACGAGCCGACTGCGGGGCTTGATGTCGTGGCGCGGGATGAACTTCTGAATCTTCTGCGCGAGTACATGGAGACCGAGGGGCGCAGCATTCTCATCAGCTCACATATTTCAAGTGACTTAGAGGGCATCTGCGATGATGTGTATCTGATTGAGAACGGCAGAATGCTGCTGCATGAGGACACAGATGTGCTGTTGAATGAATATGGTTTATTGAAGGTGACGTTTGAGCAGTTTGCCATGCTCGACCAGCGGTATCTGCTTCGAAAGAAAAAGGAGAGTTTTGGCTATAGCTGTCTGACAAACAAACGGCAGTTTTATCAGGATAATTTTCCGTCTGTCGTGATCGAGAGAGGCGATATTGACAAGGTGATTCTAATGCTCACGACGAGCGGAGAATAGAGTTGGAGGGAGTTTTGATGAGCAGACCAGTAAAAGGTTTATTGATAAAGGACTTACGATTGATCGTTATACAGATGAAGATGTTTTTTGCCATGTTGGTCGTGTGGGGGCTGATCATGTCAATCAGTGTCAAAGGAAGCTTCTTTCTTCCGGGGTATGCCGCAGTGCTCTGTTCCTTTTTGTCACTGAGCACGTACAGTTATGACGAGTTTGACAATGGTATGGCGTATATTTTCACGCTGCCAGCAAAGCGCAGGGACTATGTGCGTGCAAAGTACCTGCTGGGGATTTTGCTGGCGGTGATACCAACCATTGTTGTAACGGCTGCTTCCTGCATCGCTCATTTGGTGACGAAGGGAGAGATAACACCGATGGAGTATGTTATTTCACCGCTGAGTGCCATCGCGCTCGCATTTATGCTGATGGCGGTGGAGAATCCAATATACATCAAATTCGGACAGGAGAAGAGCAGGATAGCCAGAATGATATCCATCGGCATGATCGCATTTTGCTTTGGGATGATTGGCGTGCTGTACGAGGACTCGGCAAATGGCAGGAGTGTCCTCAACAGCATAGCAGGGCTGGAGGATTGGCTGCTGATGCTGTTGATGATGGCTGCCGCTGTGGCGCTGATGTATGTCTCCTACCGCATATCCTGCGTCGTCTTGGAGAAAAAGCAGTTTTAGTCTGCTATAAAATACATTCTAACTGGCGGTCAAAAGGCTCTGCCTCGACATGATGCGGATCATATTCCTCGGCATCGACGCAGCCCATCATTTGATAAAAGGCTTGTGTCTCGACGGCAGAGTGGGCGGAGATGTAGAGCTTCTTTCCGCCCTTTTTCTTTGCCCAGTTTTTGGCTTCGCGGAATAAAACGGCGCCGATGCCTTTGCCGCGCTGATCTTCGGATACGTGAATGCAGGAGAGGTCGAGATACTGCTGCGCGCTGCCAAGAAATGCCGACTCGACAGAGACAAAACCCTTTAGCGTGGCATTTGGCATTTTGCCGCAAAATGCCCCATAGACGAAACCGCCTGTCTGGATTGTGTTTTTCAGGCATTGGAGGAGAAATTGATAATCTTCCTCAGACCAGTCGTCGATAAACGGCGCGTCCTTGATGACCCACTGGTCATGTTCCCTGCGCCAGCACTTCACAACCTGCTGGCGGCGGATAAAGCCGGCAAACAAGCTGCGGCAGAGCTCTTTTTCGCAGAGCGGTCTGAAATAGAGCTCGTGGGTGATATACATCTCAGAGAACGCCATGATTTCCTCTAAGATGCGCAGATTTTGAAGGACTGTATGGTTTTTGCTTGGTACAGTGCGGTCTGAAAGGTCATGAGCTTGTACTTCAAGAGAGTGATTCGTATGTTCGAAAATGTGGAGCGGCAGGCTGTATTCCCGGCATTTTTCTTTGATTACGGCAGTCTTTGCCCAAGGGTCGCTTGTGCCGTGAAACACGATGCCCGGCTGCGGCGCAAAGTCAAAGGTTTCTGCAAGCGGCGTATAGTAGATATTGCGGCAGGAAATGTGGTGGCGCTTCGCATACGCTGCCGCGACAGCCGTGCCAAGACTCTTGGAGACAAACAAAATCTCATCGCAGGCGTCCCAGTTGACGTGTGCAAGCTGCGCCTCGGTCTGTGCGTATGCCTGATCAAATGCCTCTGGAATGGAGCGGCTCAGGTTGGTGTAGGCAAGCTGGTGTATCTCGTATTGTGCTTGTCGGCAGAGCTTTGTGCTGTAATAGAACAAGGGCTTGTCGCAGTGATACCCGATTCCCGGGAAAAAAATGGCTTGTTTCATGGGTTTTCTCCTTTGATCAATTTCTAAACCCTATTTTAGAACACAACGGAGAGAAAATCAATGGTACTGTTTATAATCTGAGGGTTGACTATCCCCCTGGGGGTGGGTTTATGATGGGTGTTAAGAAGTGAGGTGAACAGCGTGTTAATAAATGAGGTATGCAAAACATGCGCCTTGACCAAAAAGGCGGTAGAGTACTACATTGCGCAGGGGCTGGTTGCGCCTTCTGTGCAGGAAAATGGATATCGTGACTTCTCGGATGCGGATATCGAACGGCTTAAAAAGATTTCGGTGCTGAGAGGGCTGGGGATATCGGCGGCTGAGCTTCAGAAAATATTGTCGGTTCAGCATGAAATGAGAGATGCTGCCCTGAAAGCAATCTCGGACCGAAAGCGCATGGAGATCGCTGTGATGCAGGAGAAGCGGCAATTGCTGCAAGAGCTGTCAAGCACGCAGGACTGGGATTTGGTGCAGAAGAAATTACGGCAGCTCCAAAACAAACAGTCTGTCCTGGCGCGATTGCAAGAGGCGTTTCCGGGGTACTATGGGAACTATATCTGCCAGCATTTTGCCCCCTATCTCAATGAACCCGTCGAGACGCAAGAGCAGCAAGAAGCATTTGAGACAATTCTTGATTTTCTGGACCGCGTTCATTTGGAGCTTCCGGCGGATTTGCAGGCGTATTACTGTGAAGTGACAGCGGAATATGACGATACAATTATGGAAACGGTAGATGCGAAGGTGAAGAGCGCATATGGCGACATGGAACGTTTTCTGGCGGAAAACCGTGAGGCAATTGAGGCATATATGAAATATAAGGCGTCAGAGGCATATCAATCGTCAAACGCATTTCGTCTGGAACAGGAATTGAAGCAGTTCATCAGTGCGAGCGGTTATTATGAAGTCTTTCTTCCGGCAATGTGCAGGCTGAGTAAATCGTATCGGGAATATCGCAAGATGATGATGAATGCAAATCAGAGATTTGTACAGGAGGGATTGTATGGACAGGCAGAAACAAATTGAAACCTCGTTGATTCCGCTGGTGCTGACGATCGCTGGCGTGAGACGGATTTGCGGCAGCCTGCTGTTGGCGGCAGTGCTTGGCATCGGTCTGTATGCGGCAGCCGTGTGGATTGACCAAAAATTTTAATAGACTGAATGCTGCATTGTTGCAGCATTCAGAAAAAAGTGTTTTCACGCCTGCGTTCGGACATCATGGCACTTGATATACCATACACTCAGCAGGTAAAATAACACGATAAACATCACAGACCAGCCCGCAAATTGTGCCAGATTCACTTGAATACTGGGATTGTTTGCGCGCATACCCATGCTCATGAGTGAGTACGGAAGCAGGTAATAAAGTCCTTTGCTGGTAAAGAAGAGACCGCCAATGCCGCCGATGAGCGCCATGCCGATCGGAACGGCAAAGCTTCGAATGACAAGGGAGAGAAAACACTGTGCCGCACAGACCGCAGTGCCGCCTAGGACACCGCACGCCAGCCACTCAAGCAGCGAAGCTGGAACCGGCTCTGTAATGCCCGCGTACAGGCCGCAGAGGAGGTAGAGGACGCACAGCCAGCCGAGTGTGCAAAAAGTAATGACCGTGCACAGGAGTATTTTGTTCCGTACCAGCCGCCAGACAGGCGTCGTGGTCAGCACCATATTCCAGTTGGTGCCATTGTGCTCTAACCGCCACAAGTAGCTTGCGTAGACGCCGACGAGCGGCGGCATGAAAAAGTAACAGAAAAACAGTGCGTGCTGTGTCCAGAGTGAATGCCATGTGCTTGTCAGGACCTCAAGGTTGTTCAGATAATTTCCCGTGCCGATGAACGCGGAGATCAGCGGCAGGACAATGAACGCAATCCAGATGGGAGAACGCTTTATTTTCAGCAGTTCAACGGGCAGTGGAGAGCTTGCTGGCGGTTTGCCGGAAAGCGGGGCATGGTGACTGGTGGTTTGCGCAGTGGCGGCAGGCCGTTTGAATGCCAGGTGGCAACCGTCGATATCCATGTTTTTGAACGCATACCAGCCGCCAGCGAACAAAAATACGAACCAGCCGATGACAAAAAAGAATATGCCGTTTTCCTGATGGACATAATAAAAGCCTTGGATACCCTGCGCTTTATTCCAGTCCATGCTGACAAACATTGCTGCGCCGTAGTGTCCCCACGGCACGATATTTTTCAAAATCGGCCACGGCACATACATCAGGAAAAGGCCAGCCATGCTGCCGCACAGTCCGACGCACAAGGCGACTGCCTGATTGGCAAAGAGCAGTGAGAGAAGCATTTGCAGCAGATACAGGTTTAAGGTGATCGCAAAGGTCTGTACAAAAGACAGCCCAAACGCCCACAAATCGGGCGTTCCCTCAAATCCAACCACAAGTCCGACTGCTGCGAAAAGAAGCAGCTCTGCGATGCTAAAGAGCAGAACGGCAATCAAGCCGTACAATACTTTGGCGAGATAGAGTTCAAATTTGCCTTCGAGTGTCTCGAGCAGTTTCCATGTATTGCCTTTGTGTTCCATGTCAATGATTCTGCTGGCAAAGACAGCAATGCCTGTCGGAATCAAAACAGCGTTCAGAAGCGGCAGATTATAGAGCACCATGCGCCAGCCGAATTTCAGAAAACGCGCATCGCTGACATTGGCGCCGCCCCAGAGTACAATCGTTCCGAGAAGCGCCGCAAACACCAGCCAGATACCGCGCCGCTTTGTCTTTTTTAGTTCTAGGGATAAACCGTTCATCATAAACTATCTCCGCCTCCTGTCAGTTTGATAAATACTTCCTCAAGGCTCTCGCCCTGCGCTTCAAGCGCTGCCATGCTTCCCTGATAAATCAGCGTGCCATGGTTGATAATGCCGACCATATCCGCCATCTGCTCCATCTCGCTCAGAAGATGGCTGGAGACGACGACGGTGATCTGGCGAAGAACGGGCAGATTCTTGATAAATTCCCGGATTTCCTGAATACCGGCAGGGTCAAGTCCATTGGTCGGTTCATCGAGAATCAGCAGGCGCGGATTGCCAAGCAGCGCCATTGCGATGCCAAGGCGCTGTTTCATGCCAAGGGAATACTGTTTGACCTTCTTGTCCTTTTGCTCATAGAGGCGCACAGTCTGGAGCACATTTGTAATTTCGGCAGCAGGGACTTTTTTCAGTTTGGCGATAATCTGTAGGTTTTCTAGTCCTGTGAGATGGCCGTAGAAGCTGGGACTTTCTATGAGGCTGCCAGTGTGCTTTAGGATTGCGAGTCTGTTTTTGTCTGTCATTTTCTGTCCGAGCAGAGTGATCGTGCCATCGGTGGGTCTGAGCAGTCCGAGAAGGAGTTTGAGGGTGGTGGTCTTGCCGGCGCCGTTCGGCCCAAGAAATCCATAGACACAGCCCTCTGGGACGCGCAGGTCAAGGTGGTTTACGCGCATCTGGCTGCCGGTGCCTTTTGTCAGACTGTGGGTTTCGATAATGTTTGTCGTCATAAAAATCCTCCATACCGCCTCAGGGCGGCTTAAATTTGTTGTATTTTAGCGTGCAGTGTGCTGTCTGTATTGATAACTATAGAAGGATTTCTTTAAGACAGTATGATGTTTACCTTATGATAACCTTAAATTTGCACAGTTTTCTGACAAGCTCGATATGCTGAAAGCGTTGATTTTGCGGTGTTCTTGAATTGTTGATAATCGGGAAAAATTGATGAAATTTACACTACTAGTGACACAATAAAGCTGCATGAAGCAAACTAATGTACAGGCGCTTTTATCAATTCCACGGCTGATCTTAACTCCTCGATATCCTTGTGTGTATATGTCTTTGAAGTAATGCTCTTGGAGGCATGTCCGACAAGACGATCAATGCATATGGGATTTGCTCCAGCACTGTCAAGCAGTGATGTGAATGTATGGCGGCAATCGTGTATTGTATGGTATGTTGTAATGCCGGCAGCAGACAGGGCATTTTTAAAGTGTTTTGTGAGGGTGAGATTGCTGATGGATTTTCCATTTTCGGCAAATAATACATTGCCGTTTTCGCTGATTCGGTTTGTTACCATGTCACGTATCGCTGAATGAATTGGCACAATTCGGTCCTTGCTAGCAGCAGTTTTGATTCCGCCCTTAAAGGTCCAGTCAGACAGATTGATATTCTCTATAGGCATCTTGTTGAGCTCCGATATTCTCCAACCAGAGTATGTGTATATGAGTGCGGCATCTACCCATGGGATATTTCGATGCTGCCACAGCTTTACAAGCTCATCATGGGTAAAGGGTACACCGGGTTTGTCATCTTCTGTGGCCGTTATGCTGGCAAAGGAAGCGTAACCTTTGCTGATAATATCATTTTGTAGTGCGAATTTGTCCAACTGCACGATCAGGCTTTTCATGTGTTCCTGCATTGCATGGGATATTGGCTTGTTGTCTATGGTTTGGTTGAATACTGATTTGAAGTCATTGGTTCGAAGGTTCTTGTACAATCGGTCATGAAGCTGCTCCATATGCTTGTATGCGGCGCGTGTACAGTCCTTGGAGCTTTGAGAAAATGATTTCCCTGATAGTTCGTATTTATCGCGGTAGAAAGCCTGATACAGTTCTCTAAATGTCATCTTAGAGCTGCTTATATCATAGGGGTTCTTGTTATATTCAGCTAGGGCAATCAAACCCTCCTCACGCGTCTCATAGCGTCCCAGAACGTCATAGACGGGATAATATCGTTCGTCCATACGGGTGTTAACTCTGACTTCATACGGCTGTCTGCGGTTGCCAGAGAGCTTTACAACAGTACCGTAACCATTTTTATTCCTTATTGCTTTTCCACGTGGCATTGTATCATTCTCCTTTTTGAGTATAAAAATAACAGCCAGCGAGATTTTCGCTAGCAAGCTGTTTCTAAAGATGATACAATATGTTTGCGAATAGGGTATCATCTTTAGATATCTATCAAAGACCGTTCAGTGCTGGTAACACTGGGCGGTTTTTTGCTGGTTGCGATGCCGCACTGCTGTCAAATTCCATGTTGACAAACAGCGGTGCATTCGCTTATAATATGCTTAACAGGGGAGCCGGAAGGTGAGTGCTAGTCACCCGACCCGGCGAAATAGTATCAAGTTAAAAAATAGCCGTTATTCTCGCCAAAGAACAGGACGGCTATTTTTTATTTTTCAAATTCAGAATTGCAACGATCAGAAGTCCCATAGTCAAAAGTACCATAAATTCCTCATATGTACTCATAATAATCACCACCTTCCGACAGGATACTTGGATTGGGTGAGAGCACGTCCCCCGGCTGCCCGGTTAAACATATTATATTGTCATGGTGCAGTAGTTCACTGGTTTAAAATCAGGGCAAAGTGGGAGCTGATTAGACCCCACCCGGTAATTATGGGGGCGGTATCCCGTAATTTTCAGTATGCCATTGTGACGTATTCTGCCGCCCATATACAGGGTTAAATGCTGATGATGGTATTTCTATCAATAAATGTATAAAATACCTGTGTGAAGCCGGATAGGCGTTTTTAAACAATGCAAAAGACCCCGTATAAATACGAGGTCTTTATAATGAAATGCTGCCCGCTGGGGGCTGTGTCTTTTATACTGCCAGTAAATGGCTCTGTTTTAAAGCATATTCATTATATACCTCATAATATGTGATTGTCAAGAAAATATGCAAGTTTTATGATTGTTTTCCGACAAACTGATTCAATAATTCTGTATCTATTAAATCCAGTTCTTCACTTGTAAGTTTTATTCCGCTCAAGATATCGTGATTGGTTTTGGGGTCATAAATTCGGATTTTGCTTATAGTTGTTATTTGATTGCTAAGGGCAATGCTTCCTGTTTTCATACGTTGCACCTCTCTGCTTATACGATCGAGAAGCTCACCTTCTTTTTGAGTTTCTTTAAGTTGTATCATAATCTCATATTTGGCAGTAATTGAATTTTGATTATTGATAAGCTCTTCTAAGCTGCTTATTCGTTTCTGTTGAGATTCGATCATGGATAGGAGTTTAGCGCTTAACCTTCTAAATAATTCATCACCCAGATATACATCGCCTTTATGCAATTTTTTAATATCACTATCCTGTTTTAAAGATGTCAAGGGTATGACAGTAATAACAGGGGAATGAATAGAATTATTTTTATCAAGGACAACGCAATAATGAAGTCCGCCTTCCTCACTTCCAACATTGTATCCTAAATGGACTTTGATAATTTCTCCGCGTTTGTATCTTCTTAAGCTGGAAGGGGAGAAATTACTTTCAAAATTAAGAAAAGTTATCCAGTCTTGTATCCAATAACTTAATTTATCGGCTTTTCCATTTGACTTCCTGTCAGAGCTGTTAATTAGATCTTTTAAATATGTGTCGAGAGTTTTTAAGGCATTGTTTTTGTGAGCAATAAGTTCTTCTTTTGTTGTATTTCTTGCCATATTTTGATTGTTTATCTCCTTTCGTTATATAAAATTGGTCAACCACAGCCATTTGTCCGTGGTTAGAGCCATTTGGCTTTTACCGGATATCTCCATGTAGGAGCCACCCAGATTTAGGGCATCACTGCTCCATAATTACCGGCGCCCCTGCATCTAATTAGATGCGCCAGTTTTGGATTGTCCGTTTTTCGGACGGTTGCCGAAGCCAAAAGTGGCTTGGCTAGTCTTGGGGTGGTTCATTTACTTAAAAAGTTGTTCTATTTTAAATTTTATATAATCTTGTGTATCATTGCTTAGTTTAATAAGTTTATCATAGTCTAATAAAATACTCTTTCCGTTATAAGTAAGTGTATATAGTGTTTCTTTGTTTCCTAATATGGTTTTTGAATTAACAATTATATTGCATCCCATTTCTTTTAAATAATCTGCGAAAAACTGTAGCCTTTCAATTTCGGGCGAAATAGGTTCACTTTCTGCGGACTCTATAATATCCGAAGCCATATCATCGGTTAATTTATCTAAAGATATATTAAAAAAAGTGGATATATTTTTCGCGGCTTCCAACGAGGGAATTCTTTGACCTTTTTCCCAATAATTTATTGATGCTTGGGCAACGTCTAGTAAATTCGCAAGTTCCTTTTGGGATAATCCGGCTTGTTTTCTAAGTTCATATAGTGTTTTTCCAAATTTCATGCTATCACCTCCACAATATATGATAGCACAAAAGTGTTTTAAATAAAATCATTTTTGTTATTGACAGTGTAACACAATAGTGATAGACTTGTCAATATAAAACACAATAGTGTTTAAAAGGAGGTGAACTACATGGGCAAAATGAGAATCAACAGAGACAAAGTTGATATCTGCCGGGCAAGGAAGAAAAAGAGCGTGGCAGATTTGGCAAAAGCCTATGGCGTAAGTCGGGCGAGAATGAATGTCATTCTCAACCAAAGGGAAGTATCTGTTGTTTCCGCTGGAAGGCTGGCGGATGCTCTTGGGTGCGATGTAACTGAAATTTTGGAGAGCTAAAGTGCTTTCGGATTAGAAGGAGGCGAGAATGTGTATTTATATAGCAAATTGAAGGGTAGAATCGTCGAGAGGTATGGAACACAGGCAAATTTTGCCCGCAAAATCGGCATTTCTAAAAACTCCATATCGAAGAAATTGACCGGCAAGACGGAGTTTTCGCAGTCAGATATTGAACAGTGGGCGGAATTGCTACAAATTGAGAAAAAGGACTATGGGGAGTATTTCTTTACATAGGAAAAGAAGATGATATGGATAAAGAGAAACTGATTCAGATTTATGAGGTTGTGGCAGATATTACACTGGAGCACCTTAACAAAATTAAGGAAGCGGAAACCACGCTTGATGATAGCGACATAAGCATGATATCCGCAACCTTACTACTGTACAATGCTACTGTTGACAAGCATCAACTGGAACTTTTTCCGTAGTATCATACTTTTTCATATACTCTTTGTACTGCGTTTGGGCAAGCACATTGATAGAGCAATGCCCTTTAAAGTAAAGAGCGCACGATTCCATACACGGAACGGTTTTTTCTAACGGTAATTTCTTTTCCAGTATGGACGGGTTGGTACTCATAAACGGACAAAACTTTGTCATATGCATTATTTCCTTTCATTTACTTGGCTGTATGCCTGTAAGGACATTGTAGCATAAGTCAAATGAAAAGTTGTACCAAATTAAATTTAAAGATTGACAAAGATAAACTTAGTGTTATACGCAAGAAAGATTTAAGAATTATTTCAAAAATAAAGAGCAAAGGAGAAAACTAAAAATGGCAAAGGTAGTATTTTGTGATTATTACATGGTAGATGAGGAGAGAATGAAGGACTATACAGTGGCGAATGTATCCTTTGGAATTAATGCAGCAGATTCTGGGATGCTAATTGAGCTGGAGCGGGAAATTGACAACGTGGTTCTGGGCATTGATATTCTTTATGACCCCGACCATGAGGAACTGGAAGAGCCGTGCCAGATTTCGCAGGAGTATGTGAAGCGCATATTTTAAATGAGGAGGTGAAGGAGATGCCCGTAGCAAAGGACACGACAATGCTCAAGCCGGACAGCCGGAAATTCCTGATTGCGATGGCTAAAGCTAGAGTTGAACCGGTTGAGCTTGCAGAGAGGGCAAAATTATCAAAGAGTATTGTTTATTCTATGAGGAGAGGTTTTTACACAAAGCCTAAGTATTTAGGGAAAGCGGCAGAAGCTTTAGGCGTTGAAGTAGAGGATCTGATTGAGGATAGAAAGGAGATGAAAACAGAAAGCAATGGAGAGTGAAGATTTAGGATATGTAAAAATTCATAGGAAGATTCTTGAATGGGGGTGGTATAAGGATATTAACACATTTCGTCTATTTATACATATGCTCTTAAAGGCAAATTGGAAAGAAGGAAATTTTAAGGGTACAACGGTGCCACGTGGTTCATTTGTTTCATCATATCCGCATTTGGCAGAAGAATGTAGCTTGACAATTAACGAATTAAGGACTGCTTTAAAGCATTTAAAAAGCACAGGCGAAGTTACAGTCAGCACAAACAACAAATACAGCATGTTTACAGTAAATAACTACTACAAGTATCAAGATGATAACAGTCAAGCCGATAGTCAGAGCACAGACAGCGCACACTCTATTAACAGTCTATTAACAACAATCAAAGAAAAGAAAGAAGGAAAGAATATATATAATAATATTATCACTAAAGATGATAATATTATTTGTCCAGAGCCAGAAAAATCAGCTCCGAACCCGAGCGGAATACAGCTTGTCCTGAATGATAAAACATTCTACGATGTGCCGATTGACAAAATAGCCCTATGGCGTGAGACATATCCAGCAGTGAACATTGAGCAGGAGCTCCAGAAGATGCGCGCATGGCTTGACAGCAACCCTACAAGGCGAAAGACCAGAAGAGGGATTGAACGTTTTATTAATAACTGGCTTTCTCGGACACAGGATAGTGCAAAGCCGCAGACAACAAAACAAAATGGGGGTGATACTGAGTATGCAGCGGAAAAATATGACCGTTCCTTCGCGCTCTAATGCCTGTCCCATTTGCGGAAATACGATGTGGAAAACATATGACGCTGGGATTATACCTGATTATGGCAGGGCGAATCTGTTTGCAGAACCATGTGAGAAATGCAGGGCAAAATACCGCGCTATAGATGAAACAGGGATTTCGGTAGAGTATTGTGATGCTGATTTGGACAAATTCAGTTTTGGTGCCTATTCGAAAAACACGGACAACATGCAAAAAATCGCGCGGGATTTTGTCGAGAATTTTGAGACACGCTGGGAAGCGGACAAGGTGGGGTTATACCTTTGGAGCGAGAAAGCAGGGAGCGGAAAGACTTTTCTGCTAAGCTGCCTTGCAAGGTCAGTCATGCTCAAATATGATTTGCAGATGCGTTTTGTGACCACGAGCGATTATATTGCGGCGGTTGGCGAAAGCTTTAAGCGTGAACGGGGCGAACATGATCGAAGCGAGGTATACCGCCAATGCCGACTACTTGTGCTGGACGATTTGGGAGCGGAGAAAAAAGGCGACTGGCAGGAAGCGGAAATATTCCGACTAGTAAATGGGCGTCTGAACGACGGAATGGTAACAATGTTCAGTTCTAATATGCCGCCATGGGAGCTCAAAATGAACAGTCGGACAATCAGCCGGATACGCAGGGCTTCTATTGTTTTACAAATGCCTGAGGAAAGTATCAGAGATAAGCAGTCTGATGAAAGGCAGGCGAAATTCCTGAAAGGGATATTGGAAAAATAAAAACCCTGTAAGGAGCACCACCTTCTTACAGGGCAGTCACAGCCGGAGCTGCTACCCAAACACAGTTACATAGTAGCATACTTTCCGGCAGAAAGGAAAGGTTTTTATGGAAAAAATTAAAAAGTACGTTGAGAGATTTTTTAAGGGTAAGAAGCAAGATATCAATTATGAAATGTCATTCAACGAGTCAAAAGCAGGCATAAACGCAGTTATTAGTTCGGCAGATGCTAATAGTGCATTTGACGTAATTACAACGTTTTTCAATTTTGGTTATGCAAAAGGCTATCGTGCGGCAATGGCTGAAATGAAGAAAGGCGGTGCGGCATGACAGAATTAGATTTATTTCACCAGTATATCCCGGATATTGCAGAAATGATTATTAATCAGCGAGAGAGGACACAAGAACAGCGTGTACAGTGGTATAAGGACTGCGTAGAATATGCAAAGAGTTTAAATCCATTTGTATATGGTTTTATTCGTAAAACGCTCATGGTAATTGACAACTACTTGGAAGAAAACGACGACACAAAAATGATGAAAATTGAAGATATAAAGATTTATCCATGTTTTGCAGCAAATAAGCCAAAGCCGGATAAGATGAACCAGAAAGAACAATATTTTGCAGAAACTGGGCTTTTGCAGTCACGGATTATTCTTGACAGCCGAGGCAACTTGATTGATGGATATACATCATACCTGTTAGCAAAAGCACATGATATCAAGATTGTTTCTGTCAGATATGGCAAAAGGCAGATCGTGAGGGCGAGTTACAAGCCCGGCGGCAGGCTGTATTCATGGGAACTGCCAGAGGCTCTTATTAACAGGGTATCTGCCGGGGATAAGGTGCTTGTGCACACGGAGAGGGGCGTTAAGGTGGTCACAGTGGCAGTGGTGAAGGAATATGCCGGGAATGAGCCAGAACCGCTTAGAATGGTTATTAATGTAAAGCAGGCGAGAAGAGTTTAAAAGGAGATTTTACTATGTACGAAATAATTGACGAAACATTAAAGATTGCAAGTTGCAGCATCAACGATTTGACACTTGAACAGGCTTCCTCGTTCCTCTCACAGTGGGAGGACGGGGCAACTCTCGGAAGCCTTACATTGTTTATCAATCGTGAAACAGGATACCTTGTATTGAACAAGGACAATGAGCAGTATGAGCATAATTTGAAGCTGGCAAAGACAATTTTGTCTGCAAGCGACGAGCGGATTGAGAAATACAGGAGTAAGATGGGCGGCAGAATGAGCGAAACAATGGAGGTTGCAAACAAATTTAGAGAGTATAAGCAGATACAGGACGATTTAAAGATGATTGAACATCAAGGGGTGGCGCTCTTTAGGGACCATACAATCAGAAATGTCTTATCGTCACTGGAAAAGAAACAGATTCCAACTTGCCTTTTGATGTCACAGGCATACTCCTATGGAGTTATGAACGGAAAGCGCATGGAGAGGGCAAGGAGAAAGGCGGTGGCGGCAGTATGAGAGACGAGAGAAAGTTTAAAGAGGTAATACATACAATTAAGGGTGCCGAGAAAGACAAGGATAAGTTCTGTAAGGCGGCACGCATTGAAAGACAGCCCATGAGCAATGAGCAGTTAAAAATGATTTTAGAGTCTGGGCTTATTGCGCTGGGAATGATTCTGATATTCTTATTCTTCTTTATGCTGTTTTACCTGCGCAGATAAGAACGTATTTACGATAAATTGTAATTTAAGACTAGAAAAAAGAATAAATGTTTGCTATAATGAAACTGTTGTTCGCCCGCCTGTTTCGAAATAAGTGTGAGCGTATACAGTTAGGAGGTAGATAGTATTGGGCAGGCAAAGAGGTTTTAAATTGCAGAGCACAAAGCAGAATGAGGATTTTGCACATCTTGTGAGAGTGAAAATGGTAGAACATGATGTTACGCGCAAAAAGCTCATGGAGCTGACAGGAAGATGTAGTGGCACGATGGTTAATCGTTTTGGGAAAATAAACCCGACACCAGACGAAATGTCGATATGGGAGTTGCGGATATACTACAAGGTACTGAAATTGTCTGATGAGGACATATTGAACTTCATTAGATAATTATCAGTCAGAAAAGTGAAAATGGGCGGCTAGGTTGTCGCCCTAAGCCGTCTTGCTGTTTGAAAATACTTTTAAAATGGTACAAATTCCGGTGCGGATTGTTATATCATGAAAGAAACAGCATAAAGGAGTGAGGAAATGACAGGCGAGGCACTGGAAGCAAAGAAGGCTTATGACCGCGAGTACCGTAAACGAAACAGGCAGCGGATAAACCAGCAGCAAAGAGAATGGCGCGCCCGCAACCCGGATATGGTAAGGGCGCAGAATGAGCGGTATTGGCAGAGAAAGGCGGAGTCCATGAAGAAAACAGGGATATCCAGTCTGGAAGGGGCAGGAACAAGTGAAAAAGAAAGGATACAGTGAGACGGTCATTGCGGCGTTTTTAAAGTATGACAAGTTAAGCGACATTATCACGGAGACAGGATTGTCGCGGAACACGGTCGCAAAATACCGTGATGGCCCGCTTTTGCAGGAGATACTGGCAAACAGGCGCATGGAGATCATCAGGTCCTCCGTAAACAAAATGCAGGATTCCATGAATGAATGCGTAGATGTATTGCAGACCATTATACGGGATAAGGAAGTAAGCGCACAGACGCGCGTTAATGCAGTGCAGATCATGCTGAATCAGTGTAAGGTCTGGACAGAGACGACGGATATCCTGACGCGCCTGAAAGCCTTGGAAAATGCAGAAAAATAAGTAAAATTTATGATTTACGGGGGTGCTGAATGAACGGCATTGAGAGACGCCTGCAGCGGATTGAGGAAGCAGCGGCACAGCGGAGCAGGGGGCGCATGGAAGCGGGCAGGATTGACTTAAAGGGATTTATAGCGCCCTGCTATTATGGGCTTGATGATGATGTCCAAAACGGCAGATTCCAGTACTTTAATCTTCCTGGTGGAAGAGGTTCCGCAAAATCGTCGTTTGTTTCTTTGGAGATAGTGAAAGGGGTCATGAAGGACATCACAGGGCGTACCAATGCGATTGTATTCCGTCTGGTTGCAGGGACCATGAGGGAAAGTGTTTACTCACAAATCGCATGGGCGATTGACACGCTGGGGGTTAATGCGTTATGGAGAGGTAAAGTTTCCCCGATGCAGTATGAGTATATTCCGACAGGCGCGCAGATTATTTTCCGAGGGCTTGATGATGCCTCGAAGTTAAAATCAATAAAGCCACAGAAGGGAACATTTCGCTTTGTATGGTTTGAGGAGTTTTCGGAAATTTCCGGGGAATTATTGCTGCGTAGCGTGGAACAATCTGTTATCCGTGGTGGTAATGATTTTATAGTATTTCGCTCGTTCAATCCTCCGATTTCCTTGAATAACTGGGCTAATATGTACATAAAGCAGCCAGATAAGCGTGCCAAAACGCTTCTGACGGATTACAGGAGCATTCCGGCTGAATGGCTGGGGGAGGCTTTCATTTATGAAGCGGAGCGCTTGAAAGTAGTCAACCCCAAGGCATATGAGCATGAATATCTTGGAATCCCGACAGGAACCGGCGGAGAGGTATTCCCTAATCTGGAAATACGGGAGATAACAGACGAAGAATTACAATTTTTACAATATATTTATCAAGGTGTCGATTTTGGTTTTGCTGTTGACCCACTGTGTTTTCTTAGAATGGCGTATGAACGGAAAAAGGAGAAGATATATTTTCTTGATGAAATATATGAAAGGCACTGGAGCAATGAGCGGCTTGCTAGGGAAATTAAGGACAGGAAGTATGATAATTATACAATTGTGTGTGATTGTGCAGAGCCAAAGAGCATTATTGATTTGAGAAGCAAAGGGCTTCCTGCAAGGGAGTGCTTCAAGCGTCCCGGTGCGGTTTTATACAGGGTAAAGTGGATGCAGCATAGGACGATTGTAATAGATCCCAAAAGAACACCCAATGCATACAGGGAGTTTACACAGTACAGTTACCCAGTAGATAAGAATGGGAACCTACTGTCTGAATTGGTGGATAAAGACAATCATTCCATTGATGCAGCCGCTTACGGACTTAATAATCTGATATTCAGCCGTGAAGCTACGGCGTAGGAAGGAGTAAAATATGGACTATTTGAAAATACACTGTTTTCATTGTGGGGGAAAGTTTGAATTATACAGCCGAAACATGAATCACGATGACAAACCGCCGAGATGCCCGCATTGCCTGAAAATGATGGACAAGACACAATGGAAGCGGTTAGTTGATGCCTATTACACATTTGCTGAGGTCAATAAGAATTTTAGGAAGTATCACGATGACAGGGGCGAGGCATTGTTTCAGGTGGAACTTAGGAGCTATTATGTGAAGCCGGAAAAGATTGTGATAGAAGATTAGCAGGGGGCAGGTTTTAAATCATGGCGATAATTCAAACAATAAAAAGGTGGTGGGAAGCATTGTGGCAGAAAGAAGCGCAGGACAAATTCGGGGTTGAGACAATCGAGAGCGACGTTATGAAAGCAGCGCTTAATGATTGGGTGAATATCTATCAGGGCAAGCCGGACTGGATAACAAAAGACAGCGATATTGAGGGTTACAATTTTTCAAAGAAGCTGTGCAACGAAACCGCAAGGCTTACTACCCTTATGTTAAAAATCACTGTTGACGGTTCTGATAGAGCAAAGAGCATTAATAAGCTGATGGGTGGCTATGTCCACCAAATGAAAAATGATAAATGTGAAAAAGCCTGTGCATTTGGATATATCGCGCTAAAGCCAAACGGGAAAAGCATTGATTATGTCATGCCGTGGGATTTTGAGCCAACGCATGAGACAGATGGAAAGATTGACGGCGGAATCTTCCGTGATCATCACCATGAACCGGGCGACAAATGGTATTATACACGCCTTGAGTACCACCGTTTCGAGGATTGGAGAGTGCCACAGGATAATGATGTTAGATTGTACCGAATCACAAATAAAACATATAAATCTACTGGTGAAAATGGTATCGGGCAGGAGTGCAATATAAAAGAAACGGTATGGGCGGATTGGGAGGAAGATAAAGCGTTTACGGGGGTAGAAAGACCACTGTTTTCTATCCTTAAAATGCCGATTGCAAACAATGTTGATTTACAAAGTCCGTTAGGCGTATCGGTATTCTCCAACGCTATCCGGGAACTAGAGGGTCTTGACGTAGCATGGACGCGCCTTGACGATGAAACCTATGACAGTCAGCATATCACATTTCTTGGCGATTCCCTTATCGAAGAATCGGGAAAGCCAGTGAGAAAAAGACGTTCTTCCGGAGGTATTGTTGATAAAATAGGGCGTGCATTGCCCCGTAGGGTGCGTATTCTTCCTGGAGGTACCACAGGAGAGGAATACCACGAAGAAACACCGACATTGCAAGCGGAAGATAGAATCAAGATTATCAATCACCGCTTGGATATGGTAGGTGTGAAGTGCGGGTATAGTCCGGGGTGGTTTGTACTTGACGGACGAACAGGAAGAATCACAGCTACACAAGTTGAAGCGGATAATCAGGAGACCATAGACTATATAAAGCATATCAGAGATGCTTTTAAAACAGCAACAGACGGACTTATCTATGCTATTGGTTTTTATCTTGACTTGGAGAATCCGAACGACCTAAGAACTGTATATTTGCCTGAGGAAGAATATAAAGAACTGGAAGCTGCTGGGGAGGATATGAAGTATTATTACACCGCCCATTATGCCTTACAAGATATTACCTATAATTTTGATGAGGATAGATTACGGCATTGGCAGTATGTACAGGCAGGAAAATATCCCTTGTATAGATACTATATGGAGTACGAGGGAAAAAGCGAGGGTGAAGCTAAAAAACTGGTAGCGGAAGCACAGGCAGAACAGCCAAAATATGAAAGCCTGTTCGGGGAGGAATAAAACGTGAATAAACTTGTATGCGGAATGGTAGTAGATGAAGAACTCTACATGAGATATCAGGATAAAAAGTATAGAATCGGCAAAGAAGAGTATGCGTTGAGAACAATTGAAATTGTGGCTACTTCTAAGGATTATGATGCGTATCCTTATCTTAAAGCGCAAGCACAGGGCGTAGTGGAGCAGGTGCAGGAGGAGATTAGAGAATATTATGCAGCCAGAGACGGCAGAAAGGAATACGTTACCATGAAACACAATACATTCAGCGAATATATTAAAGACCTACAGGAGATTCACGCTAAGTCGGCACCCGAAAGAAGGGAGCTCAAAGAGAAAATGGACATGGCACGGAAAAGATGGGAGGAGAATCAGAGGGAATTTAAAAGTGATGAACATTTCCTTGCAAGGGAAAAAGTGGTGTTTTTAGATGCGCAGGAAGAGTACAAGAATAATATCAGGGAATTGCAGAAGAGGACGCAGGAAGAGATTCAAGCGGTGCAGACCGAATACGAACGTCATCTGAATGATTTTTATACCGCAAATGGTAACAGGATTATCGAGTCCACAGTTAAGCTTTTGAAATCAGGTATTAGGCTGACAGACGCAGAGATTGATAACATGGTAAACGAGAATAAAAGCAATCCGACAATGCTGCGTCTGATTTCCGACCATTGTGATGCCAGTAAGATCAGCAGCCAGTCGGCAAGTGTGTACGGAACACTTGCACGAAAAAACGGAATGGAGGAGAGAGAAGCTTTCAAGACGATAGCCGCAATGATTGAAAAAGCAGTCAGTGAGGACGAGACAACCTCTAAGGTGTGGGGAGCGGAGCATTCTCATTTTGAGCGGCTTAGCAATCAGCAGATTGATAGTATGAATGCATATTCCATTCAGCCGGCAGTAAATCAGGAAGCTGCCGGTATTTAGAGAAAAAATGTCATTATATTTGTCAGTAAAGGAATCACCGTCGAAAAGGTGGTTCTTTTTGTTTATATCTCCGATCTGAAAAAATGCTGTAAAATGGTACAACCATCTTTAAAAAATGTTGGATAATAAAGGAAAGAAAGAGAACAGGAGGGATAGGGAATGGGAGCAATGTCAGCGGAAGCAGTTGAAGCAAGAAAGGCTTATCAGAGGGAGTACAGGCTCAGGAACCGGGATAAGATTAACAGCCGGAGAAAGAACTGGCGCGCAGAGAACCGGGACAGGGTACGGCAGTACAACCGGGAATACTGGGAGGGCAGGAAAGGCATCAGGGCATCATGGGAGGATTACGGCATCACACCCGAAAGGCTGCATGAACTGACGGGGATTGTCAGGTCAGAAAAGTATGATTCCATGGTGCTCTCTGCGGCTCGTAAGGCTGACGAAAGCGCGGCAGGGCATATTATTATGTCTGTAAAGGAAAATGTATCCTATGAAACCCTAGAAGCGAGACAGGCGGCAGGCAAAATTGAGAGGATTGCTCTTGGACGCAGTGATTTTTATGGGGTGAGGCGGTTGTTCTTCCATTACATTGATATTGCATTGAGTGAGATTCAGGCAGGAAAAAGTGAGGAGGTAAATAATGGATAATTTGATTGCTATATCATTAAGCAATATGATTTGTGAATGGATAGAAGCATTTTGAAGTAACGAGAAAAGAGGCACAGTAGTATTTTAGGTGCACAGGAGTGTCACCATATCCGATATGATAGTTAGCCTTTTATAACGTTGGGAAAGAACTGTACTAGTGACATGCTAGTGACAAAATGGAGCGAAAAGCCTCAAAAATAGGGGATATTTTCAAGGCTTACCTTATGATAACCTTAAATTTGCGCTGGTTCCACGCTGTATTGCGTGTATGTTCTTGACGCTGCCGAAACTGCGTGATACGATATCTTCTATATTAACGTGGGCGCCGAAGTGAATTAGGCTAGCGGGCTGACGGACGTATGGCGCGCGCAGGGAAGATGAATGTGCAGCGGCTGGAAAAAGGAGTGGTGGCATATGATGCAGTATGAGTGCAGAATCCTGTTGGTGGACGATGAGACAGAATTGTTACAGATGGTGGGAAAATTGCTTGTCAAGGAAGGGTATAAGCATGTAGACCGTGCAGCAGACTGTGGGGAGGCGCTGCGGCAAACGCAGGAAAACGAGTATGAGCTTGTGCTGCTCGATGTGATGCTGCCAGACGGAGACGGTTTTACGCTGTTTGAGCAGATCAGAAGGATTAAGGGCAGCAGGCTTCCGGTGATTTTTCTCTCTGCGCGGGATGAAGACCATGCGCGGCTGAGAGGACTTGGCTTGGGGGCAGATGATTACATCACAAAGCCCTTTCTGCCGGAAGAGCTGCTGCTGCGGGTGAAGGCGGTTCTCAAGCGAACCTACAATCTTGAGGATGAAACGGGTTCAGACCGAATCGGAAAAGCGTTGGTGGACTGGGGGGCAGGGACCATCTGTGTGGACGGAGAGGACTATATGCTCACCGCAAAGGAGTTTATGCTGCTCAAAAAGCTCTGTGAAAACAGAGGACGTATTCTTTCCATGAATGTGCTGTGCGATACGCTATGGCCCGATGGAAGCTATGGCTATGAAAATTCGCTCATGGTACATATACGGCATCTCAGGGAGAAATTAGAGGATAATCCCTCCAGGCCGGAACACCTTCTGACTGTGAGGGGATTGGGGTATAAGCTGAAGTAGGCTGGGAAGATGAAAAAAGTAGAGAAACTTGTAAAAATACTGCTAATAATGGTTATGATGGTTGCCGCGCTGCTTTTCGCAGATTTAGTTGTGCTGGCGCTGATGGTTGCACAGACAGACGAAGGGCTCACAACGATACCGTTAGAGGAGATTTCGAGGCAGCTTCAGCGGACGGCCGGGGAGGACGACAACGTCCATTACAGCCTGTCAAAGCAGGGAATGGACATTGTTGACCGGTTTGAGGGATTTGTATTTTTGATGGAGGATACGGGAAACGTGGTGTGGAGTTACCATTTGCCAGAGGAGCTCCCGCTTCACTATACGGTCCGCCAGATCGTTCAGTTTACGCGTTTTTATCTGGAGGATTATCCCGTATTTACGCGCATTGTGGAGGATGGGGTGCTGGTGGTCGGACTGCCGCGGCAAACAGTCTGGAAGTATCAGCTTTATTTTCGGATTGCAACGGTGGAATTGCTTTCGAAAATACTGCCATTGCTGCTTCTTGTGAATGCGGTTCTGCTGCTGCTGGTGCCAGTCATACTCATACGGCGTGATGCACACCGGCGTGAAATGCAGCGCACATCATGGATTGCAGGTGTGTCGCACGATATTCGCACGCCGCTTGCACTGGTGATCGGTTATGCTGATGAGCTGGCACATATGGCAGAAAGAGACATGGAGATCGCTGCGCGGGCGCAGCGGATTAAGCAGCAGGCGCTCCGCATCAAAACGCTTGTCACGAACCTGAATACTTCCAATAAACTTGCCTATGGTATGGGCGTCTGGCATCGGGAAAAGGTATTGCTTCCGGCAATACTCCGCGAGTCTATCTGTGACATGCTCAACAGGGATTTTGATGAAAAATATGACATTGATGTCAGAATAGAGGAGACGCTTGAGTCCCTGTATGTCAGCGGAGATGCAGAACTGATTAAGCGCCTTATAGAAAATTTAATGAACAATGCGGTCGGCCACAATCCACAGGGATGCAGCATCAAAATCAGCCTGACGCAGCAGCACCGGTTTTTATTTCATAAAACGGTGCTGGAGGTGTCGGACAACGGCTGCGGTGTCAGCCGGGAACAGCTCCGGGCGTTTCGTTTTGCGCGCCATTCGGACAAGCTGCCGGAACACGGGCTTGGCGTGCGGCTCGTGCGGCAGATTGCCATGTTTCATCACTGGCATGTGTCCTTTTGCAATAATCCAGAAAACGGGTTTAGCTGCAAAATATTTATACAATAGCAAAAGTGCGTTTTAGAAAGGCTTTCAGTCGGTGTCTTTTTTGCCGGGTATCCTCCTTTATATACAGCGGCTTGAAAGCGCCGCCGTAAAATCAACAAACAAACACCGCAATTTCTATTAAGACGAAATGCCAAAGCTGTGCTATACTATCTGTAAGAAATGACAGGAAAGAGAGGAAAATGCTGATGAATGAACAATCCATGATTGAAAAGATTGTTTCTTATATTGACGAGCATATAGAAGAAGATTTGCCGCTGGACCAGATCGCAAAGGAACTAAACTATTCCAAATTTTATATGGCGCGGACTTTTGCAGATCAGACAGGCTGTACGATTTACAAATATATTCAGGGACAGCGGCTGACACAGGCTGCGCGGAAACTTGTAGAAACCCGCAAACCGATTGTTGAGATTGCCTATGAGGCGCGGTATAATTCACAGCAGGCATTTACACTGGCATTTGGCAGGTACTATCAGTGTACACCGCAGGCGTATCGCAGGAAAGGCGTATTTTATCCCAAACAGAACAGTATTACGAATTATATTTGCATGAAAGGAGGCATGATGGCAGCATGAGTATGATTCCATATGTGATTGAGCAGACCAGCAGAGGCGAGCGAAGCTATGATATTTTTTCGCGTCTTTTGTCAGACCGCATTATCTTTCTCGGGGAGGAGGTAAGTAATACCTCGGCAGGTCTGGTGGTGGCGCAGCTTCTCCACCTTGAGGGAGAGGACCCGGAGAAGGATATACAGCTCTATATCAACAGCCCCGGCGGTTCTGTCACCGCAGGCTTTGCCATCTATGACACCATGCAGTATATCAAATGTGATGTGTCTACGATTTGTGTCGGGCTTGCGGCTAGTTTTGGCGCCTTTTTGCTCGCAGGCGGCGCAAAGGGCAAGCGGTTTGCACTCTCCAATGCAGAGATTATGATTCACCAGCCCGCGATACACGGAAACGGTATCCAAGGGCAGGCGACCGACATCAAGATTATGTCCGACCATATGCAGCAAAGCAAACAGCGGCTAAACCGCATTCTTGCAGAAAATACAGGCAAATCCATCGAAGAGATTGCGCTTGCCACAGAGCGCGACAACTATCTGTCCGCCGAGGAAGCGCTGCAATTTGGACTGGTGGACAAAGTGATTGCACAGCGGGTATGACCCAGCAGAATCATGTAAAAACTCATTTGAGCCTTTAAGGGGGGCGCGGTAATAATTAGGACAAATTATATAAAATTTGTTTGACATATGGAGAGGAGTAAAGTAAGATAATTTTTAATGAGCGCGTTGCAGAACATTGCGATTAGGGGGGAGCCTGCGGGACTCCTCTTTTTTGAAGTGTGTAGTTGCCAAAGATGGCAGACACAGAAGGGAGCAGCAATGAGTGATATATTAGAATTTTCAGGCGATGTCCCTGTCCGTAAAGAAAACCTACACACGTGCTTATCTGGACGCAAAGACAGATGCCGGGCGGGAAAAAAGAATTGCATGGATAGTAGACAGACTCCGCAAAAATCAAAAGCCCATGTAAGAAGCCGATAAAAAATAAATATACGAAATTCTGCCGATCAAGGCAGCATGGGGGGACAACGATGAAAGAGAACAATCACAAGGAATTTATTCACAAAAAAGAATTTTACAGAAATCTGGCAAGACTTGCCTTCCCGATCGCGCTTCAGAGCCTGATGCTCGCTTCGGTCGCGGCGGGGGATGCGCTGATGCTCGGAAAGGTTGCGCAGGATGAGATGACAGCCGTCTCCCTGGCGACGCAAATCCAGTTTGTCCAGAATATGTTCCTCTCCGCGGCGACAGCGGCGGGCGCCATTCTCGGCGCACAGTACTGGGGAAAAGGGGACAGGCGCACGCTGGAGGATCTGTTTAATCTGATGCTTCGGTTCTGCGGGATTGTGTCGATTCTGTTTTTTCTGGCATGTGAGCTGATGCCGGAGCAGCTCATGCATATTTTTGCCAAGGATGAGGCGCTGATTGCAATTGGCAGCGCCTATCTGCGTATTGCGGGCTGGTCCTACCTGCTCACAGGAGTATCTCAGTGCTATCTGACGACAATGAAAGTGTCAGAGCATATCAAACCGGGCGCCTTGATTAGCTGCTGTGCGGTGATTCTAAACATTTGTTTGAATGCGGTGTTTATTTTTGGACTGTTTGGCGCGCCGAGAATGCAGGCGAGAGGCGCAGCGCTTGCAACCACGCTCTCACGTGTCATTGAGCTGGTGCTCTGCGCGGCAGTGTCGGCGCAGGATGCTTATATCCGCCCGGCGCTCAGACGCTTTATGAGGCAGCCAAAGCAGCTTAAAACGGACTTTATCAGGCAGTGTCTGCCGCTCATGGGCGGTTCGCTGTGCTGGGGAATCGGTTTTACATCGTACACAGCGATCATGGGGCATATGGGGACGAATGCCGCAGCGGCGAACTCTGTGGCTGCGGTTGTCCGCGATTTGATCTGCTGCATGTGCAACGGCATAGGCAGCGCGGCGGGCATTATGGTCGGCAATGAACTGGGGGCAGGGCGTCTTGACCGGGGAAAAGCGTATGGCATAAAGCTCAAGAACATTTCGTATGTGATTGGCTTTCTGTCCACAGCGCTTGTGCTTGCGGTGACGCCGTTTGTCGTGCGAATGGTGATTTTGACAGACGAGGCAAGAGGATATCTCACCGGAATGATGGTGATTATGGCTGTTTATATGATCGGGCGCTGCGTCAATACCGTCACGATCAACGGGGTGCTCGACGGCGGCGGGGACACGCTGTTTGACATGTACAGCCTGATAGTGTGTATGTGGTTTATCGCGATACCGCTGGCGCTTGCCGGCGCGTTTTGGCTGCACTGGTCGCCCCTTGCGGTCTATGCCTGCACCTGTCTTGACGAGGTGGGAAAAATCCCGTGGGTGATGGCGCGCTTTCGCAAATATAAGTGGGTGCAGGACCTGACAAGAAGCTCCTTTTGACAACCGATCGCAAGAAATCTGTCATCGCTGTATCAAAAATGGCACCGCTATAAAAAGCGGTGCCATTTTGCTAATCGACGATCTTTCTTGTGCCCTTTTTCAGGCGGTGCATTGCCCTTGCAAGTGATGCCTGTGACACATGGTACTCCTGAATGCTCTGTTTTTGCTGTAATTGCTCGAGCGCGCGTTCGTATGCCTCGCGGGCGCGCACCTCGTCAATGTCCTCCGGCCGCTCTGCCGTGTCCACAAGCATTGTCACGCGGTTGTTGGCAATATGCACAAAGCCGATGCCGACAACTGCCGTGTGCCATTCGTCGCTTTGGTCATCTTGAAATCGTATGTCGCCAATTGTCGTGGCGACTACCATATTCTGATGGTCTGCCATCACTGCAAGCTCTCCGTCGAGCGCGGGTACGACAAGCATTTTGCTTTTTCCATCATAGAACACCTTGTTGGTCGCCAGTATTTTCAAGTCAAATGTACCCATATCAAACCTCCATATTTTTACAGACGCCAGAGGCTTATGATTGTTGCAACTGCAGCAGTCTCAGCGACTTTTCAATCACCTCATCCAACGTGCCGACATTGAAGAAAGCCGCCTCCGGGTAGTCATCCATCTCTCCGCTTATAATCGCCTTGAAGCCGCGGATTGTCTCGGCAATGGGAACGTATTTTCCTTTGATGCCGGTAAAATTCTCCGCCACATGGAACGGCTGTGACAAAAACCGCTGCACTTTTCTTGCGCGGTACACGGTAATCTTGTCCTCGTCCGAGAGCTCCTCCATGCCCAGAATTGCAATAATGTCCTGTAACTCCCTGTATTTTTGAAGCATTTCCTGAACTGCCCTTGCCGTTTCGTAATGTTCCTTTCCCACGACCTCCGCCTCTAGGATTCGCGAGGAGGATTCCAGCGGGTCAACGGCGGGATAAATCCCCTGCTCAACAATTTTTCGTGAGAGCACTGTCGTCGCGTCCAAGTGTGCAAACGTTGTCGCGGGCGCCGGGTCAGTAAGGTCGTCTGCCGGCACATATACTGCCTGCACGGAGGTCACGCTTCCCTTGTCCGTGGACGCGATGCGCTCCTGCAGCTCACCAACCTCCGTGGCAAGCGTCGGCTGGTATCCTACCGCGGACGGCATACGGCCCAACAGCGCGGAAACCTCGCTGCCCGCCTGCACAAAACGGAAAATGTTGTCAATAAACAATAGCACGTTCTGGTGTTCCTCATCACGGAAATACTCCGCCATTGTAAGACCCGTTTCCGCAACTCTCATACGCGCGCCGGGCGGCTCATTCATCTGTCCGAACACAAGCGCCGTTTTCTCCAAAACCCCGGATTCCTTCATTTCAGACCAGAGGTCGTTGCCTTCTCTTGAGCGTTCGCCGACGCCCGTAAAAATCGAATAGCCGCCATGCTCAGTCGCAATATTTCTGATTAATTCCTGTATCAGCACAGTCTTGCCGACGCCCGCACCGCCGAACAGACCAATTTTCCCGCCCTTGGCATAGGGCGCGAGCAGATCAATCACCTTGATTCCGGTTTCCAGCATCTCCACGACAGGACTCTGCTCCTCGAAATGCGGCGGTTCTCGGTGGATGACCCAGTGCGGCTCGCTGTCAAGCGGCTCGCCGCCGTCAACAGGTTCGCCCAGTACGTTAAACAGCCTTCCCAGTGTCTTTTTCCCTACTGGAACCTGTATTCCCTTGCCCGTAGCGGTCACTTCCATGTCCCTGCAAAGTCCCTCGCTTGCCGCCAGCATGATGCAGCGCACCGTATTGTCGCCAATATGCTGTGCCACCTCCATCACGAGGCGTTTTCCCTCGCAGGTAACTTCTAAGGCATCTTTAATATAAGGAAGCTCATTGTCCTCAAATGCAACGTCTACGACAGGTCCCATGACTTGTATGATTTTTCCCTTATTCCACGTTTCCTTATCCAACGTTATTTTTCCTCCTTTTTCTTCGCCTTCTTCTTTTTCTTCTGCGCCTTCGCGCCTGAGATAACCTCGGTAATCTCCTGTGTAATCATCGCTTGGCGCACCCTGTTGTACTCGATCGACAGGTCATGAATCATCTCCGCGGCGCTCTTGTTGGCGGCTTCCATAGCCATCATACGGGCACTCTGCTCACTGCAAAACGCTTCGATGAGCGCGCCGTAAATATACCCCATCACGCAGTCTGGAAGAATGTTGTCAAGCACGGCATTCGGGGACGGCTTTAGCAGCAGCTCGCCGTGGAACATTCCATTGTCGTTCCCCTCCCATGGCTGTACGCTCTCCACGCCGTCCTGCTCAAAATTTTCAGGCATAAATGGGAGAAGCCGCGTCATTTTCGTCTCCGTTGTCATGCTGTTTTTCATATAGGTATAAATAATGTAAATCTCGTCAAGCTCTCCAGAGCGGTACTGTTCCATGACTGTCTCGCTGATAATGCGCGCGCGGTGCAGTGAAGGGTTCTGCGCGGCATAGTGGAAGTGGCGCGCGAGCGGTATGCCTCTGTTTCTCAGGTAATGCCTTCCCGCCCTGCCGACAACGAACAGCTTGTAGTGTTTCCACTGACTGATCTGGTCCTGCGCAAACTTTAATATGTTATGGTTGTATGCCCCCGCCAGACCTTTGTCCGCCGAGATCACGATATATCCCCTTACCTTGTCCTCCGGCTTCTTGTTCGTCCGCTCGCCAAAGAACTCATGTTCAACATCGGGCAGGCGCTGCATGATGTTGGTGACAAGCGACTGCAGTGTGAAAAAGTAGGGCTCTGTCTCCTCCAGATTAGCCCGCGCCTTGCGCAGTTTTGTGGAGGAAATCATATACATGGCATTCGTGATCTTCATGGTATCCTGAATACTTTTCCGGCGGATTTGTATTTCCCGTGTACTAGCCATTTTCTGCACCCCCGCTACGATTCATAGTTTTTCTTAAATTCAAGCGCCGCATTGACAATCTCCTGATTCAGTTCATCGTCCAGCACGCCGGTTGTTTCGAGCTTTCTCATAAGCCCTGAATGCGTTTCTTTCATATATGCAAGCAGCTTCATTTGGAAATCCTTTACCTTTTGAATCGGTATGGAGAGCATGATCTTTGCATTTGCCGCGCTGAGCGTAATGACCTGCTCCGCCATGCTGAGCGGGCGGCACAAGGGCTGTTTTAACAGTTCCATCAGCACATGACCGTGCAGAAGCTGTTCCTTCGTGGCGCTGTCGAGATCGGAGGCAAACTGCGTGAACACTTCCATCTCACGAAACTGGGCAAGGTCAATACGGATACTGCCCGCCACTTTTTTCATTGCCTTGGTCTGGGCGGCGCCGCCCACGCGCGACACGGAAAGTCCCACGTTTACAGCCGGACGCATTCCAGAGAAGAACAAGTCGCTCTCAAGGAAAATCTGTCCGTCTGTAATGGAGATCACATTGGTAGGAATATATGCGGACACATCGCCCGCCTGCGTTTCAATGATTGGAAGCGCCGTAATCGAGCCGCCGCCCTTCTCGTCGCTAAGACGCGCCGAACGCTCGAGCAGTCTGGAATGTAAATAAAATACGTCGCCCGGATAAGCCTCGCGCCCCGGCGAGCGCTCCAGCAGAAGGGAGAGTGCACGGTACGCAACCGCGTGCTTTGACAAGTCATCATATACAATCAGCACGTCCCTGCCCTTGTGCATAAAATATTCTGCAAGCGCCGTCCCGGAATAGGGCGCAATATACTGAAGGGGCGCCGGGTCGCTTGCTGTAGCAGACACAATGACAGTGTAGTCCATCGCGTCATTGCTTTTCAGGGTGTTTACCAGCTTCGCAATCGTCGATGCCTTCTGCCCGATTGCCACATAAATACAAACCACGTCCTTGCCCTTCTGGTTCAAAATGGTGTCGATGGCAAGCGATGTTTTTCCCGTCTGGCGGTCGCCGATGATAAGCTCGCGCTGTCCGCGTCCGATCGGAAACATGGAGTCAATCGCCAAAATTCCCGTTTCAAGGGGAACACTTACGGATTTCCTGTCAATGATCGTGGGTGCGGGCTGCTCCACAGGCATATAGCCCTCCTCTTTGATGGCGCCCGCGCCGTCAATCGGTGCGCCGAGCGCGTCAATCACCCTGCCAAGAAAGCCGTCGCCCACTGGAACGCCTGCGCGTTTGCCTGTCCGTGCCGCCCCCGAGCCTTCGCGGATTTCCACGTCGCGGCCAAACAGGATACAGCCGATTTCGTCGCGCCGGATATCCTGCACCATTCCTTTGACACCGCAGTCAAAAACGATAATCTCGCCATATGCCGCGTGATCAATCCCGTCAATATTGGCAATGCCGTCGCCTACCCAGATCACGGTGCCAATTTCCTTATCCTGTGCTTCCAGCTCAAAATTCTCGATCTCGGCGCGCAGAATCGAAATAATGTTCTCGGTGCTTGCCGCCGTCTGAACGCCTGCATTAGAGAAGCGTTCCTGAAACTGCTGTAAACGTCCTTTGGTACTCCAGTCATAGACCTCGTTTCCCGTCTCGAGGATAAAGCCGCCCCCGATCGAAGCGTCCTCCTCCATCTCAAAGGAAATCTCGCCGCTGTCCTTGTACTGTTTCTGCACAAACGCTTGAATCCCTTTGAGCTGTGCTGCATCTGGCGCCGTCACATATCTTAATTTTACCGAAAAACCGTCTTTTTTCTCCGTGGCAGTGTTTCGGCGTTCTTTTAAGATTTCCCCCCAATACTGCATATCGCCATTGTCGCATAATAGTTTTAAGAAATCACGGATTTCACTGGGAAACACCATGTCAATCACATGATGCTTTTTCTCGAGCGCCACGGCAGGATTTTCGAAATCCTCCTGTATCTGCGGCACTGATTTTAAAATATCCTCCGTGCGGAATACGATATTTTCCGCGATCCCCAGCTTCCGCATTGTTTTTGCATACTCTGATACCGTATTTATCACCGTTGTTCACCCGTCTTTGCTAAAAATTGGTTATAAAGTTCCCTGTCCGCAGCCTGTCCCTGTCCCGAGGCAACCACGCGCGCCGCGGCTTCCATGACAAGCCCGGCAATCTCTTCCTGTGCCTGCCTGATACTGCGTTCCTGCTCGCCCTGTGCCTTTCTCCTGGCGTCGGACACAATTTTCTGAGCCTCCGATTTGGCTTCCGCCACGATTCTTCCATATTCCTCGTCGGCTTTTTCGCGCGCCTTGCTGACTGCCGCCGCTTTTTCTTCGTCAATTCCCTTCACGCAGGCTTCATACTGCTGTCGCAGCGCACCTGCCTGTGTTTTGGCTTCCTCTGCCTCTGCATACTGCTTGTCAATCTCCTCCTGCCTTTTTGCCAGTATGTTTTTCACCGGCTTGAACAGGAATTTGCTCAAAATAAAGTAGATAATCAGCAGATTAATTACGGTAAAAACAAGATTTATATCCAGTTTTAACATAATGTACCTCCCAGCCGCTTATTTCACAAGCATGATAATCAAAATCGCCACAACAAACCCGTAAATCGCCGTTGCCTCGGCAAGCGCGCCGCCGAGCAGCAGAAGCTTTGTGATCTTTCCGTCAGCCTCCGGCTGTCTTGCCACCGCCTCAACTGCCTTGCCGGAAGCGATTCCGATTCCAATTCCCGCTCCAATACCTGCCAACGCTGCAATGCCTGCTCCAATTGCTACACCCATAATTTACCTCCATTCCGCCGTAAGGACATACGGCGTTTTTCATCAAAATATGTTCATTTCATCAATATTCAGTTGTTTTTGTTTTCCTTAGATTAACAAATGTTTATTCGACTGCCTCTCTGATGTAGAGCGACGTCAGGAACACGAACACGTATGCCTGTATCAGCCCGTCGAAAATGTCGAAATAAAGGCTGAAGGGAACCGGCGCGACAGCCGGCGCCAGAATTTTAATCAACTCCATGATGACAAAAGCGCCAAGTACGTTTCCGAACAATCGCATACACAGCGACAGCGGTTTGATGAATAGTTCAAGGATGTTGATCGGCGTCACGATCGCCATCGGCTCTTTAAAGCTTTTGAGCCACCCGCCTGCGCCCTTGCTGTGTATGCTCGCATACTGCACGAGCACAATACTCATCAACGCCAGTGCCGCCGTGACATTCAAATCCTTTGTCGGCGGTTTGACGCCAAACAAACCAATCAGGTTCGCAAAAGCCAGATAAATCAACACGGTACTCAGATACGGTACATATCCTTTTGCTTCCTCTCCAACCATGTCCGTGATAAAGCCTTCAATTTTTGTCACAAGCATTTCCGCAAAGAGCTGGCGCTTTCCGGTCGGATGCACCTGTAGGTTCCTTGTCAGAAATAAAGAGAGTAGCAGTACGAGCAGCACAATCACCCATGTGATCACTGTCGATTCGTAAATTGGAATTTCCCAGCCGCCGATATGTACAGTGAACACCGCCACACATTCTAGCTGCTCGACAAGCTCATTTGCCAATTCTTCCATCATTTTCACCTCCTATCATTCAAATTTTTCATGACTGGCAACAGATACTGTACACCAAAAAAACCTCTGCGATACACAGGTTTCAATATATTGTAAAATCCAAATGGAGTTCTACCGTATTTATTTTTTGCCGTCCTTGTTGTGGATATAATTTAACTCGATGGCTTTCTTGCGCAAGATTGGAATATGCGTCCATTTTACCGCCACGATGAAATAAGAAGTGCTGAAAATCACAACAGCAACAACCAGCAAAAGCAGCCGGGCCAGAGACCTGCTGTTTTTGCCGGTTGAATGCCGTACAGTATCGTTGATCAGTTCTATGACGCTGCGTGCTTCAAGCATCTCTGCCGAATTTGCAACGCCATCGTTTGCATTGTAGCTGATTGTTTTATTCTGTGAAAACTCATACCGCGCAGTATGGGGAAAATCCCTATCGGCACTGCCAAAACAAACTCCAAGAAAAATGGACAGTATTAAGAGTAAACTGATGCCAAATTGTTTTTCTTTTGTCTCCACGACGCTCACCTCTGTTCTATATTCTATCATGGGCGTGATAAAAAATCCAGTAAAAGTTGTATCGGTGTATTAAATTACAAATTTTGCGCTGTTCGTTGTATATTGATCTTTCGCTTGATTTTATGGTGCGCCTATGATACTGTATACTAGTTTAAAATTTTTATACGAGTCATTTGCTAACATAATAAAATCTGATGCAAATATGGAAGAACCATCATTTGCTTCAGATTTTTTATTTTCGAGCGTATAGAAGCGGCCTGTTTTTTGCAAATAAAATTTCGCAGATTCAAATAGTCTGCGAAATATAAAAAAGTATGTTGCTAATATGTAATCTATATCGGTAATAGTGTAACACTTTTTAACCCCTGTGACAATTCTTTTTTTCCAAAAATCAGGATTTTTTTATATTTGCAGAAAAAATCAGTGGTAAATGAAGCAATAATTGGGCACGGCATGAGCTTTCTGGCGTGTTTCATGGTCAGATTCGGGGTCAAAAATCATACGAATGAAGAGGGGTAATTGATATGGCAAGACATGGAGAAAATATCAGGAAACGAAAAGATGGCCGCTGGGAGGGACGGTTTGCGGTTTACAGTACGGAGCGAAAAAGGACGGTCTATCAGTCTGTCTATGGGCATTCCTATTCTGAGGTGCGTGCGAGGCTGAGTGCACAAAAAAGTCTGTCGCAGGAGGGGACGGCGGCGGAAAAACAGCTCGGTGCCGCCAAGATTATGTTTGGGGAGGTCGCGCAGAAATGGCTTGAGTCCGTTAAGGAGCAGAGAAAGTTCTCTACCTATATTAAGTACAATACCGTTTATCATACCCATATTCAGCCACTTTTTCAAGAGACTGTGCTTTCAGAACTGACGTATGCCTGCGTGTCCGGCAGAATCCCCAATACCCTGTCAGAGAGTATGCAGATGAGCATTTATAGTATTTTGAACCGAATCTTAAAATTTGCATCAGCACAGTATGCGATAACAGTCACGCCGCTCAAAAAACCGGCGTTGGGTTCAGTGAAAAAAACAGTCGCAGTCCTTGCCCGCAGTGAACAGCAAAAGCTGGCAAGCGTACTGTATCAGGAGATGGATCGCTTTAAATTTGCGGTGCTGTTAAGTCTGTTGACGGGACTCAGACTGGGAGAACTCTGTGCACTGAAATGGTCGGATATTGATTTTGAAAATGGGATAATGTCAGTCGTCAGAACGGTACAGCGACTTCCTGTTGAGGGACAGAGAACACGGACTGCCCTAGTGGTGTCTGTCCCCAAAAGCGCGTGTTCCCGCCGGGAAATCCCACTGTCTAACAGTGTGATAGCATTGCTTAAACAGTTTCAGGACGGCAAAGAATACATCTTTGGCGGGGATAAACCGCTCGAACCCCGAACGCTGCAATATCGCTATAAGAAGCTGCTCCGTGAGGCGGGGGTGGAAAATAAAAATTTCCATATCCTCAGGCATACTTTTGCGACAAACTGCGTAGAAGGCGGAATGGACGTAAAGAGCCTGAGCGAGATTCTAGGACACGCCGATGTGCAGATGACCTTGCGCCGCTATGTGCATCCGTCCATGGAAACCAAGCGGCAGGGAATGGCAAGGCTTCATGAGAGAATTTGGGGTCAAGTTCATGGTCAGGCAGGCTAAGAAATCCTGTAGTACGTCAGCTTTGGGGGGATTTTCGCAGACTATTTGAATCTGCGAAAATGAGATAAGAGCATTGCTATAATTATTTATATCTGAAAAATAGCGTTTGTACCATAATTTTTTGCAAAGTGACAGAGAATTTAGGAGGATATCGTGGGAGGTACGCTGACAAAGACCATATGGCAGTACAGTGAACCCTTGCCAGAGGAGACGATGGCGTTTTTAAGGGGGATCGCTTTGGACTACAATAAGGTCAAGAATCATACCTACAAAAGATATGCCGGCATTAAAAGTCTCGGCAGGCTGACTCCTGCGTATGATATCATGGGCGAAATGCGCCACAGCGGGATTCGGACGCAACTGGGACTGCCCTCCGCATACTTTGACCCTGCGATCATTGACGCAGTGGCGGACATTAAAGGAATGTGGGGAATGCTGAAAAAGAAGATTGGCATTCTGATCACGGCAAACGAGAATCTGAGCAGCGAGGACAGAATGTATTTAAGGACAATCCTGAGGCTGGACAAAGTCTACGCCGCCGTGCTTTGTCATGAGACGTTTGAACTTCCCAGAAATGCAAAGGGGCTTGACATTGACACGGAACGTCTCAACAGTCTGCTTTGCAGGCTTACGAGGAAGTATCTGGCAAGACCAAATACCGACAGTGCGGATTATTTCAGTATCGCGCCATGCGGCTATACCTATCGGAACGGTATGATTTGCATCGCGTCAAGGATACCGGGAAAACGGATTGCACTGCCCTTAAAAGATGACCATATCTGTACCCGGCAGATTCGTCTTTGCATCAGGAAAGATTATGCCGCACTGGCACTGCCAACAGAGACAAGAATCAGAAAACATGCAGACTATGAAAACACCATCTATATCCATATCGGCTATCGTGATATGCTCACGCTGTCAAACGGCAATGTTTATGGACAGTCACTGGGCAGCATGACATCGGCAGAGACACAGCGTCTGATGGAAAAAAACAGCGCGCGTGCCAGTATGCATACGGCGCACCGGAGAAGCAGTGCAGATGGAGATCGGGAAAAAGCAGACCTGATAAAACGATGCAACCTTGGCACAGAGAAATACAGGCGGAATAAAGAAAAGCAGCGCGCAAAGACAGAGACATTCATCAATACGGAGATCAACAGAATGCTGGCGGCAGAAAAGCCAGCAAAGATTGTGATTACGAGGCCAGTAACCGTCAATAAAACCAAGCTTCCATCAAGATCTGCCAATAGAAATTTGACAAGAAGCTTTAATGGCTATATCAGGGAACGGCTGTCGTACAAATGCCGCTTGAATGCGATTGAGCTGGTTGAGATCAGTTCAAAAGGAACGGGAAATATTTGTTCCCTTTGCGGCGCTGAGGGCAGGCGAATGCCGGACGGTTTTTATTGTCCAGATTGCGGGTTTGCCGCTGCGATCTCATTGAACGGCGCTAAAAACATTGAAAACAATTATATAGCAACGAAAGGTTGAATCATACAACCCTGAGAATAAATTATCTGAAATTTACACAGATGATTTCACCCGGCGTACTGTGCCGGCGGCATTTTTATGCACATGGGCGTCCCAAGGAACAATATCAGCAGAAGCTGGTGCCCGGAGATGTATACTCAATTTCGATAAAATGTCGCTGGTACAGTGCACCAATCAGGATCACAGGGGCGTATGTTTACAATATCATGGGCGGTGAAACAACTGTCCATAAAGGCAAAAGACGGCATTATCTAAGTCATGATTTCATGATTTTCCGGTATGCCAAGACCGCAGCCTTATGCGGAGCGAAGCAAATCTGCTCTGGCAGAATTTGCAGGTGGAGACACTCGGCTAATCCTTATGATAATTATTATCAGAGAGTTTATAAAAACTGGAGAACAGAAATGAGAAAAGCGCAGAGACAGCAGGCAGAAACACTGTTTGGGCAACTCGAGGAAGCACACATACAGATCAAAAGCGATGTCGAACAGCACCATATTGAACAGGCACTGGATTTGCTAAAGGACTGTCAGGACAGCGCCGCCGCGATAGGCACATTTATTGAAAACATAGAGGGAGAGGGACACCCGACGGTTTGCCTTCTGGAAGAATATTGTGAACTTGTGTATCAGTTGTACGAAGAGCTGTTTTCATCAGACAAAGAGCAGAATGCAAAAAAAGTCCATAAATTGCTCAGACAGCAGCTAATCAAAGCTGAGAACAGCTTTAAATGGGATATTCCGACTAGGATAGAAGCAGTGTTTCTTCCATATAAAGCGAGTATGTGGGATAGCTTGGAAAGTGTGTGGCGCGCAGCAGATGAGGACGAAAACTGTGATGCCTATGTAATTCCGATTCCATATTATGACAAGAATCCAGACGGCAGTTTTCGCAAAATGCACTGCGAAGATGACCAGTATCCAGCGTATGTGCCTATTACCAAATATGATACATTTGATTTCGAGAAGCATCGCCCAGACATGATCTATATCCATAACCCGTATGACGGACTGAATCTGGTCACAAGCGTGCATCCGTTTTTCTATTCGGAGCATTTAAAAAAATTTACAGACCAGTTGATCTATATACCATATTTCGTATTGGGAGAGATCAAGCCTGAGGAGGAGGAGCGAATAAAGTCCATGCAGCATTTCTGCACCACGCCGGGCGTGTACAATGCCGACAAGGTCATTGTGCAGTCGGAGGATATGCGGCAGGTCTATATCAAAGTTCTTATGAAAGAATCAGGCGATTGCAGCGCTGCCGCAAGAAAATACTGGGAGAATAAGATTCTTGGTCTTGGCTCACCGAAATATGACAAGGTGGCATGTACCATAAAAGAAGAAGTGAAAATACCCGAACCATGGTTGGAGTTAATCCGCAGACCTGATAAGAGCTGGAAGAAAATCATTCTGTACAATACGAGTATTGCCGGACTGTTGAGACATAACGAAAAGATGCTTGTGAAGATGAACTATGTATTTGATGTCTTTCGGAAAAATCAAGAGGAAGCAGTCCTGCTGTGGCGTCCGCATCCGCTGATTGAGAGCACACTCACCAGCATGCGTCCTCAGCTGTGGGAGGCATATAAAGCAATGCGGAATCAGTATTTAGCAGAAGGCTGGGGCATCTATGACGATACCGCAGATCTGGACAGGGCAATCGCGATCAGCGATGCATATTACGGCGATGGAAGCAGTGTGGTACAACTGTATCAACAGACAGGAAAACCAGTCATGATACAGAATGTAGAGATTACTGCGTGAGATTTTGAAGAAAAGTGGAACCTTGACAATTTCATACTTTATATCTGTAGAGGGTAGATGGAAATAGAGAATAGAAACATATATTCGAGAAACCTTGACGAAAATATGATGCAATGTTATACTGACTATATCATGATGACTTGGAAGCAGGAACGAAAAGGAGGCAGATTTTATGCTGAAAATGCTCGACGAGAAGGTGCTTAGATCGGATGATGAAATGGAAGATTTATATAAAGACTGCAAGTACCTTTACATTATAGACAGTTATGATAAAATTGTTGATCATAACGGTTATTTGTATTGTGTTAGTACGTCGAATGATTCATTTGACCAATTGATCGACCAGAGAGAAAAATTGAGGGCAGAAGGAAAATTATGTGTTCTTGGTGGAAGCTATAACAATGGAGGAGCAGTAGGTGTACAATACGAGTATAAAGAACAATAAGTATCTGGCTGAGTGCATTATGGTGAACAGAGATGTTAACATGGCAAAATTTATAGTGGATACCGGAGCAATGTTTACTTGTTGTAACTATAAGATTTTAGATATACATTTAGAAGAAAGTGAGTTGGCAGATAACGAGATCAAAGCGCTTGGCGGGTTTGTTAGAAGTATGCCTGTTACATTTTATAAATGCAGTTTGAAACAGTTTACAATTGGAAATATAGATCTAGGAAAACAAGATATATGGATAACCTTTGATGAGAGGGTAACGGACACAGTGCTGGGAATGGATATATTACAACAGGTGATTTTTACTGCCAATCCATATAACAGGAAGATGTATTTTTGTAAGGATGCTGCGGACTACGATCAGAATTTCCAGTTGGATGTTGTTTAGATTGTCAAATCTATATCGAGAATAAAATAATCAGTTTGTTATAAAAGATGTAAAGTATGAAGTTGTCAATAATTTGTACTTTACATCTTTTTTATATGCAAGCCCCATTCAAAACATTCAAAAGAAGCGATACCGCAAAGGCAGCGCGGGGGCTTGCATCAAACATGAAAACGAGAGGGGCATACTGTATGAAAAAAACGAAAGCAGTCAGGATTGCATCATTGATCAGTGGAATCAGTATTCTATTTTCAATGGCATCTGTATATGCCGCTGAGGAAATCCATCAGACGACAGAAAGCGAAGAAAGCGGGACACAGTATGAAAACACGATTGAAGGCGAGACAGCGCTCGGAAACACAAAAACCGTAGAGTTTGAGACAGAGAACTCAAATGAAAATCAGATATCCGAGCCAGAGGAAAACCAAAGCCAGCTCGAGAATAGCACGACCGAAGCAGAGGAAAGCCAAAGCTCTTATGAAGATGCTTCTGAAACGGAAAGTGAGCAGGAATCATTGCAAGAGGGGGAAAGCGGAGCACAGAGTGAGGCTGATACGGAGGAGAGTGCAGAGGAAATGACAGAGATCGCTGACGAATCCGGGCAGATCGAGAAAAGGTGGAAAACAGGAATGGGGCTGACCAGCCTGCTAATGCCGCAGAAATTTGAAATTGTGATGGACCCATGGGAGATGGACGGCAGGACGCAGGTTTACTCCGAGCAATATATCATAAAAAATACTGGCGACATGTCAGGGACACTGAAACTGACCGGAATTGCCTGTGAAGTGGGTGAAGATGTCCATGTGCAGGAAAATAGTGACGGCATTCATAGTGGAAAAGACAAGAAACTATATATTGAATTGTTGATTAATGATGAGGATAGATTTGTTCTGATGCCAGAGGGAACGGATTATGAGATCAAGCTGGCGCCAGATGAGAGCATAACGCTGGAATTTACAGGGGAGATGAACGAAAATACGTCCCAAAACTGGCAGAGTAGTGATGTGAGGATTAGTGTTACCTATGACTGGTGTATAGAGCCGCAGGAGAAGGAGACTGAAACTGCGGCGAGTATCTCGGAGACAGAAGATTCAGAGCATTCAGAGAGCGGATCTGTGACGGAGGAAGAAAGTGCGGAAGCAGAGTCAGAAACCGAGCCAGAGGAAGAATATTCAGAGCCGGTGCAGGAAAGCTCGGAAACAGAACCGGAGGAAGTAAGCGCGACGAGTGAGCCAGAACCAGGGGAAGAAACTTCGGAAGCAGAGACAGCGGAAAAAGGTTCAGAGAGCGTATCAGAGCCGACAGAAGAACATTCAGCGGGTGAGTCAGAAACGTCAGAAGAGAGTTCGGAAGCAGAGCAGACAGAGGAAACTGATCAGCCAGAAGAGCGTTCGGATATAGAGACAGCAGCAAATCCCGAATCGGGAGAGGAGACAGGAAATGAATAAGAAAACGAAGATTATAATCGCAGGGATCTGCATCATAGCACTTCTTGCAGTGGGTGCGGCGGTGGCGATGTTTGTCATGCTGATGAACAAGGAGGACGACACACCGCAGAATAATGGAGTGTATACCATGGATGAAGGAAACTACCAGCAGATCATGGACGATATGGGCGAACAGGTGCAGGACGGATACTTTGAGACGTATATGACGACAGACTGGATTTTTCCAGATGGAAGTTCGGAGGCAACCGATGCACTTCTTGGAAACTCTCCGAACAATGTCAAACCTATACGATGTGAAGTTTTATTAAAGGATTCAGGAGAAAAGTTGTTCTCTACAGGAGTTATTCCTGTCGGTGCACAGATTCCATCTATTAAATTGGATGTGGATTTGGAGGCAGGAGTATATGATGCCACCTGTATGATCTATCTGCTGGATGAGATGGAGAATGGTACGTATGAGGATTACAGTAGTACTGGGTTCAATGTGACAATCATCATACAGAATTAGTCTTGGTAATCAATGTATCCATACAGGATACGTGATTATATAAAAATACTTTCAAGGAGGAAGATGAAATGAAGAAAAGAAAATTATTTTCAACAGTAGTAACAGGTGCTCTTATTGCAGCGCAGATGACAATGTCAGTTATGGCGGCGACAGGAAGCGTAAACACTGATGTAACCACAAAGAATGCAGTAATCAGGGTACAGGTTCCCACGAAACTTGGAGTTGCTGTTGATGAATTTGAGACAGCGGGAGATGGTTCACAGATTTATTCCGAGGAGTTTGGGATTAAAAACTTTAGTACTGTTCCTGTGCATGTATCAACGGAATCCGTAGTGGTTGTAGGTACAGATGTAACACTTAAGGCTACTAAAGATGAGGTTGTTGAGGATGCGGCAAAGAAGGGAAATGCATGGTTGGCTGTAGCGGCAAAAACAGCGGCAGACAAATATGGCTCTGGGACAATCGCAGATTTGACAGAAACCAGTTCAAATGTTACAACTGTTAACCCGGCAGACGGAAAGTCAAAACAAGAATTTTATCTTGATAAAGGAACAGGAAATGTAGAGTATAAGCTGCAGATTGCTGATACAGACGTTCCTTCCTATGCAGAGTTTTATGAACTTACAGAAGATACTACTATTACAGATGATACTAAGTTAGCAACAGCACTCAAGGCATCTGATATATATGTAGTTGCTTCAGCAGATGCTACCACGAATGGAGCGACTGTTAGTAAGTTGGAAAAGGATTCAACCGCGACTTATGCTGGTACTAACAAATACTATAAGGCAGCAACAACGGCTTCGGTTCCGGCTGCAAGTAAGAACTATGTATACGCAGGTCAGACAACTGTTGGCGGAGAGGCTGGATTCAGATTTGTTGGCAAGTTGTCAACAGGTAAGTCGGGTGGCTGGACAAAGAATGATTTTACCTCTATTACAATTAATTATGATATTACGGGTGTGCAGGGATCTGCATATGAGCTTGTAAAGGATAGCTGTACATATGGTCTGTATAAAGAGGCAGCAGTTAGCTTTAGTGCAGATGGTGTTATTACTCTTACAAACTTTAATGGTGCTAATTATGCGTCATTAAGTATTAACGATGGAACAGATGATTATACATTGAATGATGCTGATCCAGCAGATGGTGAATGGGTATGGGATTCAGATGATTCATCAAGTGTAAAAACATTTACACTTGGTAGCAATTGGACGAGCTACATACTTGGAAAAACGATTACAGTAACAGTTAACTTACAGAATGGTACAACAATGGAGAGTACACCTGTTGCAGTTCCAACTAATTAACTTTATTTGTTAAATATTTTGGTAAAGTTAGGTTTGTTTTACTGTATGATAGTTATTATAAGTTGGTTGTCCCCCACAATTTATTGTGGGGGAGCTGGCTTTATAAAGAGTTTCTGAAAAAACAGGTCTGGGAGAAATAAATGATGATGTAAAATATGAAATTGTTAATACAATATAATGTTTTACATCTTTTTTGGGAGTAAAGCATGTTAAAAAGGCCATTTTATTTTGTGGATTATATTCAGATAAATAATGAGATTTGGTTTACATCGGGAGATTACAACGGATTATATAAATACAATCTGGAAGAAAAAAGGACAGAAAGAATAGCAATATTTCCATATGAGCCATTTGAACAAGTTGGATTATTTTTGAAGATGGTTCAATATAAAAACAGCTTAATTTTCGTGCCAGCAACCGCCAAGAGAATATATATATTTAATATTGAAGGCGGGGGTTTTACAGATGTAAAGATACCTGGCTTGTCAGATATTTTGCAGCCAATATATTTTGGTGAAGCAGTAATTTACAAGGAGTATCTTTACTTGTTAGGAGTACGATATCCTGGAATAGTGAAAATTAATCTTGAGAGTTATGAAGTAGAGATTGTCGATCAGTGGTTGGATGAACTCAGTGATGAAATAATGTTGGATAAGAATGAAAATATTTTGGGATATGGAGGAGTAGTGGAGGAGGACAGATTCCTGATTCCATGTTATCAGTGTAACAGAGTTTTGGAATTTAATATGAATACAGGCGAATATTGTTTTCATGAGATTGGTAATAAAGTAAATAAGTATGTCAGGATGATAAGAATTAAGGATACTTATGTATTAGTAACACATGATAATGAAGAAATATGTCATGTTATTTTTTGGAATTATGTAAAAGGTGGATGTGAAGAAACACAGATTCAGATGCAGGCATTTGTGGACAGAGGGGTTATAGCGTATTTAGGTGATATTTGGGTTATATCATATATATCAAATGAAATCTGTCGATTGGAGACTGACGAAAGGAAAGCAAGTTATTATTCAGTAGCAGATGTAGAAAAAATAAATATTGTATTTGCTGGAGTAATTGATAATAAATTGTATTTTTGTGATTATTCTACACAAGCATGGTATGTTATAAATAATTTTGGTGTGATAGAAAAAGCAGGGAGAGGCATAAAGGAATGCATAGATGAACATGAAATAGAAAAGTTGCTTTTGACAGAAAAATGGAGTAATCAATATTATGTTGAAGATTTTTTTCATCCTTTGGAATTTCTGATTAAAAAGATTAAGAAATCAGATTATATTCATGATGACTTTCAAAAAAATGTCATTGCAGGAAATGTTATATATGAATCATTCAGTAGGAAGTGACATTTTCTTCTGAAAGTGGAAAACAAGGTAGACATGTTGAAGTTTGTTTAATGAAGAGAAAAGATAGAACACAATGAATAAAATCATAAAAGGAGAAAAAATAAGATGTTTTTTGAGGAAAAGTTAGAAGAGATAAGAATGGCAATTGATCAAATGAATGAAAGTGAAAGAATAGTAGTATGGGGAACAGGGAGACATACGGATGAATTAATGAAATATACAAAGCTCTTATTGTATCCTAACGTGATGTTTGCAAGTAGAGATCATAGTGATGATTTATATTTTGGAAGGGCAATAACTGAAACATCAGAGTTAGACTTGAACGGGATTGACAGTATTGTAATATCATCGTATAAATTTCAGGATGAGATTGAGAAAGAAATAAGAAATAAGAAATTTAGTGGGAAAATCATAAAATTTTATAATACGGGAAGTGAAAGTGAATTTTATCTGATGCCTCATTCCGACAGTAAAAAAGGATTTTATGTACAGGGGGATTATGCGTCATGGGAGGAGGCAAAGAAACATGCAGATGGATATGATAACCAGGTTATTTTAGATAAGGTTTATAGGGCTACTTTGGAAGTGATGAACGGAAAAGCAAAGTATGAGAGGGATTCTGTTGTGTTTTATGATACAGCATATACATATCATTTGCTCACTCTGATTGGAGTAATATGCAGCCTGAAAGATACGATAAATGTTGTTGATGTCGGGGGGGCGTTAGGAAGTCTGTATTGGCAGAATAAAGATTTTTTAGATGTTTATGAGGGGAAAAATATTTTATGGGAAATTGTCGAACATCCAAATTATGTAAAATGCGGAAGAGAAAAGATACAACATGAAAAAATTAATTTTTGGGACGATTTGAGTGATATACAACGTGCGGATATTGTGATTTTTTCAGGGGTATTGCAGTGTATTAAGGATTATGAAGTAATGGTTAAAAAGGCTATAAAATTAAGGCCTAAGTACATTTTGATAGACAGGACAATGTTTTCGGTAAGGAGTAGAATTGCCATTCAGTATGCAGATGAGACAATATGTACAAATGCTTATCCGATAAAGATATTTGAAGAAACGGAAATATTACAGTTAATGGAAGGTTATCATCTGAAGGTACAATTTCCATCCTGTGTGGACGGTATTTTTTATGTGGATAGACAGAGGGTTGATGTAAAATGTATGATTTTTGAGTTGGAGTAATATAGAAAGTATAATCTTTATATGAATTAGCGATACCAAAGGAAAAAGTTCTTATTTGAAAATTTTAAGATAGATTTGGGAGAAGGTCATGTACTGCCAAGATATGAGAAATTCTATAAAATGTATGACAGTTTTTTTCGTATTTGGCACAAATGACACAAGAAAAGGAAGGAAAGTGGAATATTGATATTGGAGCAAGTGTAGGAGATACATTAGCCGCCATATGGAATTATACCGACGATTTTGTTCTGTGCATAGAGCCGGTGAAAAAGTTTTTGGAGCTTTTGACTGATAATGTCCAACGTTTTGGAATAAATGACAAAGTATGTTTGGAGCAGGCATTTATTACAGATAATATGAATCAAATCTTTCAGACTGAAATTTCTGAAAAAGGAACAACTGTTAAGAAAATTACACAGGATGTATGCCATGCGGTTTCTGGCAAAACATTAGATTGTCTGATAAAAGAAAATGGATTAGCATTGAGCGAAATATTTAGAATAATGAAATAATGCGCTAAAAAATTCATATTAGATTACGAAAGGAACAAAAATATTTACTATGAAAGGGAGAGGGTATGAATTATATACCTGTAAATGAACCGTTATTAAATGGGAATGAAAAAGAGTATTTGTGCGAGTGTATTGATAAGGGATGGATTTCTTCTGAGGGACCATTTGTTAAAGAATTTGAGCAGAAGATGAGTGTTGTTGTTAATAGAGGGTATGGTATTGCGGTTTCCAGTGGTACTGCAGCACTGGAAATAGCTGTACAGGCATTGGGCATTGGTAAGGGAGATGAGGTAATTATGCCTACATTTACTATTATTTCATGTGCAATGGCAGTTATGAAAGTAGGAGCTGTTCCTGTATTAGTTGATAGTGATCTGTATACTTGGAATATGAATGTGGACGAAATTGAGGCTAAGATAACACCGAGAACAAAGGCTATTATGATAGTCCATTTGTATGGACTTCCTGTAAAAGTTGATAGGGTTATGGCATTGGCAAAAAAATTTAATTTGAAAATTATTGAAGATGCGGCGGAGATGCATGGTCAGACATATAATAAGAAACCTTGTGGAAGTTTCGGAGATATCAGCATATTCAGTTTTTATCCAAATAAGCATATTACCACAGGCGAAGGTGGAATGGTGTTGACAGATGATAAGGAAATAGCTGAACGATGTAGAATGCTTAGAAATCTTTGCTTTAGGAAGGATGTTCGTTATGTGCATGATGAAATCAGTGGTAATTATCGTTTTACCAATTTACAGGCAGCAGTCGGATTAGCACAATTGGAAAGATTACATGAGTTTATAGAAAAGAAAAGATGGATGGGCAGATATTATACTGAGCGGTTGCAAGATGTAGAAGGATTAATACTTCCAATTGAAAAAACTGAATATGCCGAGAATATTTATTGGGTGTATGGGATTGTATTAGATAAAAATATTCAAGCAGATAATAGAACGGTACAAAGGCTTTTAGAAGAAGAAGGGATTGGTTCGAGAGCTTTCTTTTGGTGTATGCATCAGCAGCCAGTATACCAGCAGCAAGGAATGTTTGTGAATGAGATGTATCTTAATGCAGAGTATCTGGCAAGAAAAGGGTTTTATATCCCAAGCGGACTTGCTCTTACAAAGGAGCAAATGAATATTGTGGCAGAAAAAGTTTTAAAAGTAGTTAACAATATTAAGAAGGGTACGGAGTAGCAGAAATGTATGAATAGCAGCATGGAGGAGACAGGATGCAT
>Ga0137308_100493_pt1 | contig 62918 bp, 57 predicted proteins | sample Inofrocosms_June_FD_97181 | JGI IMG/M metagenome (GOLD analysis project Ga0137308, IMG submission 97181) | Mouse cecal microbial communities from Vienna, Austria - N-Acetylneuraminic and N-Acetylglucosamine D2O microcosms_June | ecosystem: Host-associated > Mammals > Digestive system > Large... | reverse complement strand
TGCCGGCTCTCGTTCTGAAGCTCCCTCTCAAGGTTCTTTTTATTGTAGCTGATTACCTCCGCATACGCTAATCGATTGATGTTGCCCCTCTCAGTCTGTATGCCCTTACGCTCTAAAGCGTTGGCAACCGCCCCGATATGGATTGTCGGCTCTCGGTCAATTCCCTGTTCCATTCCCTTGTCAGCAAAATTCCGCTGAACATAATCCCTCACGATTTCCTCCGCAAGCTCATAACTCCATTCAGTGGGGAGTGACGCTTTCAACATTCTCGCAAGCTGTGATTTCTGCCCTTTCTCTGACAATTCAACGACGTTCCATAAGGTGGCTCGGTCTGCATATTCTTTGGGCGCATTGGGTGGGAGAGAGATTTCACTGTGGACTAAATCTTCATGGTATTTCGGGCGGTAGGTCTGCCCGTCATACTCGCTGACAAGAATACTCCTGCTGATATAGGACGCTTTCTCGACTGCCGGCTGCCCTTTGCTCCGCCTGACTATGGAGAAACGTGTGCTTGCCTGTTTCGTTACATTAGCCATAAGCAGCACCTACATTCTGCCGACAGGGTAGTGGGGTGCACCCATAGACTTTGCGTTTCTTCTCGTTCTGTTTTTTCTTTTCATTGGCTACACGCTGTTTCGCCTGTTCCAATGCCTGCAATGCTTTTTCTAAGTTTTTACTTGTGTCATTCTTGCTCTCAATCATTTCCGAGCGCTGCAGAACACACCGATCAAAGCTTCGCCGAATATCTTTTTAAAACTGTAATAGGAAATGAGAACCGTAGACTGAATAGAGATGCCCCGGCAGACAATCCCCCGAAAATATTAACTTCCCCATTCCCATCCCCAAAAATCTGTGATAAAATAAAAAAGTATTTTTGAAAAAATCAGGAGGCGGCACAGACTATGAAAATCGGTTTTGACAATGACAAATATCTGAAGATGCAGTCAGAGCACATCAAGGAGCGCATCGCCGCGTTCGGAGACAAGCTCTATCTGGAATTCGGAGGCAAACTCTTCGACGATTACCACGCGTCCAGAGTCCTGCCCGGATTTGCCCCGGACTCTAAGCTGCGGATGCTGATGCAGCTGTCAGACTATGCAGAGATAGTCATCGTCATCAGCGCCGCCGATATTGAGAAAAACAAGATTCGCGGAGACTTGGGAATCACTTATGACGTGGATGTGCTGCGGCTGCGGGACGAATTCCAGAGCAGGGGGCTGTACGTGGGCAGCGTAGTCATCACCCATTACGCCGGACAGCACAGCGCGGAGCAGTTCAAGGCGAAGCTGGAGAAGAAGGATATCAAAGTCTACCTCCACTATACCATTGAGGGATACCCTGCAAATGTGCCGCTGATCGTCAGCGAGAACGGCTATGGGAAGAACGACTATATCGAGACTTCCAGGCCTTTGGTGGTGATCACGGCTCCGGGGCCGGGCAGCGGAAAGATGGCCACCTGCCTCTCCCAGCTTTACCATGAGAATCTCAGGGGGACCAAGGCCGGATACGCCAAGTTCGAGACTTTCCCCATCTGGAACATACCGCTGAAGCACCCCATCAACCTGGCCTACGAGGCTGCCACGGCGGACTTAAACGATGTAAACATGATTGATCCTTTCCACCTGGAGGCCTATGGCAAGACGACGGTAAATTATAATCGGGATATCGAAATCTTCCCCGTGCTGAACGCCATCTTTGAGGGCATCTATGGGGAAAATCCTTATAAATCCCCCACGGACATGGGGGTGAACATGGCCGGAAACTGCATCATTGACGACGAGGCCTGCTGCGAAGCCTCCCGGATGGAGATCATCCGACGCTATTACGCCGCTTTGAATAAGGTGGTGCGGGACGGGGCTTCCGAGACGGAAGTCTACAAGATAGAGCTGCTGATGAAGCAGGCAAAGATCACCGCCGCAGACAGAAAAGTGACGGTAGCCGCAAAGAAGCGGGCCGAAGCCCTGGGCGTCCCCACCGCAGCCATCGAGCTGGCGGACGGACATATCATCACCTCCAAAACCTCGGATTTCCTGGGAGCCTCCGCCGCGCTGCTTTTAAACGCTTTAAAATATCTGGCAGGGGTGGAGCATGACACGAAGCTGATCAAGCCCGAGGCCATTGAGCCTATCCAGAACCTGAAAGTCCGCTACCTGGGCGGCAGAAATCCCAGGCTCCACACGGATGAGGTGCTCATCGCCCTGGCGCTGGAGGCCTGTCATGACGAAAATGCCAGACGCTCCCTGGAGCAGCTGCCGAATCTCCAGGGCTGCCAGGTCCATACCTCCGTCATGCTCTCCGAGGTAGACATCAAGATCTATAAGAAACTGGGCACGGACCTCACCAGCGAACCTGTCCAGACGGTCAGAAAGAACTATTAGAAGCAAAAACGGATTGCAGGGCGAATTCATTCGCGTGCAATCCGTTCTCTCATTTATAGTTTTTTCAGGAAATTCCCGTCCACGGTGACACCCTCATTGATCACAATGAAAGCATTGGGATCGTACTGGCGGACTACGGCCTTGAGCCTGGACACCTCATACTTGGAGAGGGTGATATAGAGCATATGGGACTGCTCATAGGTATAGGCGCCCAGGGTAGTCCATTTGGTGATACCCCTGCCCATCTCCTCCATGATGGCCTTCTCCAGAGCCACATTGTTGGACTTAGTGATGATATTGGCTTCCACATTGATGTTCTGGGTATGTACCTTGTCAATGGCCAGGGAATGCACGGCGGCAAATATCACAGAATACACCACGATTTCCATATCGAAGAGAAAGAGACATACCAGGTACAGGGTCATATTCACGATGAGGTACACCTTTCCCACGCTGAAATCACGCTTCCACTTCGTCAGCAGCACGCCCACAACATCCAGTCCTCCGCCGGAGGAAGCCATCCGCAGCACAATGCCGATACCCGCGCCGGATATAATGCCGCCTACCACACAGGCGGCCATATTGTCCTCCACCACCTGCGCCGTGGGGACAACGGACAGAAACAGAGTCATGGCCGTGACCGTAACCATGGTCTTCGCAAAAAACTTCCTGCCCATTCGGGCAAAGGCAATGATGAAAATCGGTATATTGATAATATAGTAAATGATACCGGCAATATCAAAGCTCTGGAAATTCATGTGCAGATAGTCCACAAGGAGCGTCCTGATCACCTGGCAGACACCCATGAGCCCGCCGGAATACAGCTGCGCCGGAACCACAAAAAGGTTCAGGCCCACGGCGTACATCAGCGCCGCCAGAATGCAGGTAACCGTCCGCTTTCCCTCATATAGCAGCTCCTCTTTGTTCATCTTATGCCAGCACCTGCTCTATTTTCTTTCTGAATTCCGCCTCGGACATAGCGCCCACATAATTAGCTGCAGGCTTGCCGTCCTTGAAGACCACAAAAGCCGGGATGCTGGAAATGTGATAGTTTTGCGCCAACTGCATATTCTCGTCAATGTTGCACTTGCCTACCTTGACCTTTCCCTCAAAGCTCTCCGCCATTTTGGCCACCACAGGCCCCATCATTCTGCAGGGATTGCACCAGTCCGCATAAAAGTCCACCAGCACGGGCATGGATGCCTGCAATACCTCTTGGTCGAAATTGTCCGCTGTAAATTTGTATTCCATCTTTTCCCTCTTTTCTGCACCCCTCGGTGCGCTATGATTATCTGTTCTCATACATTTCGGACCCCGGGTGAATAATGTACTTACAGATCGGAGCTCCCCGGGAGGAGAACTTCTCCTCATACTCTGTCATCACATTGCCCTCCATCAGACGCGGATCCCCATGGAGATCGTAGGTGACTTCCTCCGCCTCCCAGCCTGCGGGCCCCAGCTCGTCCAGGGCAAAATCAAACAGCGCCCTGTTGTCCGTCTTAAATTCCAGCCTGCCCCCCTGCTTTAAGATCACGCCGTAGCGGGCCAGAAATTCCCTGGAGGGGAGCCTGCGCCTGGCATGTCTGTCCTTGGGCCAGGGATCGGAGAAATTCAGATAAATCCGGTCCACCTCTCCTGCCCCGAAGACTTTCGCAATGTCCTCCGCGTCCATGCGCAGGAACTTTAGATTGGGAAGCGCCTCTGCCTCCATTTTCCGGACCGCCCGGATGAGCACGCTGGAATATTTCTCTATCCCGACATAATTGATATCTGTATGCTCCTTAGCCATAGTATGGATGAATTTCCCCTTTCCCATACCGATTTCGATGTGGATAGAATTTCCATTTCCGAACATCTCCCTCCACCTGCCGGGACACCGGGGCGCAAGTTCTTCCTGCACCACATACGGGCTCTCGGCAATCACCTCCCTGGAGCCTGTGACATTACGCAATCTCATCGTATACTCTCCCTGTCCGCCTGACGGACATTGTATTATCCTTTTATTAATGTACTGTATATTTGAATTCTTGTCAATCCATGAATTGTCCCTTTGGTTTTTCCCGAATGTGGTGTATAATAAAAAAAGATTTTGTGACAAAGATTGATTGTGAGGTTACTTTATGCCCGGTTTCAGAAAACGATCCGTTTCAAAATATATCCGGCTGTTTGCCGCTGCCTTTTGCGCCTGCAGTCTGCTTGCCGGCCCTGCCATCCCCGCCCGGGCCGCCGCCCCGTCCGCCGCGGAACTTTTGCTGGAGGCCAACCGCGCCCTGCCCGTCCAGTCTGACGAAATCCCCGGCTGGCCCGCCGGTCCCGTGATCGGGGCGGAGTCCGCCATTTTGATGGAGGCCCGAACAGGCGCCATACTCTATTCCAAGAACATACACATGCGGGAGTACCCTGCCAGCACCACCAAAATCCTCACCGCCCTCATTGCCGCGGAGCGGTGTCAGATGGATGAAATCGTCACTTTTTCCCACGACGCCGTCTTCGATACTCCCTGGGACAGCAGCCATATCGCCATGGACGTGGGACAGGAGCTTACCATGGAGCAGTGCCTGAACGCCATCCTGATCCGCTCCGCCAACGAGGTGTGCTACGCTGTGGCGGAGCATATCACAAGCACCACGGACTGGCAGGTGTTCTCAGGGATCATGAATGACCGGGCCGCTCAGCTGGGATGCCTGAATACCCATTTCGTGAATCCCAATGGTCTGCCGGACGACGACCACTATACCACAGCCTATGACCTGGCCATGATCGGCAGGGCTTTTTTCGCCAATGAGATGCTCTGTAAGATCACTCTGTCGCCGCGGATTGACTTTCCCCCCACGGACAAGCTGCCCCAGGGAAAGCTGGAAAATAATCACATGGAGATCATCCCCGGCGGTACCTATGCCTATGAACACATCGTAGGCTGCAAAACCGGCTACACGGAGGATGCCAGAAGCTGCCTGGTATCCTGTGCGGAAAAGAACGGTTTGAAGCTAATCTGCGTGGTAATGCGGGATGAATCCCCCTATCATTACGAGGATACCATTACTCTCTTTGAGTACGGCTTCTCTAATTTCGATAAGGTGTACGTGTCTCAGGCAGAGACCAAATACAATATCGACAATACGGGCCTGTTCTACGGCGGCGGCGACATTTTCGGCAGCACAAAGCCTTTCCTTTCCTTAAATAAAGACGACTTCATCGTCCTGCCCCGGTCCGTTCCCTTTGCCGAGACACAGTCTTCCATTTCCTATGAGACCGGCGACGAGAGTCAGGCCGCTGTCATCGCCTATACCTATCAGGGCGTGGCCCTTGGCACCGTGCGGGTGGATTTCACGGCCAGTAATGAGAATACCAGTATCTTTGATACGGAAGAGGAAAGCCCTGACGCGGAAGCAGATAAAGACAATCCCATAATCTTCATAAATGTGGCTGTGCTTTTCACCGGCTGCGGGATTCTTGCCGTATTGTTGATTATCTGGCTTATTGTCCGCCTGATTTTGAAAAATTATAATATTTCCCCCCGAAACGGCCGCAGGAGCTGGCGGAAGAAAAACCGCCGCAGACGCCGAAACTCCAGAAAGCACAGAGGCTATGATTTTTAAGTCATAGCCCCTGTGCTCATTTCTTACTTATCTTTCCCTTTTTCCTGCCGTCACGGTCCCTGTGCAGGTCGCTTACATGCTTCTTGCGCATTTTCAGCGCCTGGGCGTCCTCAGGCGAAATCAGTTTCGTAGTCTTTACAACATAAACTCTCCCCGCCGGCGATTTGCGGATGCGGATCTTTCCTTTCAGATACCCATGCTTCTCGCAATAGGCCAGACAGACATAATTTCTTCCGTTGGGGGAAAACCAGCGGATTTTCTTGCGCAGATTTCTGTGGCAGAGATAGCATTTGCTGGACGCCACCTCCCTGTCCCCAAAGGCCTCCTCCTTGCTGTCAAACTCCCTGGAGATATATTTTGCATAATTGTCGAACTGTACTTTCAGCTCCGACTTTCTGTCCCTGGGAGGATGAAATACATCGTAGGACAGATTCCTGAGCGCCTGCGGCTTCTCGTCCAGGATCCTTGTCAGAATCTTAGCCGTGTAATGGGCATCGCTGAAAGCTCTGTGGAAAGGAATGTCCTTTTCCAGCTCCAAAAAGTCCACGGCGTACTCCAGGGACTTCCTGCTTTTTCCGTCCTCAAAGGCGATGCTGAAGAGCTTCTGGACGTCCCAGAACGCAAGGGGTCCATCCGCCAGAGGCTCCATATGGTAGAATTCCATGTTCCGCTGAAGCTCCGTCAAGTCGGAGCTGCCCCAGCTGCAAAAGCGGTATTCCTCTTCCCCGCACCAATTCAGGAAAGCTTCGGCCACCTCCGGGAAAGGGCTTCCTTTCTTCAGCTCTTTCATCCGCAGATGGATGAGTTTGCCGGTAATCTGGTTCATTTCGTGGTACACGGACGGCCTGATCAGACGGCTGAACCCATCCCTTTTCCCCATGGCCCCAGTCCCGCCGCCGGCAGTCTGCCTGCGGGAAAGCGTATCCATGCCGCCCGGAGGGCTTTCCGTCCCGGCGCCTTTCAGCTTCACGGCTCCGATTTCGACGATTTCAAAAGGAATGGCCGGCACCTCCTGCTCAGAGGTGCCGTTGGCCTGATTCCATTCCAGATCCAGTACAATTAGGTTCATTCAGATTCCTCCCTTCGCTCACAAAAAGCCCCTGCTGCGGGCTCCGGCAGGTCTTCCAACATCCCATACACGCAATCCGGCTCTACCGTTCCACAAACTGCCCCTCAATCCAGGTATGCGCCAGCGAAATCCAGGAAGTGCACTCACTCTGGCGGGCGCTGCCTCCCTGCCCCTGGGTCAGACGGTTTGCAAGGGACAGCCCATGGCCTCCCACAGGGTACATATGAAGCTCTGCAGACACCTTGGCTCTGCGCATAGCGTTTACGAACATCAGTGAATTCTCCACCGGCACAGCGTCATCCGTATACGTATGCCAGAGGAACGCAGGCGGTGTATCGCCGCTGACCTGGGTTTCCAGGGACAGCGCTTCTATGGCCGGGGCGTCCAGCATAGCGGAAATCTCCGCCTCCCTGTCCCCGACGACATTGTCAAAAGATCCTCTGTGGGCAAATTCGCCGGAGGTGATAACAGGATAGCACAGTATCATGCCGTCCGGTTTCCACAGGTTATGGTTCTCATTCTTCGCATTCAGCGCCTTTGCCAGGAAATCCCGGTTCCAGAACACACCAATGGAGGCAGCCAGATGCCCTCCCGCGGAACAGCCCAGCACAATGATCTGCGCGGGATTCACATGCCATTCTCCGGCGTGCTCCCTGATCATGCGAATGCTCCAGGCCAGCTCGCACAGGGACGTGGGAAACGTGGCCGGGGCCACGGAATACCGCAGCACGGCCGCATGATATCCCATGGCCAGAAACTGGAAAGCCAGGGGTTCCGCCTCCCTGTCGGAGGTAAAGCCATAGGCTCCGCCCGGGCAGACCAGCACCAGCGGCCTGTCCGGAATATCGATTTCCACGGATTCGTCCTGGATATAGGTGACCAGCTTTGCATAGGGCCGGGAACCTGCCAGCGCAATCGGATACGTCTCGTTTTTCATATTATATTATCTCCTTTTTCCTGTCGCCATAACCGGCCAAAATGATTCTGCGCGTACTTCCCGCCATACAGCTTCGGCGGCACGCTTTGACTTTCCTGAAATCAATATGCCCGGCCCCAGTACACCATCTTCTTCGCAGGCTTCCCGCAGCACACGCAAGTGTCTGCGATGTGCTCCTGCTCAAAAGGCATGCAGCGGCTGGTGACGCTTAGCTTTTCCTTGATTACATTCTCGCATTCTTCCTCCCCGCACCACATGGCTTTGACGAAGCCGGATTTCTCGTTGAAAATCTTCTCGAATTCCTCCATGTTTGCGGCGTTGAATGTGTTCTCGTCCCTGTGAGCCCTGGCACGCTCCAGCATTTCCCGTTGGATGGTGTCAAGCAGCTCTTTTACCTTTGCCTCCAGTTCGTCCAAATTTACCTCGATCTTCTCCCTGGTGTCCCTGCGGCAGAGAACGCACTTTCCGGCCTCCATGTCCTTGGGGCCGATCTCAATGCGTAAGGGATAGCCCCGCATCTCCGCCTCCGCGAACTTCCAGCCCGGGCTCTTGTCCGTATCGTCCACTTTCACCCGGAAATTCCCTTTCAGCCTGTCTCTGAGTTCGTAAGCTTTGTCCAGCACGCCCTCTTTCTTCTGCTGGATAGGCACGATGCACACCTGGATGGGCGCCACTTTGGGAGGCAGCACCAGTCCCTCATTGTCGCCGTGTACCATGATGATGCCGCCGATGAGGCGGGTGCTCAGTCCCCAGGAGGTCTGGTGTACATATTTCAATGTATTGTCCTTGTCCGCGTACTGGATTTCAAAGGCTTTCGCAAAGCCGTCGCCGAAATTATGGCTGGTGCCGGACTGCAGAGCCTTGCCGTCGTGCATCAGGGCTTCGATGGTGTAGGTGGCAACGGCCCCGGCGAACTTCTCCTTATCGGTCTTGCGTCCTTTTATCACCGGTATGGCAAGTACTTCCTCGCAGAAGTTCGCGTATACGTTCAGCATCTGAATGGTCCTCTCCTGGGCCTCTTCTTCGGTGGCATGGGCTGTATGGCCCTCCTGCCAGAGGAATTCTCTGGAACGCAGGAAAGGCCTGGTCTCTTTCTCCCATCTCACCACAGAGCACCACTGGTTATAGACCCTGGGCAGGTCTCTGTAGGAATGCACATCGTTTTTATAGAAGTCGCAGAAAAGCGTCTCCGAGGTAGGCCGCACACAGAGTCTCTCCGCCAGGGGCTGCAAGCCGCCGTGGGTCACCCAGGCCACCTCCGGCGCAAAGCCCTCCACATGGTCTTTCTCTTTCTGCAGCAGGGATTCCGGGATGAACATGGGGAGGTATACGTTCTCCACCCCCGCTGCCTTGAACCGCTGATTCAGCTGCTCCTGGATCAGCTCCCAGATCGCATAGCCTGCGGGCTTGATCACCATGCACCCCTTTACGGAGGTATAGTCGATCAACTCCGCTTTTTTTACTACATCCGTGTACCATTGGGCGAAGTCCACGTCCATGGATGTGATCTCTTCCACCATTTTCTTGTCTGCCATTTTCTCTCCTCCTGTTTTGATTCTGTCTCCGGTCTCCCCATGCGCATACCTTTGCGCCCTCTGCCCTTTCGGGCTGCCGTTTCCGGTTCCGTCCCGCCGCCGGGTTGCCCGCAGCGCGCTTTTTGTCCGGAACCGTCCGGGATGCAGCCGCATAGAAAAAGCCGGACTTCCATCCCCAAGGGACCGAAAATCCGGCGGTACCACCCTAATTGGCGCAAACGCGCCCATCTCTTACGCCCTTAACGCAGGCCTGCGCCACGCTTCCGCCTACAGCAGACATCCTCCCTCCCGCAGGCCTCGCGCAAAAGCTCCAAGGCAGGTTCCAGACCTTACGCATGAGAGCCTCCCAGCCGCATCTGCCGCCGCCTTTTTGGACGGCCTATGCCACGCCCTCTCTCTGGAATGCTTCCGAATCTGTACTAGTCCTCTTCACAGCCATACTATATGGATAGGATTATAGTGCAGGATACGGGGGTTTGTCAAGGGGAAAACCAGGAAAACATGCGAAGAACAAATTTATTCACCGCCAAAATTTTCCTTAGCGTTCCGCCCTCATGGGGTTGTTCAAAAAGTCCTCATAGGACAGCCGGATGCCCTCCTCCAACTCCGTGCGATAGCTCCAGCCCAGGGCAGTGGCCTTGGACACGTCCAAAAGCTTCCTGGGGGTGCCGTTGGGTTTGCTTGTATCCCACCGGATCTCCCCGGTATAGCCGATGACCTTTGCCACCAGATCTGTCAGCTCTCTGATGGTCAGCTCCTTGCCTGTGCCCGCGTTAACGGTCTCGTTGCCGCTGTAGCGGTTCATCAGGAACACGCACAGATTGGCCAGATCGTCCACGTAGAGGAATTCCCGCAGGGGCGAGCCGTCCCCCCAGCAGGTGACATAAGACAAGCCCTGCTCCTTGGCCTCATGGAACCGGCGGATCAGCGCAGGCAGCACATGGCTGTGGGTGGGATGATAATTGTCGTTGGGGCCGTAGAGGTTCGTGGGCATGACGGAGATGTAGTCGGTTCCGTACTGGCGGTTCAGGAATTCGCAGTATTTCAGGCCGGAAATCTTGGCCAGGGCGTAGGCCTCGTTGGTCTTCTCCAGTTCGCTGGTAAGCAGGCAGCTCTCCGGCATGGGCTGGGGCGCCATCCGGGGATAGATGCAGGAGGAGCCCAAGAACTCCAGCTTCTTGCAGCCGTTTTGCCAGGCGCTGTGGATTACGTTCATCTCCAGGGTCATATTGAACCACATGAAGTCTGCCAAAGCCTCCTGATTGGCCACGATTCCGCCCACCTTTGCCGCTGCCAGGAACACGTACTCCGGCTTCTCTTTGGCGAAGAATTCCTCCACCTGCTGCTGGCGGCACAGATCCAATTCGCTGTGGGTGCGGGTGATAATATTCTCATATCCCTGACGCTGCAGTTCCCGGACAATAGCGGAGCCCACCATGCCCCGGTGTCCCGCCACATATATTTTCGCGTTTTTTTCCATCATGATGTCTTCCTCTTTTTATATTTTCTTTCTTATCGAAAATCGCTTCCGCTTAAGCAATTATCAATGGGCCGCTTCCGTTTCTCCAGGCCTCCGCTTACACATGCCCGGTAGCCTCCAGTATGGCTTTCTCCCGCTCTGCCAGCTTTCGGTCGTGCTTTGCCATGATTGCAATGAGCTGCTCATAGCTGGTGGCCTGAGGATTCCAGCCAAGGACTGTCCTCGCTTTCGTGGGATCTCCCAACAGATTGTCCACGTCAGTAGGCCGGAACCACTGGGGATTCACGCAGACCAGCATCTTCCCCGTAGCGGCGTCATACCCTTTCTCCTCCAGGCCGCTGCCCTCCCAGCGGATGGTGATGCCATTGGCGGCAAAGGCCTTTTCCGTAAAATCCCGCACCGTGTGCTGCACTCCGGTAGCGATGACAAAGTCCTCCGGCTTGTCCTGCTGCAGAATCAGCCACATGCACTCCACATAGTCCCTGGCATAGCCCCAGTCCCGCCTGGAGTCCAGATTGCCCAGTTCCAGATGATCCTGCACGCCCTCCGCGATACGCCCGGCAGCCAGGGTAATCTTTCGGGTGACAAAATTCTCGCCGCGGCGTTCGGACTCATGGTTGAAGAGAATGCCGTTGGCCGCAAACATGCCGTAGGCCTCCCGGTATTCTTTCACGATCCAGAAGCCGTACTGCTTCGCCACCGCATAAGGGCTGTAAGGGTGGAAAGGAGTGGCCTCGCTCTGGGGCACCTCCTCCACCTTGCCGTAAAGTTCGGAGGTGGACGCTTGGTAGACTTTCGTCTTCTCAATCAGGCCCAGAATCCGCACCGCCTCCAGAATCCGCAGCACGCCGATGGCGTCCACATCGCCGGAATACTCCGGCACGTCAAAGGACACCTGCACATGGCTTTGGGCCGCCAGATTATAGATTTCATCCGGTCGGACAATATTGATGACCCGCAGCAGGGATGAAGAATCCGACAGGTCCCCCTCGTGCAGCCGGATGGACCCTGCCGCCATCAGATGCTCAATGCGGGCAGTATTGGGCAGGGAAGCCCTGCGGATAATGCCGTGTACCTCATACCCTTTCTCCAGAAGAAATTCTGCCAGGTAAGAACCGTCCTGTCCGGTAATGCCTGTAATCAACGCCACTTTACTCATATATTCCCTGCTCCTCCTCTGATTTCAATTCCGTTTTTACGTCTGCCCGGCCAGCCTGACAATCGGTCCTCCCGCGCTGCAAGTCCCTGGCCCGTACGGCTTTTTACAGATACCTGATTTTAGTTTAGAAGATGGCTTTCCCTTTTACAATTCATGATATTGCGGCATACTTGTACAATCTTGACTTTCGTGATATACTGATCTGCATACAGAGCAGAAACGGCCGGATCAGACGCTTCCGGAGAAAGGAGCTTCATGGAATCTTTATTTCAAGGTATCTCCGTACAGTCCAACCGTATCATATACACCCCCTCGGCTTTCGCCAGGGCCAATTTGCTGCATCTCCAGGAGGCAGGCGAGCTGAAAGCCCTGAAACCACACACCAGCAGCAGGGAAAATCTGTTCTCTTTCCTGTTCTTCCTGGTCACGGACGGCGCCGGAAGCCTCCTCTATGACGGCCAGAGCCACTGTCTGCAGGCAGGGGACTGCGTTTTCATCGACTGCAGAAAGCCCTATGCCCAGGGTTCTTCGGAAGAAAATCTGTGGTCTCTGAAGTGGGCCCATTTCTACGGTTCCAGTATGAACGGAATCTATGAAAAGTATGTGGAGCGAGGCGGCAGACCGGCTTTTACCCCGCAGGAACCCGCGCTTTTTGCCAGCCTGCTGGATTGCCTCCTTGCCATAGCGGGCACTGAGGATTATATCCGCGATATGCGGATCAATGAGAAGCTCACCGGTCTGCTGACCCTGCTCATGGCGGAAAGCTGGCATCCCGAGGCCGGCTCACATATCGGTGGCAAAAAAAAATCCCTCCAGTATGTAAAAACATATCTGGAGGAACATTACAGGGAGAAAATTACCCTGGACCGTCTGGCCGGGCAGTTTTATCTCAATAAATTCTATCTTGCCCGCACTTTTAAAGAGCAGTTCGGCGCCACCGTCCTTGGCTATCTGGAACAGGTCCGCATCACCCGGGCCAAGCAGCTGCTGCGCTTCTCTGATCTGACCGCGGAAGCGGTGGGGCAGGAGGTGGGCATCGGAGAGCCGGGGTATTTCTGCCGTGTCTTCAAAAAGGTAGAGGGAATCTCTCCCGGAGAATACCGGCGCATGTGGTAAGCCCCGGGAATATCTGCCTGAATTCAGTAATCTTTATACAGGCTCAGCCTTACCATTCCCGCTTCTACGGAAATCTCAGCCCTGTCGATCATGGTGCCGATCAGCAGCAGCTGGCTGCTGTCCCCATGGCTGCCCACCCCGGCCAGCTCCCAATATATCTCCTCAATGCCGTTGTCACGCTGCTGCTTCAGACATTCCAGCTCCTTAAGCTTATCTTCCTTTTCCGGAGGATAATCGGCCTCAAAGGTAATCCGGCCGAAAGTTTCTTCCAGTATCACGCTGGAAGTGACTTTCTTTGCCCCCAGCATCAGAAAGTATACCGTCAGCTCCGCTATGATTTTTCCTGCTTTTTCCTGTTCATGAAGCATTTGCCTTTCCTCTTTTCCTCATTCATTCTCGTGGTAAAGCTCTCCAGCCCGGGTACCATGATGATAGCCACCCAGCCCGCGCTGAATCCGTTATTGTATAAGTTCAGTCCCCCGTACATCTGGGAGGTACACATGACAATGGCCGCGTGGAGCATGCCGGCCACCATTCCCGCAAAGACGCCGAAGCGCCCGGCAAGGGGCGCCAGCCCTACCGCAAACACGGCCGCCAGCTGCATACCCGGCGTCACCGGCGTGAACTGGTTCAGGAATGTGGATAAAAATACTCCCAAAAGCACCGGAAAGTAATTTCTGACATGGGCTCCAAAAGCCGAGAAGCCGAAAGCCGTCAGGATCGCCCCTACCATGGGCCCGGAGAAGTCTCCTCCGATCAAGAGGATGTAAGTGGCGCTCACAGTGCCCACCAGAGCCATGTTCATCAGCGTACAGCCCACACCCTCCATCAGCACAAAGTCCGCCACCGCCCGGCCCGGGTGCTTCCATATCTTCAGGATGCTCTTAATATCCCAGCGGGCCAGATACAGGCCGTACAGGAACGCTGACGCAAAATACCCGTACAATCCCGCCGCGATCCAAAAGGGCCGCCCGGACCGCCAGATCATCACGGACTGGCTTTCTATGCCAAAAGATTTCAGCACACAAACGATGACAAACGCTACGATCCCCGCCGAGAAGCCCACATTGAACAGGTTATATCCCATGTGCATGGAGGCTGTGTGTACCGAAAGCCCGGGGAGGATGAAGCCGATCAATATCCCTGCCGCAATGGACAGCAGCAGGTTCACCCATTTGTCAAAAGGCAGCTCATACACCAGCTCCGTCACTAAGGGCGCCAGGCTGGTCCCAAAAAAGCCCGTATAGATGTACCGGCTCAACTGGGCCCCATGCACCATGGCATAGAGGTAGGTTCCCAGCAGAATGGGTAAAATATTCACCGGATTCTTTCCCCAGAGTGCATAGCCTGCATTGATAAACACGGCCGCCATGGTCAGCCCTGTGAATCTGACCTTTTCCCGGTGAAGCAGCCATAGGCCCATTCCCATCACCAGGAAAGCATTCCAGAAAGCCGCCCCATATCCGACCAGCTCAAAATAGTCCGTGATCAGCGCGTCTCTTGAGACCACTATGGTCCACAGCCCCCGGGCCGCGGCCAGGACGCCCCCGCCCTCCGCTTCCATATTGATGATTCCCGCCGCGAATAAAAGCAGCATGGAATAATTGCAGAATATCCTTAGTTCCCTGCCCTCCAGCTTCTCCCGGATCGATCTGCCGTCCTCCATCCATAAGCCTCCTTTTATTTATTCCTGTGTTGGCTGTTTGCTTCTCCGATTCCCCGGCATCATTCCAAAGCCATGCTCCTGTATTCGATGGATTTCACCTCATCATTCTCCAGGATAAAACAGAGCTTCATGCCGCCCTTTTCGCATACTATCATGCCGTTCTCCTGCAGTTTTCCCTCCGGATAAGCCTGTTGGAGCTTTTCCAGGGAGTCTCCGATGGCAATGCCCTCCCCGGTGGCCACGGAATCGTCTTTCAGAATGACTGTTGATATGTAGTCTTTCTCACCCGTAGGGTAAGTATCCACTTCGAAGCCCTGGTAAGTATACATTTTGTCCAGACCCTCAAATGCACAGCTGGCCGCCTCGAAATAGGAGACCGGCTCGCCCAGCCGTTCCAGGATCGGCGCCGCGTCCGCGTCCATGGCTATGGACACGCCGTCTGCCGTAAAGAGATACCCGTCGGAGGCCGCGCCGCCTGCCGTCTCCGGGCCCTGATCCGGCCCTGCCGCCCCGCCCCGGTCTGTATCCGGCTTTGAATCTCCATTTTCTGTCTGCCCGGACTCCGTTTCGGAGGTTATGTCTACCGGCTGGATATTCTCCACACTTCCCTCAATGGTCTTCTCCGCCTGGCCGCAGCCTGTGACAAGAAGCATAGCCGCTGCCAGAAGCGCGGCTGCGCATTTTTTCGATATTTTCTTGTGGACTTTTTTCATGGTTCTCGCTCTCCTTCTTCTTGCTTTCCGCCCCTGGGGGCTACTGCTTCATGCCGTAATACCGGTACTGCTCCTGTTTCTCCGCCTCGTAGGCGGCCAGCTTCTCCTCCCAGGATAACGACAGTTCCGTCTCCCCTCTCCTGTCAGGAACCCCCATCTCCCCGGAGAGTATCCTGCCGAAGTAGACCGAAAGCTTCTCCGCCCCTGACAGATTCATGTGGAGTCCGCCGTCATAGGTATCCGTACTGTAATCAATGCCCGTCTCCTCCTGAAGCTCCAGGAAATTCACATAGCGCAGTTCATGGGCCGAGGCGTAGGCTTCCACCTGCTCCTCCCATTCCGGGTACCAGTAAGGGTACAGGCTGGGGGCTTTGATCAGCACCAGCTCTATGCCCTTTTTTGCACAGAGCTCCCGCATCCTGTCCAGATACTCCAAAGGCTTCTCTCCAAAGCCATAGTCCGCCAGGATCCGGCCCTTGGGTACGTCCCGTGCCGCTTTCACGTCCACCCGCATATAATAGCCGTTGTGAGACACGGGCTTTGTGTCGAACATATATTCCAGATCAGTCCCGCTCAGCCCGCTCCATCTGGTGTGATAGCGCAGGATGGGGAACACATAGTCCAGAAAATGCTCTTCCTCGCTCATGGAGGCCAGAATCGACTTCACCTTTGCGGGAGACCACTCCATACCCTCTAAGGTCATCCGGTTGTAAGCCTCTCTCTGGGCTTTGTCATACTGCAGGGACAGCACATTGAACACCACCACCTCCGGCGTCTCATACCTCAGTGTATCCTCCAGCAGATAATAGGACTGCCAGATATACTGCTGAGCGCTGCCCCGGATGTAGCTGTTGATGCCGTACTGCTCCCAGAGCACCGCCGGGGAGAAATTCTCGTACACCTCGCAGTCTCCGATAAAGATGACGTCAAAGTCTTTCTCTTCTCCGTAATACTCCGCGATGAACGCCCCCTCCACTACATCGTCCACATACTTGGGCACAAGCAGACGCTGGAGCAGGTACAGACTCGTGAATACAATCAGGGCCGAGACGATTCCCCTCAGCCAGGCCCTGTATTTCTTATTTTCCACGCTTTCTGTGCTATCTTCACTTCGTGCTTTTTCCGCAGCGCTTTCCGCATTTCTCTCATTTTCGCTCATGTTCCCTTACCTCCGGAATACGCTTCCTCCGCGGACGGTATTCTTTCCATAAGAAGCTCTCCCTCCCATGAGGCGCCTTTCCTCCTATGGAATGCTCCTCCCATAGGACGCTCTCTCCGTCTTCCTGTAGGTTTGTTAAAATTGATTATAAATAAACTGGCTGGCGTCATATCCCACACCGTAGGCGCCCGTCAGGAGCACCGTCAGAAACAATCCATACCACAAAATAAACCGCACCGGATAAGGCTTTGCAAAGATCCGCTCCCTGACACTGCCCCGCCGCTGCAGCAGACTCACCGCCAGAAGCAGCAGGGTCCCCGCCGCCAAAATTCCGTAATCCAATGGGCTAAGCCCCAGCCCCAGGCAAGACCCGTCCCAGAGAATATTCCAGTTGCGGGCCCTGAAGAGCGTGCCGAACATCCGAAAGGTCACGGGCACCGACCGGTAACAGTCAAAGGTCCGGAGCGCCGACACCAGCAGAAAAGTCCTCAACACTTCAAAAATCCGGTATCCGGTCCCGCCGGCTCCGAACCGCTGATGAAACCTGTCATAAAGGGGCTCCAAAGTCTCGGAGACCATCAGCACGGCCCAGTTCCCCAGCCCCCAGACAATGAAATTCCAACTGGCTCCGTGCCAGATGCCCGTGGCAAACCAGACCACAAAGGAAGACAGATATACCGGCAGCCTCTTGCCCACGGCCTCCCCCAGACGGCGGCGGGAGAACTTATTAAATTTCTGCATGAACCCGCACACGGAGATGGGATAAAAAATATAGTCCCGAAACCATGTACCCATGGTAATATGCCATCTGCGCCAGTATTCCTTGAGGGATTTTGAGAAAAAGGGCCTCTCAAAATTCTCCTGCAGGGTAATCCCAAGCGTCTGGGCAATTCCTATGGTGATATCGATCCCCCCGGTAAAATCCGCGTACAGTTCCAGCGCGTAGAAGAACATCCCCACCAGTACCCAGGCCCCCTGGAAAGCCTCCGGGTCGCCGATGACGGCATTGACCCCTACCAGCATCCGGTCAGCGATGACCAGCTTCTTAAAGTATCCCCAGAGAATGCGCTGTAAGCCGAGGCTGACTTGTCTTTTGTCAAAGGCATGCTCTGCATAAAGGGTCTGGGACAGATCTCCGAACCGGCTGATAGGCCCCTGCACCAGCTGCGGGAAAAAGGATACAAACAGGGCAAACCGGAAAAAATTCCTCTGGGCCCTGACCGTGCCCCGGTAGACATCGATCAGGTATCCAAGGGCCTGAAAGGTATAGAAAGAAATGCCCATGGGCAGCGCCAGATCCAGGAACGAAAACTGTCTGCTTTCCCCTTTTCCGAAAGCTTCTCCGAAAGCATGGAGGATGCCGTTTAGATTGGCTATGGCGAAATTGGTGTACTTCACCACTGCCAGAATTCCTAAATTCAGCAAAAGAGCTGCCAGGATCCACCGCAGCCGGACGGATTTCTGCCTGTCCTTATAGGCCTTTTTCTCCTCTTTGGTAAGCTGCCCCTTATGCTCTTTCAGATATGCGGTCTGCCTGTCCGCATTCCGCTCTATCCTCAGGGCGGCGTAATAGACCGTAACCGTGGTAAAGAGGATGTAGGCCAGGTACTCCGTTCCCGCCAGGGCATAGAACAGGTAGCTCGCCCCCAGCAGAAACATCCACCGGCACCGCTTCGGCACAAGATAGTACAGCACAACCAAAACCGCCAGAAATCCCAAAAACTCATATGATGTAAAAAGCATGTAAAGTCCCTCTTAAGCCTGCGCAGCTCAGGCCTCTTCCTCCAGCCTTTGGATCAGCGCGTACAGCGCCCTGGCAGAATTGAAGTTTTCGGGGAGGATATCCTTGGCAGTGACGGCGATATCAAAATTCTCATTGATCTCCGCAATCAGGCTTACGATATCGAACGAGTCCAGAATCTTATCGTCCACCAAATGTTCCTCCGTCTCAAAATCCACGTCCGGGTGTAAATCCTGTAAAATCTCCATTAATTCTTCCATGTCTTATGTAACTCTCCTTCCTATTGGCATCATTCATCCCATCAAGCGGCGGAAAAGCTTTGCTCTCAGCCCGCTTCATACCGCTTCTTCAGGGCCACCCTGTCTATCTTCCCGTTTGCCGTAAAGGGCAGACTCTCCAGCCGGACAGTCTTATTGGGCAGCATATATCGGGGCAGCTTTGTCTTTAACAGGGCGGCCAGTTCCTTTTCCGCCGGGTCTCCTACATAATATAATATGATCTTCGCCTTTTTCTCGTCATAGATGCAGGCGGCCATGGAAATGCCCGGAATCATATCCACATTCACCTCAATTTCCCCCAGTTCAATGCGGTGGCCCATATGCTTGATCTGGTAATCCTTACGGGAGACGAAAACCAGCTCTCCGGCCGGATTTATGCGGCCTATGTCCCCGGTCCGGTAGATCCGCTCCGGATAAGCCGTATTTAAGGGATTCTGGGTAAAAGCCTGGGCGGTACGGACCGGGTCGTTGTAATAGCCCAGGGTCAGGGCCGTGCCCCGGATGCAGATCTCCCCCTCTTCCCCCTCTCCCGCCAGTCTCCCCTCCGGCGTCAGCAGCAGAATCTCCCGGTTGGGGAACGGCCGTCCGATGGGAATCGATTCATTTTCCGCAAACTCCCGCTCCACCCTGTAATAGCAGCACATTCCCGTGCCCTCCGTAGGGCCGTAGAGATTGGTAAAGGAAGCCTCCGGCAGGGCGTTTCGCCAGATCCGGAACTGCTTTATGGGAAAAACCTCGCTGCCGAAAGCCACGGTGCGCAGGAACTTGGGCGTAACCGTCTCAAAGGTGCCGAAAGCGCTTATCATGGTCAGCGCGGACACCACCCAGCAGATGGTATTGATGTGGTAGGTATTCAAATATTCCACCAGCTTTACCGGGACGGAGAAGAGCTCCCTGGGAATCAGGTACGTGGTGGCCCCGAATTTCAGTGTAGGGTACAGCTCCTTTAAGCAGGCGTCGAAATACAGAGGGGATTGGTTTCCGAAGACTGTATCGCCGTCAAACTCCAACACTTCGGAAAGTCTCTCAATATAGTCAATGACAGATCTGTGGCATGCCGCCACGCCCTTGGGAATTCCCGTGGATCCGGAGGTAAAGACAATGTACACAGGGTCCGTGTCGATGGCGCGCCTGCGGATCTCCTCCAGGGCAGCGTCATTGATCTCCCCCGAAACCGCCTCCCCAAACAGGACCGCCTCCCCTGCCCCCAGCCGAAAAGACTTTGCGGTCTCAAAGGTGCTCTCATCGCAGATCACAAGCGGCGACTGCACATTGTCCAGGATCAGCTGTATCCGGCCGGCAGGCATCTCCTCGTCAATGGGCACATAGAAATTCCCCGCGGCCACCGCGCCGAAAAACGCCGCCACCTCCAGAGGGGATTTCTTCATAAAAATCACCACCGGCTTCCTGTAAATACCTTTTTTGTGGAGAAAGCTTGCGATACTGCGGCTTTGCCCGTATACCTCCAGAAAGCTTAAAGAGACTGTTCCGTCGGAATAAGCCGTCTTATGGGGCTTCTCTTTTACGATCTCATTCAGATAATCCAATACATTGTTCCGCATATCCGTTTCCTCATCCCTCCCATCCGCCGCCAGGCTTCTGCTTCAGGAGGCGTCCATATTCTTTTTTCAGCCGTCCGCAAGACATTACCGCCTTTCGCGCCAGCACTTCCATCACATCCAGGAAACCGTCCCCCAAACTAAGGTCCCGCTTCACCAGAGAAAGTTCCGTACAGGCCAGCAGCACCGTCTCCGCCCCCCTGCCAAACAGCTTTCCGGACACCCCGGCGAATTCCTCCGGCTCCACGGCCTCCCCCGCCTTAATCTTTTTATAGATCATGTCCATGACGATTTGTTGACTCTCCCGGTCAGGCAGGATACATGCGATTTCTTCCGCCCCCAGGGCTCTTTGAAACAATTCGCTCTCGATGGTTCCGTCCGTGGCCAGAATGCCTGCCCTGCGCACCCCCGCCTCCTTCAGGCACAGGGCCGTCTGCGCAACGGCGTTCAGAACCGGGATGCCGATCTCCGCTTCCAGCTTTTTCTGGAAATAATGGGCCGTGACACAGGGAATGGCGATCAGCTCCGCTCCCTGCTCTTTTAAGCCGATTCCGATCTCTATCATCCGGGGCAGGGGGTTTTCCGGACTCTGTCCCAGGATAAATCTGGTGCGGTCGGGAATCTGCGGTTTGCTGTGCAGCAGGATCTCCATATGCTCCTGATCTGAGGCCGCGTCGCTCATTCGGGTGAGCAGCTGCAGGAAATATGCCGTTGCCATGGGACCCAGTCCTCCAATGATGCCTAGCTTCTTCATATGTATTCTCCCATCCTGGCAGTCATTTCATTTTCTTTTCCCAGGCATCTTAACAGGAAGTTGTTTCCTATTTATGTCATAAGCTGTTTCATATTTGTATCATATTCGTTTCTGTTTTTTTAATTTACCGCCGGATAGAGAGAGTGGTCATAATTGAAAGCATTCCAGTGTTGGGCGGAGTATTCCATCAGCTCGGCCTCTGTCCACAGAAATATGGTAGGATGATCCGTCCGCGGGGTAGTGTCAAAATGATACCACCCGTCCCCCACATCCACCAGATTCCAGTAGTGCTCTGTTCCGGAGGGGATCTTTTGGATGTCCATGTTGGCTATGCCTGCCCTCGTCAGCAAAGCTTTGGCGGTACAGGCGTATGTATAGCAGTCTCCCCTGCTCTCCGCCAGTCCCTTGTAGGCCGCTTTGATCCAATCCCCTTTTTCCTCGTGGGAAATATAGGCTACATGGCTTATCACATAACTGTAAATGGCCCAGGCCTTGTCCCTGTCGCTCATATCCGGTGTGATGATCTGCGCCAATACCAAATCCGCAAGGGCATTCACTTCCTCCAGCGTATATCTTCTGACCATCACAGTCAGGTTCACAGTCACACTGCCGATATTGCCCGCCCGGTCTTTTGCCGTATACACTACGGGATAGACTCCTTCCGCCCCCAGATTCACGCCGGAGCTGTCTATCTCCAGCGTGATTTCCTCTCCGCTGTTGTCGCTGACCCTCACATTCCTGCGATAGGAAATGTTCTCCCCGACAAAATGGATAAAGTCCGCGGCCCCCTGTATCACGGGCGCCTCCGTATCCTCATACAGGGTCAGCGCGGCCTGCTTTACGGTCTCATTGCCGCTTTCGTCTACAGCCGCCACTTCCACCACCTGGGATCCCGTTTTCGTCAAATCCGGCTCTTTTACAAATTTCACTTCCACCGGACCGGCGTCCTCCACCCTGACTACAAAGTCCTCCGCCGCTCTGGGCAGAAGCGCGTATCCCTCTATGTCCTGAAGCTCCAGCAGCGGCGGAACTGTGTCTGTCACATAGAGCGTGATGCTGTGCTCCTCCCCGCTTACATCCACCAGGACTTCCCATTCTCCCACTCGGGTATAGTCGATTTTATCCACTTCCGTAATAAAAGAAGCCTCCGGTGCCATAATGACAAAACTTTCAAGGCCCGGTGCCTCTCCGCCCACTTCTACCGTAACGCTCTCCGCCAACTGAATGAGAAACAGCTCTGTCTCCAGAACCGTGCGGTTCTCTCCCCTGTCCGTCAGCGCGATCTTTACTTCCTGCACTCCGAGCCTGTCAAAATCAGGCTCTTCCACATAGGCCACGGTTACCCGGGTGGCATCTTCGATATTCCTCACAAAGGCCTCCGGGCCGCAGGTCTCTCCCAACTGAAGCTGAACCGGCACAGACTCCCCGGCAGGCGCAATGGTGTCTTCTATGACGAGCCTGCAGTTGTGGGTAAACAGGCCGCTTTTCACCTTGATTTCATATTCTCCGGGTACAGTAATGTCAAAGGGCTGGCTGTCCTGTGTAAAAAAGGCCTCCTCTCCGTTTATCATAAACGCCGAAGCTTCCACACGAATACCCGCCTCCACGCGCACGGTCTGATAGGCCTGATAATATACATAAGCCCAGCCGCCCGCACAAAAAAAAGCAAAAAACACAAGGCATATCCCGGTAATGATCCATGGTTTCCTGCTCCTTTTCTTGCTTTTTATCTCTGATGTCCTATGTTCTTCCTGCATGATATTGCCCCGACAGCATCTAACAGCATTCCTTTCCCCTAGTGCGGCGTACATGCTCTGCCGATTCCGTATACTTTCCTAGTATCATAGCACAATGTACGCTATTTTGGCAAGAAATTTGTTTAGGGCCTGCCCAGCGCCGCGCTTTCCGCGCTTAAAACACTCTCGCGGGTTCTTGTCCGCGTAAAAATGCAAAACTCCGGGCGGCAAAGCTTTACTCTTTTTCCATCTTGCGGATGATGCAGCTGTGCTTCTTTGCTTTACCGCCCAGCATCTCCACCACAGCGCTTTTCAGACCGTCCATGTCCATCTGAATATAGGCTTTCAGCGCCTCATAGGTTTCTGTCTGATTCCAGTATGGCCCAAACTGGTGGCGGAGCATGGCCTCTACAACAGATTTCGGATTATATATAGAACGTTCTTCGTCTCCTTCTTTCCTGTGGACAAGAAAACGATAGCCATCATACCAGGCTCTTGTTTCCTCAAAACTCATCTCGTAGGTTTCACAGAGCCCCTTTACCTCCTCTTTCGTAAACCCGAAATATTCTGCCATAGCGCCCGAATTCGTCATGGAATATTCCGTGAACATATTCAGTGCCGAATGCGAACCATACTTCTTGATTGGCAGAATCCCCGTCATATATGCAAGCGCGACATAGTCCTGGTCTTTCAGCCAGACCCGCAGGAAATCCAGATATTTTTTCTGGGCATCTTTATCCTGCCGATATTCCCGGAACGGGCAGTCCCATTCATCGATCAGAATGACAAATGGGCATCCCGTACTGGCATAGATATCTTTCATCACGAACACAAGATAATTGCCATCCGGGCAGTCAGGGTAGCTTCGCCTCAAATCGGCAATGAGCCTCCCTTGCAGCAGCTTCAGCATTCCCTCCACACTTTCGGCAGTGCTTAAAAACTCCTGCATGTTGACCTTAATCACGTCATACCGGTTCAGATGCTTTTGATAAGAAGCGCTCTGTCCCGCGGCAAGCTTGTCAAACAGCCCCGCCGTGTCCTCCCCGCGCCCGTAATATGCCGCAAGCATATCGGCTGCCATGGACTTTCCAAAACGCCTGGGCCTGCTGACGCAAATGAATCTCTGCATTGTCATGGCACAGCGGTTCGCCTCTTCAATCAGCCTGCTTTTATCAATAAATATCTGAGAGCCCAATGCCATCTGAAAGGCATTGCTCCCCGGATTCAGATAAATTCCCATAGGCCCGGCATGTCCTCTCTTATTTTGAAATGCGTTGTTGTTCTGCCATTTTTTCTTGGTTCTTTCTACTTTATTATATCCATAATCCAGATACATGACAAGGATATTTTATTTTAGGTTAGCGGGCAGTGCCCGCAGTGCATGGCGGTTAGCTGTAAAGCTTTTTGTATCAACTTCAAAGACACAATAAATTATGACTACAAAAACATTTACTTTTTTATTGACTTCAAGGACATAATCAAGTATAATAATTCTATGCAGCGCAATATTGCAGCATATGATTCAATCTCTGCCAAGGCGCCTGGCGAAGAAAACACCAAATGAAAAGTGAAGGAGGAAAGCTATGAAGAAAAAAGCGAATTCTATTTTTGCGTTGCTTTTGGCGGTATTACTGTTTACAAACTCATGGACAGCATTGGTTGCAGAGGCTGCAACAGCAGCTTCGTGTTCGCATCCAAGCTACACAGTCGATTCTGTGAGAAGGATCCTGTATACGAGCCATGATGATGTGTATCATTATGATACGATTGAACTGACATGTGTCTGCAGCGTATGCAAAACGACATTTACAAAGTCATATACTAGCACTGAGGGAGAATCCCATTCGCTTGTAGTAAAGGCATATTCAGGCAACGACCGTCATGTAGGAAGCATGCATTTTGAAGATTGTATCAAAAGGTGTACAGCCTGCGGCTATGAGTGCTATGCCACAGTTTCCTGGTCCTGCCCGGGGCCGCCTTGTCCCGTGCATCTCCACAGCATAAAGCCAGAGGAACAAATCAGATAGCATTGTATTACACTGACTGGGAGGAAATATCATGAAACCGTTTCATCAGCTTCTGCGGCGTCCAGTGCATTTTCTGGCGGTACTGATCCTGTTTGCGGCTTCCAGTGCGTTTTTGTGCCTGGGCTGGGGCGTTCTGCGCTCCGCCCAGGCTACTTCCGATGAGATGGATCGGAGGTTCGTGACGTTGGCGCAGATCGCCCCGCAAGGGCCGGACACGCCTCAAAGGATTTCGGAGACTCTGCTATGGGATCAGGATCTTGAGAGGGTCGTCCGTGTGGAAGCGATTGGGGATACCGGCAAAACTCTTGACGATCTCTATGACTTTATCGAGAAAAGCGGCTGCCTCAGAGGATTATACCAGACCGATAAGACCAGCGCATATGTGCCGCAATTAAGGATTCACATGAAACTGTCCGATGCGATTGGCCATCCTTCCCGTACCGGTGCCTCCATGTTTGTGTTTACGCTTACGGAAATCGGTGATATCAAAGATCCTAAAGTGTTGTGGAGCCCCGACGGGCAGACAGCCATAACCCATGGAGGACGCAGAGTCACGGTCAAAGGGAAAGTGGACGACTGCCTCGCACTTCCGAAAGACTATGAAGCGCCTTCAGAAATCCAGGTGGAACTGTCAGAAAAAGCTGCTGACGGAAAACCGATTGAGGATTTTATTTCGGGGCTGGAAATCGGAAAAAAGTATATTGTTGCCGACTATAATGCCGCAAACTGGGATCTGTATGCGCGCAAAAGTATGCTTGACATGCTGGCGATGAGGTCTGAGGTTGCAGGTAACTATACGGTGGACGATATCAACTGGGACTATCTCTCCTGGGAGTCTCGGGAATCTATGGGAGGACTCTGCGCGGTGTACTCTGATCCGGCTCTTGGCGAGTATGCCATGACATCCACGGCCTATCTCGAAAAAGCCGGTTGTTATGAGTGCAGCGTCACGCTGGAAGCGGATACGGATAAAAAAGATGGCAGAGGAGCGGTCTCCGGGATCAGCGAACTTACCTGCCCCATTGATGATTTCCTGGCGGATCCTGACAACCGTTTTTATGCCGATTTCCTGGAATCGGCAGAGACGCAGCAGCATTGTGTATCTGTGATGGGGACAGATATGCTCCAGAGTTTTTACCTTTTTCACGAAAACCTTGCCTTTGTGACGGAGGGCAGGTATTTCTCGGAGCAGGACTACCTGGAGGGACGTCCCGTCTGCCTTGTCTCGGAAGCCCTTGCCGTGAAAAACGGTCTTTCCGTTGGCGATAAACTCGATATGGGCTTCTATCAGTCTCAGGATACAAATCTCGACAGCCTGGGCAACCTGGGCCATGAGATAAGCGACCTGGACGATGAGTTTGACCCAGAGATGTTTTTTGCGGCCTTTTCTGCAGGGGGAGGAGACGATCATTACGGATATGCCCCCGCCATATGGTATGCGGGCGATTCACAGATTCAGGCGGAAAAAGAGTATGAGATCATTGGCATTTACCGCAATACGGCCCAGACAGATAAGACCATCTCTTATGCCAGCGCCTCTGATTATGCGGCGCAAAGCGAAGATTTTAGCCTCAACGCGATTTTCGTCCCGAACGCGTCCCTGGGGGACATCGAAACGGATGCCGTCTCCTCCAGACGGCGGCAAAAAATCGTCCTGAAGAACGGCAGCACGGACAGATTAGATGAACTTTTGGCCGCGGAGGGCTATCCGGAGGGTCTTCTGGTCTATTTTGACGGCGGCTACAGCGCGATAGAGGGGACGCTCAAGGCACTGCGGGGCAGCGCGGGAGAGATCTTCCTGGCTGCGGCAGGTACGTTTCTGGTGATTCTGGCTGCCTATATCGCTCTGTTCGTTGCGGGGCAGCGCAGGAATGCCGGGCTCATGCTCTCCCTGGGAGCGGGCAGGAGGAAAACTTCGGCCTTTCTGCTGACGGTATCCCTGATCCCGCCTGTCATCGGCTCCGTGATCGGCTCTGCGGCCGGCGCGCTGCTGCTTGGCCGGGTGGTGGAGGCCGTCCTGGGGGATGTCTCCTCACTGACCGGAGGAAAATTCAGCGGAGGCGTTACGCTTGGCAATGCGGAAGCGCTGGTGGAAGCGGCGATCCGGCCTGACTCGGCCTTTTGGGCCTTTGCCGCCATGACCGGCATCTACCTGATCGCGCTTACGGTGGCCGCCGTGTTGACAGCCGGTAAAAAGCCCAGGAACTTTCTTCGAAAGTAGGTAAATGTATGCCAATATATTATTTGAAAAGTCGGCTTACGCGGACTGCCTCAGGGCTTTTCTTATGTCTGCTCTGGGCGGCGCTGGCATGGTTCGGGTGCCTGTACAGAGGCTTTATCGCTGACAGGGAAGCGAGCCGCGCTGCAGCGTATCTTCTGCCGGTTGAAATCGTGATATCGGACAGCACAGGCACGGAAACGGAAGGGCTGTGCGTGGTGGGGGAACCGCTTTATGCGTTTATGAAAAATAAGGGGCCCTACGATGCGGATGACGAAGCGTTTGCGGATCTCCTGCCGTACCTGGGGGAAGTCCGGATGAAATGCGAACTGGACGGCTCCGTCCGGGGCATTTCGGGCACGCAGCTTGGCGGCGAGCTGGTTGCCCTGACAGCATTTGGTGCGGTTCCCGCTTTCGACCCGAAGGCGGGAACCGGCAGTGTGGTCTATTTTGACGGGAAAGAACACGATCTTTCCGATCCCGGCGCATATGACGTCATTGTTCCTGAGAGGATGCTTGAGGCGATAGGAACCGATGAAGAGGGAAGCCTGCTGCCAGTTAAGCTGGAGTCTTATATCCCTGCGGCCAGGCATGTCACATATACGACAGAGGCGGCTGTGACGGGATATTATACCGGGGTTGACAGCACAACGGTATATGTCTCCTGGCAGTACGCCGTCGAGATCAAGGACGGCCTGAAAGCACGGCTTTCCGCTTCCAGCATCTCCGCAACGGCTGCGGACAATACGAAGCTGGATGAACTGAGGGAGCGGCTGGGGCGTCATTTTAATGAAGTAAGGCTCTATGGCGGTGCCGGCGGAGAACCCAGGGGAAGTTTTCTAACTGGAAATGGCACGGTAACATCAGCCGGATATGGGAACTATCTGTATGCCGTGACCATCCACGATGAAAATCTGCGGGATACGCTGGGGGATCTTGACCGGAGCATCGCGCTTCTTAAGCGGCTGCTGCCGATCCTGACCCTGATTGAAATGGCGGCCGCCGCGGTTGCGGCATATTTCTTTATCTATGTAAGGAAAAGGGAGCTCGCCGTGGCGAGAAGCCTCGGCACGCCCAAAAAGAGCGTTCTTGTGGCCATTGCCGCGGAGCTGCTGATCTGGTTCGCCGCGGCTCTGGCAGTCTCAGCGGCTGCTTCGGCGGTCGTCCCGCTTTCCGGGATCCAGGCAGGGCCGATCCTGTTGATCGATCTCTCGGCTTTGACCGGGGCGGAGGCCGCCGGATACCGGGCGTGCGGAAAGATAGGGCTGGTCAGCCTGAAGGAGGAAGAATAGATGACATTAGCGCTTGAAAACGTATCTTACTCATACAAAACGAAATACCAGACGGTGCAGGCAGTGAAAGATGCCTCCTGCCGCTTTGAACAGGGGAACTTCTACGCCATCGTAGGCAAGAGCGGAAGCGGAAAGTCCACGCTCCTTAGCCTCGCGGCAGGTCTCGAAGCACCGGGAAGCGGCAAAGTCACAGCCGATGGCGAGAATATCGGCCGAATGGATCAGGACGGATACCGCCGCGATACCGTAAGTGTGATCTATCAGAATTACAATCTTTTCCCGCTGCTGACGGTCATGGAAAATGTGATGTATCCCCTGGCGCTTAAGAAAATTCCCAAAAAAGAGGCGGCGGACAGAGCGGCAAAGGCTCTGGAAAAGATCGGACTTGACGGGACTTTCCATAAGCGTCTGCCGGCCATGCTGTCCGGGGGCGAGCAGCAGAGGACGGCCATCGCCAGGACGCTGGCCTGCGGGAGCAAGGTCATCCTGGCAGACGAGCCTACAGGGAATCTGGACGGCGAGAACAGCAAAAATATTCTCCGACTGCTGGCGAACCTGGCGCGGGAAGAGAACTGCTGCGTGGTCGTCGTCACCCACGATTTAAGCATCGCAGCCGCGGCCGATGTGGTATACCGGATGGACAGTGGGAGGATCGAAATGCTTCCTGCGGATCAGGTCGGGCTTTGGCCTTGACGGGCGATCCTGCTTCCGTCAAATATTCAGCGATACGCTGGCGGGCATTGCTGGCTTGGCAATGCCCGAGTTGCCGATGACGATGACAGTCGTCCATTGTACTGATGGCGTTGAGATATTCGCAGGAAACAAAAAGAGAACTGGTACATACACTTAAGATGCTCCAGATCTCTTTTTAAAACCTCCTGAAATACTAGAACGATACGATAACGGAATAGCATCCAAGTCTATTCTCTGTCTAAGCCACCGCTTCAACAACACGCCTTACGTGATTATCATTGTATCTGCAAAATATTATATATCAATATTTGTTTTAGCGTCTACAGATTCTTGTTCCAGCCGTTTATTTTCATTCTTAAGTTCTCAAGCTGCATAATGAGCTTATTTTTCTTTTCCGTCAGCAGAGTATTCCTTTTTACCAAATTATTTTTCTCGGTTTCTGCATAAAAATATGCTGCTTTTTATGCAGATACAGGCCATTATCTGCATAAAGGAAAATATGATTATATGCAGATGATGGCAAGAGTCGAAACCATGTTCTCAACAGCCCGACTCTTATATGTCTATAGTGAACACTGGCAAGATACTGCCGGATGTCAGCAGCACCACTTAAGCGATTGCCAGCTTTATATATATGTTACTTTATCAAATATAGATAGCTTCCAATTTTCTTATTTTTGACGTAAGCCATATAATCGCAACCGGGCCCGGGAATGATAAAATCTCTAAAAGAAAAAACAATTTATATTACTAATCAATTATCTATGTAATATGTTTCTATATATTTTTTGAACAAGCTCTTTGCTATCCATAAAACTCTTGGTTCGATGATAAGCAAGAAAATATATAATATTAGGGATAACTATGCAAACCAAGCCCTTTCCCAGCAACCACCAGATGCCTATTTCCGGCAACAGACTACAGACGTAAAAGCAAATCCCTCCAGCAAGCAAAGTAACTGCAACGTTGTAGAACCAATTCGAAATATATTCCCCTACTCTAACATTAAAGACTAACTTGCATACATTATGTAAAAGCCATGGCATATTCACAAACAACAGGCTTATAACCGTTGACAGAATGATCCCATATATTCCAATAAACTGCACCATTATCAGATTGCTAATCAGATTGACTCCGGCTGTTATCAATGGTCTAAAACGATCCGATACCCAGATTCCCGCTGCATCTTTATATGCTCCCGCTACCTGGTTCGACTGCAAAACATAGAAATAAGCAGCAAACAGAACTACAATTCCAAAAGGCAGTATATTCTCTTCACCAATCCAAAGCCTGATAAAATGTTGATAAAGACATATCATGCAAATCGCGCACCACCCGACCACCCATTGATTCCAAAAGGAAAGTCGCATAAAGTCCTTATAATTCTTTTCTTTACTTTCTGTCTCCACACTGTTTCCCAGTGATGCAATAATTGAGTTCGTACATAATCCAATCATACTTATTACTGATGAAACTACATAATAATAGTTTGAATATAATCCTAAAACGGCCAGACCTAAAAATGCAGAAATTACAATGTTATCAAAAGAATTAAGGACTATGTTACCAATCTTCACTATAAATAGCGCTTTTATTTTTTCTTTTATTACAGTGACATCTTCCTTATTAAGTTTTCCCTGGCTTCTATATTCCGGATAATATTTTGATGCCAGTAACGCTGTGATTATATTTGTTGCAATACTACACATTGGAATAACGATGACGTATATATAATAATTTTTAAAAAACAGCAATGCCATACACTGTAACACATATTTTACCGTTTCCACTCCTATAACAATTTTACTCTTTATATCATTTCTCTGGTGTGCGACGAACAAGCTGCCTTTATACGCGAACAAGAAATATGTAGATTCTGTTCCTGCCAAATTAATCAGATATAAAATGTAAATATTTATATTGGCTGGAATATCCGATTTTATAAAGATGCCTAAAAAAGGCATCAATCCGATACCCAAAAACATAATAACCAAGCCTATTACGCAATAGGCTTTTTTATAGAAGTTCATCAACGCACATATCATTTCTGTATCATGTTTGGCTATAGGCTTATACATGCTAAATACCAGCGCCGTCCCTACACCCAATTCAGCCAAATTCAGCGTATTTAGGAGTGAGGCGAATAGTCCATTCAGTCCTATATACTGAATGCCCAACGTGTATATAAAGATAGTCCTAATTCCAAATGGCACAATTATCTGATATAATTTTAAAAGCACTGCAAAGATGACATTGCGCGTTGCATTTTGGGCTCTGCTCTCTGACATGATTATCCTCATTAATGTTTCTCTTTTATAAGCTGTCTATATAAATCCTCTTTGCTAAGATCCGCCTGTTTCTTTATCTCTCTCTGTATATCATCCAAATTATCTTTTACATCTTTAACCAATGTTTCATAATCAATTTTTTCTGTAATATCCCTACACTGTTCCGGAATCCCAAGCTTTACAAAAAAATCTCTAACTTTTGAGTCCCAAACAAAACCATAACTCGGGATTCCAAAAGAAGCAGCAATAATATGGCTATGAAGACGAAATGAAATTATCTTTTTAAATGAAGTAATATTAAATATCAAGCTTTCTGCATCTATTGCCCTAGGTAGAACCAACTCACTCTTTCTATAAGAAATTCCTAACTCAATAAGCAGTTTATCGACAACTCTCTCGTCAGAAATATCTCCATTTGTGAACAGCTTCCATGTCGCTCCACTATTCATAATTCCTTGGATAATTTGTTTTTGTATATGATAGGTATTTTCCCAATTTATGCATCCAATACCATATTCAGCCACGATTACATTGGATCTGTTGTAAAATCTAGGACAGCATAACGCTGTGTCATATGTATTAGTAACTTTATGTTCATTTCCGAACAAAAAAATAAACCTTTCATATGAATCTCTTATGGAAATATCCTTTACACACTCTAAGTTGAAAACTCTTTTTAAAATTTTTTTGGAATGATCTGAAATCTTACCTAGTCCACATGCATGAAACACTACTGTAGGAGACTTTCTTTTGCATTGTCTCACAATGCTATATATCAACTCTGCAAAGTAGTCCTGAAATAATGCACCACCTGCAAACAGTATAATGTCAAAATTATTGCGAAGCAAATGTTCATTTAAATTCAACATAACCCGTAAGCATCTTTTAATATCGACCGCTTTCCTATATAAGACTTTACGAAGTACTGTAGAAATAATAATTTTTTTATATCCACTGCACCTATTTCTACTAAGAGACCGCAAACTATAATACTCGTTAAAACCACTTCTTCCCGAAAGATCAAACTCTATAATGTCTGCATCGCATTTTTGCTCTATTAGTCTTTTTACTGTTTCACATATAACAGCATCACCTAAATTTTCGGAATATCTTTCCCCAATTAATAAAATCTTCATCCATACCTCATACTCATCTATTAATCAAATAGCGTTTGCACCATTTAACTATACCCATATATTCTATCCTAACGATATTACGGCACAGACGGCCTCCCCACTTTTTCCCAAATATTTTTTGATACTTAGTTTCTTTTGCTTTATATCGCATTTCCTTTTCATTTGATGCATTTTTCCATGCGCCGTTAAAATGGTGATTTGCATATGTATTTTCTGTAAAACAATTGCTCCCATCACGATAAGGGTTAAAGGGACAAAAATACTCCATTGGGTAGACTGTAATATGATCCAATTTCTGATATTTTCCATTTATCTGTAATCCGTGCTTCACCAAACATTTCGTTATAGGAACCGGATTAGGGGTCATATCGTACTGCCCTTCTCCCAGCACAAAACGACGCCCATTATAGTCATCCATAAATTCCTTGAACAAAGGATTCATTTTCTCGCTGCCAAAAATCCATGCGGCTATGCCGTTAGAATCCTCAAAACAGGTAAATGCTTCATTATCCAGCAAATCATCAAAGCTTTTCAGGATCTCAATATCTGAATCTAAATAGATCCCGCCATAATTGTAGAGTACCCAAAGCCTCACATAATCACTTGCAAATGCAAATTTTCTTTCCTGATATGCTTCTTGCGCATAAGGACATATGGATAAATCAAAATTTTTTGCATTCCAAAGCCTTATTTCGTAGTCCGGCAGCTTCTCTTTCCATGAGTCAATACATTTAACAACATCGTCCGGATACTCTGGTGGGTCGCTAAACCATACATAGTGAATCATTTTAGGAATCATAATCCGCCTCCAAACACAGTCCATTTAAAGCAATCTATAGAGCAGATCTATTTGTCTTTCTCCTAAGCTTGCTTAAAAAAATAAATTCTTTCATCAGAGCCAGCAAATATCCTTTTGCTCTGGCCCTCCGTAGTTCGTTTCTATAGAAATCCTCTGTTTTCTTTCTCTTTTGTTTCAAATTCAATATAAAAGCCCTTACGAAATGGAACCCTTCTATCATCCCCCATTTCATACGCCGCAATATGTAGAACTTTTTCTTACTTATAATCCTGTAGTATGATTCGCCAAATGACATGTACAGCTTTCTTAAATACCCAAGCTCCAGTCTCCTTATGTTTATTTCGTGATACAGGCTGACCGTCTCACAAAATCCACATCGAAATCCGCTTTCCTTAACCCACTCCACCATCTCGGTATCTTCTCCTGAAATGATTTTATCCTGCTTTCGGCCTTGTGACGCCAGCCATCCATTCCTGGCCAAGTTTTCCAATGGTTCCCGCAAAATAACCAGACCTGCCCCAAATGGCATCCGTTTATATTCTCCAATACTAATGTCTTGTGTCTCAGAATAGCATGTGCATGCCAGTCCGCAATATGCTGCTTTTAACAGGACATATTGTTCATCTGTCAGAGCCTCTTTAAACCTGGGAATGACCCGGCCATTAAAAGCTCCCGCGCCATCGTGCGTCTTTATATACTCCGCAACGCCGCACAGCCAATTTTGATCAATAAAGTTGTCGTCATCTAAAAAGACAATCCATGTGGTGTCCGCATTTTTTATGCCGCATAATCTAGCATTGCTCAAACCTGGTTCAGGCTCATATAAATAGATGATTTTACTGTTTTCTTCCGTTAATTCTTTGATAACTTCAGATGTGGAGTCTGTTGAGCAGTTGTCGACAATCAGCACTTTCTGCACCAAGGAATCAAACATAGTCTGATTCACAATACAATTTACCACGCGTTCTATCCGGTTTCCTCCGTTGTATGTACAAATAATTATGGTAAACATCCCATCACCTTTCTGTCAAATGTCTTGTAGATTTAATCCGATATTTTCCAAATCTTTTTTATTCATGCACGCTTCTCCTTTTCCGCATAAATGATATACGAATGACAAAAGTCCCATCTTTGCAAGAATGCACTTTAAAAAAGCAATCCTTTTAGATTTTACACACTTTCTAATGTTTAGCCGCCTGTCTTTCTCTGCCTGAACCGTTGAGACACCATATTTTTCGGAGATTATAACATCCTCTGGAAAAGCGATCGTTAGCGCATTTTTATTGCTGATGCCTTCGCTGGTAAAAAGCGCAACCGGAATGTCTTCCACTTGAAAAACTGCTCCTTTTGTGTACATTCTTAAAAATATTTCACGATCTGCTGCGCATTTATAATCAGTGTCATACCCCCCATATAATGCAAACAGCTTTCTGCGAAACGCTGTAGCAGGATGCCTTAAGGAACACCCATGATATAATTCCGTTAAATTTGGATTTGATTTCCAATGTTTTATTCCGTATGGAAGCATCTGCAATATTGACCCGCACCATATATCCGTGTCATCTTTTATGCTGCTTTTGATTCCATCAATTGCGTGAGGGAGCAGCCTGTCGTCAGCTGCCAGCATAAGGATATAATCCCCGCTTGCCAATGCAATACCCTTATTCAATGCCTCCGCATATCCAGAATCTCTTTCTGATAAATACTTAGAAATCCTATCCGCATATAATTTGACGATTCCCATCGTATTGTCTGTCGAACCACCATCAACTATAATTAGTTCGACGTCATTCCTTTCCTGCGACAAAACACTTTGTATCGCTTTCTCTATGCCTTTTTCCCCATTATAGACAGGAATGATTACTGAGATAAACATGGTTGCGACTCCCTCTATTCGTGCTGTAGCGCTAATTGATCTGATATATTTTCTTCATAGCGTTTATCCATACATTGGCAAAAAACAATGAACACCATAACCACTACAGAATACATGATTCTTTGAGTGCCACATAGTAGATTTGCCGCTAAAATCCATACCAAGACAACTATTTTACCCCTTTTGTCGTGTGGTATTGAGGCGACCAGTTTCCACCAAAAAAATACGCCTAATACACCAATGTCCGCAAGCATGCTCACCACTCCACTATGCGCTGCCTCCACACCCATTCCGAGTCCAAGCAAAGGCCTATGCAGAAAGTCCTTGGTCGTATCAATTATACTTATAAGCCTTACTACATCTGAATTTACCGGAACGCTGCCGCCATTAATAAGCTTTCCGACAACTCGCACCACATATGCTAATCTGTCTGAGAGATACGACTCCATTCCACATAACAATAAAGCAATTACTCCCGCTATTGCAAAACCACTTATACACCACAGCCGTTGCTTAATTTTTTGAATATTTACTGTGCCCTTTCCTTTTCTATAAAATGTAAATACAAAAACAAAAATTAATATAAGATACACCAACGCCGCGAAAGATCGACACATAAGTAACAGCAGCATAGATACTGGCAGCCAAAATCCCGTCTTTTTTGTATTGTTAATCAAATCGTTCATTATGATAATTAAAACAAAATAAAAAATCGCCATCGAAAAATGGGAAGGTTCGCGGGTAAAGCCTTGAAGCCTTGCTAAGCCTGAACTAAATGCAATCTCAGTGTACGTTGATATTCCCAGCCCAAACATCGTGCAGTTAATCCTGTTTGTCAAATTGCTGTGAAAAATATTTTTCAGCACCAGTTCCGCAACTCCATAGGACAATACAATTTTTCCAAAGCCTGAAATTTTTCTGACAATTATTTTATAACAGCTTGTAGGCAATTTCTTATTTATCACAAGTATAGTGGTCGCTAGTGACAAAATTCTCACATAAAGGAGCATAAATCTGGTTACCGAATAAACAACTTCTGTTTTATCCTCCACACCAATTGCATAACCGTCCCAGGCCCGCTTTGAATTATATGGAATAATTAACCCTTGATATGGCGCAATGTTCTCCATAATGATTCCCAGCAGAGCCACAGTCAGAAGAGCCATTGCAACAATGAATGTTTTTTTGTCATATCTTTTATGTTTGGCCATCGATACACAATTGATGACAAGCAAAATTGTGGCAAAAGCATCCTCATAAGATACTTCACTTTCCCCAATAGCAAAAAAATAGCCCTGAAACTTTCCCACTTCCAGTATGAATGCTAAAGCGATGAGGCGAATATATCGAAGAGATATCGACTTATAATACACCATCACATACACACAATAGCTTAATATCAATATTGAAAAAAAGTTTGTTTTAATGTTTAAAATGGATATCATTTTTCGTCCCTGTATGTAAGTAAAATTCTTTCAATTCCCTGCTTACACCGTTGATGTCGTACCCAGTTTCTTTGATTCGGGTATTTCCACAATTGCCATATTCTCCTAACTTTAATATTTCTCTGGCCCAATATTCATCTGAACAATTTAACGAAATCCTGATGGCATTTTCATTTACAATGGCTGCCTCAGGCACTCCCTCAGAGCAAATAACCGGAATGCCTACCGATTGTGCCTCAATGGCAGCAATACCTAAGCCCTCAAATCTTGATGGCATAACAAAGACATCTAACGCCTGCAGCATATCGTATACACTTGTTGTGTTTCCGTAAAAAACAATAGAATCAAATATATTAAGTGCATGCGCAATTTTTACCGTTTCTTCCATCAAGTCTCCATTGCCTATCAACAGCAAAACACTATTGCTTTTGATAGCGAGAATTTCTTTAAATATATATAACAATCTCTTGTGATTTTTCGAATAAGCAAATCTGCCTACATTTCCTACTATAAACTTGTCTGACAATTTTAGATTATCTCTGATTTCGTCTCTTTTCTTTTTATCAAATTTATATAAATTTGTATCAACTCCATTTTTCAGGATCTTAACCTTCAAGTCTCCACAGTACATCCAATTTGCCGCTTCCCTTGAACAGGCATAGTAATGACCAGCTGTATATTTTAGCAGCCTTTTACACAATTGGTGCACAATATACTTTGTCTTTCTATGCTTGCCCTCTATTCCCGCGGAATGGGAGTGTATGATGATGTTTTTTACACCAGCCAGTTTTGCAGCAAATGAGAATTCCAGCAATTTAAATGATACATCCGAATGGATATGAACAACTGGGTATTTATTCTTATCAAGAAACCTTTTCAAACGATAGAAATGGATTGCCTGGCGAAGAATCTTATTGCCTTCGTATGCAATACAATAAACACTGCCCCCCAATTCCTCTATTCTTTTGATATTCTCTGTATTTTGAAACTTTTCCACTGCACAATAGTCAAAAACGACCTCTGGAATCATATGCTGTTGCATATTAAATACAAGGGAAAACACTCCTCCATATCCCAAATCATCTACATTAATTTGCAAGACACGCATAGCACCTCTCCTCAGGAACACAGCCTTCTGATAAAATGTTTTTTAATGACAATGAGACTGTCTATTCCCGCTTTTCTTGCCCCCCAAAAGTCCGCCTTAAAACTATCTCCTATATGGATGATTGAATTCCGTTCAATGCAGTTATCTTCAATAACAGATTGAAACAACTCGCTGTTTCGTTTATTTTTATTGTGTTCATTAGATATATATAATCCGTTCCAATCAATAACGCCACATTTCCTGAGCATTTCTTTTATGACTGCACCAGGAAGATACATATCGGAAATAATGAAAACCCTTTTCCCTCTTCCTATACATTCATTATAAAACTCCACTAGCTTTTTTCTCGGCATGCAATTATTTAATTCTGCCTCAATCTCTGCTTTCATTAATGCATCACACATGCTTCCATATTTTCCATTCAGCTGTTTGTATATCTCTTCTAACGTACATTCATTATTTCCCCCAAAATCTCTTGCCATTTTTTCTGCTTCCATTCGATTACGGCAAAATTCCTTAGCTGCACTGTTGCCTAAGACAGCAGAGCCAGCCATATAAAAAATCTGTGAGGGAATCGTTACTTTTCTTTCAATGAGGGTGTCAAATATATCAAAGCTAAACACATCATATTTTTTAATTAGCCGATTTTTTAATAAACGAATCATCTTCTCATTCCTGCGTATATCCAGTAATAGGGAATCGGAATTCTCATTATCGATTTCATAAAACCCGTTTTCCATACACTATTGCTTAATGTATGAATCAATTCCTTTATATGATATTTATAAAGCGGTTTCGTGCTCACATACACCTGATCGCTTCCATCTTTAATAAAAAAATCTTTAAAGATTTCTATTCCCCATTGCGGAGGATTCATTCCAAACTTCATTATCGGACCAATTAATTTTGTCTCATCTTCTGATTTTTTATCACTATGAATATATTCCATCGCTCCCTGCTGCCATAAAGAAATTGCCTTTTTAAGTTCCGTTCTGCCCTCATACTCGTAAGAGTCTAAAATTGGCACTATCTCTTCTCTTTCTTCTTTATACCCTTTTGTACTTCCGTCTTGGCTTTGAAACAATCTCTCATAGCCTCCTAAAAAGCAGAGAACCTTTTTTCTATTCCGGAAGTCTGTTGGCGAAAAAGCATATCCCCTCATTGTACCTTTGGTCTGATATATCGGGTCAATCCCTACATAAAGTCCTAAAACGTTTAGCTCTATTCCCTCATTCTCAGCAAATTGTTCCAAATAGTATTGCATGCTTCCGTGCCATCCAATATCTATAATGGCACACCTGCCACTCACATTGTTTTGTTCCAGATATTTTCTCAACATCCTTGCCTGGGCATAAGACCGCTTTTTGATGATGCATGTGTAATTATCATATATATTTTTTACTATGTTTTCTCCTGATAACCTTTCCAATAAGTATTCTGCTTCTAAAGGTATACCGTATTTCTTTGATATCTCTTCCTGTTCCTTTTCCCCAAATCCGTAATACTTTAATATTTTCGATAACGATATGTATCTCTCCTTTGTGAGATATTCAATTGATTCAGAATAATTCCTGCATTTATAAAGCAATCCCATTCTTAGGCTATTTCTGGAGAAATAAATGTATCTTGTATTATCATTCCCAAAAAGATGCCTATACGCCTTTATCATCATATAGCCATCTCTTGAAAGAAAAAATGCTTTGTCTATTGAACGTTCTACTATTTCCCTATGTAGCCACTTTACAAAACCATATAAAAAAGGGCCAAAATAATCTTTTCCTAATTTATAACAGTCTTCTTCAATCCGTTCTGCGGAATATGTCATTGCAGTGACCCCCATATATTTCGCTTAAACATCAAAAGCTGTTCTCGTATTTCCTGCCCAAAAACTTTGCCTTAAAAAATGCCGGAATCTTGACCAGCCAATCCTCTTCAACATTACACTTCAATTCCATAATCTGATTCTTTCCAACTTTACCGTTTTCTAATTGCCATACAAGCCATACATTAAAAAGAATCTCGCTTATCCTTCCAACATACCTTTTCGCAAAAGCAGAGTAACTTGAACTGTCTATTCTTTCGAAGATTTCAAACAAAATATCAAACAGCCATGTACAATAATGATTGAGAAGATTCTTCTCCATAATCATCATGTTAAACATATATCCCCACGTTCTGTTTATTGCCTTTTTATAAGCTTGCTCATATTCAGGATATCTCTCCATTAGCACTCTTTCGGTTGTCTCCAAGTGCTCCGGACAATGTGTATGATTATAATGGGATTTCAATGTCTCTATCACATATCTTCGTTTCCGGGGTATGAAAACCTTGATCTTTCCCAGATGCATTTTGAGCCTCTCATAAGTCAGGATCTCCCCGCCCATTTCAAATAATCTCCTGTAATGAACAAGACCTATATAGTCAGCATCAATATTCTTCCATGCCCAATACAACCCAGTAAGCTCGCAGAATGCAGGATTAAGATTTGATATATTCTCTCCTGTATTGTCCATTGCATAGCCCAAATCAAGGACATTCCCTTCTATATCTGTTTTTCCTTCTGCTCCTACATGCAATGGAATGTATAATCTGTCCTTAGGCATCTGATATCTTTTATGTGTTGCTATAATGATTGCGACACACGGCTCGTAGGTTTCACTCATTCGGCCCTCCTCAACTTCATACCTCCTGCATCAGCACTTTCCTAAAAGGCTAAAAATGCCAGCCCGACTAACTCACTCCCCAACCTCCAAATAAGCCGGAGCATAAATCCCCCATTCCTTATGATAAATCAGCCCGTCCGTGCCTTTCATCATATACCGCACCGTGCTGGCGCAGTGCTCCCTGCATTCCCGGTAAAACGCCCTGGGCAGCTTCACGTAGTTCTGCAGCTGCTCCAGCACATACCCGCACTTCTGGTACAGGTACCCGTTGCCATACCGTTCCAGGCAGTCCAGCAGCTTGTCCACATCCAGGTGCGGCAGGCGCATGATGCATTCCGCCACTCTCTCCAGCCCGGCCTCCCCCTCAAAGCTGTGGAGGCTGTCCACCACGGTCTGCTCCAGGCTGGTCACCAGGCTCCCCTCGTGCCATACCGTATCGGCATTTGGCCTTGGATGCACTCTGCGGTAGAAGACTCCGTTGTAGCGAAAGTCCGTGAAACGCGTCTGAGTTGCCACGAAGACCTCGTTCCCCTCTTCCGGCGCATAGCCCCACGCACCGAAAGCGCTGTGGAGGGCAATATACGCGTCCGGGAACAGTCTGCTGCCGATCTGATATCTGGTCAGCGCCGGCTCCTCTGTCTCCCAATTTATTACTGTATACAGATTCCGGTGTATCCGTTCGATATAGCCCCTGCGCTGGTAGTCGTTCACCAGGTAGGTCACAGCCGACCGCTCCCCCACCATCTCAGTGACGTCCTGTAAAGTGAAGCATCCCAATTCCCGCATCTTCTCGTAGTACTCGGCAATAGAGGACTGCTCTTGCTTTCTATTGTACTTGGCACCGGGAAGCTGCTCTTGCTTTCTGTTGTACTTGGCAACAGGACTCTGCTCTTGCTTTCTGTTGTACTTGGCAACAGGACTCTGCTCTTGCTTTCTGTTGTACATGGCACCGGGAAGTTGTCCCCGCTTGCCCTCATCTCCCATTCCGCTCATCCCCGACATTTTCTCCCCATATCCATCCTGGCCGTCCATTCCCATACCGAGAATCGACCCTTGAGACCTTATCCTCCGCCGCCCTTGCCATAGAACCAAATCCCGCATGTCCGTCTTTCAGACTTCCAAGCGAGCCCCTGCGTCCCCGCGAACTCCAAATCGTTCGCCTTACTGGCATGTAAGACGAAACTTTTTGGCTCCCGAGGACTCCTGTAGACCTATTGGGGAAAAGCCCGGAAAACTATCAAGAAAGGAATAATACGCTAATCCAGCAATTATTTTCCAACAGAATAAACAAAAACCATTGGGAGAAACGATAGAATATAGAAAATACTGACAAAAATGAAATTAGGCTTGCACTGTACCCCTATAAGGTATAAAATGTTAGAAACAGAAAAAAAGTTCGTCTTACATGCCAGTAAGGCGAACTTTTTTATGCTATTCTTCGTTAGGCAAACCCTTGGACCAATGTACCCTGGCAGAAAGTGTTCTCATTGGCATCTCTTTCAGCGTATCTCCTCCACTAATATAAACCGGAAAATTTAGTTGTAGAAACTTAGATATTGTCTTATAATAGAATCTAAGATAAGATTCTATTATCGAACAGTATAATAGAATCTAAGATAAGATTCTATTATCAAATAGTATAATAGAATACACATACCAGAATCATCTTTTTGGTTCTAAAATAAAAACATTCCTAGATTCATTTCTACATTTTTTTCCTATAACATAGTGTATACTCTTGTCTATAGGGAGAGGATGTAATGAACGCAAAGAGAACAAATGGTCACATGTCTGCAGAAGATGAGGTGAATATTATGCCAACGATAGAGCTAGTGGAATGCGAAAGAACAGCTTATATAAAAGGAATGGAGAATTACCTGCAGAACTTAAGGCAAATGTCCAATAGTGAGGCGGTAAGGAAATCCCAAAAAATTTAGAGGACTGTCATATAATATGTGAAGACGGCGAGTTTTCTGAAAGATACAGTAATAGCAGAATATATGACAGCCGCAAAGGATAGTGTATGTATAGTAATCTGCCAAATTTAATTATTGGTTTTCACGGCTGTGACACAAATACCTATGAAAACGTAATATATAAACATGAAAGGTTACATGCAAGTCATAATTCTTATGATTGGTTAGGCAGTGGAATCTACTTTTGGGAAAACAGCCTCAATCGGGCACAAGAGTGGGCAGCTTCCTATTGTGAAAGATACAACAGAAAGCATCCGGACGAAAAGCCGAGAGAGCCCGTGGAATATAGTCTGACCAAACCCGTCTATTCCCGAAAGCCTCCCTTCCGAAGCCCCCTGCGCAAGAGCGGTGCCTCAAACAGCAGCATCACCACCCACCCCGCGAAGTTCGCCCAGGCCAGGCTGGCGAAGCCAAGGGAAAATCCCAGCAGCAACGCCCACACCGCCGCCACCCGGCCTAGCATGTTCATGAAAGTGCTGTACAGGGTGACTTTCAGCTCCCCCATTCCCCGGAAGAACCCCTGTATCCCATTGGTGAGGCCCGGCAGGAAATACATCCATGCAATCCGCCGCAGGTACGACACTCCCAGCGAAACCACCCGGGCGTCCTCTGTCTCGGTGAAAAGCTTCATGATGGCAGGCGCGCCTGTCAGTATGGCAAGGCATATGATAGCGGAATAAATCATCTCTATGGCCATTCCGGCCTGAAAGCCCCGCCGGATCCTCTCCCTGTGTCCGGCTCCCTTGTTCTGGGCGATAAAGGTGGTCATGGCATGGCCGATGTTCTGCTGCGGCGTGTAGGCGAAATCGTCCATCCTGTTCACGGCGGTAAAGGCAGCCATCACGCTGACTCCCTGAGTGTTCACCATGGCCTGGATGATGGTCTTTCCCACCTGCAGGCATGCCTGCTGCAGGGCGCTGGTAGCGCCGTAGGAAATAGTCCGTCCCAGGAGTTTTCTGTCGAACACAAGCCATCCTTTCCCCAGCCTCAGAAGCGGTACTTTTTTGCCGATATAAATGGCGCAGAGCAGGCAGCAGACAGCCTCGCTGACTACAGTGGACACTGCGCTGCCAAACACACCCAGCCCAAATACCGCCACCAGCAGGAGGTCTCCGAAAATGTTCAGCACTGCGCTGATGGCCAGGAAATACAGCGGCGTCCTGCTGTCCCCCAGAGCCCGCAGGGTATTGGCCAGGAAATTGTAAATGAATGTAAACAGGATTCCCAGAAAAATAATCCGCAGATAGACCCCGGCCTCCCCCATCACCTCCTCCGGCACCCGGATCAGGCGAAGCAGCGGCTCGGCCAGCAAAATGGTGAGTAGGGAAAACAGCAGGGAAAAACCGCTGCCCGCCAGGAATGTGGTGCTGATCTGGCGGGAAAGCAGTTCATGGTCCCCGGAACCGTACTGGGCGCTCATGAGGATGCTTGCTCCCATGCACAGACCGCTGATGACCAAAAGCGCGATGTTCATCAAAGGGGCAGAAGTGCCCACTGCGGCCAGCGCCTCCTCTCCCACATATTGTCCTACAATGACTGAATCCACCGCGTTATAGGTAAGCTGGAACAGATTGCCCAACACCAGCGGCAGCGTGAACGCCACCAGAGGCAGCGCAATTTTCCCTTCCGTCATGTTCCTCTTCTGTTCCATCTTTTTTTCCATATGTTTCTGCCTTTCCTCAGACTCCCATTGGGTTCTTTGAAACAGCCGAAGTTTTTGTTCTGCTTCCGGACACGTCCCTATGGCCAGTCCACAACATGCCATCTCCCCATAACTCTCCACAACTCCCTGTAGTTCCCCATAACGAAAGCCAATGTACGCAAAACCGCATACATTGGCTCTATAATACATCTGTCTCTTCCTCTATTATCTCCGCAGCTTCTTCAGCGCCTTTTCCGGAATGAGGCACTCTCCGTGCTCCTCCAGCTGCGCAGTCTGGGAGGGCTCGGCAGCGTAGAGGCTGGCGAACTCCATGGCCTGTATACATGCCCTGCTGTAGCGCTCATAGGAGGCGCGGCCCTTGAGCAAATACAGGAAGTAAAGTCCGTCCATCACATACACGCTGCTTTCCACCTGCAGGTTGGAGGGCAGCATGGAAGCGAATTCGATGATCCTGCCCAGCTCCGCAAAGGCGAATACCGCAAAGCTGGGGCGGCTCTCCTGCTGCCTCCCTGCTTTCCCGGCGCTTTTCGTATTCCCTGCTTTCTGGCCCTGATCCTCCGGTGTCTGGCTGCCGTCCCCGGTCTCAGCGCTTCCCGCTCCTATCTTTTCCCTGGTCCTCTGCAGAATCTTTTTCATCTCCCTAAGACACTCTATGAACTGATCGCTCTCTTTCATCTCCGGATCCCTGTCCGAAAAGGTCAGAATCAGTCCCTGGTCCGGCAGCATCATGATCTGCAGGTCGAACGCGAATCTTGGCGGCTTGTATCCCACCTCTTCCGCGGCATGCTCGATGATCTCCTGCACGACTTCCCTGGCCTTGTCGCTGCGCAGGACGAAGTCTTTATAATCAATCTGATATTCTTCCAATTCCTCATTGGATAGGAAACACTTTACCGTCTTTTCATCCACTCGTTCAATTCTCATATCATTATCCTCATAAAAATGCACCTACCACATAACCACATAACCACATAACCACATAACCACATAACCACATTTCTATGATAGCATGATATTCAGAATTTTTCAATTGTAGAATTTTTGATAATAAAGTATAAGTTTTCCATTTTCCGCAACATTTTATACCTTTTTTAAATAAACAATTAAAATTTTATCCTGCGGGCGCTCTACATTTCCAGGCCGTAGCTGCTCACTTTCCAGCCATCCTGTTCTTTCACCGCCGATATGGTCAGGTATTCCAGATAATCCGCCTCCGATGAGGGCCGGAACTCCACCCATATTTCCACCTTTTCGCCCACTGCTGCCTCTGCTATGTCCAGCCCTTTTATAACCAGAAGCTGCGCCTGGGCCGCCACATGGCCGTCCTGGCCATCCGGGAATGTCTCCACGTCCCCCTCATAATCCGCTGCAAGATACGGGCGCAGCCCCGCCGCCTCTCCTGTCAGGTAGGCTTCCCAAAACGCAAGCACCAGCCGCTCCAGTCTTCCCACCTCCTCCAACTGACTCCTGTCTTCCTGCAATACACCGAAACTGGCAGCGATGGCAGCCAAAGCGGTTCCAAATCCCTCCTCATATTCCGGAGCAGCCGGATACACATAGTGGATGCCCATGGTTCTGTCACCGCTTTCAGTCAGCCAGGCATAGAAAATATTGCTGCCATCCTCTTTTCTCAGGATGCCCTGCTCTGTCCCCAAATACCCATCCTCCTCCAGGAGGCCCCAGGCCTGTTCCAGGGTTTTTCCTCTGTAGTCGGCCACCCAGAACCTTACCTGGTCATTGAACTCGTACACCCATTCATTGCTTCCACCAGCTTTCCACCCCTCCAAAGGAATCAGCAGACCGTAGCCCTGGCCTATATACAAGTTCGCAGGCTCCTCCTGGGGCATGCCCTCCTGCATATAGCAAAGCACATATTCCTGTCCCTGCCGGATCCTTTCCTGGCTTTCCCAGGCAGTGCCCGGATCTCCCGTGGCGCTCTCGTTTTGCGCCGTCGCTGTCTCTGTATTTTCTCCGGATGCGTATACGTCCGAATTGACTATATGCACGTCTTCACCCTTGGCATCCACGCTACTCCCGATCCCGTTCGGGGGCGGATCCAAAGGCAGGGTATCCCGGGAACCGCTGTCCACACCGTCTTTTCCTGCCTCTGCGCCGCTTTTCCAATTCTGCGCAGGGCTCCCCGTAGCCTCCACTGTCCTGGCCGAGGTGGTGAATACCAGCGCCAGGACTGCTACCAGCAACAATGACGCCATCATGGCCGTTTTTTTCATCTTCCTGTATTTCATAATCAGGCTGACTCTCTCTTCAATGGCATTTTTGCTGAACCCATTATACAGGGGCAGCAGCACGCGTTTCTTTTCCTCCATCCCGATCAGAGTCATGGCGTACCCTGCCCTGGCCTCCTGGCCGAAATGGCGCAGGACGCCCTCATCGCAAGCAAGCTCGATGTCCCGGTTCATCAGTCCGCACATAAGCCACACCAGCGGATTGAACCAGTGCAGGCAAAGCGCTGCCACCATCGCCAGTTTCAGCGCCGCATCGTGATGGCGGATATGCACGGATTCATGCAGCAGGATATATCTCAGTTCATGCCCGCCGCTCTCCAGCGCCCCGGCGGGGAGCAGAATCACCGGCCGCAGGCATCCGTAAGTCAGCGGCGCCAGGACTGCCCCCGACTGCCTGACCGAGATCCGCCCGGCCTGCCTCCGCCGCCCTTTTGCGCATTCCTCCAGCCACTGCAGTATCCGTCCATCCTTTACAGGTATGGCCTTACGGAATTTCCGCAGGCTGAAAGCGTAGGATATTAAGAAAAACAGCGCCAGGCTCACGGCCCCCGCGCACCAGATTGCGGGCAGCATCTGTATACTGCTCCCTTGCTCCGCCTTAGCCGCAGACTGTCCCAGCGCCAGATCCTGCACCACGGTCCATGCAGGCGGATTGCCCGTGAACGTCACTCCCTCCCACATCCCGCCCGAATACCCGGCCGGCATGGCCCGGTTCCCGGCCATCTGCAGAAATGTGTACAGGCTGAATACGGAGGAAAAGGAAAAAGGCAGCAACAGACGGATGAGGGCCAGGCTCCAGAGAACCGGAAATGTCCTCTTGGGCAGCTTATCCAGCCACAGAATCCTGACCGCGATAATGACCAGTATCAGTACGCCTCCGCAAAAGCTTCTTTGGATCAGTCCCATCCCCTATTTCCCCTCCTCCACAATTCTCTTCAGCCTCTCGATCTGCTGCCCGGAAAGGGCCTTTCTGCTCAAAAGAGAGGCGAAAAGCAAATCCGCCGACCCATCGTAGATCCTGTCTATCAGTTCATCCGTCTCCGAGGCCTGCACCTGGGCCTTTGAAACCAGCGCATGGCACAAAAAGCCCGGCTCCCGGCGTTCGATGGCTCCTTTTTTGACGCATTTCTTGATCACCGTATAAGTGGTGTTTACATTCCAGCCGATCTCTTCTTTCAGGATATCCGAGATCTGCTTGGCCGTGGAGTCCCCTTTCCGCCAGAGTACTGCCATCACTTTCAGTTCCGAGTCAAATAATTTCATGTCCGATTCCTGTCCTTTCTGCCCTTTCTGCCCTGGCTGCCCTGGCTGCCCTGGCTGCCCTGGCTGCCCTGGCTGCCCTGGCTGCCCTGGCTGCCCTGGCTGCCCTGGCTGCCCTGGCTGCCCTGGCTACGCATTGCCTGCCTCGGTTGCGCATTGCCTGCCTCGGTTGCGCATTGCCTGCCTCGGTTCACAGTCCTGCCCTGGCTGCGCATTTCCCTCCCGCCAGAAACTGCAGTTCCGTTCGATGCTTGCCTTGAGGCGCTATACTACTGCAATAGTTTTATATTTTCATACTATCACGATAGTAAGCTTTTGTCAATACTATTGCAGTAGTTTTTATTGGTTTTATGCGCAGCTTTTTGTGCACGCCCCCTCAGACCTGCAGCCGCATCCGGCTCAGCACTGCCAGCATCTCATACTTCCTGGGCATATCCATCCACCTGGAGCACTCGGAAAAAAAGGGCGAATAGGCGGATTCCAGCCCTGCCTCTTCAATCTCTGCGAGCACCCGCTCTACCTCCCGCTGTCTGCAGATCCATTTGGGCGCAGTCTCCTGCGGCTGCCCCGGAGACTGTTCTCCCATCGTGAACTTCTGGAAACGCTCCAGCGGGTTCACCTGGTTGATCAGCTTTCTCACCAGAAAGGCTATGGCGTTCAACTGGGGAACCGAGGCAATGTCGTGGAGCATGCGGATGTCTATCTGCTCCTCCCCCAGAATCAGAAACCCTAAGTCGGATACTTTCAGCACCTCCGTGGCAGAGCCCTCCGGACGGGTGCTCAGGCCATTGGCATCAATTTCGTCCCGGAGGCTGAAGTCCGCCGCCTCCGGTGCCCGCCGGCCGCCATCGGTTTCGTCCTGTTGGCCAAAGTCCGCCGCCTCCGGCGCCCGCCGGCCGCCATCGGTTTCGTCCTGTCGGCCAAAGTCCGCCGCCTCCGGTGCCCGCTGGCCGCCATCGGTTTCGTCCTGTTGGCCAAAGTCCGCCGCCTCCGGTGCCCGCCGGCCACCATCGGTTTCGTCCTGTTGGCCAAAGTCCGCCGCCTCCGGTGCCTGGTGCCCCGCCCGCAGTTCCGGTGCCCGGCGATTTCCGCCGTGCCCCCCTGTGTTTGGCCGAAAGCTTTGCCACAGCGCCTTTGCCGCCCCGGTCACCTGCACGATGCCATAATCTTTCATCATATAAATGCGGTCCGCCGCCTGCAGATACTCGCTGCTGCCGCCGATTACCAGAAAGGTGGACACACCGTGCCTCTCTGCCAGCTCCCGCACCCGCTCCACAAAAGCCGTGATGGGCTCTTTTTCAATCAGTGTCTTCATGACCGCATCCTGAATCATGAAATTGGTGGCGGATTTGTCCTCGTCGATCATCAGAAGCTTCACGCCCCACCCCACTGCCTCCATGATATTCGCAGCCTGGGAGGTGGAGCCGGAGGCATGCTCCGTGGAAAAGTCCGCAGGGTCTCCTCCCGGAATCCACTTGATGAACGGGGACAGGTTCACATGGCGGAGGCTGCGGCCGTCCTCCGCGGAAATCTTCATGGCGGAGGCATCCGTTATCACAAGCTCCCTGCCGTCCCCCTCCGCATGGTCATAGATGCCGGCGCTCAAAGCGTCCAGCAGCGTACTTTTACCGGAATATCCGCCTCCCGTGATGACGGTGACCCCTTTTCGGAATGCCATGCCTCTAATTCCCGCCACCTCCACCGCATCCTCCGGCGTGGACAGGAAAGGGACGGCCGCTTTCATAGGCTCATCGCTGCCTTTCTCTCTGGGCAGGACGCTTCCGTCTGCCACAAAGGCGCAGTAATCGCTGTCTTTCAGCCATGCCCTGATTTCCTGCTGCTTTGCGGAAAGCGCCAGGGCCCGCCGCAGACCCGCATGGTCAAATTCGTTCACAAAGCAGTTCACCGCCTCCGGCAAGTCTCTTGTCAGCATCTGCACGGCCTTTTTGTGCTTGCCCAGAGGGAGCTGCACCTGGAGCATAAGGCTGACGCATGGGTGAGCAGGCACGTCCATAGCCCCGTCAATGGGCACTATCCGGCAGACTGCGGCCGTGGAGGAGGCTTTGCCGTTATCCCTCAGCCCGTCCAGGATTTCGATGGTGTCCCCTTTCAGGATACGATAGTATTTCTGGGGCACCAGATTCACTGCGGCCACATTCCGGGCCAGTACCTTGCTGCCGGGCTCATAGGAAAAAAAGTGCCCATTCTCCCTGGCCGTGCGCTTACGGTTGTCGTTCTCCTGGTTCAAAGCCCTCACATAGGGCAGAAACGCGCGGAAAATATAGTCCAGCGCGGCCACCCCCGCCTCCCGGATCTTCAGCAGATGCATGGGGATATGGATTACCACAGTAGGCTTCGACAGTTCCAGGCGGCTGCTCTTGGTTATCTCGTAGCCGATCTCCCCGTCCCAGTACAGGGCATGATTGTGCACAATCGGGTCTTTGTCCATGTATGTCTCGCACATCCTGCCCTCATATATCTCCTCATAGGTCTCGTTTGCGGGCTTCATGTTCAGCAGATAATATCTTAATCTCTTCAAATTCCGTTCTCCTTTTATACAATATTGTCTTCGTAATTTCTTTTTTCCCATATTCCCTTTTCTTCATCCATACGCTCTTTTCTCTCATAAAACATCACCTTTCCCTTTCCGGAATCCCTCGCACGCGGGGAGCGGGGCATCCTGCGCCCCGGACAGCATGGCTTTCGCCCGTGCTCCTCCTGCACAGCCTGACAGGAGAATGCTTTCAGCTGCCCCCAGTACGTCTATGGGGCGCCTTACGGATACGTTCCCATAAAGAAGTAGGAGCCGCCTTTTTGGCACATCCCCTGACGTCATCCCCCGCACCGAATAAAAAGCGCGGCAAGCAGACCTTATCTCCTGCTCGCCGCGCCCGTTTCCGCGCACGAAAAAGGCACACCAATATGTGTGCCTGTTGACAACAGTTATTCATAAAGGTACTTAAAATACGGCATCCGAAATGCCCTCTGTTCAGTTGATTCGGTTCACCATCCTTACACTCTTTCTCATATCATGCTTCCTCCTTCAACTGAATTTTCAAGTACTATAGCCAGTATACCATTGTCTTTCCAAAAATTCAAGAAAATTTTTCCTCTCCCGACAGCACAGACAATCACACTATTCCAGTACGTCAAACGCCGTCCCGCAGGCCCATGGGCTTCCGATGTCGCAGCGGCCATGGTGATACTGGCGTGTAACCGTCTGTCCCTCTTCCTCCGCTACATCCACCACCTCCACCCTGATCCTGCTGTCCCCGGCCCGGGTGCGGCCATCCAGCAGCGCAATCAGCGCATCCACGTCAGAAACAGTTGCTTTCCTGTCTTCCATTGTCTCCTCCTCTTTCCTCCGCACATGGCGCTTATGCCATTCGGCCGTTTCCTGCCAAGTCCCGGGCAGAGGCCCGAAATTCCAGGGGGCCGGGGGGGGTGCTTCGCTCGTCAAATGCCCGAATGATCATATCCCGCGCAGGCACGGCAGCCGCTTCTTGGGGCACTTGACTCTGCCCTCTCCGTACATTGTACCACTTTCCCCCCGCCCTGAAAACAGGAAAATTAAAAATCGAAACAATTGGAAATAATCAGAATAATCAGAAATCCGCCTCATCTCTTGCAAAGAATCCTTTCCTATGATAAAATGACACCGTCTACAGCAACGTGATAGCAAGGGAAGCCCAGTCTCCTCCGAAATCACACCCAACAGAAAAATGAGGAAAACAAATGAATGAATTAAAGCTGAACAACAAGCGGACTATCCTGGTAGGCCTGGCATTCCTGTCCATCTGCTCTTTCTGGCAGATGTACGACAGCGTGGTGCCTCTGATTCTGCGGGAGACTTTCGGCATGGACGAGTCGCTGACCGGTATCATCATGGCTACGGACAATATATTGGCCCTGTTCCTGCTGCCTTTCTTCGGCGGTCTTTCGGACAGGACCCGTACGAAGCTGGGCCGGCGCACTCCCTATATCATTGCCGGCACCGCCGGCGCCGTCATCCTGATGAACCTGCTGCCCGTGCTGGACAACAGCTATTCCCGGGAGGCTGCTCCCTATAAGCTTGTGACTTTCGTCATCGTGCTGGGACTGCTCCTGATTTCCATGGGAACCTACCGTTCTCCTGCCGTAGCCCTGATGCCGGACGTGACGGCAAAGCCCCTGCGCAGCAAGGCCAATGCCATCATCAACCTGATGGGAGCCGTGGGCGGCATCCTTTATCTGGGCGTGGCAGCCCTGCTTTACCCCACCGCAAAAGTGGCGGCCCTGGAGCATGTGAACTATCAGCCCCTGTTCATCATCGTAGCCGCCATTATGATTGTGGCCGTCGTTGTGCTGCTCATCACCATCAGGGAGCCTGCCCTCGCCGCCGAGAACCAGCAGTTGGAAAAGCAGCACCCCGAATGGAACCTGGCCGAAGACAATGGACAGGGCCGCGAGACCCTGCCCACACCGGTAAAGCGCAGCCTGGGCTTCCTGCTGGCTTCCATTGCCCTTTGGTTCATCGGCTACAACGGTGTCACCACCTGGTTCACCACCTATGTCTCCCAGGTCATGGGCGAGGGGCTGGGCGGCGCCTCCACCTGCCTGCTGGTAGCCACTGCCGGAGCCATTGTCTCCTATATCCCCATCGGCATCGTAGCCTCCAAAATAGGCCGGAAGAAGACCATCCATGCCGGCATCATCCTGCTGGCCTCCTGTTTCCTGGCAGGCTTTTTCCTGACCACCCTGTTCTCATCCATCAACGCCATCATGTTCGTGGCTTTCGCGCTGGTGGGTCTGGCATGGGCGGCCATCAATGTGAACTCCCTGCCCATGGTGGTGGAAATGTGCCGGGGGAGCGATGTAGGGAAATTCACGGGTTATTATTATACGGCCTCCATGCTGGCTCAGGTCATCACGCCGGTGCTGGCAGGCTCGCTGATGAAGTCCGTCAGCTACCAGATCCTCTTCCCCTACGCCGCTTTCTTCGTGATCCTTAGCTTCATTACCATGTGCTTCGTCCGCCATGGGGACAGCAAGGCTGAGGCCAAGATGGGCCTGGACGCTTTTGAGGATATGGAGGATTAACCGCAGCCGCGGGCAGAGGATCCAAAATAGCATGCCAACAGCAAAAAACACCTGCTTCGAGAAAGGAACATTCTAATGATAATCATATTCAGGATACTGTCCATAGCGCTCGTCATAGTCGCACTCTGGTGCCTGATGCTGCTGCCAAGGCGGCGCCAGGCCGGATGGGCGCAGCTTGCAGGCGCCAGATACGCCCACCGCGGACTCCACGACATGACCCGGAACATCCCGGAAAACTCCATGTCAGCCTTTCGCAGGGCCATTGAGAACGGCTTTGGCGCAGAGCTGGATGTCCATCTCATGGCGGACGGACAGCTGGCGGTCGTTCATGACAGCGACCTTGCCAGAGTCTGCGGCAAGTCCGCTGTCATTGAGGAACTGACAGCGGAAGATTTAAAAAATTACCCCTTAAAGGGCAGCGGCGAGACCATCCCGCTCTTCCCGGAAGTCCTGGCGCTGTTTGAGAAAAAGGCTCCGCTTATCATCGAACTGAAAGTGGAGCACGGCAATGCCGCTGCCCTGACGGACGCGGTGATGGCGCATCTGCGGGACTGGGACGGCACCTACTGTGTGGAGTCCTTTCACCCTGCAGCCCTGCTGCGCCTGAAAAAGCACTACCCATCCGTCATCCGCGGGCAGCTCTCCGAAAACTTCCTGCGAAGCGGCGACGGAGTCACGCTCACCTGGCCGGTGCGAGCCGTATTGACCCTGCTGCTAACCACGTTCCTCACCCGGCCGGACTTCATTGCCTACAACTACATAGACCGCTCCTGCCCCAGCCTGCGGCTGATGAAACGCCTCTATGGCGTCCATGAGGTGGGCTGGACCATCCGCAGCCCGGAAACCCTGGAGAGTCTGGAGCAACAGGGCGTCCTGCCGATTTTCGAGGGGTTTACGCCATAGAAGAGCCCGGACTCCTACGGTGGTGAGCAAGGTGTTTGCAGAGCGGGCAGTGAAGTATATCAGGTCTTGTGATATGGAGCATCTGCCCCAAAAGTTGCTGCTTGCGTTTTGAATTTTGTTCTTAACACTCCAATTTCCTCTGCTTTACACAGCTCCAACCTGTCAGCGCCGCACCTGCAATTAGCAGAACCGTAACACAGACCGCCTCCGCTCCCTTTGAAACAAAGAAATCCGCACCATCCCAGGCCGCATGGAAGAAAAACGCATAATGCACCACCCATGTGGCAAAGAAGCCTCCCATGGTCACGAACGGAGGAAAGGCTTTCAGCAGCATAGACACATAGTTGTTGCTGAATCGGGACAGGAACAGCGTCACAGCGCCAATCCCAATCCCCAAGGCCAGCACCATCCCGGTCAGAACGGCCAGATACTGCCCGTAGGTCCAGTTGAACCAGGGCGTTCCAACAGCCCAGACAGAGTTGCCCAGGGGACAGTCTTTCAGCGCGAGAGGGCCCTGCGCCAAAAACGGAATGGCGTAAACCGTTACATTCACTACACTCAGCAGCAATGCGGAGACCAACCCCGCCGCCAGCTGAGTGTGTAGCACCCGCCGTCCACGGCGGCCGGACCACTGGAGGGACCTCGTCCGCCGAAGCCGATCCCGCACCAGGGTGGGTGACAGCAGCAGAATGACGCTGATGGCTGTCCATTGGGCCAGATACTTGAAATAGTAGTCAGTGGAATCCATCACCGACCTGCTCAGAAAGCTCCCGGGCCAACTGTTTACCGCCAGCATTTGCTCCTGCTCCTTTGCGGTGTAGGACTCAAAATAGTCGTGCTGCCGGAGATAGTCCCTTGGATCATCATAGCGCTCCAACATCTGCTGTATTGCGCTGATCGTATAGCAGTTGGTCCCATTCCGAATATCCCACGTCAGCCGGGCATTTTCCTCGGTCTGGTCGGCGGTACGAAAGCTGGCATAGTCTGTGATGCCTGCCGCCGCAGCCTCGGGAACCCCCTCCAACTGTCGGTCAAATATGGCAACCTCCTCCGCCAGACGGCTGTCCAACTCCGCCCGCTCCTCCGGTTCCAAGGTAGGTCCATACTGCGCCACCCACTCCACCGACAAATCGAACTCGGCCCGGGCTGAGGGGCCGTTGGAAAAATGCTCAATATAGAAGCCGGGGAACATGTAATAATAGATCAGTCCCAGCAGGACAATGCCCACAAAAATTCCGGGATGCCAGATCTTTTTCAGTTCCTGCCAAAACAAACTCATGTCGATATATCCTTTCTCCCAAAGCGCCGCAATGCCAGCGCGGTCCCCACGCCGCAAATCGCCAGACTCAGTCCTGTGCCCATGCTCTCCTGCCAGGGGACAAATGCGTTCAGCCCCAGCTCGGTAAACCAGCCATTGACATACAGCCAGACGCTGACCGGTTGGAAGGTCAGCAGGGCGTACCCCATCCACAGTCCTGTCTGGGCGCAGAAAGTCTGCGCCGCCGCGCCGCCGCACAGCAGCAGGGTCAACACCAAAGCAGACAAGTACACATTCGGCACCAGTGTCCCGCAGACTGCCGCCAACAGAGCGAACACTACAGTCAGCAGTCCGCCCAGCCCCACCACCGCCGCCAGATAACCACCGGCGTTAAAGTCCGCCCAGGTAAAGAACGGACGGCGGACCAGCATATCAATGGCGTAGTTGAACTGGCCGGACACGCTGCCACCCCAGACTCCGCTCCAGTCCCAGAACAGCAAAAACACAACCAACGTGACCGCCGCCAGCAGCAGATAGATTGCCGGCGCCCAGGTCAGACCGGCCAGCACCTTCCAGCGGCACAGCTTTCGCCCGGTGCGGGAGGCGTACACCCCCGCCGCCGTCCGCTGCTGGTTCTCATAGCCCAGCAGGAACAGCATGGACAGCATCCCCAGCACTGCCCCCTCGGTGAGGACGGCCCGCATCAGCACACCGTAGAGGAACTGGTGGACGTTATGGGTAATCGGCCCGCTGTACCAGTCCATGGCCGCTCCCGTCTCCGACAGGTGAGCGACCCGCTCCGCCAGCTGTTCATATTTGCGCTCCGTCAGGGCGGCGGCTTTAGGAGAGCTTTTGACATAGCCGGTGTAATAATCTACAAGGGGCCGCAAGTCGTAGTCGGCATAGATGTCCGTCATGCCCTCCGCGGCGGACAGCAAATAGTCCCGGTACTCCGACTGGGGCTGCTGCCGCAGTCCATCCAGAAATCCGGTATCCACCCGCTGGCCCAGCCTGCCGGTCATAGCGGCGGCCTCGTTCCACTCCCACCGCCAGCGACCGCCGCTGCCAATGAGCAGGCAGTTGAAGACCAGACACAAGGCCAACACGCCCCAGAGGGCGGGCAGGCGGGCCAGCTTGCTCCACTCATACCGCAGCAACCTCATACCTGTCCCTCCCGGTAGATGGCCAGGAAAGCGTCCTCCAAACCGGGCGTCACCGGGCCGGCTCCCCGGGGCGGGGTATCGCAGAAAATACGCAGGACAGTCCCCTGTTCCCCCTGCCGCTCACTGAGAAGGAACTGGTTTTCTTCCAAAGCAGTCCCCGCCGGGACCTCGAACACCCTACCCTTCATCTTGCCGCAGATGCCCGCCGGGCTGTCACAGCAGAACAGCTTATGGTCCCGGAGCATGACGATCTGCCCGGCGATGGTCTCAATATCGGAGACGATGTGGGTGGAGAGGATGACAATGCGATCCTCCGCCAGGGAGTGGATCAGGTTTCGGAACCGCACCCGCTCTCTGGGGTCCAGACCGGCGGTGGGCTCGTCCAGAATCAGCAGCCGCGGATCGTTGAGCATGGCTTGGGCGATGCCCACCCGCTGGCGCATCCCGCCGGATAACTGCCGCATTTTTTTATGTTCTGCATCGGATAATCCTACTAATTTCAGAAGCTCGCTGATTCGCCTGTGGGCCTCTTTTTTGGGGATGCACTGGAGGGCGGCGGCATAGTGCAGGAACTGCCGGGGGGTATAGCCGGGGTAGTAGCCAAACTCCTGGGGCAGGTAACCCAACAGCCCCCGGTACTCCTCGTCCAGGGCGTGAATGTCCTCCCCCTCCCACAAAATCTGCCCGGAGGTGGGGAACAGCAGAGTGGTGAGCATTTTTATGAGGGTGGTCTTGCCCGCCCCGTTGGGAGCCAGCAGACCGTAGACCCCGGCGGAGAATTGGAGAGAGATGTCTTCCAGAGCGGTAAAATTGCCATATTGTTTGGTGATATGTTCAACTGTAAGCATAGAAACGGCCTCCTCGGTCAGGATAGCGGAGCATCCGCTCCAGAGTCAAAACACAGTAGGCCAACCCTGCGGTGGCCAGGATAAAGAATACCAGGACAGGAACCCTAAGCAGCAGTTCTTCACTCCAGCCACACGCCGCCAAAACCAGTCCGGCCAACCCCCATGCCACCGGCGGGAATACCATCCCCCGGCGGAATTTCAGGCAGAACAGGGTCAGGGCAGCGTAGAGAAACAGACTGGAAAAGGACAGCCCCAGCATCCAGGCCAGGGACCAGCTCCGCCCAGATGCCAGCCACAGCAGGATATTGGCGGAAACGCACAGGGCTACCGCCAGTCCGCCGAACACCAGCATCCGCAGGGCCAGCAGGGTCCAGGACGAGAGCCGACACGTTCGCCGCCACTCCCCGATGCCGCTGACCGCGTCTTTCCAGGCAGTCAGCAGGTAGAGGGCGGCGTATAGGGCGGGGGAGAACAGAAACAGTAGCGGTGCCAGGAGCGCGGAGCGGGCCACCGCCGCCCCCGGAATCAGACACAGCAGTGCCGCCAACACAGTTAGGAACAGGCAGTCCTCCACACCAAAGAACACCACAGACAGGGGAACGCTCCGCCGTTTGGCCCGCTGTTTTGCCCCACTCAACTCCACAATGCGCCGGATAGCTGCTTGCCGTTCCGCCCCTGTCGGCATGGGGATTTTTTCATTCATAAGTATCAAACTCCTCTCTGATCCGCCCTAAAAGGCGATAGTATTGGCTCTTTATTGCCGTCTCTGACTGCCCCAGGGTAGCGGCGATTTCGCTGAAGCTCTGTTCTCCATAGAGCCGCAGACGGAACACGGCCTGGAGCGAGGGAGGCAGCCCGGACACATAGTCCTCGATTTGCTTCAGCAACTCCCGGTCGTGGATTTGGGAGACAAAGCCCTCTTGAACAGGCAATTCGATTTCCTCCAGCGGCGTAGTTACGGGTCGGAATCGGCGGCGGGCATCAATGACTTTATTGGCGGCGATACGGTAGAGCCAGGTGCGGAAAGCAGCTTTCTTCGGGTCGTAGGATGGAAGTGCCCGGAGAACTGCCAGGAAGACGCTCTGGGTCAGGTCCATGGTGTCCTCCTTGTGCCCGGTCTGGCGGTAGACAAAAACGTATATCTCGTCGTAGTACCGCTCCACCAGCCGCTCCGCCGCCTGACGGGAGCCGCTGCGCTGGATGTCCCGTATCCACTTGTTCTCCTGCTCCATGGCCTCACCGCCTTTCCCTATTGATATATTCGTATGACCGGGTAACATCGTCGCAGGAAAAAGAAAATTTTTTCTGGTACTTTTGCATTATGCTCCTATATCGGCATCCCCATCTTTCCTCTCTTTCAACAGGAACCGCTCCCCTTCATAAGTCCGCACCGGGTTCCCCCTGACGATGCGGTAGTGCTCCATCCAGGCGGCACCAGCCTGCCGTTCCCGCTGCTCCTGCTGCAGGCCGGCAAGCTTCTCCCGCATCCGCTCCATGGCCCTGCGCTTATTCCGGAACTGGCTCCTCTCCTCTGTGGACTGGACCACGGTTCCGGTAGGGATGTGGATGACCCGCACGCCGGTCTCCACCTTGTTCACGTTCTGACCTCCCTTCCCGCCGCAGTGGAACTTCTCGATGCGGTATTTCCCATCTGTCGTCACCTGAGCGGCCTCCGGGACGATGCTCACGTCCACATACCAATTCTTCCTTTTATGGTTCCTGCGGAAAGGGCTCCTGCAAATCCATAGCACCGTTCCCTCCAGGCCGCTTAGGTCATGCTCCGTCCGGAAACGGATGGAATCCAGGCAGCCCCTCTCATGGCCTTTGGTCTCTGACAGGGTTTCGAAATTCCCATATTCTCTTTTTAGCGCCTCGAACAGCTTCGCCACCGCCAGCTGGCATTCGGCGGGCCCCTGTCCTGCGCTGATCTGAACTATCATAAACTTGTACCTCTCAATTTTCATTTCATTGCGTGCTTGCTCTTCAAGTATAGGCAAATACTGCCATCCATTTTGCTTTTCTGCATTTCACATATTACGATTTCAGGATTTACTCCGCGACTGCTCCCTGCTCCCGGCCTTGTAATTATAGACCGGCTTCAGTGTCCGTGTTATCCGGACGGTATCTCCGATTCGTTCCGCAATCTCCTCAATGGAACGGTAGGCAAAGGGGGCCTCGTCCAATGTGTCCGCCCCTACGCAGCTGCTGTAGATGCCTTTCATTTCTTTTTTGAAGTCCCATATGGTATACCGGCTTTTTACCTCCTCACGCTTCAGCCTCCTGCCGGAACCGTGGGGCGCAGAGCAGTTCCAATCTTCGTTCCCCAATCCGATGCCCAGAATCATGCCGTCCCGCATGTTTGCCGGAATGATTACCCTGGCTCCCTCTTCGGCGGCGATGGCCCCCTTGCGGAGCACTCCGGAAGCATCCAGATAATTATGCGCTACCGAGAACTGCTCCACCGCTTTCCATTTCATCCCTTTCAGGATTTCCCTGACAATGATCTGTCTGTTCAGTTCGGCATAGCCCTGAACGGTATGCACGTCCTCCATGTAGTTTTCCTTTTCGTCCCTCTCCAGATAGCTCATGTAATAGGGCACCTCCAGCCCCTGCGCTTTCAGGGATGTATGGGCAAGCTTCGTATAATGCTCCGCCACCTCTTCTCCCAGATGCCTGCTGCCCGTGTGCACCACCAGATACAGGCTTCCGTCCTCTCCCCTGTCAAGCTCCAGAAAATGGTTGCCGCCGCCAAGGGTACCCAGGCTCCGCTCTGCTTTCGGCCTGTTGACATGCCTGGCGCAGTGAAGCTTTTCATAGGGGAATTCCGCCGCCATATGGTGCGGCTCCTTCCTTATGGCGAACCCTGACGGCACATTCTCCCGGATGACCCGGTCCAGCTTCTGGAACTCTACTGCATTCCTATTCAATTTTACACAGGTCATGCCACAGCCGATGTCCACCCCCAGAAGCTGGGGCATTATCTTGTCTGTAACAGTCATGGCTAAACCGATAGGCCCCACCTTGCCGGGATGGATATCCGGCATGAGACGTATTCTGCTGCCCTCCGCCACCTGGTTGTCGCATATCATTTTTACCTGGGCCTCCGCGTACTGTTCCACGTCGTCCGTAAATATTTTTGCTTCGGCGTAAATGCCTTTTACTGTTTTCATATGATTTTCGTCTCCTTAAAAATGGGCGCAAAAAAAGCACCCCAAAGGTGCCGCAGCAGCAAGAATATCTTATAAAAGTTTTGTTGGGTGCCAGGAATAACCTAATCGCGACAAAACTATCTATCATACTTGCGGAGCGCTGTACCTTTGATTGTCAGTTCCTCTATTTTGTTCTGATATCTTCCGTTCTTCTGCATGGTAAGCCCTCCTCTTTCATAAAAACTTTATTTCTTTATATTTTGGTAACAACTACATGGTAGCATAAAGGCTGGGAATTGGCAAGCAGAAAGAAGAATTCGGTGCTAATTTCGGTGCTAATTCCATGCCAATCCCCGGCCAGAAGCTCGTAAATCATTTCTGGATGCATCTTTGTATACTTATCATCCACTACACGGCACAGCTCCCCAATCTGGCTAAGGTTGAACACGCACGCATCCACCAGTTTGTGTCCAATATAAAGCTGCCATAATCATAGCCAACACATTAATCGGACAGTTTCCGCTTGCCGATTAAGCGGCTTTTATGAAACTCCATCTAAGTAAGCCAAGTCCAAAATATAGCTATGTTATTGATAGTATTCAGCAGCAAAATCTAACCAATTGCCATCCGCGACTGTTCCGTCAGCATAATAATTATTGCAATAAACAGAAAATTCACTGCATTCCAATTTTGCAGGTACTCTTCCCTTTCGGTTTCCAAGCGCTCATCTTCTTCCTGAACACTTTGCGCTTCTTCCCTCTCTTTCTCTGTCATGAATCCCCCATCAACAGACGATGGAATCTCTTCTATATCGTCATTCATCTCAGTGGCAGCTTTTTCAGCATTATCCATCTTTTTATCAGGTATAGATGAAATTCCTACAATCGCCATTACAACCGCCAATATAATTGCAGCTATCAAAGGCAGTTTTTTATTGTTTTTCTTCATCAGCTTAAAGCCAAGCAACAAGATAAGGACAACTGCAATTTAAGCTCGCCACATTATCGGGAATCTCTCAAAGCTTAACAGAAACACCTACACCCAGTAAACATCGCGTTTTCAAGGCATGAAAAACCTCCGAAAATCACTCTTCGGAGGTTCCCCGGCAGGGCAGACCCTGTTTTGTTTTTCTCATTCTTCCGCAAAATAAGCAGAATTTAATTGCGAAACTATGGATTATGTCTACCCCTAAACCATAGGCATCATAAAACGTTCTCTTTCCTCTTGCGTCAAATCAATCGGCGCAACCCCTCTTTCTCTTGCATATTTCGCCAGCCCCATCATATCCAACTTTATCTTTGGAACTAAGGCTCTCCTTATACTTCTTCATCTGTCCTTTCATAATCGTACGCCAACTCCTTGAATTAATTTCTTCAAGAAACTGGTTCCTGCCAGGCTACAGATTCAATTTTCGGAAATCAATCCATAAGTCATCATAGATGTTGGCTTTGATGCTATCAGTAAATGAATATATGGCAGGAGCCGAATCATGCTCCATATCATATACCAGGACAGTTTGCTTCATAGGATCCACAATCCAATACTCCCTTACGCCAGCGGAACGGTACAGGGACAATTTTGTATAGTAATCCATAGGGCGGCTGCCAGAGGATACGATTTCTATCACCCAGTCTGGAGCTCCCTTGCAGCCCTGGTCATCCAGCTTTCCTTTATCACAGATTACGGATATATCCGGCTCCAGATATTTGGAATCGTCTGCAAATAAGAACACGGCAAAAGGAGCAGGATATACTTTGCATTCGCCATTATTGCTGGCTATATGGTTTCCAATTGCCAGATGAAGGAATGATAAGATGTCTTGATGCTTTCTGCTGGGCGGGGCCATATAGTATATCTGGCCGTCAATCAGTTCAGCCCTGCTGCCTTCCTGCAGACTGTAGATATCGTCAATGGTATAAAATTTCTCTTGTGCCAATGCTGGTGCCATAGCAACACTTCCTTTCAGGGTTATTGTATGCAGACGTAAGTGCCGTTCTCACTTGCGCGCAACTGCTGGTAATTGATAGAGGACTGTGGGCAGCTATTTCTTCGCAGCACTCTCCTCGACTACACTGTCTCAGCTGCATACTTCTGAAAATACTCCTGTGCCCTCTGCCGGGATATGTTCAGTTTATGCTACAGCTACTTTCCTCCAGCTCCGCTACAGCTTTTTATTTAATTATAATCTAAGACACCCTAAAATGCAACAAAAACAAGAATCACCTGGCATAGTTGCACCTGGCATAGTTGCACCTGACATATTGAAGCCTTTCATGAGTTACCAAAAAATAGCTTTACTTTTTTCTCTTATGAAAGTCGCAACGAAAAACCCCCAATCCGTCCCTTAAAATATATTTTCCGACTTTTTTCACCCAAATACCCCAGAACCCTCATATTTACTGCCCAAACCCGGATTTTCAATTGACCTATGAATTGACCTGTCCCATCTGAAAAGCCCTAAAAATACGAAAAGCCGCACAATTCCTATCATGACAGTTTTCTCGAAAAGCCGACAAAATCTTCCCCGCCAAAAAGTCAAAACACCCGCAACCCCAGTAAACATCACATTTCCCAGGCATGAAAAAACCTCCAAAGATTTCTCTCCGGAGGTCTCTCTCTAGCAGGGCAACCCCTGTCTGCAACAGGGCTACAAGGATTCGAACCTTGAAATGACGGAGTCAGAGTCCGTTGCCTTACCGTTTGGCGATAGCCCTATGTCCTGTTACTTGAAATATTATACACGAAGTATTTCCAATTTGCAATACCTTAATGCAAAATTTTTCAAATTTTTGCTCCTCACTTTTTTGCTCTCCTAAAAGAATGCAAGCATAAGTTCTGGTGTATACTGGACTTATCGGCAAAGGTCGGTTTCTATTTGGAGCATTTAGCCCGTCAAGTAAACTGATCTGTGGCTTCCTCATTTGCACCACCATCTGTCCCGCCGTA
>Ga0137308_100491_pt1 | contig 62968 bp, 55 predicted proteins | sample Inofrocosms_June_FD_97181 | JGI IMG/M metagenome (GOLD analysis project Ga0137308, IMG submission 97181) | Mouse cecal microbial communities from Vienna, Austria - N-Acetylneuraminic and N-Acetylglucosamine D2O microcosms_June | ecosystem: Host-associated > Mammals > Digestive system > Large... | reverse complement strand
GGATAAAAGCTACCCTGGGGATAACAGGCTTATCACTCCCAAGAGTTCACATCGACGGAGTGGTTTGGCACCTCGATGTCGGCTCATCGCATCCTGGGGCTGGAGCAGGTCCCAAGGGTTGGGCTGTTCGCCCATTAAAGCGGTACGCGAGCTGGGTTCAGAACGTCGTGAGACAGTTCGGTCCCTATCCGGCGCAGGCGCAGGATATCTGAGAGGAGCTGTCCTTAGTACGAGAGGACCGGGATGGACGGACCGCCGGTGTACCTGTTGGAGACCAACTCCACGGCAGGGTAGCCGAGTCCGGCAGGGATAAACGCTGAAGGCATCTAAGCGTGAAGCCCCCCTCAAGATGAGATATCCCAGGAGAAATCCGAAGACCCCCTGGAGAGTACGAGGTAGATAGGCATGAGGTGGAAGCGCAGCAATGTGTGGAGCTGACATGTACTAATAGGTCGACGGCTTAACCAGAACAAAAGGAGATTCAGTATTTGGTTTTGAGGGTATGTGCCCCATGAAAGACTCTGCAGAAACAGCGGGGGGAATCGCGGAGCGGTTCTCCGGCGGTTAATTTGCGAAGCAGATTTATTGCGATCCTCGATAGCTCAATGGTAGAGCACGCGGCTGTTAACCGCGGGGTTGTAGGTTCGAGCCCTACTCGGGGAGTGGTAACAGCAGTTACAAAAGTCCGCAGACATCAAGGTTTGCGGACTTTTTGCTGTCTGAAAATATTTTGTAAAATATTATAGGCAGAGAGAAAGAAAAAGGTTAAAAGTGGTCGGCATAACAAGAAACTGAAGAATATATTCAGCGAACTCAAGGCACTGGATGTCTTAAACTAATAAAAATGCAAAGTCTAGGTCGGAAGCATTGCGCAGATATCCCGGTTCTTTTGCAGAGACGCTGGTTGCATTGCAGAAGGACAGAAAGCTCTCTAATAAGCAATTGGCAGACCGTTCACTTTTCTATAACACAGTGCAACCTTCGTGATCTGGTGTAAAAAGAAACGTTTTATATTCCATGATGTTTGGGCAAAAATGAAGTAGGAGTAATAGCTATTACTGTAATAACGAAAGCGAGGTGCATCCATGACTATAGAAGAAATTCTTGCCGGTGAATCCAAGAATGTGGAGTTCAAGGAGAAATTGTCGGATAAAAGTATCAAATACATGAAATCGGACTACGGGGTATCAAACAGTGCAGGGCAAGAGAAATTCTTGTCAAAATGGTCGAAAAGAGGTGGCTGAATAAGGAAGGTGCTTCCCGAAGTACTATTTATGTGATTAACATGGAAAGGAAGTAATGACTATGGTGCATCGGCAAGCAGATCTATACAGGAAAAGGCGAGTGTTTTTGCCTTGAATTTTACGGTTGCATATCAATCACAGGTAGAGCACGTGGCTGTTAACCGCAGGGGTGTAGGTTCGAGCCCTACTCGGGAAGACCTGAGAATTGCTGGATGCTGATCCCATGCGAGACGCAGATTTGACGAGGCGGTAAAGGCGTTGCCAAAGGCAAAGCTGAAGGACAGCCGTGCATACCTTGCACTGACCATGATCCAGGCAATCTGCCGGGAAGAAAAACAGTTAAAAGAACTTAGGAATAGTAACTATGTACTGGTAACCGAAAACAGACCGGGACTGCGCTGTACTTCTTATCTCATTTTTTTGTCAGCGGAAGTGGCAGATTGTGTATCAGTAGGGGAAGGGTCAGCCGGATGTGGATCGAACGCCTTGTGAGATAAAAAAGGGCCGATTTTGCTATTGTAGATCATGGGAAAGCCATATATACTTAAAATGCAAGTATCAGCAATGAATGGTTGAAGAGACAGTGAAATTCCAAACAGGAGGGCAGGATCGTTATGAAGAAACCAATTCTCATTATTATGGCGGCGGGTATGGGAAGCCGTTACGGCAGTTTGAAGCAGATTGACCCGGTGGATGAGCAGGGGCATATCATTATGGACTTTTCCATATATGATGCAGTGAAAGCGGGATTTGAAAAGGTCATATTTATTATTAAAAAAGAACTGGAGCAGGACTTTAAGGAGAAAATCGGAAACCGCATGGAGAAGCGGATTGCGGTGGAATATGTCTATCAGGATATTGCCAATCTGCCGGATGGCTTTAAGGTGCCGGAGGGCAGGGTAAAACCGTGGGGAACGGCACATGCGGTTCTGTCATGTCTGTCGGCAGTGGACGGCCCTTTTGCGGTGATCAATGCGGACGATTATTATGGACAGCAGGCGTTCCGGATGATTTATGATTTCCTGGTGAGCCATGACGATACGGATAAGCTGCAGTATACAATGGTCGGATACTTGTTAAAGAACACAATGACAGAGAACGGCCATGTGGCGCGCGGCGTCTGCCAGATGGATGGGGAAGGAAAGCTGACAGAGATCACAGAGCGGATCCGCATTGAGAACCACGAGGGCGGCATGGCCTACACGGAGGACGATGGAACAACATGGACGGTTCTCCCGGAAGATACGGTAGTGTCCATGAATATGTGGGGATTTACGAAGAGCATGATGGTGGAGATTCAGAACAGATTTGCTGACTTTCTGAACAGAAATCTGGAAAAGAATCCGCTGAAATGTGAATATTTCCTTCCGTTTGTCGTGGATGAGCTGATTCAGGAGAAAAAGGCGGAGGTAACGGTTCTGCAGTCAAAAGACCGCTGGTACGGCGTCACCTACAAGGAAGATAAGCCGACAGTCGTAAAGGCAATCCAGGCGCTGAAGAACCAGGGGCTGTATCCGCAGAATCTCTGGAATTGAGCATTGCTTTAGCCGGTATGGTCGGACAGCGCTTTGATGGAGGAGGCATATTCGGAGGGAGTCATTCCTGTAATCTTTTTAAACTGCCTCGAAAAATAGTGGACGGAAGAAAAACCGATCGCATCCGCAATCTGGGTAAAGTTGTACTGGTCTTCCCGGATCATCTGTTTGGCCAGATCTATTTTCATCCTTGAAAAATACTCGATCGTGCCATAGCCGCTCCTGCTTCGGAACAGTTTCTGGAGCTGGGAGCGTCCTATGGAGTTGCTTCTGCATAGCTGCTCAATGGTCAGCGTCTCACAGATGTGGGATTCCATGTATTCCTCTATTTGCGCAAAGAGAGCGTCGTCTGCTTTCTGTTTCATGGATTTGACATGGGCGGTGCTGACAGACGGCAGGGCGCGGACCATGTTGCGGCGGATCAACTGGATGAGAAGCTGCTCCAGATAAAGCCGTATCAGCTGTTCTCCGGCAAACTGCGGATTTTCATTCCGCACCAGTTCTTCCTGATAGGGGTCATCCATACGTCCTGCAAAGGCATGTCTGGCCTCCTGGATAATCTGCGCCAGAAGAAGCCGCTCCGCATCATTGACCTGAAGAACCTTTCCGTTGAAGAAAGAGATAGCGGGGGAGGTACAGGCAAAGGACATGACGACAAGGTTAGGCGCGATCAGACCGTTGGAGTTGACATCGTGAAATTCATTGGGTTTGTGGAAGATGATATCTCCCTTTTTTAAGTTGTGAAACTTTTCATCGGCATAGACATTCACTTCGCCTTTATCAACACATAAAAACTCCCAGAAATTGTGGGATTCTCCCGGAAAAGAAAAATCACACATATATTCAAAATAGTGGATGGAATAGATCTCCTGTATAGTCAGAACATCTTGAAGCGGAACGCTTTTATAGCTCATAATGAAACTGTCCTTTCAAAAAGTAAAGTGGATCATGCAAATGATGCGTCCTATATTGAACCTATTATAGTGTAAATGTGCAAAAGCAGTAAATAGGAAATTTGGACATTTGCAGGATGCTTTATACAAAACACAAAAATGAAAAGAGAAAAGAATGAAAATATTGTTCAATATTACAAATGAGAAAAGAATGATAATGTAAAAATGAACAATAATAACTATATAAATGAGAATTTAATGTGCAAAATACACAATAATAGATCCGATAATGCAAAAATGGAAATGGAAAAGACAAAGACATGGGGCGGGTGAATCCCTATAATAGAGGCAACAATCAATAAATGCAGGCACACGGAGGTTCCTGAATGGGTAAAGAGAAGGCGGAATTGATACATATTGCGGAGAGATTTGCAATGGAGGGGGAAATCGGGAGTATTGAGGCTCATGGAAATGGGCACATAAATGATACGTTTCTTGTGACCTGCCAGATGGCGGAGGGGAAGACGCGCAGATATATTTTACAGAGAATGAATCAGGAGGTCTTTAAGAATCCGAAAGAGCTGATGGAGAATGTTACGGGTGTGACCACCTTTTTACAGAATAAGATCAGGGAAAATGGCGGAGATCCGGAACGGGAGGCGCTGAATGTAATCCTGCTTAAAGATGGGGGTTCATACTGGCGGGAGGAGGACAACACGTTCTGGAGGGTTTATCGGTTTGTGGAAGGGGCTGACAGCCTCGATGTGGTGGAACGGCCGGAAGAATTTTATGAAAGCGCATTGGCGTTTGGCCGGTTTCAGAAACTTTTGGCGGATTACCCGGCGGAAAGCCTGCACGAAACCATTCCGAATTTCCACAATACCATAGACCGGGTGGAAAAGTTTCAAAAGGCAGTGGAAGCGGATGTTATGAAACGCGCGGCGGACGTCCGGGAAGAGATTCGGTTTGTGCTGGATCGGGAAGCGGACTGTCACATCCTTTGTGATATGCTGGCGGCCGGTGAAATTCCACTGAGAGTTACGCACAATGATACCAAACTCAACAATATCATGCTGGATCATAAGACGGGAAAAGGCATATGCGTGATTGATCTGGATACGGTTATGCCTGGCTCCGCTCTGTATGATTACGGAGATTCCATCCGCTTCGGAGCGAACACAGGAGCGGAGGATGAGAAAGACCTGTCGAAGATATCCTGCGACCTGGAGCTGTTTGCCTTATATACAAAGGGATTTATTGAGGGCTGTGGCGGCTCGCTGACAGAGAAAGAGATCCGTATGCTGCCGATGGGTGCAAAGCTGATGACGCTGGAGTGCGGCATGCGCTTTCTGACAGATTACCTGGAAGGGGATCACTATTTTAAGATCCACCGCCCGGAGCATAACCTGGACCGCACCAGGACACAGTTCCGTTTGGTAAAAGACATGGAAGATAAATGGGAAAAAATGCAGGAGATTGCCGAGAGCTGCCTGTAACAGATGAAAGAGTGGTGAGGAGCGGTACAAAACGGACATGAAAGTGTCTGTTCTGTGCCGCTCCTTTTCTGGATGTTTTGACTCCCATTTACCGGTATATCTGTTATCGGCGCAGGAATACTGTATATGACGGCACATTTTTGATTCCCGCATCAGTTGTGCAGGATCAGCTCCAGCCATTCTGCGCATAGCGGAAACCAGTTTGCGATATGGGGATCGACAGAGGTCTTCTCCTCCCATGCGGTTTCTTTGTCTGCCAGTGAAAGACCGTGGCGGTTTTTCGGGAATATATGCAGCTCGGCAGATACTCCTGCGCGGATGCACGCCTGAGCGAAAAGGAAGGTTCCTTCTACCGGCACGAACTCATCTTCCTGTGTGTGCCAGATAAATAAAGGGGGAACCTGTTCGGTTACCTGCTCCTCCAGACTGTAGAGACGCAGTTCTTCGGCGGAGGCGTCGCTGCCGAGCAGATGATCAATGGAACCTTTGTGCGCAAAGGAACCGGTGGTGGTGACGGGGTAGGCTAAAATAACGGCATCCGGGCGTATGATCTCGGGTGAAAGTCCGGTTCGCTGATACAGCCAGTCCCGATGCCAGTGGACGGCAAGGCATCCCGCCAGATGGCCCCCGGCGGAAAAGCCTGCCACAGTCAGGCGGCGGGGATCAAGATGCCAGTCTCCGGCATGGTTTCGGATGAGAGCCATAGCTTCTGCAAGCTGCTCGAGCGCGAGAGCATGTATCGGTTTCGTACCGTCTTCGTTGACTGTATAGTTGAGGATAAAGACGTGATATCCCATTCCCAGAAAACGGACGGCGACGCATTCCTGTTCATGGTCGACGACACAGTGGTAGCCGCCTCCGGGAACTAAGAGTATGCCGGGACGGGGAGACCTGTCAGGATTGCGGGACGGTCTGTCGTTTAAAAGATAACATGTGATAGTGGCGCCTTTGGCGCAGGAAAGTTTAAAATGCTGCATATGATCTGCTCCTTATTTTTTGGGGTAAAAGCCGTCAGTCCGATTTGCTTTTGGGAATTCGGTTAAATTCAAGCCGCTGCGTATTGTTGTCGAAATTCCGGTTCAAATAGGCAGTATAGAGAATATCTACCATATTGAGCTGGGAAATGCGGGAGGACATGGCACCGCTTCGAAACAGATTTTCCTCGTTTGCCACGAAGAGGCACTGGGCAGCAAGTCTGGCCAGCGGAGAGTTAAAAAAGCGTGTAATCACGATAATGGGAGTTTTCTGCTCGCGAAGCTGCTGGGCACAGTGTATCATCTCTTCCGTGCATCCGGAATAGCTGATGATAATAGCGGCGTCGCTGGGGCGGGCATTCTGGGCATACAAATATTGGGAATGAATGTCCTCGCTGCAATAACAGGGCTTTGCCAGCCGCAGAAATTTCTGGTAGGCGTCCTGTGCCACCAGATAAGAAGCGCCGATGCCGAAAAGCAGAACCATATCGCTGTTGCAGATGATGTTAACGCTCTCTTTCAGGACATTCATATCCACAAGGTGCATGGAGTTTTCCAGAGAGGAAATATTTTTGGCTGTGATTTTGTCAACAATTTCCGTGAGCTGGTCATGGGGATCCATATGTTGAAACCGCTGCTGCCTGTCCTGCTTTTGTACGACCAGTTCGCTCAACAGGGAATTTTGCAAGTCTCTGTATCCCTGAAAGCCCAGTTTGCGGCAGAGTCTTACAATCGTGGAGGCGGAACTGTAAGAATACTCGGAAAGCTGGTGGATATTGTGCTGCACGGCCTTATCCGGATTGGCCAGAATATAGTTCAGTACGCCCTGTTCCGCAATGGTCGAATCCGGCAGGTATTGTTTGATTCTGACTAGAACACTTTTCATATCATCCTTCTTTCATATGGATAGTTCACAAAAATATATCTGAAAGTATAGCGAGTTTTGTGGCAAATGTCAAATGAAATAAGAATATCAAGATAATTTTGTGTAAATAGCACAAGAACTATGTCAAGAAATGAAACTTTGTACCGAATAGAGTCGAAATAATTGAAAAAAAATTTAAAACAGATACAATTAGGATTATCAACTTTAAAGGAGGGTCTATATGAAAAGGATGAAAAAAGTAACTGCGATGTTGATTACCGCGTCTATGCTTTTCGGGCTGTGTGCCTGCGGGGACAGCAATGCGGATAATGCCGGGCAGGGAGCGGAGACACAGACACCGGCGCAGGAAAGCGCTGCGGGCGAAGCAGGCAGTGCGGCGGAAGCGGCGGCCGGGACAAAGGATACCGTGATTCTTGCGACTTCCGGCGAGCCATACCGCTTTTTTGCGCAGGGTTCCCAGAGCTGCGCGGGGGATGATAATCTGGCGCTTTCCAATATTTATGACTGTCTGCTGTTTCTGGAGCCGGACGGAAGTTTAAGTCCTGCGCTGGCGGAGAGCTATGATGTTTCCGAAGATGGACTTACTTACACGTTTCATCTGCGCAAGGGCGTAAAGTTCCACAACGGCGAGGAGATGACGGCGGAAGATGTGAAGATGACATTTGATACGGGTGCGGCAGGCCCCATCGGTTCAGCGCTGTTCGTAAACTATGACAGTTGTGATATCGTGGACGACTACACGGTGGATATCCATCTGACAAGCGCCTATGCGGCGTTCCCTTACGGCGTAGCTTCCCGTATCGGCGGTATTTTCTGCAAATCCTACTATGACGAGGTGGGTGAGGAAGGATACTATGCGGCGCCTGTGGGAACCGGTCCTTACAAATTTGTGGAATATGTGAAGGGTGACCACACCACGCTGGAAGCCAATGAAGATTACTGGCGCGGAACACCGGCGGTTAAGAAGGTAGTAATCCAGACAGTGGCGGACACCAATACACAGATTCTCGGCTTGCAGAACGGCGACTACGATGTGGTGCGTGATCCCGCGATTGATGTCTGCTTACGGTTAGACGATCCTGGCGTTACATGGGCGAAAGAAAATTCCGTGGGGCGTGTGACAATGTATATGAATTCCTGGAAGGAAGGCCCCGGCAAGGATATCAATTTCAGAAAAGCAATTCAGGCAGCGGTAAATAAAGATGACGTCAACGAAGCAATGTACAGCGGCGAGGCGGAGATTCTGGACATTGACGTCTGCGCAAGCTACGGCGGATGTCCGGATGCAGGAACATATCAAGTTGCGGCGTATGATGTGGAAGCGGCAAAACAGTATCTGGCGGATTCTAATTACGATGGCAGCGAGTGGAAGATTCTGGTACAGTCCGGCAGCCGCTACGAGAACGGCGCGAAAGTGATTCAGGCACAGCTTATGTCGATCGGTATTACCAGTTGTGTGGTGGATGCAAAGGATAATGCTTCTTATATGGAAGAATACAAGGCAAGAGAGTGGGATGCGATCATTGCAGATAATCTCTCCTCCGTAGTGGATGCGGACAGCCTTATGACTTACCACAGTATGGAAAGCTGGTGGGATCCTGCGGTACAGGGAAGTCCCCGCGATCCTGAGATCTGGGAGCTGATTCAGGAAGGACGTGCGACGCAGGGCGATGCCCGCAAGCCGGTTTACGCGAAAATCTGCGATATCATTACAGAAGAAGCCTATGATGTTCCGCTGGTAAACAGCGTTGTGACGGTTGCTTACAACACAAAGTTAAAGGGGATGCAGGCACACTGTCTCGGCAATTATAACTTCTACTATTACTCGTGGGAGTGAAACACAAAACGGCCGGCCAGCACTGGTGCGGCCGTTTCTTACTCCTAAAGAAAATGCAGCATCCTTTGGTGAATGGAGGGTATTGGATTGAGCTGGTTAAAATACACATTAAAAAGATTGCTGATGTTGATACCGGTGATTATATGCGTGACATTTATCCTGTATGTCATTCTGTCCTTTGCGCCCGGCAATGTGGCGTGGCAGATTTTGGGGGAGGATGCCACACAAGAGCAGATCGCACAGTTGGAAGCGGAGATGGGGCTGGACCAGCCGCTTCTGGTGAGATACGGAAAATATATGCTGGGTGTGTGCCGTCTGGATTTCGGTACATCCTGGTTTGGCGGTGAGGATATTGCGAAACTCTTTTTGGGGAGGCTTCCCTTTACGCTTTTGGTTGCAGTGCTTTCGATTCTGTTCGCGGTGGCGTTAGGCTGTCCTCTGGGAATCGGATCTGCGATTAAGCAGTACAGTCTGATGGATTACGGCGTCTCCTTTGTGGCCATGCTTTTGACTTCCATGCCGGCGTTCTGGCTGGGGACTATGTGCCAGATTTTATTCTGTCTGACATTAAAGTGGCTGCCCGTATCGGGTGTGGGGACATGGAAACACTATGTGCTGCCTTCCGTTATTCTGGGGGCGAACACGCTGGCGTCGATGATCCGGATGAGCCGCACCAGTCTGTTGGATGTGATCCGGCAGGACTATATACGGACAGCACGGGCGAAGGGCGCGTCCGAATGGAAAGTGATCATGCATCATGCCATGAGAAACAGCCTGATCCCCATTGTGACACAGATCGGCATTACTTTTGCGGGCGTGATCGCGGGTGCGGTGGTGACGGAAAATATTTTCGCGATACCGGGCGTGGGCGTGCTGCTGATCAATGCGGTGAAGGCCCGCGACGTACCGATTGTGATGGGCACGGTTATTTTTGTGACAATCATTGTCGGCATGATCAATCTGGTAGTTGATATTGTCTGCGCGCTGATTGATCCGCGTATTGATTTCGCGTCTTAGGAAGGAGGAACGAGGATGTTTGTCAGGAAAAGCAAAAAATCTTTGTCAGAATACAGCACAGGCGAACTGGTCATGTTCCGATTCCGCAAGAATAAACTTGCCATGTTCGGCGTGGTGCTTTTGTCGATCATCGTGATCACGATTTTGCTGGCGCCGCTTATTTCATCCTACGATGCGGTGGTGGAAATGAACATGGCGGACAGGTTTCAGTCTCCGAACGCGAAGTATCTGTTCGGCACGGATGAATTTGGACGGGATCTGTTTGCGCGTATCTTATACGGCGGGCGCATTTCCATGTTTGCCTCTCTTGCAGTCATAGGCATTGCCTTTGTGATCGGTGCGATTATGGGCGGTGCGGCCGGTTATCTGGGCGGCAGGGTGGATACGATCCTGATGCGGGCGGTGGACGTTTTGATGGCAGTACCGTCTGTGCTGCTTGCGATGGCGATTATCACTGCGCTTGGAAACGGTGTCTGGAAGCTGATCATTGCGCTTGCGGTATCACAGGTGGCGCGCTTTGCGCGTACCGTGCGGGCTTCCGTGCTGACGCTGCGCAATGTGGAATATGTGGAAGCGGCCAGATGCTTCGGAGCCAGCTCCTTAAAAATTATTTTAAAACATATCCTGCCTAACGGCATTGGCCCGATTATTGTATCTGCGACCATTACCCTTGGTCAGACTATATTGAGTATTTCATCTATGGGGTATCTGGGACTGGGCGTGGCTTCTCCCACACCGGAATGGGGCACCATTATATCGGAAAACAAGATGAACATAGGGACATATCCGTATCTGGGACTGATTCCCGGTATCTGCATCTGTCTGGCTGTTATGGCGGTTAACTTTATCGGCGACGGTCTGCGCGACGCGTTTGATCCGAAGACAAAGAATTGAGGAGGAGGCGCTATTCCATGAGTGAAGAGAGGAAGAACGGGGCACGGGAATCAGATAATCTGCTGGAAATTTCCGACCTCCATGTGCAATACAACACGGACGACGCCGTGGTGCACGCGTTAAACGGGCTGAGCCTGAAAGTAAAAAAAGGCGCCAAGCTGGGGCTGGTCGGTGAGACCGGCGCAGGAAAAACCACGCTGGCATTATCCGTTTTAAGACTTCTGCCGGCAGGCGTCGGCGAGATCACGGAAGGCTCCATCATCTATGACGGGGACGACCTTTTGAAACAGCCGGAGAGTTTTATGCTGGGGCTGAGAGGGGAAAAGATTTCCATGATCTTTCAGGATCCCATGACCAGTCTGAATCCGACGCATACGGTGGGGGATCAGATATTGGAAGTACTGGATCTGCACTTTCATGAGATGCCAAGGGAGGAAAAGAACAGGAAGGTGGATGATATTCTGACGCTGGTGGGAATCCCGCCTGCGAGAAAAAATGAATTTCCACATCAGTTTTCCGGCGGCATGAAACAGCGGATCGTGATTGCGATGGCGCTTGTGGCGGAGCCGGAACTGCTTCTTGCGGATGAGCCGACGACGGCGCTCGATGTGACGATTCAGGCGCAGATTCTGGAATTGATGCGGGATTTGAAAGAGAAATATAATTCGGCGGTCATTCTGATCACACATGATCTGGGTGTGGTTGCGCAGTTTTGCGACAGCGTTGCGGTGGTTTATGGCGGAAGGGTAGTGGAATACGGAACCGTGGAGCAGATTTACGCCAGAGAAAAAAACCATCCTTACACTGCGGGACTTTTTAACTGTATTCCGGATCTGAGCGTAAAGGCCGAAAGGCTGACGCCCATCGAGGGAAGGATGGCTGACCCGAGAGTGGTGGCGCAGGGGTGCTGTTTTGCGGAGCGCTGTAAGCATTGTACGGAAATCTGTAAGAGCAGGGCGCCATCGGCATACGAGGAAGACGGGCATGGAATTTTATGCCATCTGTTTACGAAAAAGGAGGGAGCATAAATGGCAGTGCCTCTGATAGAAACGGTCAATCTGAAAAAATATTTTAAAACCGGCAAGGGGATGCTTCATGCCGTAGAGGAAGTAAATTTAAAGATCGAAGAGGGGAAAACCCTGGGCGTGGTAGGGGAATCCGGCTGTGGAAAATCGACCCTTGGACGTACCATCCTGCGTTTGCATCCGGCAACCTCGGGACAGGTGCTGTTTAACGGGCAGGATATTCTAAAATGCAATAAAAGAGAGATGAAAAAAGTAAAAGCCGATATGCAGATGGTATTTCAGGATCCCTACAGTTCCCTGGATCCCAGAATGTCTGTGCGCGGGCTGATTTCGGAACCGCTTGAGACCTGCGGGGACATAAGGGATAAGAAGGAGATCAGCAGGCGTGTGGAGGAGATCATGGAGCTGTGCGGTCTGCCCGCCAACCATGCCAATCTCTATCCCCATGAACTGGACGGAGGACTGCGGCAGCGTGTGGGTCTTGCCAGGGCAATGACGCTGGATCCGAAGTTTATCGTATGCGATGAACCGGTGTCCGCGCTGGATGTGTCGATTCAGGCGCAGATCTTAAACCTGCTGATGGACTTGCAGGAGCAAAAGAAGCTGTCTTATATGTTTATCACCCATGACCTGTGTGTGGTTAAGCATATCAGCGACGAAATCATGGTAATGTATATGGGGCAGGTGGTGGAACGGGCGAAGACGGAGGAGCTGTTTGAAAATCCGGCGCATCCCTACACAAAGGCGCTGCTTGCGGCGATTCCGACCATTGACTTATCCAGTCGAAAAAAGGAACGTTTTGTTTTATCAGGGGAAGTGTCTAACCCGATTGATCCGGAACCCGGATGCCGTTTTGCGCACCGCTGTCCTTATGCGACGGATAAATGTAAAAAAGACAACGCAGTGCGGGAGATTGCAGAGGGCCATTTCGTAGCGTGCAATCTCTGCTGAAGGCAGGGGGTGCAACGATGATGAGAGATATGACAGCCGGTGCGCCATGGAAGATCATACTGTCATTTTCTGTCCCGCTTATGGCAGGAAATCTGCTGCAGCAATTATACCATACGGCCGATACGCTGATTGTCGGAAATCTGGTGGGGGAGCGGGCGCTCTCCGCAGTGGGATCCTGTGCCAGCCTGACGGAGCTTTTTACAGCGCTGGCAATCGGCTTTTCTATCGGAGCGGGTGTGCTGGCGGCCCAGTGCTGCGGGGCAGCGCAGGAGGAGCGGCTTCGGAAATATGCTTCCACTGCGATCTGCCTTATGACGGGAATGGGGATAGCGGTTTCGCTTACTGGTCTGCTTGCCGGGGAATTTATTTTGAAGAATGTATTGCAGGTGCCGGAGCCCATGCTGGGGCTTGCCGCTTCGTATTTCAGGATTTACGCGTTGGGACTGGTATTCCAGTTCGGCTACAATATTTTTGCGGCGATCTTACAGGCGGTTGGGGACAGCAGCTCCATACTGTATTTTCTGCTGCTCTCTTCGGCGGTCAATATTTTGCTTGATTTGTTATTTGTAAGGATATGGGGCGTTGCAGGGGCGGCAGCCGCCACGGGTATTTCCCAGTTATGCGCCTGTGCGGCGGGCGGCATCTATATGAACAGGAAGTACAGAGCGCTCCGCTTTCAACTGCGGGAGTTATCTTTTGAGCCCTGTAAGGCGTTTGACGTGCTGCGGGTGGGAATGCCCATGGCTCTGCAATACAGCGTGATTTCTGTGGGTATTTTAATTTTGCAGAGGTTAGTAAACACCTATGGTCAGGCCATGATTGCTTCTTTTACGGTGGTGGTACGCCTGCAGGGATTTCTTACCATTCCCATCAAAGGGTTTCAGAGTACCATGACGACCTACGCCGGACAGAATATGGGGGCGGGGAAAAAAGAGAGGATTCCTGCCGGGTTATGGCAGGCGGTCGGTATGTCTCTTGGCATTACTATCGCTCTGGCGGCGGCGGTCTATAGTTTTATGGATCCGCTTGTGCAGGGATTTGGCATAGACAGCGCGGCTGCGCAGATCTGCGTCAGGCATTTGCGGGTGATGGTGCCGTCGATTCTGATGTATGCGGCGTATTTTCCGATGAACGGCATGTTTCAGGGAGTGGGGGACGGCGCTCATGCGACAGCCTGTGCGCTGTTGGCGCTGGCGCTGCGGATTCTCTTTTCTTACACGCTGTCCACTGTGGAATACTGGGGATATACGGCGGTATGGTGGAGTGAGACATATGCGTGGTTCATTGTACTGGCGGTGTATTACATATATTATTTCAGGGGGAACTGGAGAAACAAAGCGCTGATATCGTAAGCGTTACCAATTGATTCTACACGGAGAATGGAAAGGAAGAACGGCTATGGAAGACTGGAAACAGATAGCTACAGAGGAGAAAAATCGTAATACGGAGAAAATCGATACGCTTTCGACATTGGAGATGGTTCGTCTGATCAACGAGGAGGATAAGAAAGTGGCATATGCCGTGGAGAGGGAGCTTGCGCGCATCGCTGAGGCCATCGACATCATTTCGGTCAAGCTGCGGGAGGGAGGGCGACTGATCTACAGCGGCTGCGGTACCTCCGGCAGACTCGGGGTGCTGGATGCCGCAGAGTGTCCGCCGACTTTTTCCACCGATCCAGGACAGGTGGTCGGCCTGATTGCAGGCGGAAAAGAGGCTATGTTTGAGGCGGTGGAAGGCGCGGAGGACAATGAGAAGCTGGGAGCGGAGGACTTGCAGGAGATCGGCTTTTGCGACAGAGATGTTCTGGTAGGCATCGCGGCGTCCGGCCGGACACCCTATGTGATCGGCGCCATGAGATACGCAAAGTCCTGCGGTGCGCCTGTGATCGGCGTGGCATGTTCGCCCGGTTCGGAGATAGAGAGGGAAGCGCAGGTAGCCATCACGCCCACCCCTGGACCGGAGGTGGTGACGGGATCGACCAGAATGAAGAGCGGTACCGCACAGAAAATGGTGCTGAATATGCTCTCCACGGGAGCTATGATTAAGCTCGGCAAAGTGTACGGCAATCTGATGGTGGACGTGAAACCTTCCAATGAAAAGCTGATACACCGATGCCAGCGGATTGTCAGTGAAGCCGCCTGTGTCACGGAAGAGGAGGCTAAGACGGTTCTGATCCAATGTGATTACCGTCCGAAGACAGCGATTGTGATGCTTTTGCGGGGTCTTGGAGAGGAGGAGGCCAGAACGCTTTTGGAGAGAAATGACGGCAAAGTATCGGCCGCCATAAAGGAGGAATAGATATGGCACATATAACCTGTACATTCAGTTCGGAATGTTTAAAGATGAACACGTCGCTGACGATTATTCTGCCCGAGCAGGCGCAGATGGATCAGATCAGAGTGGTGTATCTGCTGCACGGACTTATGGACAATTGTACCGGCTGGTCGCGCTATACTTCGGTAGAGCGGTACGCGAGGGAGCATAATGTGGCGGTGGTCATGCCGGAGGTGCAGAGAAGCTTTTATACGGATATGGCGATGGGTGTGCGGTATTTCAGCTATGTATCGGATGAACTGCCCGCCGTGTGCCGCCGGTTTTTCGGATTTTCCAGTGAGAGGCGTTATCATTATATTATGGGATTGTCCATGGGCGGATATGGGGCGCTGAAATGTATGTTTGGGCAGCCGGCGCAGTTTGCCGGATGTGCGGCCTTTTCGGCGGTCACGGATATGCCGGACAGAGTGGCGGCGGCAGGGCCGGAGGAAAAGAAGGAATTTCAGGCTATTTTCGGCATGGAATTGAAGGTGCCGGAGGAAAGTGACCTGTTTGCGCTGGCAAAGAAGGCGGATGCGGGGACGCTGCCAAGGATTTATACGGCCTGCGGTGAGAGTGACGGCCTGTACCCGCAGAACCAGCGGTTTGCCCGGCTTTTAGAAAGGCAGGGTGCAGGAAACCGCTTTGAACACTGGGAAGGCATTCATGACTGGGTGTTCTGGGATCAGGCCTTACAGCGCGGCATGGCGTATCTTTTGGGCGGGGAATGATGTGAGAGGCACTTTTTTAGAACGGGGGTTTTTATGAAATATATAGCCGGAATAGATGGCGGCGGTACGAAGACGATTGTCATTTGCAGCGATCTGGACAGAAATATAGTGAAAGAGCAAAGATTTGGCCCGTTTAATGTGAACAGCATCGGAAAAGAGGGATTTGCCGCGCTGCTGGAAGAAATCTGCGCATTTTTGCAGGAGACGGGACAGTGCGCCGCGCTGTGCATCGGTGCGGCGGGCTGCAGCAATCCCGATATGCAGGAGTTGGTAAAAACGGCGATGGAGCAGGCAGGTATTGCCAACTGGAGGCTGGTGGGGGATCATGAAATCGCCCTGAGCGGGGCTTTGGAGGGAAAGTCCGGGATCTGCATCGGAGTTGGGACAGGCACCTTCTGTTTTGGAAAAAATGACAGCGGAGAGAGACTGCGCACCGGCGGCTGGGGGCATCTGATCGGCGACGAGGGCAGCGGATATGCCCTTGGAAGAGATGCACTGTCAGCCGTAACCCGCGATTGGGACGGATACGGGGAAGCGACGTCACTGACGAAGGCTGTGAAAGAAGAAATGGGGCTTGACACGCATGAAAAGCTGGTGGCCTATGTTTACGGAAACGACAAGAGCGCTGTGGCGGCTTGTTCCCGTATCGTGGAGCGGGAGGCAGCGGCGGGCGATGCCGTGGCCAATGCCATCCTGCGGAAGAATGCAAAGGCGCTTGCCGCCCAGGCGGCGGCGATGGTAAAACGCCTTGGGATGAAGGGCGGCGAGGTGGCCTTGCTTGGCGGTCTGGCCGAGAATGAAACGGTTTACCGCATTCTTCTGCGGGAGGCCGTGGCGGAAGCTATGCCTGATTTTTCCTGCGCTGCGCCGAAGCAGTCTGCCGCCATGGGTGCACTGATTATGGCGGCAGAACAATTGTAAAAAGGCGGGGTGCCGTCGCTTTATCTCACCTTATGCGTTGTGTGGGAGTGGACGGTTAGGGCGGCAAACAGCGGAATTTCTATCACATACGCGCCGAGCATGGCGTGCGGCAGCCAGACGGCCAAAGGGCCGATGTTCCAGAAGTTAAAATCTGCGGCGGCATACAGGATGCTCGTCTGCAGGCTGACCGCCCCTGCGGGCAGGACACTGTAAAGCCAGACGGAGAGTTCCTCTGGCAGGGCCATGTAGATGATAATTGGCAGAACACAGAACAGGAGTGCAGTTGACAGGCACGTCACCACATTTCTGATTCGCGAGGAGAGAAACAGGGTAAGACTGGTCGCCGCCAACAGGCCAAGCAGCCCGGACACGGCGACAAATCCCTGTAGCTGCCCGATGTTTTTGTCCGGCAGATTGATAATCGAATACATCATCTGCATGGAAGTTTTGGTGCACTCCCAGCCCCAGAGGCTGTTTGATACGAGGATGTAAATGGCGGCGCAGAGACAGTAGGCAGCGCCGCAGATCAAAAACGCGGCCAGAACTTTTATTACGGCAAATTTCGCCGTGCCGTATCTGGTGCAACGGAAGATATCGTCCGCGCCGGTCTGGTAATCGGAAGTGAAAACAGGGGCGGCGATGACAGTGCAGAAAAGCAGGAGCAAAAAGGCAAGGAGAATCTGATAGTCCATAGCGTCGGTGCTGTAGCCAGGAAAAAACAGATACGGCCTCGAGACTTGACCATATAAGTCAATGGCGGCCTGTCGCGCTGCGGGATGCTTTTTCTGCTCCTGCTTCATCAAAGATACGATACGCTCGCTACACAGATCGTAATAATCGTCCACTTTTTTGGGATCAATTTCCAAAATGGCCGGTGCAATGCCGGAACCGGGATCGGCAAAAACTTCCCGGATCCCGTGCAGCAGCGGGGCATAGGGCAGGATTTCGGCCGCGTAAACGCCGTCGGGAAGATCGTAGGAAGTTTCTGCGCCGTATCTGGCCAGACATGTCTGATAGTCTTCCACGGCCTGCCGCACTTTTTCGGGCGTGACCGTTCCGGCAATATCCGCCTGCAATTCTTTTTCGTAAGCGATGGAGGCAAGCCCCTGCAGTTCAACCGTACGGCTCTGCGCGTCCGTATAGCTGTTGTAGGAAAAAGTGGTGGGCAGCCATGCCATGATGAAGGAGAGAAGCAGGGCGGCGGACAGCAGAATCAGTGTCAGTCTTGTCTTCAAAATTCGTTTCAGTTCCACTTTTAGGAAACGTATGTTGAGTTTCATTGGGTTACCTCCTGTCGATGGCTTCCTGTGGAAACAGCCATAAATATAAATCTTCCAGATGGGGTGAAGCCGGTTTGGAATCTTTGGTACAGGGCGCATCGGCCAGATAACGGATGGATATCCGGCCGTTGTCCTCATTGCGGATATTGACGATGGACAGCCTGCGCTCGTACTCCGACAGACGGCTCATCGGAATCTGCGCGGTCCACACTTTTCCGGACACCAGCTTCACCAGTTCATCTGTGGTTCCCTGCGCGATCAGCTCTCCGCCCTTCATAACGGCATTTTGCGTGGCGATATACTCCACATCGGAGACGATATGTGTGGAAATCAGGACAATGCGGTCGTGGGCAAACTCAGAGAGCAGGTTGCGGAAACGCACTCTCTCTCCGGGGTCAAGCCCGCTGGTAGGCTCGTCCAGAATCAGAATTTCCGGCTCGTTTAAGAGAGCCTGGGCGATGCCGACCCGCCGCTTCATTCCCCCGGATAATTTGACGATTTTTTTGTTCCTGACATGGGACAGCGTCATCTGCTCCAGCAGTTCATGAATCCGCCGCCTGCTGTCCCTGTCCGAAAGCCCTTTTAAGACCGCCACGTATTCCAGATAGTCTTTTACGGTAAATTCGGGATAAAAGCCAAATTCCTGCGGCAGGTAGCCGAACACATTCCGGTAGCTTTCGCCAAGTTCGCTTATGGGGATGCCGTCGTAGCGGATTTGTCCGGAAGAGGGATTCATGATTCCGGCGATCATGCGCATAAGCGTAGTTTTGCCTGCGCCGTTTGCGCCCAGAAGGCCCCATACGCCGGGCGTGATCTGCAGGGAAACGTCGTTTACGGCAGTGATATCTTTGAATTGCTTAGAAAGGTGTTCCACACATAATTCCATAGTATCCTCCTTCAGATTTTCAATCAGATGATCTGCAGCTCCCCGTAAGAGGAAGTCTTTATAATATAGCGGAGCTGGCATGCGCAAAAGACAGATAACCAGACGCATAAGATGATCCGCCCCTCCTGATAAGACGGGTGAAACAGCAGCGCGCTCTGCCGGAGAGGCACCGAAAACAGAAACAGCAGCGCAAAGCAAAAGAGTGTGCTCCCTGCAAGAAACCGGCCGGGAGGAAAGTGGCCCAGCATAAACAGGCAGCCGCCACACGCCAGAAGAAACGGCAGGCATAAATAAATGACAGCAATGTCAGCGGGCAAAGCGGTTTTGGCTGTGGCAGTAAAGAGGAGGCCGCCAAGAAGAAAAATATCCCCGATGCCGATGACAATCAGCTTTGCCAGCAGCAGTTTGACCGACGAAAAGCGAGACGCCGCCTCGATTTCCTGCATCTGACAGCGGATGGAACGATAAAGCAGCGGCAGGGCAGTCATAAAAACCACAACGGACAAACAGAACAGCAGTCTGGCAAGACGCGGAGGACTTATCAGATAGCCGGAACAATCAGAGAGGACACGGGATGCCGCCGCGAGGAAAACACCCTGTATGCCCCAGAGCTTCCAGCCTATCAATGGGATCTGCTTTTTTAAAAAGCGGGCAAAGGAAATGCGCTCCCGCGTCTGCATCCGGCAGGCTTCTTTTCCGGCAAGCAGAATCGTGGCCTGCAAGTGGGGATCACCGGCTTCGTATGGGAGCTGATGCAGCGTCCGGCTTAATTCCTGCTTCAGATCTGTTTCCTTATAAAGGGAATTGTTTTTTAACGGTTCATTTTTCATGGCGAAGCTCCTCCTTTAGACTTTTCAAGGCCGAACGCAGTCTGGACTGTACTGTCCGCAGCGGCAGCTTTAACACGTCCGCCGTTTCGCGCAGGGTCAGATCCTGGCCGAACCGAAGCAGAACAATTTCCCGCTGGTTTTCCGGCAGGCCGGCCACAAGCTGTCGCAGTACCATATCTGACCGGACGGCCTCGAAAGCCGGTTCAAAATAATAAGGATCGGCCGCAGATTCCTCCAGAGAGATATCGGGACGGCCGTATTTTCTCTGCATATCAATGCAGGTATTCGCGGCGATCCGGTAGAGAAAAGACTTAAACTTTCCCCTGTGGGTATAGCGGTCAAAATAGCGCAGCGCTTTTAGAAAGGTTTCCTGCACGGCGTCCTCCGCGAGGGAGCTGTCAGGGGCATGCCAAAGACAGTAGCGGAGAATTTCCGGGTAGTACATGGCGATCAATTCGTCCGCAGCACTGAGATCTCCCTGCTTGATTTTCTGTATCAGTTTCTCTTCACGCGTCAAGATGGTTCCTCCCGGGGATGTCCCCTCACCAGTATATAACGAAACCGCCGGTTTCAAATGATTGGCTTTTCGCAAAAAAAATTTTTATCTGTAAAAGATCTGAAAAAGAACGACATTTTCCCTTGCCAAACAGGGCGGAGTATGGTATCATACCTTCGTTGGGGCTCCATGGTCAAGCGGTTAAGACATCGCCCTTTCACGGCGGTAACACGGGTTCGATTCCCGTTGGAGTCATTGTTTTACAGATTTCAGTGTTACGGACCTTTAGCTCAGTTGGTTAGAGCAACCGGCTCATAACCGGTCGGTCCTGGGTTCGAGTCCCCGAAGGTCCATTCTAACGGCCGCAAAAAGGCGGCTGCGGGCAGGTGTTTGTTTTCCCTGCAGCACGAACAGGCAGACGCCCGGTCCGAACGGATGCAGCGCGTGTCTGTGAGCAGAAATAGATGATATCTGGCCCGGTGGCTCAGTTGGTTAGAGCGCCGCCCTGTCACGGCGGAGGTCGTGGGTTCGAGTCCCATCCGGGTCGTTGTATGATATAGGCTGTATGGCGGTTGCAGGCAGCGGTATTCCCGTTCGGCACCTTTTCTTATGTCATACACAGGGTATGCCGGCGTGGCGGAACTGGCAGACGCACAGGACTTAAAATCCTGCGGGACTAACCTCCCGTACCGGTTCGATTCCGGTCGCCGGCACTATCAATAAGCGGTTAAACTCAGTATTTATGCGGGGCTTGGCCGCTTTTTTGTTTGGTGCAGATGAGGTGCGGGGAAGAAGAGAGGGAGGATTTGATAACAGCGCTGACATCAGCGGGAAATCCGTCTGTATACAGAAAAGTAAATTCACCTCTAAAGTCTTACGGAAAATAACCGATACTTATAGTGTAAGATGTTGAAGAGGTGAATTTTTTTGAGAGAAACCTCTGGAGGAAGGAGGAAATTCGTATGCGTATTGAAGCTTATACACAGGTGCAGCAGGTCTACGGCGCGAAGAGCAGGGCCAAGACACAAAACACAGCTAAAAGTGCGAATTCTGACCAGATTCAGATCTCCAGTTTCGGTAAGGATATCCAGATTGCCAAGAACGCGGTTGCTGCGGCAGAGGATATCAGAAGTGAACTGACGGCTCCCATTAGGGCAGGCATCGCGAACGGCACATATCATGTGAGTGGTGAGAGCTTTGCCGAGAAACTGATGAAGCAGTATGAGGAGATTGGAAGTCTATAATTTTTTATTACTACGGGAGGTTTGAGTAGTGGCGAGTCTGATGGAAGCCTTGATCGAGGTTTTGGAGAAAGAAAATCTGGAATATAGGAATCTGTTAGAACTGTCCATGAAAAAAACACCTGTTATTGTATCTGACGATGTGAAAGCTTTAGCCCAGATCACGGATGAGGAGCAAATCATCGTAAGCAGAATCAATCATCTGGATAACCAGAGAAATGAAGCTGTTAATGATATTGCGAACGTACTTAACAAGGATGTTACGAAGCTGAAGATTGCAGATTTGATTAAGATGCTGGCGGCCAGGCCTCAGGAACAGGCGAAACTGGCATCGGTATTTGACGAACTGCGCAGAAATGTCCGTGCGGTAAAACAGGTCAACGAGCGGAACAGAGAGTTGATCGAGAGCGCATTGGAGATGGTGCAGTTTAACATGCGGGTGATACAGTCCATGAATAAAGCGCCGGAGACGGCGAATTATAACAGGGGCGCCTGCAATACCGGTGATGTAATCGGCACAGTCAATAAGGCTTTTGACGCCAAACAATAAATTGTTGAGGACGGTGGAATATGTCATTAATGGGAAGCCTTTATACAGGCGTATCAGGATTACAAACATCAAGCAATGCGCTTAATACCACAGCGCATAACATGTCTAACTTAGACACCAAAGGGTATACCAGGCAGCAGGTGCAGCAGGGTACGCGTAACTATGTCACGCATGCCAGATACACCAATAAAAACTGGATACAGACAGGTCTTGGTGTCAAATATACCCGAACAAGACAGGAAAGAGATGCGATACTGGACAGAAACTACCGCCGCGAATCGGGGCGGCAGGCTTTTTATGATATTTCGGCGGCGACGCTGGAAGAGATAGAGTATATTCTGGGAGAATCCAACGAGGGGCACGAGTTTTCCGAGGCGCTTTCCGGCGAGCAGGGACTCTGGGCTGCGGTACAGGAGCTGTCAAACGATCCGACCGCTTCGGTAAACCAGAATCTGTTCGTGACGAAGGCTTATGAATTTATCACGAAAGCGCAGAAGGTGTACAACAGCCTTTGCGAATATCAGGATAATATGAATAATAAGGTTAAGACGGACGTTAACCTTATTAATAAATACGCGCAGGAAATAGAGGCGCTTAACCGGGCGATTGTGAGAGTCGAGGGCGGTCCGGAGCACGCGAACGATCTGCGCGACCGCAGAAACTATCTTCTGGACGAGTTGGGTAAGCTCGGCAATATCGCTTACTCGGAAGATATCTCAGGCTATGTGAGCGTTCGGTTTGAGCAGGTGGATCTGGTGAAAGGCAGTCTGGTCAATGAGATGTGTATCTATCAGGATACACAGACCGGCTTCTATACGCCTTACTGGAAGATGCTTGCGAAATTTGATAAGTTTGACGCGGACGGCAATCCCATCGTCTCTGAGGAAAACATAGAGGGGGCGAAGGTTTTTGATCTGACGCAGGAGATTTCCTCGCTGTATAATACGGATATCGGTTCCTTGAAGAGTATTTTGCTGGCCAGAGGCGATCACAGGGCAACCCACGGCGAGCTTGACAATATCAACACGGACGGCAAATATGAGGAAAACTGGTATCACGCACATGTGGAGCAGTCCCTTGTGATGAATGTGCAGGCGGAGTTTGATAAGCTCGTGCACATTATCACGACCAAAATCAATTCGGTTCTTGCAGACGGAGCGAAGAGGGCGACGGAACTCAATCCCGATTCCACATATCTGCGGGATGAAAACGGCGATCCGTACCAGCTTTTTAAGCTTATGGTAGATGAGGAAGGCAGGCCGGAGACAGGCTGGACAGTGGGAAATATTATGATCAACGAGGAGCTTCGCCAGAATCCTTCTCTGCTGTCGTTCCGGCTGGATGAGCACTCCGAGGATAAGGAGACGATGGAGGCGTTAAAGAAGGCTTTTGAGGAAACGATATACACGCTGAATCCCAACGTGGCGACGCCGGTCTGCTTTTATGACTATTATAAGAGTCTGGTATCCCAGCTTGCAAACAACGGAGCGGTATTCCGGGCGGTGCAGGAAAATCAGGATGTAGCTACAGACGCGCTGCTGTATGCGAGAGAACAGATCGTGGGTGTATCCTCCGATGAGGAGCTGACCAATATGATTATGTATCAGAACGCTTACAATGCATCCAGCAGATATATCAATGTCATCAGCGAGATGTTGGATCATCTTCTTTCCACATTGGGACGCTGATCGGTTGAAGAAGAATAAGAGGTAATGATATGGCATCTACATTTTTTGGACTGACAATAGCATCATCGGGGCTTCGGGCAGCCAATGCTGCGCTGAACACCACGGGCAATAATATCAGTAACGTGCAGACAGTGGGCTACAGCAGGCAGGAGGTGCAGACCGAGGCGGCTAACGCACTGCGTGTCTTTGCTACATACGGCTGTGCGGGCGCGGGCGTGGAGACGCTGGCAATCGAGCGGGTGAGGGATCTCTTCTACGACCAGAAATATTGGGCGAACGAGACCAAACTTGGCGAGTACGACGCGAAGGTCTATTACTGCAAGATGATTGAGGAGTATCTTAAGGACGACAATAAGACGGGATTTAAGACGCTCTTTAACAAAATGAGCGATACCTTGCAGGAAATCACGAAAAACGCCAGCAGCACCGAGACGAAGGCACAGTTTCTGGGCGCGGCGAAGGCGCTGACGGATTATTTCAATAATATGTACGGGGATCTCAGGGATCTCCAGTCGGATGTGAACGACGAGATTAAGATTCGTGCGGATCAGATCAATTCCATCGCGCAGGATCTGGCAACGGTAAACAAACAGATCAATACCATCGAGCTGACAGGCAGCATCGCAAACGAGCTGAGGGATAAGAGAGATCTGCTGCTCGACGAGCTTTCTACGCTTGTCGACGTGAAGACGCAGGAATTTCCGATTCTGGATCAAGAGGGTAATCCGACAGCGGCGCACAGATTTGTGGTAAAGATTGCCGGAGGGCAGACACTGGTGGATATGGACCAGTACAGAACACTGAACTGCGTGGCGCGCAAGGAGGAGGAGAAGGTAAACCAGACGGACGTGGACGGCCTTTATGACATCATGTGGAACGATGGGGTAGAATTTAGTCTTTACAACGCTTCCATGGGCGGTGAGCTGCGCGGTCTGATTGAGATGCGCGACGGAAATAACGGCGAGTATTTCAAGGGAACGGCGACCAACGTGGCTTTTCACAAGAGCATTTCCACGGTGACCATCAAGACGACAGAGGCGCACTTACAGAGCATGACGAAGTGTAATCTTTCCGACACGGGCGGCGTCATCAATATCGGAAACCAGCTCTATTATTATACGGGTTGGAAATACAACGGCAACGGTGAATACACCTTTACCATTGACAATGAAAAGAGCGACATGCCGCTGACACAGGAAAAGACCTGGACGGATGTTTCCATTGGCGGTGCGATTGATTATCAGGGCGTGCCTTATTATCTGAAACAGATGAACGAGTGGGTGCGTGACTTTACGAAAAAGGTAAATGACATTTTCAAGGAAGGCCTGACGGCGGAAGACCCGCCGAAGAAAGCGGATATTCTCTTTACGGCGAATTATGTCAGGAAGGACGGACAGTATACGCAGAGCGAGCTGGACATGTCCGCGCCGAACGGGGAAAATACCGGCTACTATGATATTACCGCAGGCAATATAACCCTTTGGGATGCGGTGATGAAAAATCCTGACCTTCTGGGAACGAGAAAGGACATCGACGAGGACAGCGGTGTCGGCACAAAGCCGCCGGAAGGGGACGGTGTTGACGAGATAGAGGGTAAGGAGCAGTGCGAACAGGTATGGGCTGTGATTTCCATGCTGACCGACAAGAACCAGTTCAGCTTCCGAGGCAGGGATGCGGGCGGTTTCCTGGAGTGCGTGCTGTCGGATGCGACCCTGAATGCCAGCAATGCCGAGACTTTCTATAAGACTTATTATAGTCTGGAGACGAATATTGACAACCAGAGAACTTCCATCTCCGGCGTCGACGAGGACGAAGAGGCTATGAATCTGGTGAAATATGAGAATGCATATACGCTGGCATCCAAGATGATCAACGTGTTGACGGAAGTGTATGACAGACTGATACTGCAGACTGGCGTATAGCATTGAGTCATGACGATAAACAATATGACAGAAAGAGGGCTGTAACATATGAGAATGACCAATAAGATTATGCGGAACAACTCCGCATACAATATCAACCAGAATAAGATCCTGCAGGATAAGCTCACCAACCAGATGACCAGCCAGAGTAAGATCGTGCGTCCCTCTGATGACCCGGTGGTGGCGATCAGAGCGCTTCGCCTGCGGAGCAATGTGACTACGGTAACGCAGTATAACGACAGGAATGCGAAGGACGCGGATCAGTGGCTTTCCTTGACGGCGGATGCCATGAACACGGTGGATGAAGTGCTGAATGGGCTTTACAAGCAGGTTAATATTTCGGCGGATAAATATGAGACGGCGGACGATCTGCGGATTATTATGTCCCAGATCAAGCAGCTCACGGCAGAGTTTTATTCCTGCGCAAACGTGGACTACGCAGGCCGCTTTGTCTTTTCCGGCTTTCGGACGGATCTCCCGGTAACCTTCACTGAGGAGGACATGAAGGCCATGAAGGAACATCCGGTTTCCTACAATATCGACCAGAAATTTGGCTTTCAGGATATCAGCAGAGTCAACTATACCGAATATGACACGGCGAAGAATATAGATGTTGGCACATTTCCGACACCTCCGGCAGGTATAGACGACGAGAACTCTTATGAACAGACCGTTACAAATTCGACTATGTACCGTTTCCGCATTTCCTACAACGATCTGGATTCCCTGGGAACGGAGATGACAGATGAGAATGGCAATACGGTATCGGCCGGAAGGAAACTTACGTTTACAATGCCGGACGGCACGGTAGTGACGGCTGAGGCACAGACGGACGCGAACGGTGCTGTGCAGAAAGATGCGGACGGCAATCCGATGGTGAGTACCACGGCAGTGGATGCGGCCGGTAATCCGGTTGTCCCTGCGCCCCAGGTGATGGAGTTCGCTGATCAGGAAGCCGCCTACAAGGCGATTGCAGACGGTACCTGTACGGGGATCGCTTATATTCCGACCAGCGGGGAAATGGTATTTTCAAAGGATTTTTACGATAAGAATTTCAACGAGGCGGCTTTTAACGCAAGCTCGACAGGTTTTCAGGTAAACTACGACAAGTCCTCCTGGAAAAACGGTGACATCAATCCGGTGCACTACTTCAAATGTGTCGAGACAAAGAATATGGCTGCTCCGGGCGAAACGCCGGATCTGAGAAAAACCGCTTACAATACCCAGCGCGACGAGGGAAGAAATCAGGATATTTACTATGATGTGGGCTACAACCAGCAGATTCAGGTGAATACCCGGGCAGACGAGATTTTTACCCACGATGTGCAGAGGGATCTGGATGATTTCCAGTATTATCTCAAGCAGCTTGAGGACGTTGAAGCTGTGATAGCGGATCTTGAGAAGAAGCAGGAGGACTGGCCGGAGGACAGCGTGGAGTATAAGGATCTGGCTCTGCGTCTGAAAGGTGCAAACAAGGCTTTGGCATATATCCGCGAAGATATACACACCAAGTTTGAGAATCAGATTACAAAATATAAGAAGTACATGGATGATTCGCGGGTAGCCATGACGGATAACGCTACGAGGGGAAGCCGTCTGGATCTGATTTCTACCAGACTGACGAACCAGAAGCTGACCTTTAAGGAGCTGCAGCAGGACAACGAGGGTATTGATATCACGGAGGTGGCCGTGGAATTGACAGCCTCCGAACTCACCTACAACGCCGCGCTCATGGCCACAGGAAAAATCATGCAGACAAATCTGATGAACTTTATTTGATAAGCAATGAGCCATGCAGAGACACGAGAAACAGGTTGCGGGAGCTTGCTCACGGCAGACTGTTTCGAAGTGGATCTATGTGGCGAATGCCACATAATGAGCAAAAGAAAGCAGCGTAGCTGCGGTTTTGCGAATGCAGCATGGTGGGGCCGGAAGCGGCACGAGAAACAGGTTGCGGGAGCTTGCTCACGGCAGACTGTTTGCGGAGTACAGTTCAAAAGGAAGTCTGTGACAGAAAGGACGAGGGTATGCAGATTACAACGAGAGTATTCGGAGAGATTACGATTGATGATGAGAAAACCATACATTTTCCCAGCGGAATCATTGGGTTTCCGGAACTTCAGGACTTTGCGCTGATACACGATGAGGAGAAGAGCACGGATACGATTCATTGGCTGCAGTCCCTGCAGGAACCCGCTTTTGCGATGCCTGTGATGGATCCGCTGATCGTGCGTCCGGATTATAACCCGGAGGTGGACGACGAGCTTTTAAAAAACATTGGCGATCTGCAGCCGGAGGAGCTTCTGGTGATGGTGACAGTGACGGTGCCTAAGGATATTAAGCAGATGAGCGTGAACTTAAAGGGCCCCATCGTAATCAACGCGGCTCAGAGACTGGCGACACAGGTGATCGTGGAGGGGGATGAGTATCTGGTTAAATTCCCGATTTATGATATCCTGAATGCGAATAAAAAGAAGGCGGGTGAGTAAATGTTAGCTTTATCCAGAAAGAAGAATGAAGCGCTTGTGATTAACAACAATGTGGAGATCACGGTACTTGAAATCAAGGGAGAGCAGGTAAAGCTTGGCATTAGCGCACCGAGGGAAGTGCCTGTTTACCGCAAAGAGGTTTATGTGCAGATTCAGAACGCAAACAAGGAAGCAGGAGATGTGGGCGGCATGGAGGCACTGAAGAATTTGTTGGGATAAGAAAGGTGTTGAAAAGGGATATACATGACATGTGCGTCATGTATATCCCTTTTGTGATGCACAGGGGAAAATTAAGATGTGATACCGTCTGCAAGCACTTTAATCATCTGGGCAAGCCGGATTTCGTATGTGTGATGGGCAGCCATTTTCTCATATCCGTTAATGGCAATCTCCACACGTTCTTCCTCGTGGGAAAGATAATAGCGCACTTTTTCCACCAGCTCGTCCATAGACTCGTAGGTTTCCAGATCCCGTCCGATTTCGAAGAAGTCGGGGATTTCCGCCTGGTAGTTGGTGAGGAGGAAGCCGCCGCATCCGAGAATGTCCCAGATGCGCAGGGACAAGCCGGTTTTAATGGCTCTCATGGTGATATTCAGGTTGATTTTGCTTGCCTGGAATACTTTTGGCATTTCGGTAAGGGTGTTTACACCGCCAAGGCATCGGATATCCGGCAGGTGGGAGGTGTCGCTTCTGGTATAGAGACTTACGGGAAACTGCCCGGAGAGCCGGCTGAGAATGCGTTCCCGCTCCACGGCAGCCAGCTTCATGCCAATATACTGGTGCGCTACAAGGTAACGTGACATACCCGCATAAACATCGTCGCTTTTATAAAAGGAGGGATCGGCTTTCTCAATCTCGCGGATCACCTCGTCCGACAGGCTTTCAGAAATAAAATTACAACCGTATACCTTGAGCTGTGCCTCGATCAGTCCGTCCACGAAGCCGCGGGTGCGGTCGGAGAGCGTCAGGTTGTCATATTTGCATTTTTCCGTGTACAGGGAGCCTACAAACGACACATCCGCCCCATAGGAATCATAATCGCTATCGGTCATGGCCAGTATGGTTTTTTCCCAGCGTTTCACGTTCGTGGCCAGAGGAAGATAGAAAATACAGTCAGGATTGACCGGGGAAAAGAAGTTATACTGTGCTTTGTCAAATAGAAATATACGGTTATAGGTATTTTTCAAGGCTCTGGAAAACAGCTCGGGTACCGGGGAATCCACGCTCCAGCAGACATAAGGAACTTTTAGCTTCTCGCAGGTATAGGAGATGGCCGGGAAAAAATTAATGCTGAACACAAAGGCGAGAGGTCTTTGCAGAATCCATTCGGACACTTTTCCGGCACATTCCCGGGGCGTGACATTTTTCTTATGTACTTCAAGCTCCTCCGTGTGTACCGTGATGCCGAAATTTCTAAAGACCTGCAGGATATCCGGCTCACATATGCTGTTGTAGCGGTAAAATAAGATTTCCATGAATACCTCTTTCTCTTTTATGTCAGAAATTCCTGTTCGACAGCGGTGAAAAATAGTTCTGACGATTGTGTCAGTTTATCCCGGAAGGCGGTTAGGCCGCAAGGACGGCACATTTCCACATAACAGTTCAGAACAGCCTCTTTCAAGGCGTTTGCGTGAACCGGCAGCTCGTCGTTCTCCAGATAGTCATACAGAGAGAGAAGGAGCTCTTCCGTCTGCTGCAGGATTGTCACAGCGATGAACCAGGCGTCGTCCGGCAGGGCCGTGTCGGCAAGCATGGCCTGCACCAGATTTTGCAGGTCGTCTGCCCGTCTGGTGATTTCGGATGCACGTGCGAGGACGAAAGCCTCGGAGCCGTTTTCATGTGCGAAATCCATGACAGCTTCGTCGACGGTCAGGGAATAGAGCGTACAGGGGCCGAAGCTGTCCTTTTTTGCCTTTGCACACAGAGCAGCCAGATCCGCAGGTACGGTTTCCTTTACTGTGTAGAGAAGGAGCAGGCCGCCTGATTTTATCCTGTTTATGGCGTCGCAGACTGCGGCGGGCGCAGGAAAGGTGTCCAGCCGGTAGAGCAGCGCAGCGCAGGAACCGGGACTTACCGCCGTGAGGGAAAAGGGACTGGGAGCCAGTGCCGTCAGCGCGCTGCCTGTATGCAGAAAGGTCATAAAATCCTGTATGACCCGATAGGCCATGCAGTCTGTGCCGGCGCCGTAGGCCGCCAGATTTTTCGCGCGGTTATCCGAGAGCAGCATGGGATACAGGCGGCGCAGAATCAGGCCATAGCAGCCAAGATACGGGTCGTCCCGGCAAAAATCCGCGAATTTTGCCATACTGCAGGAAAGGCGTTCCCAGACGGTTTCGCCTTCGCTGTAGTAGACTGAGAAATAAGGTCTTTTCGTTATGTTGGAATAGTCGGGAAGCGCCGGCTTTTCCAAAAGTGTAAAAACCTGTCCGTCCTCTTCCAGAGAGACGCAGGTGTCGGTGGTTATTATTCTCATGACCTTCTCCTTTTCAGCGATTGCAGCTCGACGAGACTCCGAAGCCTGCCGGCAAGCCGTTCATAGTCGAAATACGCCCGCATATAGGAGCGTATCTCGTGAAAATTGCGGGCAAGATAATCGGGATCCTGGCAGAGTGATAAAAGCTCCTTGGAAAAACCTTTCACGTCCTCCGGATCCGGGGATATTCTGCCTACCCGGCCGTTGTCGGTCATATCGGGAGCGGCGTCCACGCCGGTGGTGAGCACGGTACAGCCGAAAATAGCGGCTTCCGAAAATACATTGGGGCTGCCGCCTTCCCCGCGGGAGGGAAGGGCAAAGATTCTGGCCTTTTTATAATATTGATAAAGCGTCTGCTTGTCGGAGATATGTCCGGTCAGATGTATGTGCGGCGCAAGCGGCGGAAACTCCTTGCAGAAACGGTCATATTCCGCCTGAAATTCAGGGGTGACGCTTCCTGTCATGACAAGCTCCCACGGTTCTTTGAGAGAGGGGAAAGCCAGGGCATAGGCATAGAGAAGCATCATGGAATTTTTCTGGGCGGTGCCGAGTCGTCCCACGGTGAGTATCATATTTTCCTTGTCCGCGAACTGCACGTCACCGGCCTCCGGATAGAGCGGGTACCAGACTCCGTTTGGGATATATTCCACGGGCCGCAGCCATTTTTTATAGAGAAAGGATTGAAGCTTTCTTGTCTCGCAGCTTATGATGTCGCAGTCCTCCAAAAAGACGGAAAAATTTTGGTCATGGAGCGGATATGCGTTAGCCCAGTCGATATTGGTGTCCAGCTTCAGATAAATGACGCCGTCGGGGCGCAGGGACTTGTAAGTGTGCGCCAGTTCCATATATTTGCCTCTCGCGCCGAAGAGAAAGAGCAGGTCGATATCCTGGCTGTGGCCGGATACATAGCTGACAGCCGCCTCCATATGCGGCTGTTCTTCCGGCAGAGAGATAAAATCCGTTCCCTCCAGATAGGACAGGTAGGGGTAATCCCCTGTGCTCTGTGTTACGATCGAAAAGCTTTCCCCGAAGAGGCGGTAGCAGACGTAGGGCAGGAGCACGCGGTCTTTTAGGAGCTGCACATTTTCTAACGGTGAAGCCGGGATCATGCACATTTTATATTTTTTCATGGAATTTAAGTCTCCAATCGGTTGGTTTGGTTTGATGGGATTATTATATAGGAAACAGGGAACGATTTCAAATTTTTAAAGATATTTCATTATTTTCCGTGGTAATTCTAAATTTTTGTAGGTTTTTTCCGATATAAAATACAAGAGATTGCGTCTGTCTGCACGCCTGCGGCGGACGTTATCGTGAGACGATTCCATTTTTTTTACAATATCACACGGAGGTGATTGACGATGGCAACAATTGAACCATTAAACAGCGCCATGACCTATCAGGCACAGGCAGCGGCAAAACCCCAGGCAGTGGCACCGGTGAACACGGAAGTTCCGGAAGATGGGCAGACGGTCAATGTAGATGAGACGACCGCGTCCGTGACAAGATCGCAGCCGGAGGACGAGAAGAGCGGCGGAGAGGCCGGGAGTCAGCAGCAATCCGCGAATGCGAAGACACAGCAGCAGGCGAACATCAGGCAGGCCAGAGAGCAGCAGCAGTCCGAACAGCTTAAAAAGGCGATTATGGAGATGAACAGAAGGATCAACAACAGCAATGAAGAGGCTGTTTTTGGCGTTCACGAGGACACAAACCGGATCATGATCAAGATCATGGATAAGGAGACCAAGGAAGTGATCAAGGAATTCCCTCCGGAGAAGACGCTTGACATGATCGCCCGGATCTGGGAGATGGCTGGTATTCTTGTGGACGAAAAGATGTAGGCAGTTAGGAGGAGACGACAATGGCTATCAGAATTACAGGTATGTACTCGGGGCTTGACACCGAGAGTATCATCAGTGAGCTTGTTTCGGCTCAGAGCTATAAGAAAAACAAACTGGTAAAGGAACAGAAGAAGCTGTCGTGGAAACAGGACGCGTGGAAATCTTTGAACACAAAGATTTACAGCTTCTATCAGAAACTGGACGATATGCGGCTGCAGTCTTCTTATTTAAAGAAGAAAACGGTGGTGTCCAATTCCAATGCCATTAAGGTAGTGGGAGGCAATATGGACGGCACCCATAAGGTGTCGGTGGAGCAGTTGTCCAAGACCGCGTCTATGACCAGCGGCAGTCTGGCGAATGGAAATACGCATTACACAGGAAATGCGACTCTGAAACAGCTTGGTTTCAGCGGATCCGGCAGCATCCGTCTCAGCGACGCTGCGGGCAATTTTGTGAATATCGACGTCGATGAAAACATGAAGATCAACGACTTTGTGAAGGCAGTCAACGACAATACGGCGCTGAAAGCCAGCTTTGACCAGGATAACCAGCGTATTTACCTCAGCTCCTGGGCTTCCGGGGAGGAGGGAAATTTCTATCTGTCCGGAAACGATGCGGGCGGCATGGCGGCTTTGAAGACATTGAAGCTTCTGTCCGCAACCGATATTGACAAACTGACGGCGCCGGGCGGCGAGTATGACGTATGGTCTAAGTATGTGAATGTTGATATCACAGGGGCTTCGCCGAGCTATTCTTCCGCGAACTATACAGCGGATTATAAGAAGCTGATAGAAGAGGAGACGCTGAGACGCCTGAAAGCGCTGAAAGAAGAGAACGATAAGCTGAACAAGGCGAACGAGAACTGCGACAAGGCGAACCAGAAGAATCTGGATACGCTGAAAGAAATCTTTGAAAACAAGGATGGCAAATACGACGCTTATCAGGCGTATATGACCGATTATAATCCTGCTTGGGATAAGGATACCGATCAGGCGGCGATCAAGGCGGCCGGCGAGGCTCTCTATGACAAGATTTACGGCGAAGAGAAGCAGGCTATGGAGGACGACGGGACAACGCCCAAGGTGGATGAGGACGGCAATCCGGTCATGGAGCGCACCGGCGGTTTGACGGGCGAATTGAAAGATCTGCAGGATGACCTCAAGGCGAAGCAGGATGCGCTGAAGGAGGCTAAGGAAAATTTCGCGAGCGGCAGCGGGTCGCAGGCTGACGTGGATGCGGCAGAGGCGGCTGTCACGGCGGCTTCCGAGGCAGTCAGCAAGAAGCAGTCCGAGATCGATAAAGCAAAAGAGGTTTACAGCGTATACAATGCGTTTGACCAAAACGCGGCGGAGAAGGCAGCCAATCAGGCTAAGATCGATGCAAACGACGCCAAGTTCAGCTATAGCAAGGATGCCGACGGGAAGGAAACCTATCTGGAGAAGGATGCGTCCGGCAATCCGGTTGCTATCGGAGAGGGCGTAGTGGCGAAAGAGGTAGCCGCAGAGTTTGACAAGAAGGTAGCCGCAGCGCAGGATGTGATGAATAACGCAGCCACGTGGAAGGGCATGGCATCCGGTACCAAGGTGGACGGGGAGAATGCGAAGATCAAAGTGGACGGCGTTACCTACGAGTCCGGCACCGACACGCTGACTGTGAACGGCATGACCATCACGGCTCTCGAGGAGACGGATAAAGATGTGACCATATCGACCAAGACGGATACGGAAGGAATCTACGATATGATCAAGGATTTCATCAAGTCGTACAGCGAGTTGATGAACGAGATGGACTCGCTTTATAACGCAGAGTCTTCCAAGGGGTATGACCCGCTTCTCGCAGAGGAGAAGGAGGCGCTTTCCGACAGTGAGATCGAGGAGTGGGAGAAGAAGATCAAGGATTCTCTGCTGCGCAGAGACTCTACGCTGAGCGGTGTGTCATCCGCCATGAGAATGGATATGATGATGACCATGGAGATTGGCGGACGGACCATGTCCCTCGCGGATTTCGGTATCGAGACGCTGAGTTACTTCAAGGCGAAGGACAATGAGAGAAACGCTTACCATATTCTTGGAGATAAGGACGATCCGCTCAGCTGGGAGCAGGAGCCAGGAAAGCCTACCTTGAGTGGTATGATTGAAAACGAGCCGGAAAAGGTGATGGAGTTCTTTAAAGGTCTGACTGACCAACTGCACGACACGATTGCGGATAAGATGTCCCCGACGAAGATGAGCAGCGCGCTCACTGTCTACAATGACAAGAAGATGAAAGAGGAATATGACGAGTATACCAGTCTGATCAAGAAGCAGGAAGACAAACTGAATGCTTATATGGATAAGTGGTATGCGAAATTTTCGGCCATGGAGACGGCGCTTGCAAAGCTGGAATCCAAGAACAGCTCGCTTTCGAGCCTGTTCGGAGGCTGATGCGTATAACAAAGGCAGGTAGGATCAAGGAGGAGAAAAGCTATGCCGGCACGTAATCCATTCGCGGAATACACAACAAATAAAATCCTGACAGCGTCCCCGGCGGAGGTGACACTGATGCTCTATGAGGGGGCGATCAAGTTCTGTAATATCGCAATCGTCTCAATCGAGCACGGTGAAATCGAGAAGGCGCATTTAAACATTAAGAAGACGCAGCGCATTATCGAGGAGTTTCGCAATACGCTGGATCACAAGTACCCGGTAGCGGAAGACTTTGATCGGATTTATGTGTATCTGCTCCAGCGGCTGCTTCAGGCAAATATCAAGAAAGACACGGCGATTTTGGAGGAAGTGAACACACATTTAAGAAGCGTTCGCGATACATGGAAGGAAGTCATGCGACAAAACAATCAGCGTGCGTAGAGAGGTGGCGGTATGGGTCTGAGCAGTGCACAGATTCTCGTGGAGAGTCTGGAGAAAAAGAGCCGGATTCTCGATGAGATCATAAAAGAGAACGAGGCGCAGGAAATTCTGTTTAAACAGGATCAACTGGATATGGAGGCGCTGGACGCTTCCGCAGACAGGATGGGCGAGCTGGCGGAGAAGCTGGAGCTTCTGGATGAGGGATTTGAGGCGGTATATGACAGGATCAGACAGGAGCTGATTGACAACAAGTCGGCATACCGCCAGGAGATCAGACGGATGCAGGAGCTGATTGCCGTGATCACGGAGAAAGTGGTAGGCATCAATGCTGCCAGAATGCGCAATAAGACGCAGGCGGAGAAGCAGTTTAAGAAGAGCAGACAGCAGATTGGCAGAGCCACTTCCAAGATGAAGGCGAGCCAGAACTACTATAATAGTATGAATCGCTTAAACTTTGTAGATCCGCAGTTTTACGATAACAAGAAGTAAAAAAGAACCTTAGAAAAAAATTAGAAAAAATTTTTCTAAGGGACTAAAGTATATCGGATTCCCACCGATATATAATACAAGTAAAGTAAAACATTTACTTGAAGGCAGTGGCAAAGCCGATGTCAGCGGACGGGACGGAGGATGAGCCACACAAACAGAAAGGCGGCAAGGATGCCGCAATAAATTCAAGGAGGAATATAGTATGATAGTAAAACACAACATTACAGCGATGAACTCTAACAGAATGTTAGGACTGACCACTTCTTCTCAGGCTAAGTCCACAGAGAAGTTATCTTCCGGGTACAAGATCAACCGTGCAGCAGATGATGCAGCAGGTCTCTCCATTTCCGAGAAGATGAGAAGACAGGTTAGAGGTCTGACACAGGCTTCCGCTAACGCACAGGATGGTATCAGCGTAGTACAGACCGCTGAGGGCGCTCTCAACGAAGTTGAGGATATGCTCCAGAGAATGAACGAGCTGGCAGTTAAGGGTGAGAACGGAACCCTGACCACTTCTGATCGTGCTTCCATCCAGGCTGAGATCGGCCAGTTGATGAGCGAAGTTGACCGTGTACAGAGCACCACGACCTTCAACGAGATGAACCTGTTAGACGGTAAGTTCATCAAGGGTATCCAGGTAGGTGCAGAGGCAGGTCAGCACATCGACATCTCCATCAAGAACATGAGTATGGTAGGTCTGGCAAGCTACATCGGTACTTGGAAAAATGGTGCATCCACTGACAGTAAACTGTATGGTGCAGTTACTTTCAATGCACTGACATCCGGTACTTCGAACGTGCAGGTTACATCTTACCAGGTTCAGGGCGGAGCTAATACCATTCAGGGTTCAGTTGCTTCGGAGCCTGTTACTTCCTTCAGCACGACAGATGGTAAGACCTACAACATGAAGGCTATGGATTCTACTATGGCTAAGAAGCTGGTTACAACCTTCCAGAACCTTGTAGGCGGTAAGGCAGCGAGCGTTGCTTCCACCAAGGACTTCAACTCCCTTAATGCATTCATCAAGGGCGCTCTGCAGATCGTATCTTCTCAGAGATCTGACCTTGGTGCTATCCAGAACCGTCTGGAGCACACCATCAACAACCTGAACAATATCGTAGAGAACACCCAGTCCGCAGAGGCTGCTATCCGCGATACAGATATTGCTACGGAGATGGTTCAGTACTCCAACAACAATATCCTTCAGCAGGCAGGTACCTCTATGCTGTCTCAGGCAAATCAGGGCAACCAGTTGGCACTGTCCTTACTTGGCTAATCGCTGTAACAGGATTACGAGTGAAACTATCAAAATCCCCCACCCGAAAGGATGGGGGATTTTCTGCGATAAGCAGAGTCAAAAAGTGGCTTAGACAGTCCTGTATGCAAGCATACGTCCTGTCTAAGCCACTTTTTGACGAGCAACGCGAACGAAAGATGAGAAGCATCTTGAGTCTCTGCTTATCGCGCAGCGGCAGACGTTTATTCCGCGTCCAGTCGTTTCAACGCCTCCACAGCGGGCGGGTAATCTCTGCAGTTTTCATAGTGGGTGCGGGCAATGTCCCGCTTGCCGAACATTTCATAGATGAAGCCGATATGATAGCTGGGCGAATAGGGATTCACGAGACTGTATCTGGGGGCGCTCAGAGCCTGTACAAACTCGGGGAGAGCCTTTAGGGGCTGGCCCATACAAAGGTAGATGCGCCCGGACAGACAGAGAAAATCTTTGTTGTCCGCGAAGGAGTCCCGATAGGGAAGGACTTTCGCGGCTTCTTCCACTTGACCATTGTCCAGAAGAATACCCGCGTAATTACAGAGGAGAACGAGGGTGTAATCCGCTCCGGGCAGGGGCTGCAGCTCCATGGCTTTGCGAAACCAGAGGAGGGCGTTTTCGTGATCCCGCATCAGCATATAGCTCTGTCCTAACTGGAAATGCAGGTAGGGATTTTGGGGATCGGCTTCGAGCTCACCGCGAATCAGCGTGATATCGCGCTCCGCTTTTTTTCGCAGCTTTTCCGGCGATCCTTGATATCCCACATGATCTACCGAGACAGGGGCGTCGTAGGAAACAGCTTCCATCGACCCGGTGGGTACCAGAACCTCATGGATCGGGTTCTGAAAATGATAATGGCATCTGTCAAAGAGACGTTCCAAACGCACGACCTGCTGTCTGGTTTCCCCATCCACATCGAAGTGGCTGAACAGTTCGATGGCGCCGAGGCATTTCGGATGCTCTGCCAAAGCCTTTTGCAGGGCTTCCCAGTCGAGAGGACGGAGAAACTCGTCGGTGTCCAGAGAGAGGATGATATCGTGCGTGGCATGACTGATACAGAAATTTCTGGCGGCGGAGAAATCGTTTATCCACGAAAATTCATAGACATGCTCTGTATACCGCCTTGCAATTTCCAGAGAGTTATCGGTTGATCCGGTGTCCGTCACCACGACTTCAAAAGGATAGGGCTTCAATGCCTCCAGACACTTTATAAGATTTTCTGCTTCGTTTTTGGTAATGATACAAACTGAAATCGGAATCATGGCAGTTTCCTTTCTTCTCACTGATTGGCCAGTTTCTCGAGCGCCAGAGGATAGCCCTTGGCGGCTGACTTCTCATAGAAAGAGGCGGCCGCAGGGAAATTTCCGAGAAGCTCATTGGAAAACCCCATGCTGTAGAGAGCCATGCCGCTGTAGTCTTCCGATTCCGAAGCGGGAGAATACTGCAATGCCTTCACGAACTCCATCATGGCCTTTAGAGGCTGGGGCGGGTTCTGATTCAGATAGAGGGCTCCCATGCTGCACAGGAACTGCTGGTTCTTGGCATAATCATCATAAACAGGGGTGTAGAGTGCCAGCGCCTCAGCGGCTCTTCCGGTCTGCACCATCACGTTGATAAAGTTGTTGGCCATCACGTGAACCCAGAGATTATCCAGGTTCAGGGGCAGCTCAAAGGCTTTTTTGTAATAAATATATGCATTTTCATAGTCGTTGATCAGGTTGTAGGACTGTGCGACCTGAAAATAGAAATAGGGCTCTGTAGGATTCTGCTCGATCTCCTTGAAGAGGAGGGCGTTGTTGCGCTCCGCCTTAATGCGCTTTTCATCATCAGTTCCTACATAACCGACATGATCTACAACCGCAGGTATGTCATAGTGTTCAAATTCGGTGCTGTCCGTGCGGATATCGGCTACCTGCTCGTGTATCAGATAAATATAGTGGAAATTCCGCTTGTGGAAGAGCCGGTCAATTCTTTCCTCGGAGTAACTTTTGGCATACTGGGAGTCCACATAGCTTTTTCGCATAAGCTGCCCCACGCTTTTGCTGGGATGAGACTCAATCGCTTCACATAAGCCGTCCCAGTCAAGCTCGATCAGATACTCGTCGCAGTCAAGGACCAGCACATAGTTATGGCTGGCCTTGCTCAGAGAGTAGTTTCTGGCTGCGGAAAAATCGCCGATCCACTCGAAATCATAGATTTTGTCCGTATATTTAGCTGCCAGCTCTCTGGTGCGGTCCGTGGAGCCGGTGTCCACATAGATGATCTCAAAGGGATAGTGGGTGAGCGGTTCCAGACATTTCTCAATATTCTTTTCTTCGTTTTTTCCTATGATACATACGGAAATAGGAATCATGTGTTTCATCCTCGTTTCTGCGCAGGGAATGCGCGTTTTTTGTTTCGATTAGAGCGGATCGGCGCTTAGGAGCCGCCTAGTTCGCTTAGCCTTTCTAAAGCCGGTGAAAAGCCAAAGTCGGCAGCCTTTTGATAAAAGCGGAGGGCAGAATCACGGCTGCCCAGCATCTCGTTTACCAGCCCGATATTGTAGTAGGGAATGAAGCTGTTGGCGCCTTCCTCCCTTGCGTTCTGGCATTGCAGTGCCTTGACATACTCCGCCATGGCTCTGAGGGGCTGGGGCGCCTCCAGATTCAGATAGATGTTGCCCATGCTACAATAAAAATTGGCGTCTCCGGAAAAGTGTTCGTAGAGCGGTTCGAAAAAGACCCGTGCTTCTTCGGAGCGACCGGTATGGTTCATGGCGTTGATGTAGGCGGTCGCCATGATCTGCACCCAGGGCTCTTGGAAATGTAAGGGGAGCGCAAAGGACTTTTTATAGTATATATAAGCGTTTTCGTAATCATAGATGCCGTTGTAGGACTGCCCCACCTGAAAATAGAGGTAGGGATCCCTGGGATGTTTTTGGATTTCCCGGAAGAGAAGGGTATTGTTGCGCTCTGCTTTTTGGCGCATGGCATCCATACCGCCACTGTAGCCCGCGTGATCCACGGTCAGGGGGATTTCGTAGCTCTCGTAGAGCGGACTGTCTGTGCCCCGCGTTACCACCTGTTCATGGATGGTGCCCTTATAATGAAAGCGTTTTTTGGAAAAAAGGCGTTCCACCCGGTCGGGATAGTTGGTTCGTGTGCCGTTGGCCTCATAATAGTTATTGCGAAGCAAAAGCCCCACGCCCTGCGGATGGGCTTCGACCCCGTCTAAAAGCGTTTCCAGGTCAAGCGACGTCAAATACTCGTCGCAGTCTATGAAAAGCACATACTCGTGGGACGCTTTTTCCAGCGCGAAATTTCTGGCGGCGGAAAAGTCGTCGATCCATTTAAAATCATAAATTCTGGCGCCATGCTTTCCGGCGAGTTCTTTCGTGCGGTCTGTGGAGCCGGTGTCCACGTAGACGATCTCGAAGGGAAAGGGCGCGAGGGGAGTCAGACAGTGTTCGATATGCTGCTCCTCGTTTTTGCCGATGATACATACGGATATAGGGGGCATGGGATTCCTCCGTTTTTTAGCTTTTTTAAATGACTGCCTATGGTATGCGTCTGCCAACGGCTGTCCGGTTCTGTGAACGCCGTCTGCCGGCTGATCTATGGCCGGAGCGCGGCCAGACGCTGCATGGCGGGTAGGAAATCTCCGCATTGTGCATAGAGTGCGCGGGCCGATTCTGTGTCTCCGATCCGCTCGAAGATTTCCCCGCACTGGTAAAGCGGCAGGAAGGAGTTGGCGCCGCTTTGCCTGCCGTCCGGCATCTGCAATGCTTTCTGGTATTGCTCCAATGCCTGCTCAAACATGCCGTTGTTTTTATAAATATTCCCCATCAGATAGACGAAGTCCGTGACGGATGAAAATTCGCCGTAGATGCCTTCGAAGCCGAGAGCGGTTTCGGATTGTCCCGTGTGCAGCAGCGCATTGCCGTAGGAGACCACCATAGCCTGTACATAGGCAAGTTCCGGGTCCAGGTCAAAGGTGAGGCCTTTGTCATAATAGGTACAGGCGCGGGAAAAGTCTTCCAGAATCTCACAGGTTTTCCCGAGCTGATAGTAGAGATAAGGGTTGTCGGGATCCAGTCCGGCCTGCTTTTCGAGCAGGGTGAAATTGCGTCTGTACTTGGCTGCCTGCTCTTCCGGGGTCATGTCGTAGCCGGTGTGGAGAAGGGTGGTGTGGAGCAGCAGGTTTGGTATTTCCTTTCCGCGGATGGGCGTGAGCTGCTCATGGATCAGCCCCGTATAGTGGTAGAGCTTTTTGTTAAAGAAACGCTCTGTGTAGTCCACATTATTCAGGGTCAGTACGCCGTTTTCCGTCACCAGATTTTCGCGGGAAACACTGCCGACTTTGTCCGACAGGCGCTTGCGGAAATAGTTCAGCTCCTCCACGTCGATTTCCTTCACGGTCTCGTCACAGTCAATCATAAAGATCCAGTTGTTGGACGCTTCCCGCAGGGAGAAGTTTCTGGCGGCGGAGAAATCGTCGCACCATGTAAAGTCAAGCACTTTATCCGCATATCCGGCTGCAATTTCCTTTGTCCTGTCCGTGGAGCCCGTGTCCACGACCACGATCTCAAAGCCACAGGGTTTGATGGACTTTAAACACTGTTCTATGCGCGATTCTTCATTTTTGGCGATAATGCATACGGATATGGGATGCATGGAAAACTCCTTGTAATAGTCTGTGTTTGTCGCTGCTTATGTGGATATTTTAGCATATTTGGGGGAGACAGGCAAATTTCTATCAAATGAGGAATAACTTTATCGGGAATCACAAATGAAGTGCTTTTTATGGAAAAGAGCATATTTATATGGTAGTATATATAATAAAAGTAATGACATGAACATTGTATTTCACAAGCTGTCCCCTCTGTATCCTATTCTTATTTCTCCTCTCTGCCAACACGCCAGTTAAAACTACTTTGAAATCAGTTTTTACCAGATTATGTGAAACTGGATGTTCTGATACACATCGGACATGATGCGCATATTCAGAAAAATGCAGAGCTGACAGCGGGAGCTATTGTCGGGGGATTTGACCAGATCGGGGAGCGCGCCTACTGCGGCTTAAATGCGGTTATCCGTAACAGGGTGTCGGTAGGAGCGGACGGGTTTATCGGTATGGGTGCCGTCGTGACCAAAAGTGTGGAGCCGGGAATGACGGTAGTCGGAAATCCGGCCCGGAAATTTGAGCGTGCGAAATAAATTATAATCCGGACAGCATTTCCCGCACACGGTCACGATAGGTATGGGCAGCGGCCACCTGATCGTGGCCGTTTTTAGCGATCGCGATTCTCTCATCCTCGTGATTCAGATAGTAATTGATTTTTTGCAGCAAGTCTTCTTCACTTTCATAATACACAAAGTCTATCCCGGGGGTAAAGTTTTCGAAAAAGTCTTCCTGATAATTACTCAGCAGAAAACCGCCGCTCCCCATGATATCGAAAGCGCGCAGAGGCATGCCGCTTTTGATGCTGCGCAGGGAAATATTCAGATTGATCCGGCTCTTTTTAAAAACCAGAGGCATCTCGGCGTAATAGTCCGCAGTGCCGTGATTGCGCAGGTTCGGCAGGGAAAATGCGGGGTCTAAGGTAAACAGATCCATTGTATGTTTCTGCGTGACAGCAGTCAGCAGCCGCAGCCGCTCCAGACCCGTGAGTTTGCGGTTGATGACATATTGGGCGTAAAGATACTCCCGCGTTTCCACGCCGTCCGGGTTTGGATCCATGGGAAGTGCCCGATACAACTCTTCCATTACGGGAGACAATGACTCCTGGATAAAGTTATAGCCCTGTACATGCATCTGGGCCTGCATCAGTCCTTCCAGATAGCCTCTCGCGTATTCGGAGAGGTTCTCCATACGGTCATAAAAATTGTGGGACTCGTTGTAAAGAGAGCCTACAAAGGAAACGTCATAAACAGGATCGGGGGAACCGAGAGCGTCCAGCCGCTGCGTGTTTGCGGCCATGGGCAGATAGTGGACGGTTTTTATGCCGGCTCCATTAAATTCCTGGCACAGCGCCCGGTCGAATACATAGATGGTATTGCAGGGGTTAATGGCTGTGTATGAATACAGCATGACGTAGGGACTGTCATAAACCCATGAAATGTAGGGCAGATCTTCGCGCTTGCACACGTTGGAAACCAGAGGAAAATAATTAAAGGAAAAGACTGCGTCCGGGCCTGACTCGCGGAGTTTCATCGCGAGTGCGGATTCAATCTCGGCATCCCTGCGGGCGTCCTTATTGGAGAAAGGAAAACAGACGACCTGATGTCCCTCTTCGGTGAAGGCGTTCTTGATATCGGCATTGCCGAAGCTTGCCCATTCAATAAAAAGTATTTTCATAAAGTTCTCCTCCAAACTGTCGCTGCGGGGCGGCGGTTTTTTATAATCTGTGTCGAGTATATCACAAATTATCATAAATGCATACGAAATCCGGCGCGTGTATGAGTGGTAACAACATCTATGCCTGGATGAAAATAGAAGAAAAATATGTTGTGGTTCTTGCAGATTTATATTATAATAAATATAAAATATAGTTTTGAAATAATGAAATAAGTTTTGGAAGGAGACGGATGTCGTTCACAGAGCAGAAGAGAGCGGAAATAGAAAAATATATTCTTCGTAAGATAGCGGTTGACGATGAGAAACTGATAGAAAAGACCATGGACAGCTTTGGCGTTTCCATAACTTCCGCGAAGCGTTATCTGAAAAAGATGGCGGATGAAGGAAACGTTATGAAACAGGAGGATCAGGCGTGCGGCTATGCGCTGTGTGAGGAGACGTTTGAAGAGTGCGTTCAGATTGATGAAAGAGGACAACAGGAGGATGAGATCTACGACCTGTTAATTCGGGAGAGATTGAACGGCTGCGGGAAGAAGGCACAGCGGATCTGGCAGTATGTCTGTGTGGAGATGCTGAATAACGCGCTGGAACATTCGAGAGGGACGCAGATTCGAATGATTGTGAGAAGGAACGTTCTATATACCACCGTTTTGGTCGTGGATGACGGCGTGGGCGTGTTTCGGACGCTGATGGATTATATGGCGGGGCACGGCTGGGACGAGCCGGACGAAAAAGACGCGTTGGTGGAGTTATATAAAGGAAAGATTACAAGTGCGGCCAGCGCCCATTCCGGGGAAGGGATATTTTTCTCTTCGAAGGCGGTGGACACTTTTGCGATCTGGTCTGGAGGGAAAGTGTACAAATGCTATGGCGGAAGAGATCATACGGTATTGGAGAACCGGCTTCTGGCATATGTGTCGCGGTTTCAGAATATCGGCACGCTTGTTATGATGACACTGGAAAACGAGACAGCGAGAGACTTGGCGGAGGTGTTTGATGTGTTTGCAGATGTGGATGAGGGATTGATCCGTACGAGGATACCAGTCAGGGAAGCCTGTATTTCGGGGGAGCCGGTGGCGCGCTCACAGGCCAGAAGAATCTGCCGCCGTCTGGAGGAGTTTAAGGAGGTCATATTGGATTTTGACGGTGTGGAATTTATGGGGCAGGGGTTTGCCGACGAGATTTTCCGTGTGTTTGCGACGGCATGTCCAGAGGTTCTGCTATGTCCGGTACACATGGAAAAGGGGGTATATCGCATGATACGGCACGTCGGAAGGGGACAGCTTGCGGCAAATGTGCGTATGGAAGCGGAGGGTATAGTACTTGAAAATAATTGTTGACATAGGAAAAAAATGGGTGTATCATCTATTTCATACTAATCATATAGATACAGTATGAAATAAAGACATCCGAATCCTATATAGATAAAATCAGGACGATGAAAGGGTACAAATCGGCGCGTGAATAACAGGACAGGGTGTGTAAAAGGGAGGGAAAGACAATGGCAGACATTAAAAAGAGAGCATCGGAACTAATCGGGCATACGCCTCTTATGGAGGTGACCCGCTACGAAGAGAAAAACGGCATCACGGACGCGGTGATTCTGGTGAAGCTGGAGTATTTTAACCCGGCGGGATCGGTAAAAGACCGCATTGCCCTGCATCTGATTGAGACGGCGGAGCGGGAAGGCACGTTAAAACCGGGCGGCACAATCATTGAACCGACCAGCGGAAACACGGGGATCGGGCTTGCGTCTGTGGCGGCGGCCAAGGGCTATCGGGTGGTGCTGACCCTGCCGGAGACGATGAGTGTGGAACGGCGCAGGCTCTTGCAGGCGTATGGCGCGGAGCTTGTACTGACGGACGGTGAGCAGGGGATGCAGGGCGCCATCGACAAGGCAGAGGAACTGCGGGCGCAGACGCCCGGCTCCATCATCTTGGGACAGTTTGACAACCCTGCCAATCCTGAGATTCATAAGATGACCACCGGGCCGGAGATCTGGGAGGACACGGACGGAAAGGTGGACATTTTCGTGGCGGGTGTGGGTACCGGCGGCACCATAACAGGCGTTGGCTCTTACTTAAAGGAAAAGAATCCTGCCGTGAAGGTGGTGGCGGTAGAGCCGGAGAGCAGCCCGGTTCTTTCCGGCGGACAGCCGGGGGCGCATAAGATACAGGGAATCGGTGCGAACTTTGTGCCGGAAATTCTGGATACCGATATTTACGATGAGATCATAAAGGTTTCCAACGAGGATGCGTTCACAGCGGGCAGGGCCATTGCCAGGCAGGAGGGCGTGCTGGTTGGAATTTCCTCGGGAGCCGCGCTCCATGCGGCGGCACAGCTTGCGAGGCGGCCGGAGAATAAGGGGAAGGTGATCGTGGCGCTTCTACCCGATTCGGGGGACAGATATCTGTCCACACCGCTGTTTTCGTGATGGTTTTCAGATTTTCATCTGGCTGAACCGTCACAGAAACCTTGACATTTTGCGGGATTCATACTATAGTGAGCAAGGATGTAAAACCGAGAGGAAAGTGCGGAAAATTGCGGAGACGGCATCGGTTCTGTACGGGCAGGGCGGCGGATGCTTTGAAGTGAGGATAAACGGGATGGCTGAAATGATCGAGGTGCGGGATTTAAGCAAAACCTTTGAGACCGATGACGGGAAAGTGGAAGCGCTGCAGCATATCACATTGTCCATTCAGGCGGGTGATATCTATGGTATCATCGGTATGTCAGGGGCGGGGAAAAGTACGCTGGTGCGGTGTTTAAACTTTTTGGAACGGCCCACATCGGGAACGGTGGAGATTGAGGGAAAGGATCTGGGAGCGATGACGGAAGCGCAGCTTCGGGCGACCCGCAGAGAAATTTCCATGATATTCCAGCACTTTAATCTGCTGATGCAGAAGAACGTGATCGACAATATCTGTTTTCCGCTTGTGATCGGCGGTATGAAGAAAAAGGATGCGAAAAGGCGTGCCCAGGAGCTGCTGGAGATTGTGGAGCTTTCGGATAAGGCGCTGGCCTATCCGTCCCAGCTTTCCGGCGGGCAGAAGCAGAGGGTGGCGATTGCCAGGGCATTGGCGGCTAATCCCAAGATTCTGCTCTGCGATGAGGCCACAAGCGCCCTGGATCCGCGGACGACGCAGTCCATATTACAGCTTCTGAAGGAAATCAATCAAAAATACGGCATCACCATAGTCATCATTACCCACGAGATGTCGGTGGTGCGGGAGATCTGTTCCCATGTGGCCATCATTGGCGACGGGCATCTGGTGGAGCAGGGACGCGTTTCGGATATTTTTGCCCACCCGAAGACGGCGGAGGCGAAGGAACTGATCTTAAAGGGCAGTGGTACGGACCGCCGGACGCTGGAAAACCAGCAGAGGGAGATGATGAAAGGCAAATGCTGCATTCGCATTGTATTTTCCGTGAACTCTTCCTTTGAGCCGGTGATTGCGAATATGGTATTGAAGTTTGGGCAGCCCATCAACATTTTGCGGGCGGACACGAAGAACGTGGAAGGGATCGCCAGGGGCGAGATGATTTTGAGCCTTCCCGATGATTTGAAGATACAGACACAGATGAAAGCTTATCTCACGGAGAGAGGGCTGGCGGTGGAGGAGGTGAACGGCTATGTGGACGAGTGATCTGACGTTTATGATGCTGGAAGGCGTGCGGGACACCTTACTTATGACACTGCTGTCAACTTTCTTCGGCTATCTGCTTGGACTTCCCTGGGGAATTGTCCTTGCCGTGACGGATAAGACGGGGATCCGGCCTAATGCCGTGGTGTATAAGGCACTGGATGTGCTGGCCAACATTTTGAGAAGCGTCCCGTTTCTGATCCTGCTGATTCTGGTGATGCCTCTGACAAGGGCGATCGTGGGAAAAACCACAGGATCGGCGGCGACCATCGTGCCGCTTACCATTGCGGCGGCGCCCTTCATCGGGCGTATGATAGAATCTTCCATCAAGGAAGTGGATCACGGCGTGGTGGAGGCTGCGCAGAGTATGGGCGCAGATACGTTTACGATTATATGGAAGGTGCTGCTGGTGGAGGCAAGAACCTCCATTCTGGTTGGCGTGACCATTGCTATCGGCACGATTCTCGGCTACTCCGCGATGGCGGGCGTGGTCGGCGGCGGCGGACTGGGTGATATCGCCATGCGTTACGGTTATTACCGTTACGAGACGCTGATTATGATTGTATCGGTGGTGCTTCTGGTGGTGCTGGTGCAGATTTTCCAGACGCTGGGGATGCGGCTGTCTGTGAAACTGGATAAGAGGAAGTGAGAAAGGGCAGAAAACGGCTCTGACGAAGGAGGAGAAAATTATGAAAAAGAAAGTGGCAGTAACCATTGTAGCTGCGGCGCTTGCGCTTAGCGCGCTGACAGGCTGCGGCGGGAAGAAGGATGACGGCACGATCACCGTGGCGGCTTCAGCAACGCCCCACGCGGAGATTCTGGAACAGGTGAAGCCGATTCTGGCGGAACAGGGATATACGCTTGAGGTGACGGTGTTCAACGATTATGTGCAGCCAAACCAGGTAGTGGAGAGCGGCGAGTTTGATGCCAACTACTTCCAGCACATTCCTTATCTTGATTCTTTCAACGAGGAGCAGGGGACGCATCTGGTGAATGCAGGGGGCATCCATTACGAGCCGTTTGGCATTTATCCGGGTACCAAGAGCGACCTTTCCGCCATTGCGGAGGGGGATGTGATCGCGGTTCCCAACGATACCACCAATGAGGCGAGGGCGCTTTTGCTTTTACAGGATAACGGCATTCTGACCTTAAAGGAGGGAGTAGGACTGGAGGCAACTGTCCGCGACATCGAGGAGAATCCTCACAATGTGGAGATCCAGGAGCTGGAGGCAGCCCAGGTTCCGCGCGTCAAGGATGAGGTGGCGTTTGTCGTATTAAACGGCAACTACGCGATGGAGGCAGGCTTCTCTGTGGCAAAGGATGCGGTGTCTTACGAGCAGTCCGATTCCGAGGCGGCGCAGACCTATGTGAACGTGATTGCGGTGAAGGAAGGCAATGAGAACGAGGCCGGGATCAAGGCTCTTGTGGAGGCGCTGAAATCCGATACGGTGAAGGAGTTCATCAACAATACATACGATGGCGGCGTGATTCCGTTTGAATAAAAAGTGAGAGGTACTTCTTGGCGTCCCGCCCTATGGCGGGGCGTTTTTAGAAGTACCTCTCATTCTGCTCATTCTTTGATTTTATCGATATCTGCAAGATTAACGCCGGAAACCTGTAAGATGGCTTTTAACGAGAGATATTCGTCCTTTAACTCAGCATATGTTTTTACGGCATTTTCTTCTTTGGCTAATATCATGTATTTCTGGATTTTTTTAAAATCGTCAATGGCAGCTTTTATTACTTCAAGACTAGTCGGCATATAATCACCCGCTTTCTTTATATTTTATATTCATGCTATAATATTATAATAAAAGCTTTCCTGTGAGGTGTAAAGCTTGTTTTGTGATAACAATGTGTCATAACGAAGAGGAAAGATAACCCATGTCCCTACAATTTTACTTTGGCGCTTCCGGCGCCGGAAAGAGCAGAAAACTGCATGACTATATCATTGAGGAATCCATCCGCTGCCCGGAGAAAAACTATCTGCTGATCGTGCCCGACCAGTTCACCATGCAGACCCAGATGGACCTTGTGGTGGAGCATCCGCGCCATGCGATTATGAATATTGACGTGCTGAGTTTCGGAAGACTGACTCACCGGGTCATTGAAGAGGTGGGCGGAGAGGAACTGCCGGTTCTGGATGACACAGGAAAAAGTCTGGTGCTTCGCAAGGTGGCCGGACAGGAAAAGGAGAAGCTTACGGTTCTCGGCAGCCACCTGCACAAGATCGGTTATATTCACGAGGTGAAATCAGCCCTCTCCGAGTTTATGCAGTACGGTGTCGGAGAGAAGGAGCTGGAGACGCTGATTGCCTATGCGAAAGAACGGGGGGCGCTCTATTATAAGCTGCAGGATCTGCGCTTATTGTACCGGGCTTTCGGGGAATATATACACGACCGTTTTATTACGACGGAAGGGACGCTGGACAGGCTGCGGGCGGCATTGCCGGAATCCGAAATTGTGAGGGGCAGTGTGATTGCCTTTGACGGTTTCACCGGGTTTACGCCGATCCAGAACCGTGTGATCCAGGATCTGCTGAGATTGAGTGATAAGGTCATTGTCACCCTGACGATGGATGAGCGGGAAAATCCTTACCGGGTGGAGGGGGAACAGAGGCTGTTTTATCTGAGCCAGAAGACGGTGGCGGCACTGAAAAGGCTGGCGGCGGAGGCCGGTATTGAGGAGGAGAAGGCTGTCTGGTGCAGGGAGAAGGTGGAGGGGCGGCTGCCCCGTTTTGCGAAAAACCCGGAGTTAGCCCATCTGGAGCGGAATCTGTTCCGCTATCCGCCCTGCGCCTACGGAACGGAGGCGGAAAGGATTCATCTGATTGAGGCATCCACGCCCGCCCAGGAGCTGCGCCAGACCTGCATCACCATCCGCAGGATGCTTCTGGAATCGGAAGAGCTGTGTTACCGCGACATCGCTGTGGTGACGGGAAACATGGGAGTGTACGGAAAAGAGGTCCAGGAGGTGTTCGACCGTTTTGACATTCCCATTTATATGGACCAGACGAGGGGCATTCTGGGAAATCCCTTCACCTCTTATCTGCGAAGCGCGCTGCAGATTCTGCTGCAGGATTTCAGCTTTGAAGCGGTTTTCCACTATCTTCGCACGGGACTTGCAGGTTTTACCTGGGAGGAAGTGGACAGGCTGGAGAATTATATCCGCCGCTTTGGAATCAGAGGGCGGAGACGCTGGAGCAAAGCCTTTACTTACCGGGAAGAGGAGCCGGAGGGCGAGGAGGTTTCTCTGGCGGCCCTCGATGCCTGCAATGAGATGCGGATCCGCCTGATGGACCAGATTGCGCCTTTTCTTACGCCGATGAAGACGGCGGGCGAGATGGTGCGCGCGCTCTATGCGTTTCTGGTGGCAAACGAGGTACAGCGGAAGCTGGCGGATTTCGAGCAGGCATTTCAGGAGGAAGGGGAGCTGGCCAGAGCCAAAGAGTACGGCCAGATTTATCCGCTGGTGATTGACCTGCTGGACCAGATCGAGGGACTGCTTGCGGGGGAGGAGCTGACGCTTAAGGAGTTTGCGGATATTCTCGATTCGGGACTTGCGGAGATCACGGTGGGAACGATCCCCCAGAATGTGGACAGGATTCTGGTGGGCGATATCGAGAGAACCCGTCTGAAGCAGGTGAAGGTGCTCTTCTTTCTCGGCGTGAACGACGGCAACATTCCGAAAGGCTCCGGCGGCGGGATTATTTCGGATCTGGACCGGGAATTTTTGCGGGAGTCCGACATTGAGCTGGCGCCTTCGCCCAGGGAACAGATGTATATCCAGCGGCTCTATCTGTATCTGAATATGACCAAGCCATCGGAGGCCCTAATCCTCTCCTACGCAAGGGTGGGGGAGGACGGCAGATCCCTGCGTCCCGCTTATCTGGTAGAGCTTCTGCAGGGGCTGTTTCCCGGACTTACAGCGGAAGCGCCGGAGCGGGAAGCGGTGGAGGAGCAGCTGATGAGCGGTGCGGACGGCGTGGGATTTTTTACGGATATTCTGCGCGAGTACGCGGCGGGGCGTCTGGATGAGGAGGAGCGCAGGACGCTGGTCACTTTTTACCGCTGTTACGAAAACAATCCGCAGTACCGTGGGCAGATCGGAAATCTGGTGGAGACGGCGTTTGCGAGACATGAGGACAGGCCGCTTTCACGGGCGGCGGCTGCGGCTCTTTACGGCGCATCGCTCTTAAACAGCGTCAGCCGCCTGGAAAAATATGCCGCCTGCGCTTACGCCCATTTTCTGCAGTACGGTCTTTGTCTGCGGGAGCGGGGCGAGTACAGTTTTGAGGCGTCCGATATGGGAAATCTGTTTCACGGTGTGCTGGAAGGATTTTCCGGGCGATTGAAAGAACAGGGCTATACCTGGTTTGACTTTCCGAAGGAGGAGGGACGCCGGCTTGTGGCGGAGACGCTTAACGCCTGCGCGGCGGCCTACGGGGAAACGATTCTCTACAGCAGTGCGCGGAACCACCATCTGCTGGCACGGATCGAGCGGATCTTGAACCGCACGGTGGACACGCTCCAGACACAGCTTAGGAAAGGGGAGTTTCTGCCCGAGGCGTTTGAGGTTTCCTTCGATGTGCTGGAGAATCTGGATTCGTTGAACATTGCCCTCAGCGAAAAGGAAAAGCTGCGCCTGCGCGGCAGAATTGACCGGGTAGATATCGGGGAAACCGAAGACAGAGTCTATGTGAAGGTGATTGACTACAAATCCGGGAACAGAAGGTTTGATCTGGCGGCGCTCTACTACGGCCTGCAATTGCAGCTTGTGGTGTATATGAATGCGGCGGTGGAGCTTGTGCAGAAAAAATATCCCGACAAGGAAGCTGTGCCTGCGGCTATGCTCTATTACCGGGTGGCTGACCCGATGGTGGAGGGAGAGACCCTCTCGGAGGAGGAGATCAACGGGCGCATTTTGCAGGAATTAAAAATGACTGGAGTAGTCAATGAGAATGACGAAGCCGTCAGAATGCTGGACGGTGAATTTACGGATAAGTCCGATATTCTGCCGCTGGAGCGGAAAAAGGACGGCAGTTTCTCAGCTGTCTCCAGTGTCATATCGGAGGAGGATATGCGCACGGTTTCGAATTATGTAAACCATAAGATCCGCAGCATCGGGAGGGAGATCCTGGATGGGACCATATCGGTCAATCCCTGCGAACTGGGAGCGGAGAAAGCCTGTACTTACTGCGTATACAGGCATGTCTGCGGCTTTGAGGCCGGAGCGGAGGGGTATCAGCCGAGGAAGCTTGCGAAGTTAAAGGCGGAGGAAGCGCTGGAGAGGATGCGTGAAGAAACGTGAAAATCACATTTACAGACACACAGAGACAGGTCATAGAGATAAGGGACTGTAATCTTCTTGTTGCCGCGGCGGCGGGATCCGGCAAGACGGCGGTTCTGGTGGAACGGATCGTGGAGATGGTCTGCGATGGGGAGAATCCGGTGGACATCGACAGACTGCTGGTGGTCACCTTTACCAATGCGGCGGCTGCCCAGATGAGGGAGCGGGTCAGCCGTGCCCTGAACGACAGGCTGGCCCTGGATCCCGGCAGCGAGCATCTGCAGCGGCAGACCACACTGCTGTATAATGCCCAGATCACGACCATAGACAGTTTCTGCCTTTTCGTTTTGCGAAACCAGTTTCACACCATCGGCCTGGACCCCGGTTTTCGGATTGCGGAGGAAGGGGAACTTAAGCTTCTGCGGGCGGATGTGCTGGCTGACGTGATAGAGGACGCTTACGCGAAGGAAGATCCGGCTTTCCTGCACTGTATGGAATATTTCAGCGTGGGCAGCAGGGATGACGCGGTGGAAAAGGAGGCGTTGAAACTCTATGATTTTGCCATGAGTATGCCTTTCCCGGAGGAGTGGCTTGTGGAACGGAAGGAGGATTACCGGCTCGATGTGCCGGGAGAGCCGGGGCGGGTTTGCGGGACGGCGGCTTTTGAGGCGGCGGACGAAGGGCGGGACGAGGGATTCTGCGATCCGCTGCGTCTTCCGTGGGCGGCGCTGTTCATGGATCATGTGCGGTTTGTGCTGAAAGGCTGTGCGGACAGGCTGGAGGAAGCGGTCCGGCTGTGTGAGGAACCTGACGGGCCGTATTTTTATGGGGAGCTGTTGGAGACAGAGCGGGAAATGATGGAGCGTCTGCTGCGTCTGTGCGGCGGCATGGAGAAAGATGCCGGACCTGTGAATGCTGCCGATTACGACAGTCTCTGTGCCGCTTTTGCGGCGGTGGTTTTTGGCAGACTGCCATCCAAGCGGGACGCTTCTGTCCAGACGGCAAAGCGTGAGGCGGCGAAAGCGCTCAGGGACAGCGTGAAGGAGGCGGTCTCCGAACTGAGGGCACAGTTCTTCGGCGGGTCGGCAGGGCAGGTGTGCAGGCAGATGGAGGCCTGCCAGGCTGCTTTGGCCGCGCTTGTGGATCTGACGCTTGCTTTTAAGGAGGCTTTTGACAGGGCCAAGCGGGAAAAAAATATTCTTGACTTTGACGATATCGAGCATTTTGCCCTGCAGACGCTTCTGCGCAGGGAGGGAGACAGCTATGTGCCCACGGAGACTGCGCTCGCTTACCGAAGCCGGTTCCATGAAATTATGATAGACGAGTATCAGGACAGCAATCTGGTGCAGGAGTATCTGCTTTCCTGCATCAGCGGGGAGTCCGAGGGACGGTACAACCGCTTTATGGTGGGGGATGTGAAGCAGAGCATTTATAAATTCCGTCTGGCAAGGCCGGAGCTGTTTCTGGAAAAACAGGAGGTTTACGGGAGCGGCGCAGAAAACGCCAGACGGATAGACCTGCATCAGAATTTCAGGAGCCGAAGGGAAGTCATTGACAGTGTGAACGCTGTCTTTGCGCGGATTATGGGAAAGGAACTGGGCGGCATTGCGTACGATGAGAAGGCGGCCCTGCATCCCGGCGCTTCCTATCCCGGGCAGGCGGAAGGGCTTTCGGAAGAGACATCCAATGTGACGGAGCTGATTTTGTTCCAGGAGGAAAAAGCGGACGCGGCGTCTGCCGGGAAGGAAGGGGCGGCATCTGGAGCTGCCCGGCAGATGTTTGGCGAGGGAACGGCTCCGGCGGAAGTTTCTGCGAAAGAACAGGAAGCTTACGGCGTGGCGGCGCGGATCAAGGAACTACTCCGGGACTTTAGGGTTACAGACCGGGAAACGGGAATGTTGCGAAAGGCATCTTTCAGGGACATCGTGATTTTGCTGCGCACCCTGTCCGGCTGGGACGAGGTCTTTAAGCGGGTGCTGGAGGAGGAGGGGATTCCGGTCCATGTGACTTCCAGAACCGGGTATTTCGCGGCTTCGGAAGTACAGGAACTTCTGCACTTTCTGCGGATTCTGGACAATCCTTTACAGGATATTCCCCTCTACGGGGTGCTGCACACTTATCTGGGAGGCTTTTCGGAGGATGAGATTGCGCTGGTGCGGGCGGCCTGTCCGAAGAAGAGATATCTGTATGATGCGCTGACAGCCTGCGCAGGACGGAAAATGACCAAGGAAGTTAATGAAATGACGCCGGACACAGACCAGGCGGAGAGCGCAGACCGGGCGGGCGGTGAAACCCAGGCGGACTGTGGGCAGCAGGGAATCAGCGAAGTGCTACAAGTCAAAATCAGAAAGTTTCTTGAGAAAATCGCTGCATACAGGGAGATGTCAGTGTATCTTTCCGTACACGAGCTTCTGCAGATCATTCTGAGGGATACCGGGTATGCGCATTATGTGGCGGCCAGACCCGAGGGGGGCAGGCGGCGCGCCAATGTGGAGATGCTTCTGGTGAAGGCGGCAGACTACGAGAAGACGAGTTATTTCGGGCTCTATCACTTTCTTCGCTATATGGAGCAACTGGAAAAATATGAGGTGGATTACGGCGAGGCCGCCATGCAGGATGAGAACGCGGATGTGGTCCGAATTATGAGCATCCATAAGAGCAAGGGGCTGGAGTTTCCCGTCTGCTTTGTGTCGGGACTGGCGGCAGGTTTCCGCAAAAAGGAGGGAAGCGGTATTCTGGCGGTGGACGTGGATGCCGGGATCGGTGTGGACTATGTGGATCCCCAAAGGCGGGTGAAAGGCAAAAACCTGAGAAAAAGCGCCGTTGCGCTGAAACTGAAACGGGACAGTCTGGCGGAGGAGCTTCGCATTCTCTATGTGGCCATGACGAGGGCGGAGGAAAAACTGATTCTGACCGGGATAGTGAAAAACCCGGAAAAGACAGCGGCATCCCTTCTTCCGCTGCGGCGGCGGAGGAGAAGCCTGCTCTCCTATGATGTTCTGCTCGGGCAGGACAGCTATATGACCCTTCTGCTTGCCGCCCTTTCCGGCAATCAGTGTCTGGACGGTTTCTATGAGGCGTGCGGGCTTGCGCCGGAGCCGGATGCCCCGGAATATCATTCCGACATGGCGTTTGCGGTAAAATTGACCAGCTGGGATCATGTGGTGGAGGAAAAGATCGTGGAGACGGTTTTGGGCATGGAGGCGAAGAGAAGGCTTCTGGCTGCAGGTTCTGCGAAAGAGGCGGACGAAGTTCTTATGACGGAACTGTCCAGGAGGTTTTCCTATGAGTATCCGCATGAAAATCTGCGCGATCTTTACACAAAGACTACCGTATCGGAATTGAAGATGGCCGGCATGAGGGAAAAGGACGAAGCCGCCGCAGAGCTGTTTCAGGAGAAGCCGGTGGTTCCGTATGTGCCGAGATTCCTGAGAACTGACGAAAATGTCAGCGGTTCCATGCGGGGAAGCGCCTTCCACAAGGTGATGGAGCTGTTTGATTTCCGCAAATTGACTTATGAGATCAACAATGACAGGCAGGCGGCGGAGGCGCTCCTTGCGGAGCAGATCGCGTGGATGCGGCAGACAGGCCGACTGGCGCAGGATTTCTACGAGGCAGTGTCTGTGTCGAAACTGGTGGACTTTCTGACGGGAAAGGCGGCTTTTCGCATGGGGGAGGCTGCCAGGGCCGGGAAGCTCTTTAAGGAGCAGCCGTTCGTGATGGGGATTCCGGCCAGCCGTCTGGGGGATGGTTTTCCGGCAGAGGAGACGGTGCTGATTCAAGGTATCATCGACGTGTTTTTTGAGGAGGAGGACGGTTTTGTGGTGCTGGACTACAAAACCGACTCGGTGTCTGCGGCGGCAGAGCTGGTAAAACGTTATCAGGTGCAGCTTTCCTACTACAGCGAGGCTCTTGATCAGATCTTCGGCTATGAGGCGGGGGCGGACAAAAAGCCCGTGAAGGAGCGGATTATCTATTCTTTTAAGCTGGGGGAGGAGATCTGGCTGTGAGGAGTGTTTCCACCGGGAAAAGGCAGAATCTTTTTCTTGAAATGCGGGGGGCTATCCATTATAATTTACTGTAGTATGAGGCATAAACTTTGGAATAGGAGAAAAGCGATGAGATTAGTGACACGATCTGATTTTGACGGGCTGGCATGCGGCGCTCTCTTAAAGGAGGTTGGCCTGATTGACAGCTGGAAATTTGCGCATCCGAAGGACTTACAGGATGGCCTTGTGGAAATTACGGAGAATGATGTACTGGCGAATGTGCCCTTTGTGGAAGGATGCGGGCTCTGGTTTGACCATCACTCCAGCGAGCACGAGCGCAATGAGTTAAAGGGCAAGTATAAAGGAGAAAGCCGCATCACGCCTTCCTGTGCGCGTATCATTTATGAGTATTATGGCGGACAGGAACGTTTTTCTCATTTTGACGATATGATGGCGGCAGTAGATAAGGTGGATTCCGGCAATCTGACCATAGACGAGATCCAGAATCCGCAGGGCTGGATTCTTGTGGGATTTTTGATGGATCCCCGCACAGGGCTTGGCAGATGGCGCAGCTTTACGATCTCCAACTATCAGCTGATGGAGAAACTGATGGAGTGCTGCCGCACCATGAGCACGGAAGAAATTCTGGCTCTGCCCGATGTGCAGGAGCGCATTGCCGTTTACCGCGAGCAGGATGAGAAGTTCAGGGAGATGGTGAAGGCGCACACAAGGGTGGAGAAAGACGTTATCATTTCGGATCTGCGGGGCGTTGACCCGATTTATTCCGGCAATCGCTTTCTGATCTACAGCATGTATCCTGAGCAGAATATCTCCGCATGGATCGTCAATGGCCGCGGCGGCCTTGGATGTTCGGCGGCGGTGGGTTACAGTGTATTGAACCGCACCTCCAATGTCAATGTGGGAAGCCTGATGCTTAAGTACGGCGGCGGCGGACACAAGGCGGTGGGAACCTGCCAGTTCCCGGACGAGACCATGGACGAACAGCTTCCGAAACTTTTGGATGAACTTGTGAACTACGATACATATTATAAAAATTAGAGGGATGGGAGTATGCATGGAAGATGTGAGCGTGTTTAAGAGTTACTTAAGACGTTTGCTTCAGGATTTGAAGGATCTTCAGGAAGCTTTGAAGAATAAGGAGTATGAAAAAGCGTCACAGATGACGGAAAAATTGATTGATGACACGCAGAAAGGCATTGAAGATAATTAAGAATAGGAAGCAATTACATGCTGGAACAGAGGCCCCGGAAAGAAAACTTTCGGGGCTTACGTTTCTGCCCGTATTTCTGACGACAGTCTGCATCCTGTTTACGGTATTTATGGCGGGCTATATCCTGTGGTTTTACACAGGCAGTTTCCAGGAGGAGACGGCCGGGAGCATCTACGACAGATATTATATTATGATTACCCGGGAAGGCAAATCTGTTTTCTGGCAGTCCGTCTATCAGGGCGCCTATGAGCGGGCGCTGCAGGAGAACGTCTATGTGGACTGGCTGGGAAATGAGCGTTTCTGGGATTACAGCGTGGAGGAGCAGATGGAGATTGCCATTGCCTCCGGGGTGGACGGGATCATTGTGACGGCCAGTGAAGAGGAGGGAATGACGGACTTAATTGACCGGGCGGACGCGGCGGGGATTCCCGTGGTGACGCTTTACGGGGACAATACCCAGAGTAAGCGGTGCAGTTTTGTGGGCGTGGGAAGCTACAATCTTGGCAGGGAATATGGCCGGCAGGCGCTTCGGATTATGAGGGAGCGGCTGACGGGCACAAGGGAAACGCAGATGATGGTAGAAGAGGGGGAAAACCTGGGAGAGACAGAGACGGGAGACAGAGAAAACGTGGTACTGGGCACAGCCGGCGGGAAGGACATGGCGGCGGAATGGAAGGAAGTGGAGGTTGGTTCCCCGGACCGGCCTGTCCGTGTGACTCTTCTGGTCAATTCCTATGCGAACAGTATGGATCAGAATATCCTCTATTCCGGCATACAGGACACGATAGAACAGGAGCGGGGGGACACGGCGGTGGCGCTTTCCCTGCTGTCCGTGGATGACACCAACGCTTTTTCTGTGGAGGAGTCCATCCGTGACATTTTTATGGGCGGGGATATCCCGGATATCCTGATCTGCCTGAATGAGCTGAATACGACCTGCGCCTACCAGGCGGTGGTGGACTACAATAAGGTAGGTGAGGTAAGCATTCTGGGCCATTATGTTTCCGACACGATCATCAACGCCATCGACAGGAACGTGATCTATGCCACTGTGGACATCGACACGGCGCAGATGGGAGGCTTCTGCATTGATGCGCTGCAGGAGTACCATGATCTGGGCTATACCAGCCAGTACTTTACGGCGGACATCAGTCTGATATCCAAGGATAATGTGGACGAATATCTGAGGAGGGAGGAGCCGGAAAATGATGGGTAAAGTACGGAATTTCTCCCTGCAGTTTAAGATCAGCAGCATTTATATTGTGACCAACCTGCTGGTGGTGATGGTTAATATTTTTCTCATCATCGGCATCAACAGCATGTCCGGGCGGCTGGATATGGTGTATCAGGACAACCGTCATCTGAACGACTTTTCCGATATCATAAACGCCCTGCAGGATGACATGACGGATTATCTGAATGTGAAGACCAGTGATTCTCTGGAGAATTATTATCGAAGCGAGCAGTTGTGCCGGAATATGGTGGCGGATCTGAATGAGGAGGTGACCGGCCGTTCTTTTGATCGGATGGAGCGCAACATCAGGCATATGACAGAGCGTTATCTGGAGGAGGTGGCGAAGACCATAGAGTCCAAGCGTGGACGGAATGTGGAAAAATACCGACTTCATTATGAGAATGCCACAAGAATGTATGGCTATATCGACACCTATCTTTCTAACCTGAACATGGAGCAGTTTCGCAGCAACTCCGAGCGTTACAGCGAATTGCAGCAGCGGTTCCGGCTCTTTGAGGCGGTGTCCGTCATCGCTATCATTCTGGTGATGATAAGCAACGTGTGCATCATTATCAGCTTTGTGGGCGCGCTGATCCGGCCGTTGAAAAAGCTGTCGAGCCAGGCGGATGAGGTGGCGAAGGGCAATTTCGAGATCGACCTTCTGCCGGTGGAATCACAGGACGAGGTTGGTGTGGTGACGGGCGCTTTCAATTCTATGGTGGTCAGCATCGGCAGATACATTGAGCGGATCAGGGAGAGCATGGAGGCGGAGCGGGCGTTAAAAGAGCGTGAGCTTCTCATGGAAGGCCACTTAAAGGATGCCAGGCTCAAATATCTGCAGGCCCAGATCAATCCACACTTTCTGTTTAACACCTTGAACGCGGGCGCGCAGCTTGCCATGATGGAGAGCGCGGACAGAACCTACGACTATATCCAGAAGGTGGCTCAGTTTTACAGATATAATATGAAGAAAAGCGAGGAGACGGTGACCGTGGCTGAGGAAGTGGAGATGGTGGATTCCTACATCTATATTCTGAACGTGCGGTTCGCCGGGGATATCCATTATGAAAAGCATATTGATGAGTCTCTTCTGTACACGGAGATGCCGGGTATGATCCTGCAGCCTATTGTGGAAAACTGCGTCAATCACGGCATACGGGAGATGGGAGACCGGGGCGTCATCCTTTTGTCCCTCTATGAAAAGGAGGGCAGAGTCTGTATCAGCGTGAAGGACAACGGCGTCGGTATGAGTGAGGAAATCATCGACAAGGTGATGAGCGGTACCTACAGGGAAGAAGATATGGCATCCGGGGGAAACGGCGTCGGTATGGACAACGTGATCTCCCGCATGCGGCTTTTTACAGGTAACGAAAATGTGATGACGGTGCAAAGCCGGGGAAAAGATATGGGCACGGAAGTATGCCTTTATCTGGAGCGGTACGGTCAGGCACCAGGGAGCAGCGGGGAGGCGTCTTGCGGCGCTTCGGAATGGGAGGAGAGATGAGCCGTTATAAGATCATGCTTGCGGACGATGAGGGAATCGTGATTGATTCTCTGAAATTTATCATAGAGAAGGAGTTTGGCGAGCTGTGCAGCATCGAGTTTGCCAAGACGGGAAGAAGCGTGATTGAGCTCGCGGAGAATTTCCGCCCGGATATCGCCATTATGGACATCCAGATGCCCGGCATCAACGGAATCGAGGCCATGCGGGAGATCCGGGAGACGAACAGGAACGTGATCTTTATTGTGATGAGCGCCTATGACAAGTTTGATTATGCCAAGGAAGCCATTAAGCTTGGCGTGCTGGAATACATCACCAAACCTATGGAAAAGACCCGGATTATTGCGGCGCTGGGGAAAGCTATGGATCAGATTGACAGGGAGCGGAACAAGCGCAGCAACGATCTGCTGATCCGGGAAAAGCTGGAGACGGTCATGCCCATCATAGAGAGCGGCCTTCTCTACAATCTGCTCTTCCAGGAGCATTTCACGGAGGACATTGAAAATTATAAACAGCTTCTGGGAATCAACCAGAATTATGCCTATGTCCTGGCGGTGGTCTGCGGGGAAACCCAGGAGGGGAACCACATGACCAATGCGGTGGGAAGCAGCGTAAAAATGCAGCAGTACGGCGACCTGCTCCGGGAATATTTGAAGGAGGCTTACCCCGGGATGATTCTTGGGATGTCTATGGCGAACAAGCTGCCGGGGCTTGTGCCCTGTGAAGAGACGCAGATCTCTTACGAGGATCGGATATCCATGATCGAGAAATCGAGGGAGCTTGTCCGGGAGCTGAAAAAGCGGACCCAGATCAGTTTCCGCATCGGCATCAGCGCCATCGCGCCTCTCGAAGAGGCCAGAGCGGCTTACAAGGAGGCGATAAATGCCCTGATTATGACAAACGGCAGCGTAGCCCATGCGGACGATCTGCCCATCGGCTGCGCCCATGAGGAAACCTATCCCGTGGATCTGGAAAAGAAGCTTTTTGCGGAGGTGAAAAACGGGGATGCGGATCATGCCGTGGCCACGGCGGAAACCTATTTTGACCTGATTGTGCAGATGCACAGCGAATGGCTGATGAATATCCGCCTGAAAGTTTTGGAGTTTGTGCTCTATGCCGAGTATCTGGCCTACAATTCCGGCGGCATGACCTACGAGTTCCGGGATCGGGCGGACTATCTTCCGACGATCATGGGAATGGATGATATGGCGGATATCAAAAAATGGTTTACGGACAAGATCGGTGAGGCGTGCCGCAATGTGAGCACCAAGGCATCAGAGAAATCCCTGGGGGCCGTTGAGGCGGCGAAGGCCTATATCCAGAATAATTACAGCAAGGATATTTCCCTGGATGAAGTGTCACAGACGGTCAACATCAGTCCGTACTATTTCAGCAAGATATTTAAGGAGGACGTGGGGGAAGGGTTTGTGGAGTATCTGACCAAGATCCGCATGGATAAGGCCAAGGAGCTGCTCACCACCACGGAGTATTCCATGAAGGAAATCTGTTCTATGGTGGGGTATGCGGATCCCAATTACTTCAGCCGTTCCTTTAAGAAAAATGTGGGCGTGACGCCCACAGAATATAAATGCGAGAATTAAGAGGATTAAGAATGATGAAAAGACAGATAAGCTGCCTGCTGCTGGCAGTTCTTCTGCTTCTGACAGCGGCGGGCTGTGGGAAGGTGGAGAGCGGCAGGGAGAAGGAAGACGGCGAGGAGGAAAAAATCCAGATCGGCATGAGTTTTGACTCCTTTGTCATTGAGAGATGGCAGAGGGACCGGGACATCTTTGTCTCGGTGGCAAAGGAGCTGGGGGCGGAGGTTAATGTGCAGAACGCCAACGGCGTGGTGGAGGAGCAGAAAAAGCAGATTGACTACTTTATTCAAAAGGGAATGGATGTGATCGTCATTATTGCGATTGATCCGGCATCCCTGCGGGAGTCGGTGGCCAAAGCGAAAGATGCGGGAATTGAAGTGGTTTCCTATGACCGCCTGGTGGACAATGCGGACGTGGATCTGTATATTTCCTTTGACAATGAGATGGTGGGGGAGATGATGGCGCGGGCGCTGATTGAAGCCGGTATTGGAAACGGAAACAATGTGGTGATGATCGGCGGTTCCCCCACGGACAATAACGTGCCTCTGGTGGAGGGAGCGTTTAAGCGGCTGATGGCAAAACACAGGGTGACTATTCTTGACTCCATTCACGCGGAAAACTGGCGGGCGGAGGAGGCGGCGGCTTATATTTATGCCAATCCGCTTGTCATTGCCAAGGCGGATGCCATCATGTGCGGCAATGACGATCTGGCGACCCAGGCTGTCCGTGCGCTGGCGGAGACAAGGCAGGCAGGAAATATGCTGGTGGCCGGGCAGGATGCGGATCTGGCGGCCTGCCAGAGAATCGTGGAAGGCACCCAGGTTATGACGGTGTACAAGCCTGTGGAGCGTCTGGCGACCCGGGCGGCGGAGGAAGCGGTGGCGCTCGCGAAAGGCGAGAAAATTGAAGGAGAGGACGTGACACTGATTGACAGCGGTGCCTACAGGGTGCCTTATATCGGGCTGGAGCCGATCAGCGTGAACAGGGACAACATTGATGAAGTCATTATCGGAAGCGGCTTTCATCTGAAAGAGGATGTGTACCTGAATGTGCCGGGGCAGATGCCGGAATAGCACTTTATTGCATGATAAAGATGGAAAATCACAAAAATGTGCTAGAACGATTGCC